>UMBU01042163.1_pt1 | contig 46864 bp, 49 predicted proteins | sample 1964051 | NCBI WGS metagenome assembly UMBU01 (sample SAMEA4835949, study PRJEB28245) | human gut metagenome | biome: gut microbiome; material: fecal sample | place: Denmark | collected 2008
GGTACTTTTGTCTCACAAAAGTACAAACCGTCCCTCTATGCGCCGTAGATTGAACGAGCACCGTACCCTGCATCTGCTCTCGCCCTGTCTTAGCTTCCTGCTCTCGCCCCATCCCAGTTTCCTGCTCTCCACCCCCTAAAAGCAATGCGGCTCGTCCTCACAGCGAAACACTTCCCAGCCCAGCCGCAGGCCTAGCCTTAGCCCTCGGCGAAAGTTTTCCTCCTGCACACGCACCGTTTCCATGTCCTTTTCGTCGATGATTTCCATAACGAGACGCTGCTGCTCTTCTGTTAAAGATTCGCTCAACATTTCTACGGCGCGCTCTACCGCAGGGCTTTCGCCTCCCTTGTCTCCAAACACCCGCACCAGCTTTGATACCATACGATTTTTCCCCTTTCGTTGGGACTTTTACAGTCCTCTTAGCTTAATGTAGACCAATTTGTTCTAAAATGCAATAGAACAAAATATTCTACATATGATAAGCACATGAAATGTACGGTGCTGACCAAGAGACTCCACGATTTGAGAGTTGACCATGATCTTTCCCAAACACAGGTCGCGCAAGCCATCGGGATCTCCCAAAGAACCTATTCGTATTACGAAACAGGCCAAAGGAACATGCCGCCGGACGTGATCTATGCCTTGGCGACTTTTTACGATGTCAGCATCGACTATTTATTCGGCAGAACAGAGGACAGCAGTTCCTTTTCCAAAGCATAAAAGCAGCGAAGCGTTCGCTGCTTTTTCATTTACCCATTGGAAAGCCCCAACCCATATTTGATCCAGCTTAAGCATTCCCGCACGCGCGAAAACCATATACCCGGCCAATCGCTCCTGGCGCGGCTGCATGTAACCGAAAGCCCCTCCTGCCCGGCCAGCATCCTGGCCCGCATCATGTGGTAGTCGCTTGTCACCAGCACGCAGGTCTGGTATCCGTTTGCCTCCATGATGCGCTTGGCAAAGCGGAGGTTTTCGCGGGTGTTTCTGCTTTGCGCTTCCAGCAGGATATCCTCGCCCGGCACGCCCCGCGCTTTCAGGTACGCCGCCATGGCCACCGCTTCCGGCACGGTTTCGTCCGTGCCCTTGCCGCCGCATACGATGATCTTGCCGCCCAGCCCCTGTTCATACGCTTTCTGCGCCTGCTCCAGCCGCAAACGCAGCACCCGGCTGGGCTCCATGCCGCGCGCCTTGGCCCCCAGCACCACGATGCAGTCTGACGGCACAGCATCGTCCTCTTCCCCGCTTTTGATCCATACCACCAGATACAGCGCCAAAAAGCCCAGCGCCAGCATCCCTGCCGCCGCCAGGCAAAGCCACCGTCCCCAATTATGCCAAGCCAGTTTGATCTTACTCATGTCCGTTCCTCCGCCGCCATCTTGTCCTCTCCCGCCCACAGCGCAGCGATAGAGTGCCGTACATACCCGTCTTCCCGCTGTACAGGCCGCCCCGCATACGCACCTACCACAACAAGCCCGGCGCGGTATCGGGCCGGGCGGGCCCACAGGCGCTGCCTGCTAAAACTCGTCCTCAGCAGCATACATCAGCGCGGGGCGCGGCTTTGCGCCGGTATCGCCGATCTGGTTGTTCATAAAGCTGAAATACCCGTCCGCCCCGATGATCAGATGATCCACCAGCAGCACCTCGATGCTTTCCAGCGCATGCATCACGCGGCGGGTCAGGTCTATATCCTCTGCCGTGGGGCGCAGCGAGCCGGAAGGGTGGTTGTGCATCATCAACACGTTTTTCGCCTGCGTGCTCAGCACGGCGCGGATGATTTCCCGGTTTTGCACCGGCACGCGGTCGATGGTGCCCTCCGCGAGCTTTACCGCCTGCAACAGCCGGCACTTTACATCCAAACACAGTAGGTACAGCGTTTCCACGCGGCAGTCCGCAAACAGCGCCCGGCCGTATTCGCCCGCGCGTTCCGAGGTGTTCAAAAGCGGCTTTTCGCCAGTGCGGCTCAAAAGATACCGCCGCGTCAGCGAGGGAAACAGCGTCAAAAGCGTGGCGGCGTTTTCCCCTACGCCCTCCACCTGCCTTAAATCTTCATACCTAGCCTCCAATACGCCGGATAGCGAACCGAAGGTATGGATCAGCCGGTGTGCGGTGCGGTTGGTATCTACCCTGGGGATGGCATAGGTCAATATCAGCTCCAACACTTCATGATCGGCCAGGCCCGCCAGCCCGGTTTCCCGCGCCCGCTGCCGCAGCCGCGCTCTATGCCCGTTATGGGGATGTTTTGGCGTTGTCGTCATCGTTTGCCTTTCTGCGATGCGGGCGCACGGCCCGCCGGATTTTTTTTATTTTACCATGATTCGGCCCGTTTCGCCATTTTTTGGGCGGCCTGTCCATTGACGATGCCGCGCCCGCCACAGTATCATAAGGATAACGAAACGGAGGGGATTTCATATGCAGCTCAACGACGTTGTATTGTCCTACAAGGAAGAAATGGTTTCCCAGCTTTGCAAGCTGATCTCCATGCCCAGCCTGGAGGCGCCCCCGCTGCCGGGCCAGCCCTTTGGCCGTGCCATGCACGACTGTCTTTTGTATACGCTGGATCTGGCCAAAAGCCTGGGCTTTGCCCGGATGAGGGATGTGGACGGGTACGCCGGCTATATCGAGATGGGCCAGGGCGAAGAGGAGATCGGCATCCTTGTGCATCTGGATGTCGTGCCGCCGGGCGATGGGTGGACCCTGCCGCCGTTTGAGGGCACGGTGCAAAACGGCCGGGTCTACGGCCGGGGCAGCCAGGACAACAAAGGCGGCGTCATCGCGGCGCTGTATGCTATGCGCGCCCTGCTTTCCGAGGAAAATACCTTTCATAAGCGCGTACGCCTGATTTTGGGCTGCAGCGAGGAAACGGGGATGACGTGTATCGACCATTACCTCGAAGCCGAGCACATGCCGGACTACGGCTTTTCCCCGGACGCCAACTATCCGCTCATCAACCTGGAAAAGGGGCTTTTGAATGTGGTGGGGCACTGCGCCGCGCCCGTGTCCGCAGAAGGGCTTCGGGTGGTTTCGATGTCCGCCGGGCAGCGGCCCAACGTGATCCCCGGCCGGGCGGAGGCCGTCTTCTTTGCGCCCGATACGGATGCGCTTTCAAAGGCGCTTAGCAGCGCTGCGCTTTGCGATGAGGATAGGGCGCGCGTGCATCTTTCCCTCGACGGGCACACCGCTACGCTCATCTGCGACGGCATCGTCGGCCATGCCTCCACGCCGGAAAAGGGGCGCAATGCCGCCAGCCTGCTGATGCGTGTGCTCTCTGCCCTGCCGCTTGCCGATGCGCCGCGGGAAAACGCCGTCAAAGCCCTATCGCGCCTGATCTGCGACGAATCCGACGGAACCTCCCTGGGCGTGGCCTGCCAAGACGAATTGTCCGGCGCGCTTACCTGCAACCTCGGCCTTTTGAGCGCCGATGAAGCCGGCGTAAACTTTACGCTGGATTTCCGCTATCCGCTGTGCACCAGCCAGGACGCCATCATGGCCCAGCTGGCAAGCGCGTTTGCGGACAGCGGGTTTGCCTTAAAGGCCGAGCACGGCCAGGCGCCGCACCATGTGCCGGAGGATTCGCCGCTGGTGCAAAAGCTGCTGCGCGTCTATGCCGAGCAAACCGGCCAGCCATCCTACTGTATGGCCATCGGCGGCGGCACCTATGCGCGCAAGCTGCCGGGCAGGGCCGTGGCCTTTGGCATGGAATTTCCCGGCACGCCCGCCACGGCGCATATGGCGGATGAATACATCATCATCGATGAATTGGTGCAAAACGCCCAGATCATTGCCCACGCCATCCGCGCCCTGGCCATAGAGCCCTGGTAAACGCAAGGCTGTGGGGCGCCGTGGGCGCCGGCCCTGAAAATTTCCAAATCGTTGCAAGGAATGCGTTGACTCTTGTGTGAATTTTTGGTATACTTTCAGGGCATTCTATTGGAGAGATGGCCGAGCGGTTGATGGCGCTGGTCTTGAAAACCAGTCATTTTTAGCCCCTTGCTAATTGTGAAAAACCCAGTAGTTTCGCGGTTTTCAGCCTTTCACCTGCTGTTAAGAAAGCATTTTGATTAACAGTTCATTAACACTTTTTTGGAGTTCTCTGCCGTGCTTGAAAACCTCCGAGAAGTGTGTTATAATTGATGGATATATGGAAGGGTGTCCGAGGGGTCGATGGTGAAGGTCTTGAAAACCTTTGTACGGCAACGTACCGTGGGTTCGAATCCCACCCCTTCCGCCATTTTTTATAGTTCACCACGGAGAAATACCCAAGTGGTGAAGGGGCTCCCCTGCTAAGGGAGTAGGTCGGGTAACCGGCGCGAGGGTTCGACTCCCTCTTTCTCCGCCAAAGCGTCCATTTTAAATGGACGCTTTTTTATTTCCCTAAAAAGCGTTTATGCGGCCATTGCCGTTTGCAGCGCATCCATAAAGGCCTTTCGTTCTTCCATACTCAGGCCACGGAATATGCATACCAACTGTTGTTCATCGTTCCTTGCGATTGCTTCGGCCACCTTTGCGTTGGTACTCTGATCTCCCGAGTCAAGGATTTTAGCCATTGCGTTGGCCAGTTCTTTCTGCGACTTGAAATCCAAGTGTGCATAGAATTTTTCTGTCGTAGCTGATGTGCTGTGTCCTAACCATACCGCCACTTGATACAGAGAAAATCCTTCTTGAACCAATAAACTCGCGCAGGTGTGCCTTAAATCATGGAAACGCAAAGGACGCATACCCAGTTGACGAATCAAAATCCGAAAATGATTGGTGACATAATCCGGATATAGCAGGTACCCTGTTGCCAAATTAGTACAGATATGGTCTGTGGGATTAGCATTATACCTGCTACTTCCTGCGCAGGCCTCAAAGCATTCTTTTTGAAGTGCCTTCCACCACAACAACTCTTGTTCCACAAAAGGAATGAGGGGCAGTGTCCGCCGGCTCTTATGAGTTTTCATACGGTTGGAATCCTCGATGCTACGCTTTCCACCCGATTTTAGAACAACAATCTTTCGTTCAACGCTGATCCGCTTGTTCTTGAAATCTATGCTGGACCAACGTAATCCGAGCACTTCGCTTCTTCTCAACCCGTAGTACGTTGCAAGTAGAATTGGGATATACAATGGGTCTTTGCGCTCTTTGGCCTTTGCCACAAGGTCTTTTGCTTCGTCTTCAGAATAATAAGTCGCTATAAATGTGCTGTTTTCTGGCGGTTCTACCTGATCGAGCACATTATAATACAGCTTTCGTTTTCTCACTCCCCATTTCAATGCTTGACTCATCAGACGATGATGGTGTAACGCAGTACAACTGGATCGACCAAGGCTGCGAAGCCAGTCGTAATAATCCTCAAACACATCAGGCGTCAGCTGGGTGAGACGGTATGGAAACATTTTACCAAAGTATTCCGCAACTCTTCCTTCAATGATATGATTGTAGCCTGTATATGTGTTTTCGTCGATAGGCTTCTTTTTATGGAGCGTTGTCGGCAACCAAGCGCGCATGAAATCCAGAAAGAGCATATCGGAAGTGATTTCTTCCGACGTTTGGTGCTGAAGCATAATAGAGGCGCTTGTGAACTCCCTTAATTTGGCATCAAATAACTCTACACTGGTGCGTCTGGCTTGAACCAACTCAAACATCCTTTGCTCGGTTTGCTTTTTTAGTTCAGCATCTCCTGTCACACCGACCCTTATAAGATGGAGCATGATTGCATCCCTGGCCGCGTTGATTTTGGCCAGTTCATCATTGAGAAATGCCTTCGCCTTTGTCTTTCCGTTCCTTTGCGCTAAGCCGGTTTCAATCCACGGCTGCTTGCGTCGGCCATTCAGATATAAATTGATAACAGCGTGCAGCATCCCATCTCTCGGCTGTATACTGCCAGTAATGGGCTTTAAATTGAGATTCATTTGTCCTCCTTTCCCTCAGTTTGCTGCTATCGACATCTTCTATGGTAGCACGATAGAGTGAGTAAAGCAATGAATTTGTAATTATACTTGGGTATCATGATACTGTCATATCCCTAATCACCTCCTTGCAAAATATAATCTATCAGGTATCTTTTGGGGATTATATATGCCTTTCCGGGTTTAATGCTTCGGATTTTTTTGGTTTCCAACAGCTCATAAACCTTCTTCCGGCCGATACCGAGTATTTTTTGTACGTCTTTCACATACAGGATGTCATCATATTCAGCAAACATATTTGAGTAGATTTCTTCTGACACATCAATTTACCTCCTGTTCGCTTATATAGAAAAAGTGATCCGCTATTTCTGCCTGCGGCTTAACAGGTCCACAGATCTCATGTCTCCCCGCAGCCTGCGGAGCCGCCCAATGCCGTGACGCGTTCAAGGCGGGAGTACCATTATGCTTCTGTTACATCATCGCGTTATGTGGGAGCCACCCGCATATATGTGCTCATGAACAGGGCTGCCACCCCCTGTGGATAGCCGCTCGTTAACAGAAGGATGTAGAAAACGGACCTATGAAATTGTCAAGGTACAGGATAGGGATGCCTTCATCCATAAAACACGCAATATTTTCTGAATTTTTCTTGGTTTCCCGTAAAAAATTTAGGGCCACCCATAAAAACATAGATGACCCTAAGCATGTCCAATTAAATTTCAAACTTTCTAATGCTTGTAATAATGCGCATGATGATGTACTGTCGGCAGTCTTCGTCAATGTATCCATAGATAATACTATGGCGCTCAATTAGAGGCGCATAAAGATCCAGGATAACCTCCATTGACGCTTTATCTCCAGCTATCGCTTTAGACAAAATATCCGAAAATTTTCTTTTCAATTTTCATCACCACCTTTTAGCAGAATATCTCGAAGTTTCTTTAGTGCGGCATGCTTTTGATTGTATATGTACTTTACAGAGCAGTTGAGGCGTTGAGCAATTTCTTGGGCGGACAGTCTCTTCACAAAGGCCATCTCAAGAATCCGCTGCCGTAAAACAGGTAATTCAGAAAAAGCCCTTGAAAGACGTTCTTCCTCAAAATCAAAACCTGTCTCGGACAATGCTTCAAACCATTGTAAGTCAACCGGAGCTTCTGGAAGTACATCCATAGAAATCTCCCGATTCCAATGCCTCTGTCGACGTATATAGTCGATTTTAGCCGAGCGTACAACAGATGTCATGAACGCGGTAAATTGAGCAATCAACTCGTGTTCTGAATCATCAAATATGTAACTTTGTTTTTTCATTTCGTGCCTCCTGACCATGCCATCCCGGCTGCCGGGAGACATGCCAGGACGGCATGCGTTTTTTTATTATCGGATCATAGCGAATTAACGCATGGAGGTGATAAACATGGGAATCACCCCCTTCCAACAGGCACGAAAAAAAGCCATACTGCGGCAGCCCGCAATACGGCTTCTTCAGGACCAGGTAATGTATATATGAAAATGCAGCTACCTTTTCACAGGCAACTGCATCAATAACTCGGCAATCACTTTTTTTAGAAAGTGGTCCTCAATTCTTTTATAATCAGCGGCTCTCCTTATGAGAGCTTATTCTTTTGCTCCCTCTCATAGAACTATACCTTGCCTTTCTGTGAATCAAAATATATTTTTAATTGTTCTGCTAAGGCCAACATCATGTTAATCACAAAATTCTTCTGGTTATCATCAAATTCTTTGGATATACGCAACATCTCTTGGATGAAATATCCATCTGTATTTTGAGTTACACCATAGCTAATCTGATCCAAAGAAACATCCAAGGCATCGGCTATACGGCATATCGCTTCAAAACTGGGAATACCATAAGCATTCTCGATCTGACCAATATGGCTATCGGTATAGCCGGTACTATTTGCAAGCTGCTCTTGTGTCATATCGGCTAATTTACGGTATCTTTTTATATTTTTTCCTAATTGGATATAATCTACTGCCACAAAAATCGCCTCCTTAATCATTGTACCCATACTAAAATTAAATTTTAAGAAAGCATAAATACAGAACAATAATTATAAGTGGTATTTTTGACATATCTTATACAAATAACGATTAAAGCAGGCTTTCACAATATATGTGAAAGCCTGCTTTAAGATCTAAAACATATCTAACCCATTTAGAAATTTGTCAAGTGCCTTAGCAGCAGCTTCTTCCTGTATTGAAGAGGGCATCGGCACCTGTTCCGCTGTCGGCATAGTGTTCATAGATGCAATAACCTTTTGGACCACTTCCTCTATTTTTGCGTTTAGTGTTTCTTCCGAACATCCATAGGGCTTGATAATCTTGACAGGCCTGCCACTGTCAAGTATCTCCGGGTGCGCCTGTATGTATTCAATCATAGCAGACACGACAAGCTTGCTTTTGCTATTTCCCAAACGCTCCAGCAATTCACCAACTTGATGGTGTAAATCCGATGAATCCTTGAACTGTAATCCAAAACGGTAACCATCAGAAGTTCTCACCGCTATTACCTCCAGAAACAGTTCTTAAAAAAGGGGAATTGGTGAATTGACGTTGTTCGGCTATTCTTTTGAGTTTCCGGGAAGCAAGTAGCTCATAGCCGATAGCATTGGCCATCGGGTTCTTTTCGCAGCACATATTGCAAATCAGGGGAGATTTTTTCAGATATTCCTCAAACAACAAAGCTCCTCCACCGACAAAAATAACAGGGTTTGCGCGTAAATCAATTTGGAGCTCACGAAGCTGATTGATAATCTCATTGGCATGGAACTGTACTGCGGATTTGATTGAAGCCTGTACTTCAGCCGGAAGACCCGTATCTTTGTTTTGCAAAACTGCATTGATATGGTCATCATCTATCAGCATATCAAATTTGGAACTCACCTGAGCGATAATAGGGTTATACATGGTAATTACACCTTCTTCAAGGCTGCGGCAAACACCCATGTCAGGTTGACCTTCACGCATCAGCAACACATCGGTGGTATAACCACCTATATCTACGATATAGACTCTCGGCCTATCAACCAATTCCTGCGCACGAGATGCAGCCGCAGCAAACGCCTGTGGAAAAACAAAAACATTACCAATGATAATGCTTATGGGGCGGTTGTTGTATACAAAATTGACTTTGCCGCGGTTTTGAAAGTACGCTTTGAATTTTTCCTGCAGAGTACTGTAATGTTCCGGCGGCAACCCAACAGCAAGATCAATTTCCTCCATAGGGGAAGCAATTCCTCTCTGCTCCAGTTCCTTGGCTATGGCAAATAGGGAAAGGATAAAAAATCGGTCATCCTGTGTTTTATCCCTCATATACTTGATTCGTTTGCTTGACAGGGCCCAGACTTTATTACCGTATTCTACGATATCGGTATCGTGGATGGTCACTTTGCTGGGTAGTTCCATAATCCCGGATCCAAAGTTAAAGTGTGAAGTCTTAATCGCATAGTTTCCGTGGTCAATAGCGATGAGAAGTGACATATAAATACCTCCTGATTTTATTTTCATAGATATTACACTGGCCAAACCCAGATTTTGCAACAGAAAACGTATTTTCTCATAAAATACGTTTCAAAAAAAGGAGCTAATTTGTTGAAATATTCAATGTTTATGTTTCTACAAATTGTAAAAGTTGAACTAAATTGGCTTTTATGTTAAGATAAACGCAGACACCGAAAATATTCGGAATCCAAAGAGTGATGAGGAGGGCTAACATGAACGAGAATGAAAAATTCACTCAGGAATTGAGTACCTCTCCAGAAGATGAAGCAAATCTTGCTATGGAAAAGGCCGTCGCGGCAATGGACAATTCGCAAGACTTTTCTGAAAAAAGATTTGACTTCAGCTGTCAAACCGTAACCTTTGAAAAAATATTGAAGGATTATAAGAATGGGAAACTGAAGATTCCATCCTTCCAACGCCTCTATGTGTGGCCGAAATCTATGCGCAGAGACCTGCTGGATACCGTAAAAGTGGGGCTGCCTTTTGGTGCTTTGTGTGTAGGCGAAGTAGATGGCATATCCTACTTGGTAGACGGACGGCAGCGCAATACCTCATTGAGCCTGCTTCTGACAGACGAAAAAATGTTACAAAAAGCTGAAATGGAAATCAAAGACATCATGGAGTATAAGATCGTGGTCATTACTGCCCATGATTTAACCTTTCAGGATTTGTTGCTTTGGTTTAAAAAGTTGAACAGTGGCGTTCGTCTAGCTCCCATCGTTAAAGCACGCAGCAATTTGAGTACTCCTCTGACAGACGCCATTTTGGAGATTTCTCGCAATCCGGCCATCACGGATTGGAAAGAGGAGGATCTTTCAACCGTCTTCCGCAAATCTCATCACCATGAGCTTATTGCTATGACCGCATTGCTGGCGGCCGCTGGAATTGAACTGGGTGATCTTCGCGCAAAGACCCTGTGCCAGCGTTTGGCAGAAAATGAAGAGGCAGTTCTCGCTGCAAAGGAGCATGCCAATGCGCTCGTCAGCAGATTGGAAAGTATTTATCAGGATGTGGAGCCAAAATACATCAAAAAGACTTTTACTGCCTCCTGCATTATGCCGTTACTTTATGTAATGGAAGAACACACTGATATTGAGGACTGGAAATATGCCGCCCTAATCAATCACATTTTCCAAGACAACAAACCTATTGATGAATGGTCCGCAACTACCAGAAGCAATGGAAATGATGCCTCTAATGTGCTGGCTCGTCGGGATCTTATTTTGCGTCTGTTGAATGACAAATCTGTTGTTCCGAATGAAAAGCCTGCTGAATCCGTAGAAGAGACTGCGGAAACAGATAGATAATGTTTTATCAGCATCTATCTTCGGTAAAACAAATCAATAGTAAAAGGGCCATGGAGCAAAACTCCATGGCCCTTTTGTTTTAGATAGATTGTGCGGCTACCGTATGGGAGATTAGACATTCCCAAACATAATCATCCAAGCCGTTATAATCCGGATTCCATAGGTAAGTTCCAAATGGGATTTTCAGCCTGTGTAGCATCCATACCAGCTCATAAAAGCCATTTTGGACACCATACTTATACATAAAATCCATATCGAAAGCTGTCATAACATGTTGTAGGCCGTTTTTCTTCAGTTCCTCAAGAGTTTCTTTCAATTGATTTAGAGAATTTACACCGGGGACGGCAATAACAGTTTGTCCAGTGAGATAATGAACAATGTCGGCCTTTAAGGGGCCCTCAATCAGAAGGACTTGTTTGCGTATGGGGCCGGCAATATGAATCCAGCATGTAGAACGGCAGCCATCCATCAGGGGCTTTCCTTTTCTATCTTCCGCACTGGATATCCACCGAAACTTTCCTTTATTTACATTATCCCGTCGTATCTGTAATCCTTGAATCCTGCCGAGATAATCCCGTACTGGAATAAGAATACCTCTTTGTGGCTGTATGAAGGTCCATTGCTGATCTGTCTTATCCCGATAAAAGCCGGGGACACCCGCCAGGTAATGCCCTTCTTTAATCAATTGCTTTGCCAAGGCCTTCCCGCCAACAGCAGGTGTGGTCTTGTATGCCTTTTCTACAATGATGTCATCTGAAAGGCCACGTTTACGCAGATTCTCCCAATGGTCAGATGCGAGCGTAAGTTTAGAAAGCAACGCAGTATAAGTAGCGTTTCTCGTATCAATGTCAGTGGGAGGACACTCTATAATTTCTGGAACTAATATTTTGGAATATGGGCGGATATTTTTTCTCATCGAAGATGACGATTTATATTCGTCGGAAATCCCTAACCTTTTTTTCAGTTCTGTATAGGCATCTTCACGATTGACTCCAGAATAAAAAGCGAATAAGTCAAGTATACCGCCGGAAAAGCCGCATCGTGGGCAACGAAATACATTTTTCGCCAGATTGATATTAAGATGCTTTTTGCGGCCGCTATCGCAGCATGGGCATGGAATATAGTATGCACTCCTGCCATTTGGAGGATAAGGTAATCCCAGTAAATGAATAACCTCCGACATTTGAATGTCTGTTTCACGATGAGGCATGCTATCTCCTTTCTGGGGGATGAATCAACATCCCCCTAATTTTTTTAATATCATGCACTGCAATCCAGTGACCGTTCGCAAATAAGCTTCGCTGCTGCATTGATTTTGGGGTCCTTTTGGTATTTTTGCGCGATCCACATGATTGTATCGTATTCTTCTGCCCGTACAAGGTCGCCTAAAGACATCCCGGCATACCTCTTGATAGGACACGGCAACTTCATTGCCTCTGCCAGTTCATCCTTTGGTTCGGTCGGTTTATCGGGCTCTTCTCTTACTGCGAACTCCACCGCTTGTGATGGTGGAGCTACTTCAGCATCTTGTGGGGTGATATCCTCTATCGGGTTTGGAGTCAGATCCTCAAATTCGTTGACGGCCAATTGGTCTAATTCGTCTCCGGCCGCATGAAACTGCAGGCCAAATCCGGCATTTCTCAGGGCAATACCTAATGCTGCGGTCTGCGCCCATTCTCGTGGTGATACGGTTGGCTTCTCCGGATCATACTTCCGAGCTGCCGTCGCCTGCGCTAAACAGCATTCCGGCGGGTCCATATAGTTACGGTATATCTTGGCATAGCCGATGCAGTAACCTTTTTGCACAGTAGCATCAACCCACGTTTTCCCATCTGGATATTTCAGCCAAAACCATGCCAGCTGGGCCATGACAGGCAAACGCAATCGCTTTTCTCCTGTGTTTAAATCGGTATATTCAACAGCTAATGCATCAGGGTTAAAACCATCAATATGGTTGATACCCTCAATCTGCTGAATGGCTGCTTTTCTTTTGTCATTTGACGAGACACTCATCTTACTTCCTCCTTTGTTTTAATTGGGGTATATACATTCCGCATTTGTACCCATACCGGAAGTATGGTGCTAATTACCTTTGAAATCTCATTTCTATATTGCTCCGGTGTACTTGGTGAAAAGCTACTGAACCGTTTCCGGTAATCATTCATGACGCGGCATAGGTTTTGACTAATGGTTTCTCGCTGTTTTTGCTCCTTTTCGCTGGCTACAAGCCCGTTACGACGTTCTGATTTCAGGTTCTCAAAGTATCCGTCCACCATCTGATAATGGGTAAACATGGCGCGTAGGTCATTCCCAACCGGCGCCGTCTGTGTGAACATCTGGCAAACCTGTAGAACTTCGATACGATAAAGCAGTTCTTGGAATAACCACGCCTGCTCTAAAGAGAGTTTTTCCTTGTTCTTTACCATGTCCGCAAAAGCAACCTGGTACTTTTCCAGTAGTGTCAATTTTGCCATAATTATGCTCCTTTCTGATTGGTTTTGACACGTTCTATAATTCGTTGTGCTAACATTGTCCCTCGCTTTTCAGTATCTTCCGTTTTAATCGCAATACAGACTGCCTTCCTGCTTCCTACAATACAAACATGCTTTTTTGCACGGGTAATTGCAGTATAAATCAATGGCCGGACCAACATGTTATAGTGGCACATCTGAAGATTTAAAATGATAGATTCATATTCTGATCCTTGACTCTTGTGGACTGTTGTTGCATATGCACCATCCAAATATTCCAGCTCGGATACCCTCAAGTCGACGATTCTCCCATCGCCAAAATCCACAGTGATTATGGATTCATCCTGATAGGAAACAATTTTTGAGATGTATCCAATATCGCCGTTGTTGATGTCATCCTTGTTTTTAGTCCACATGACCTTATCGCCCTGGCGGTACACCTTTTTACCACAAATAACCTCTGGCTTTCCCTCCTCATGCGGATTGATTTTTTCACGCAGTCGTTCATTTAGACTGTCTACGCCAGTAGCGGTTTTATAACGGAAAGGCGTCAAGAGTGCTACGCTATCAATCCCGAATGTCTTTACCTCACTCAAATACAGTTCTTCGATGATAGCTGCTGATTTTTCGAGGTTTGATGATTCAATCATCGAGAAGTTTTTCGGAGCGTAATCTAACCCTACATTACCATGTCGAATCTTTTGCGCATTGATGGCAATGTGACCGCCGGATGCTTGTCGGTATACCCGATCAAGCATAGCTGTCGGTATCAGACTGCAAGAGAGTAGTTCTGAAAGTACAGCACCGGGTCCAACAGAAGGAAGCTGATGTGCGTCCCCAATCAGGATAACTTGGCACCTGGGAGGCAAGGCACTGAACAGATTCCTAGCCAAATAGGTGTCTAACATGGAGACCTCATCGATTAACACCAAGTCGGCGTCTAAGGGTTCCGGCTGATTATAATTTCCGTCATCCCCAGCAAGAAGCCCCAACGCTTTGTGAATGGTAGAAGCAGGATGCCCTGTACTTTGTGTCATCAGTCTGGAAGCACGACCGGTCGGCGCACAGCAAACGATTTTTGCGCCAGGATGCTGCTTTTTATAGAGTTCCAAGATGAAACGCTGCAGCAATGTTTTTCCCGTACCTGGTCCGCCAGTCAGAAGAGAGAGATGGGAAGTGAGGCAGGTCTTTATGGCCTGCCGTTGCTCCATATCCGGTCTTACATTGTTTGTCGATGCCAGAAGGGTAATATCGGCATCTATGTCGCCCTGATAGGGGACGTTGCCATAGGAAAGAAACTTCGCAATGTAGGAGGACAAATCCTCTTCTGCCTTTGCTGTTTGGTACCGAAACACATTATCGCCGTATAATACCAGCCCGCCCTCCTGCAGCAGCTTATATGCCACATTTGCAACAGACCTTATATTGACGTATTTGGCACCCAGTAACTCCACACCGCGTTTAACAAAACTGTGCTTTTCCATACACATGTTGCCTCGGCTTTCTGATTCCTGTAAGACGTAAAACAGGCCGGCCTCGATTCTTTCCGATGAACCCATGTTTAACCCCATATTTACGGCTATACGATCCGCAATTAAGAAACCAATACCAGTCATCTCGCATAAGCGATAAGGAGTTTTACGGGCAATTTCTGCCGCCTCTGGACCAAAATGTTGATAGATCTTCACAGCGCGGTTTGGCGTCACCCCATAAGGGGTCAGAAGAGTGATAATATCCCGTGCTCCACGAGAGATGACATAGGATTCGCAAATCGCTTGTAGCTTTGCTTCGCTGATACCTCTGATTTTTAAAAGCTCTTCAGGGGTTTTGTCTAAAACCTCCAAGGTTTCATTACCAAAGGCATCATAAATTTTTTCCGCGGTTTTCGGGCCGATCCCTTTTATAAGGCCGGAGGAGAGATAAGATACGATTCCTTGACGTGTAGGTGAAATAACCTCCTTGTACCCCTCCATCACGAATTGCATACCATATGTCGAGTTCTTTTTCCACGTTCCGGTCATATCAATTGTCAAATTTTCCGCAAGAGGAAGATAATATCCAACCACCTTTACTTCGGTGATAGGATTTTGCTGCAAGTCGAGTAGCTTTTCATGAAGCTTATATAAAGCGATAGCATAACTCCCATTTTGTACTTCCTCTGCAGTCTTGGGGTAAATCAGTTTTTTGAAACTGCATAACACGCTTGTATCTCCTTTCTTTAAACACTTGGTACCATAACCTTACGGTTTTTTGCTACAAAAACAGTCTCAGATTCAATCGAAAAGTTTTTGGCAATATCGATTGCTCTGTGAACGATGGTATCGGCCAACTGGTCAAATTCCTGCACAAGCTCTACACGATTTCGCAGTTCCCACATCTCCCAGTCTTCGAAATCCTCATCCATATCGGTACCGCGCCACGGATAAATGAACGTTTCCATTGGGATCTTTGGAAAATCTTTGACCGCACTTTGTTTGCAAACACTGCCACCTTCCACGACAGGAGGAAATCTTTTTTGTCCGCATGCCATACAGTAGGAGTGAAACGCACTCTTTTTAGCTCCGCCTTGATAAAGGACAAGATAGCCTCCGCTGCGGCCGTTCATAGCAGCTTGCCATTGGTAATTATGTGCCACTGCAAAATCATGCATTGGTTGTCTCAACAGTTCATGAAACTCTTCCGTATCAATAAGGTCATATAATTTATTGGTAAGCTTTGCTTCTAAGCCCAAACCATAGATTTTCAAATTGTGTGCATATGAGGTAGAGTGATTCCAGCTATTGGCGGTATCATATCTCTCATGGCTCTTTAAAAAAGAAACCATTGTTTTTCGTGATCTTTTATCCACATTTTGATAAAACCGTTTCATCATGCCCTCCATTTTCCCTCAGCAATTTTCTCAAAATCCATGTTTGGAACAGAAGGGGAATGAAGTTCTTCAGGACTGCTGCCAAGGAGCGTCAATTTCCGTTCCAAATGCACCAGTGATTTATCTGCACCTGCCCGGGTAACAAGCTTACGAACTGCAACAAAAAGCTCCTCGTTATATACGACCATTGGAATCCTCAGCTTAGCTGCAGCCTGAATTTCACTTTTCATTCCCGAAGTAATACAGGAGCCGCAAATCAATATCACATCGCTTAGCTGAATCAGATAATGACCAAAATCCAAAGCCAAAGCACGTTCGTAGGGCAATCCATCATTCAATAAAATCGGCAAATATGCGTGAGGCGCTCTGGCATTATGACCGAGTATTTTAACCGCATAATACATATAAAATTTAGCGGCTTGTATATTCTGATAATACCCTTTTGAAGTGGCCGCGCTACAAGGGGAACAGATATATGCTTTTTTGCGATTGCGGTCCTTTTGTCGGCCCAATATAATCCGTTCCAACTCGTTTTCCCAAGAAGAAGGTAATGTGTTAAAGATACTAACCATATTGTTGCTCCTTTCAAAATAAAAGCAGAGAGGGAAAACCCTCTCTGCTACGTTTTGCGGTTTCCCGCTTAGTTTGGAATTGCTTCAACCTTCAGTTTCCTGCTGGCTGACGTTTTTAGTACCTCATTATAAACATCCGGGTATTGCTGTTTTAGCAGCTTACTGTTCGGACGATGAGTGTACCGAGTAGCGAACGTGACGATGAGCTTGTCCTTCGGTGTGATAAGAACGCCGTTCTCATGCTCCTTCATCATTTCTGCTATTCGCACTGAATGCGCTTCAATCTCCTTTTCATTATCGTTGATGGTCCTTTGCAGTTCTGCATTGACCTTCTGCAGCTCGGCAATACGCCTAAGCTGGCGTTCATACTTCTGGGTAAATTCTACTGTGGGCATTCCGCGTTTGCTTTGACCGTAGACTCTGGCTAACCCTTGTAATGCCAATTCAGGATTAAAAACATCTTTCATGGATGGAGGCTTGTTGATTTCTAAGCTATGGATAAATTCTTCTGCACGCTCAAAAATCATTTCTTCCTTCACCAAGTCACGATGGATCCTGGGCGTGGCAAGGTCGTTCTCCGGGTTGTTTCCCCAAATCGCCGCATAATCGCAAACTTCGTCTCCTGTAATACTCATATACCATCGCCCTTGTAGATCGTAATAGATTGGAACAGCATCGTCTGTCCATAGGTCTGCTTTGCGATAGCTGGGAAATTTGCATTCCAATACACCTTTTTTGCGGTCCTTTTTGCCAGCCGGTTCCTCAAAGCGAAAATCAAGGTTAGCCAGCGCATAAGGAATCGAGGGGTGCTGATACAGAATGGTGTCCTCAATTATGGTGTTGCCAGTTCGTTTGGCATAAAAATGGGCTGCGATTGGCTCCATGATGTGCCCCATTTCTAACTGGTCCGGGTTAGGTGGGTCTGGAGGTTCCATCAACCCTTTCTTGATGTGCCACAATTCCAATGGCGTCATCCACGGATTGAGACCAAAGATGGTTGAGATATCGCTTCCGCCAAGGGTATACTTGATGTCTCCGTTTGGTCCATGCATTCTGCACTCTAACCATCGTTTGCGGTCCATGCCTTTCGTGTCACAAAGGGGGATAGGATTTGCCATCAGAAATTCACCGCCTTTGCCAGATCATATTTGGACCAATCTAAAACTAAGGCGCGCGCCATATTCTCTCCAAGAGGAATGAGTTTTGCATCTGAGTATCCTTCACTCTTCAACAAAAACGGAATTTCCTGCATGGCCATATAAATATCATGTGCTGTGGCTGTTCCTCCGCCATATGACATTTCAAACATAGCAATGGCATCCAACGATGCTTTTTTGGGAAGAGAAAGTTTTTTGCAAACCCGTGTCATTGCGTTCACCGGATACTGCAGTTCGATATCTTCCAGCTTCTGCAGTTTAGCGAGTGTATCGCTGAACTGCGCAAACAACTGATCCAATACTTCCTCAAAATCTTCAATATTGCTTTGCCAGCGATGTTTGACCGCCAACATTTTGCCGATATAAATGGGATACTGCTCCCCGGTTAGAATTGCGGATACCTTAGCGGATGCTCTGGCCGTATCAGAGGTTGAGAATCGAATACCCGGCGTTAGCTTGGTGACCAATGCTTTTTTTCCTTTGGCTTCCAGCATTTTTTCATAAGCACCGAGCAATTTATCCCGCTGATTCGGCATGGACCATTCCGCACAGGTAATCGCATGATCACTGTAACCGCCACAGAACACATTTCCTGGGAACCTTTCATCCAGTTTTTCTTTGAGCTTTTCCATAAGCTCAGGGATCTCCAGAACAGAATAATCGCTTTCATCACCTGAATGTACCGCAGAAATTTTTTCATTGCGGATGAGAAGCAAGGTGGATGATTTCGGATAGAGTTTGAAGCAGGAGTTGAGAATCCCAGCTAACTGCTTGCGTTTTAGCTTGGGAAGCGAATTGCCATTGATTTTGGCACGATCCAGCAGGCCCTTGTACGCTGTTGAACGAACAGGGTAATAATCTCCGTCAACCTTTATAGCAAGACCAAGATTTTCGGCCGTATCCTGTACGGCCTCAGCACTGACTCCAGATGCAAACAACGACAGGTTGCTGTAAAGTGACGACTCCTTATCCAGAGGAGCCACCTGAAGCTGCGTGACCTTTTTTCGTTCCCATGTACTGTTCTTCGCTTGCTCCGAATGGAAAGCCATCATCGCCATAAACGATGGAAACTGCACATGGAAGTTGTCTCGACACGATTGTAACATTGAATGTACTCCTTTCTTAATTTCGACGGGTTCCCGCCATGGTATAAAAAAACAACGTTTCTTTCGAAACGTCGTTTTTCCCTGTAAGAAGAGCCGGAAACAAAAAAAGTGCCATCTGCATGAAATGCAAATGGCACTCTGTAAACTATGTTAAACTGTGCGCGCAAATTTTGCGACGGCTCTGATACTTTATAATTTATTATACCATCGCAATTTATTTCCGTCAATGCTGCAATCTTAAATAGGAAGACTACGCCGTGGACAACCGAAGAATCAACCGAACCAGTTTATCTCTTGCATGAATCCGGCAGTACTGAAATAGTGTTTTACTTTTTATATCATTTTCAAACATTCTACTTGCAAAATCAATCAATGCCTCTTCAGCCAAATGCAACCGCCTTTTTCGGAAGGGATTGCGCTGGTTTCCAGCCAAAGCAGAAAAATATTCCTCCTTCAGCATGGCAAGTTCAAATTTATCGTATGTATCTTCTTGCATCATCTGTTTCTCCTTTTCTGAAAGTATGATAATAAAACAAAAAGCAGGTATGAAGGCCTGCTTTTTGGAAATGAAACTCCTTTTCTTTTCAGATTTTACAAGTTTTTTTGAGCGCCCAGTATCCCCGGCGTGAACTGCAAAACAAGTTTGGGTACATCTGTAGGGTCTGGCGCACTTTGTCTTTCCAGTACCGTTGTGTCTGGGCTCGGCGGTACTTTTCAACCATTTGGTAGATGGAGGCCAAATCCAACTCTCCATTGGTATCTTCCATGGCATCGGCCAAAATATCTTTCCATGTGGCACCGGGCATATCTCGAATATCACCCTTCCGCACCTGCGTCATCAGAATAGGATAGCACAACGGCATATCCTTTCGGAGCAGTAAGAGGTACTCATGCACGATGGGAATATAGCGGCCGGAATAATGTGTCCGGTCAGAGGCGCAGTTGTATTGCGCTTTGATAATGACATTTTCAAGGGTGCCGGGCTTTATAAGCTCAAATAACATACTAAACAGTTGTCCCCGTTTTTTGATGTCACCGACCAAAACAGCCATCCTTCCGCCTTTTTCCAATGCGCAGAACTGCTTCATCATGCAATAGTTCATCGCTCTGACAAACGCCTCCCATGTAGGGATGCGGGATAGATCCGATTGCCTGGGGTCATAGCCGTATTTTCTTTTTACTTCGGAAGCAGCGTACATTTTATCGGAATAAATGATTAGGTCGTGGTATGGCGGATGCCAGAAAATCATTTCAGGCCGTTCTGCAATGTCATGATGCAGGAGATCAAAGCCGCTGTGCAAATCATAGGTATGGCTTTGGATTCCTTTTTTTCGTGCGGCATCTCCTGTTGTATTGCTGCCGCACATATAATCACAGATGTCCTGTATTCCAAAATAGTCGATTAAATCCTCAATCAGTTTAGGGGAACAATTTCCTCTATACCGATTATTTCCGCCTTCTCCGCGGTCAGGATACGAAACGATGCTGTAAAGAGGCCGTTTATTTTGATTTTCCATAGAAACCTCCGCTACCGCTGGTCATACCCAAATTGAAGCACCTTGTCCATATCGAACTGCGTTACCATCACAGCGGCAAAGTCTACTGCCATGCGATCAAGGAGCTTTGCGAACCCAAGCTGAACTAAGGCATCTGACAAACCTTCATTTTCGGCATAATCTTTTACCAAGGCAATGTCCTTCTCCTTTATGAAGCTTTCGTCAAAGATAGTGACATCCATCAAGGGCTCACAATGACCATAAACGGATAAGGCTAACCCGCCTTTCTGATATTTCGAAACAATAAAGCGACAGTTTGTCGCCTTGATATATTTTGTGCTTAGTTCAAATGTTTCCATATTCAATCCTCCTAAAAATAAGGAAACAGAGCATAAGCCCTGTTTCCTTTCTGATGGTGTGAGAAATCCTGTTTTCTATTCTGCCATATCGGCAAATACGAACCTCCTTTTACGCATGAAGCATAATGTTTTTTTCGGCGGCCCATTTGATAAGGAATTGTCTCTCCTGTGGTGTGATAGAACGCCTATTGTATCCTTGAGCCTGCACAATGCAATTTCCAGACAGCTGCAAAGTAACCAGCGAACGTTCTGGAGTTTTTGCCTTTCGGAGAAATAAAATATGGCATTCTCCCTCTGCAACCCGGCTGATATAGCCTTTTACACAATGATTGAGAGACACACCTTCTTCAGCCAAGTCTTCCGGATGTGTAGGAATGACAATACAATAATCCCCCTTTTTGTAGGCAAGATCTTCTATCTCCTTTGCACGCGCCTCAAAGTTTTTGCATTCCTGAATTGCCTTTACCTGATTGATCTTTAAGGTCATAATATCATGTTCTGTTTTGAAATGCTCTGGATACTTTTCTTTGATTTTTCCATAGAATTGTAGCTGCATCATCAGATAGTCTTTATATTCATTCCAAAAACCTGTATAGATGTCCGCATACCCTTGTCCATAAAGGTCGAACAGGATATAGTCTATAAACCGTCGCAAATTCAAATTAAACGTAGGATTCTCTAATAGAGAGATGAAACCAGTAGCATTGAGATTTGCAGGATGATAGGAACCGGTAAAGGTGCAGTTTGTTAGACCTGTTTTTGTAATCCTTTCGGCTAAATAAATGGCCTCATTATAGCCGTATCGTTTATCCAATTCAAAAATTACCGGAATGCTGTTTTTATATTTGTTCTCGCCAGCATCGGTAATTGTGGGGAATAAAGAAACAACCCTTTCAAAAAGCTTTTTGTTCTGCTGCCAGTAAACTATGTACCGCTCTGGGTTCTCTAAACCGGCAATGACATTGTGCCTGCACATATCAACTAAGATGTCGTTTGATATAATCCTGTCGATATAATCCGCGCTTTCGTTATTCAGAATTGGCATCCACAGGACTTGGTTCAATGGCAAATCGTCCTTCAAATAGCGAAGAAAGGATTTGAGTAGGGCCAGGGTGACAGGCTCAATAGATTGCTGTTTCGTATCCTTTACATAGAAGATACCTTGGCTGATAAGGATTACAAGTTCTCGTTGTGTTTTCAACGTCGTTCGACGCACAATAAAATCCGTATTGTTTTGTGCGACGACTTCATATTTTACGGTTGGTGATTTGGCAGGAATACTATTCAAGATATAATCCTGAATGGTTACGTCTTTTGTTGTGCTGCTCATATAATATGGCTCCTTTCTATGTGTTTGGAGAAAGGGGCCAAAAATTTTTGACCCCTTGTTTCCTTTAACAAAGTACACTGGCGGCTTTTCCATAATAGGCAGCCAGTTTTTTCATGGCTGTCTCCAGCAACTCGTTATATTTTTGGGTTCGGCGCTGTTTTCCGCAAATCTTTTCGGTGACAGCCTTCCTTTCCTCAAACGAAAGCATGGTAAGGGCTTCTTTAAACTCAATGAAGTCAAATGGAGAATCCATCGGAATATCTATTTGATGATTTTTCCATTGATCGTCGAGCGAGTGAAACGTAGGGCAGGTCTTTTTAGTCCCTGTCATGCCGTAAGGTTTATATCTTACCTTCAGGTTCTTGATTTCATACTGCAGTTTGCAAACCAAATGGGTTTTAAGAGAGCTAGACCTTTGCGGATCAAACCCGTCTATTGCCTTTATGGCTGCTATACACAAGTCTTGATAAACATCATCGTAGTCTAATGCCAAAGCCCGGATTAAGGTTTGGTTATTACGGATAACCCATTTGATGATGGGTTCATACTCGATTAGCAATTCGTTGCGGTTTGTCAACATGATAGTCTCCTTTCATAAATGAAGGTCAGGGAAAAATTCCCTGACCTTGTTACTTTTTTCCTTCTCCTGAAGGGAATAAATTTTTACGCACTAAGGTGCCGTTTGATGGCCTGTGTCAACTTATCCGGTAGTTTTTCCAGATCAGTGATATCCATAAAACTGTTACCATAAATGCGTTCAATGTTTTTCTTATCGTCGCCAATGGCGGCCGCAAGCAATGTGATTTTTTTGCGTTCACACTGCTTTTTGATACTGCGTAAATCGTCTTCTGCGGCTGTACCGTAGTAAGCGTTATGATTTGGTTGGCCATCTGAAACCAAAATCAACAATCGAACCTCTTCGGAACGTTTGGCAAGCTGGTTCATGGTAAAGATAAGAGCTGCGCCATCCCGGTTATTATCGCGTGCGGAGATATCCATCAAGCGGTATTTGTCATCGCCATCAATGTCATCAAATTCTGCATAGGAATACAGACTCACTTCGTCCAGTGCCGTATGTCCGTAAATCATAATAGGAATGTCCAGAGATCGGCAGAAATCATAAAGAATAACTGCTGTGGCGCGGGCATAACTTGCTCGGTCGCCCCAACTCATGCTGCCGGATTCATCCAAAAGCAGTCCTACCGCTATTTCCGGCATCTCATTAGGGAGTTTCTTTTTGAGAAAGATACGGCCATCGTTGCGCGGCAATGCGTGGACATAGAGTTTTCGACCGGAATACAGATTTACCATTTTACCACCCCGGCGTCTCTCCTGAAGCTGCTGCAAAATAGACTGCTGCAACCTTTTTGAGATTTTTAATAGTGAGGGGGCAATCTGTTTGTATTCTGCCTTTGTTTCTTCACTAACACTTGCAATGCGCTTGACGATTTTCGGAACCCCTGAATGAATATCTCCATATGAAATGCCGTTTGCCACGACGTTAAGCTCCATTGTGCGCTCTTTCTCCAACTGTTGATGGACCGATTTCTCGGCCATTTGTTCCACAACTCGTTCAATATCAGCCGCTGCAGAAGCATAACCGGAACCCATATACTCCGAATCATATTGCAACGTCTCTGGTCCTGAAGGGAACTCTGCTATTTCCGTTTCCTTTAACGGAATACGGCCGCCTTCTTTCGAGACAACCTCCCTCGCTTTACTCTCCTCAACAGGCTCCACATTTGTAGTGCTTTCGGGTTCTGGAGCGTTATTATCATCGCCCTGGCTGCCGGAATCGATAGAAGTCTCGGTATCTACATCGGCATTCATACTGCCTGCTTGGGAATAACCATCCTCGTCAGCTGATGCAGGGGAGTTATTTGCGCTATTCTGCTGGCCTGCGGCTAATTTTGCGGTTGTCTGTCTGCTCTTTACATTGGATGGCTGGGTAGAGGAACTGTCATCAGGTTCATCTACAGGCTTGCTAGTGCCGGTTCCCTTTTGACTGGATCCGGTCAACTGCGACAGGAAATTAGAATTTCCATCTTGCTGTTCAGAATCCTGCTGGTCGTCCTTTGTATTTTGCAGGTAGTCTTTAATATACGGCCAACACCGGATTAAAATGGTATTCACCGCACGCCACCGTGCCTTTGCATCATGTTCTGTAATGGCGCAATCTAATTCAGGTAGCAGAGAAAAGACCATCTGAACACGTTCATCTGTCAGCGGTTCTACGCCATAGTTGAGTTCACCCCAAAGCACATAGCTTAAAATCAACTGCATAATAGTGTGCCAGGTATGTCTTTGTCCGTTTTTCTCTTCCAGCAGCATTTGCGTCAGGTCTGGGCATTCCTCTTTTTGAATATCTCTTATGAAGTTCAACGCCATACCTAACTTGCCAGAATACCGGTACAGCATCCTGCTTTCCACATATCCGTCTTCCAAGCAGTTGAAAATATCGTGAGCCATCATTACCAATGCCTGTTTTTTCTTGTCATCCTGCTGAAGATAATTCCATAGTTCTGTCTCGTAATCTTTTTCTGTCGGCATAGACAGTTTGGGAGCTTCCGGGTACCAATTACCAGCTTGGAACTTTAGGATATAGGTTTGCATCATGACGAAATCTGTAAACAGAATATGCCCTAATTCATGGGTAAGCAAGCCCATGATAAACATATATCGTTCTGGGCGTGATTTGTGTTTTGTAATGATTGGGTTGCCGGCGTTGATTAAAACCAGATCGTCATTGGTTACTGCCAACAACTTCAGATTCTTAGGTTGCCAAACAATTTTCACTCTGATTCTGCGCGAAAAATCATAACGCTTGGTCTGGGCTGCAACAATATCTTCGAGATGGGCTGTCATTGCAGCGGACACAAACAGGCTATTATCTCGAATGGTTTTCCGTTTCTGGGAAATTAACTTTTTAATTTGAGAATGATTCACTCTTGACAAGAGTTGAAACCTCCTTTCTTTTTGTAGCTATACATGAAACATTGTCCCTTTAGGGGAAAAATACGGCTCCAGGCAAGTTGTGATCAGTGCCTGCTGTTCTTCCTTATCAGCCGTTGCTTTTCCAACTACAGTATCCAAGGCGGATGTATAGGCGTTGCCGGTGCAGCCGTAACTCACAACCCAGTCAATTAGGCCGCGCATTCCTACACTTCCATCCTGTATGCCATTTTTATGGCAGTAGTCTTCCATATCCCGAACCACGCGTACCATTACTGAAACAAGGTTATAGTCGTCGCATCCGGTTACATTCATAACGCGCTGCACCATCACCGTTTCAGATGGCAAAGGAATATCCTTGATTTTGTTCATACGGTCTAACACAGATTGATTCAGCGGTCGGCAACCTTCATAATCAATATTGGTCGTGACGACTATCACCGCATCCGGATGTCGTCGAATCCGTTTTTTGTTGGGCAATAGGATGGTTCCGGATTGCTCCAGAAGGTCATTTAATCCTGTTAGCACACTCGGCTGTGTAATGTTGGCCGGCTCCTGAATTTCAATTACATACCCGTTTTTCAATCCTAAAATAAAATCAGTCTCGAAATAGTGGTATTGAGGTCCAGAAGAGGAGGCTTTATATTTTGCCATGGTGAGCTGTTTGGTTTTTTTCATGAGCAGTTTAAGTGCTACGCTCATACAATCGTGAACACTGGCGTCTGTTTTTTCTTGGCCTGTCATTTTGAAGTACGAACCTTCCGGATCAAAATCCATATCCATAGAATCCGGCATATCCAGTAGCTTCATCACATTTTCATAAGTGATACCGCCCATTTTTTCGATCTGCTTTAGCTCCGTCTCAGCTTCAGGAGCGCTTGTCTCTTCAAAGCTGGGATATACCTGTCCGATAAAATCAAATACGTCTGTATCTGAAGAACAGGTATACTTTACATAAGGGAGGCCAAGACCAGCCGCAACAGCTTTTGCATCGTAGGTCTTGCCGGTTCCTGCCGGCCCACGAAGCAGAAAATTCCGCATCGGCGCCGCCGAACCGGTCGAATGCTGTGCATGCTTGCAAATATCGACAACCTCTTCTGTAATGATGTGCCATTCCGGTATTTGAGGAATCATAGTTTGTTCCGTTGGTGTGAGTTTGCGGTTAGGATTTAAAGTGTACTTACCAATGAAATCCTTGTGTAGAATGATAGGAACAGGTTTTTGAGAGTCTGCTTTTGAAGATCTGGTAAAAATAAGAAACTCCCCAGCGCAAACGGTTTTTGGTTCAAATTTACCTGCATCCAGTTGAGCTGAACGGATTGGCAGAACCACTCCCGATTTTTCCAGTGTTACAGGGAGATGAGCCGGACAAGCAGGATCAGACACTCTCCGATAAACATTATCACACAATGTGCCCATATACTTGGCAGCTGCATCTATGTCCGGATGTCCTTTCGAATAGCATTCCGCATAAGCATCATAGTTTTGCTTAAATTCCAGATCATTTAAAAGAAACGGCATCATGGCAAATACCAGTGCGGCGCCATCTTTTGCTCTCGAATGTGCGGCATAACTTTCGATGAGCTCCGTATTTCGGTCATAACAGCCTGCCAAAAACTGTCCGTTGGAAGAATCATATACGACAATGTGGTACGCATCTGGTCCCATAGAGGATTTGTATTCAGCGATGGATTGCTGATTACGAAGTCCCACTGCGCCTTGGCCACCATGCTGGCAGTTGACATAGGCCATAATTGCTTTTACGGTAGTGCAGTTCAGTGTTGATTGGGTGCTGGATCCGTATTTCGATGAAACAGCAACAATTTTATTAGTGAGCTTATCAAAAGGAGCTGGTAAGCCACGACTAAAATTAAATAGGGTATTCATTGATTTGCAATTTCCTTTCTGCAGTTCTACTGCTCCAAATTTACTAAGATTCCGTTCTCTTCTACCACGGCATCAGAAAACCCGTTTTTAATCAACTGTTGACAAATATCTGGCCAGCTTTCCACATCAGGTAGCTCTTCAGTAGGGATGAGAAATGTGCTTTTGCCTTCTGCTATTGCCTCGTTGCTTCGATTGTTTAGCGTCAGCACGTGCGCATCTACCCATTCAAATGCCAAATACTCATAGTTGACCGTTTCAGGTTCTTTCATCTCATCTGTTTCTGGAGGCGTCTCTTCCAATGTTTCTTTAATCTCCATAACCTCTGCCTGCGGTTTTTTGTCTTTCGGTTTGCATTCCTTTGTGGAAGGTTCTGGATTGCCTTCATTTTCAAAAACTAAGCCCTGAAAGACAAGGTTGCGTATGATGACTGCCACCTTTCGATATCCACCAGCGTTGCTTAAAATAATAAAGACCGGTTCCTCACGCTCAATGTGCATCATAGCGTTTGGCGTCAGCCATTGCCATTTTGCTTCTGGGAAACGTAGTGTAACCTCTTTACTGATCCGTTGCTGGATAATGGCATACGCTTGCTGGTAAAGATTTGTCTCCGTGGGGGCTGGGGGTGGGGTGTCCAATGGTTTGACGACGATAATCTTGGGATAATCCCTATGCAAAAGCCTCAGCGCAGCAATAAGCGCCCCTAATATTGCAATAAGGAACAGTACCCATATCCGGGTGCAGAACAGAAACAACATCATCAAGCATAGGAATACCAATACCTCATACGCCAAATTTTTCTTAAAGTCGTTATTGTTCATACCCCTTTGTTCCTTTCTCATAGAGTTGGACCGGAACATAGATGAGGAGTGTTCGGGTAGGGGAATCTGGATCTGTACCATCTGTAAGGATGGCGGCCGCAGACTCCCGTTCTTGATACAAGTGTCCCGGCTTTCCTTCTCCGAAGAGTGCTTGGCCAAACACGATTTTCCCATACAATGGCCTTTTACTCTCTTTTTCCAGATTCAATGCATTGCAGAAACGTTGAGGATCGGTAAAAACCTCAATGCCATATTGAACATCTGGAAGAATCCCCATAATGATGTATCGCAACTGTTCCGCTGTTAATGCATCATGGGTCCGGCAGCGTAGAACCGTACCAAGCTTTTGCCGTTTTTCGCTTTCTGATACTAAAACAAATTTTTGGTTATTCATGCTTTCGACCTCCTTTGGGGCACAAAAAAACGCACATGATCTACCGTTGAGTTCATGTGCGTTTACATGCCTGTATTCATTTGTGAAATTCGGTTATTCTGCGGCTCCTTGTGGGAAAAATGGGTTGACACCGCCAAATCCTTCAAACCCTGTGAAGTTATCTGGCATTTCCTGCGAAGTGGCTTGCTCTTGCGCAGAAGAAGGAGAGTCTGGCGCTTGAGAGGCAACATGCTCCGATTCATTCTTATCTTTGCCTCCAGCATAGGCATACTCCAGTTCTGTTAAAACAATGACCGGTGCATGTACCCACTGACCGTTTTCATCTTTCCATTTATCTTCATCATAACGGCCTTCGAGGTGAACAAAGGAGCCCTCACTAAGCTTCATCTTTTTGATGCGCTCACACAGGTCCCCAAATGCTTTGACTCCGAGATTGATCCAGCGATAATTTCCATCTTCCCGCTTGTCATAGACACGTTTTCCGATACGAAATCGTACAACACTGCCGTCTTCCGAATAGCGGATTGCCGGTTTGTCGTTATACCCTTTCGAGATCACGACATCTGTTGCGATGAATTTTAACATTTTTTTACTCCTTTCTTGCAGGGATCACCTGCTATGCTTAATTTATTTCAGCTCCCAAGAGGGAGAAGAAAACAAAAAAAGTGCCAATCAGCGCAATGCGCTAATTGACACTATGCGAACACGGTAACTTTGCCTTTCAAAAGAAAAACACTGTAACTGATGGTTAAATTATAGCATAGCCGCTCTCCCTCGTCAATTGATTCTTGGTGATTACTGTTTTTTGCGTAAAATAGCAGAGAGTGCAGCTTCAAGGAAGATATACACTTCATCCGCATTAAACGCACAGGTGCCGTCGGAGTTTTCGTGTCGCCGAATTAGTTCATCAATTTCTTTCAATTTATAGCGTAACTCTTCCGCTTTTTTCATCGTTCTGACTTCCTTTCTGAACATCAATTGCAAGATAACCCGATAAAAGTAATCTCCCATCTCTATCATACACCTGTGTTTGGTCGGAAACATATATTTTCACATGGGCTCCCTGTGATATTTTTTTTAATCGTTGCTTAATTATCACCTGAACCAAATGCTCATTGGTTTGTACGAGGATGGTTTTGGCTCTTTTCCGAATCAATGTAGTGGATACCTCTGTACATATCCCTTCCACAACAACATATTGACCACTGCTTACTCTGTGAAACAGTAGCGCCGCACTGATCAGAAAAAACAACGAAATACCGATAAAGGGTATGATACTCATCCAGTCGAGCAGTAAAATTAGGACGAATACAAATAAGAGCAGAAACACAAGGGCAAATCCAAGACGGTATGAGATCTCCCGTTGTAAAGGCTTTGGCATCACAGAAAACTGTGCTTTCAGACTCATTATTTTTCCTTTCATACATTCACCTCATATAAGAATCAGCCGCCTTTTCTGCAAGAGCCCCAGTACTGCTTCTACTGTTACATCACGTTTTGCTGCATAACTCATTTTTATATCAATTGTAGTATCAAACGCGACTTCATCCGAATATAGCCGTAGGATGAGAGCCTGTGCATTCTTTCGGCCAGTCAGTTCCGGAGAAAGAGGGACATTATCCTCCAGCAACTTTGTCAATTCTCCGATGGAAAGATGTAGACCGGCTCTTGCGATCCATTTCCAAACCTTACGCTCTATACCGGTAGGTTGATAACAGGCCAATTTATTGGGCCTGGCCGGGCAGATGACGCAGCGTGCCAATAAATAATAGGCTGCCAGCATGCCGCTTTCATCGGACAGCTCCACCAACCCCAAATCCTGTAGCTGCTTTAAATGTATTTTCTGTTGGGTATCCTGACATTCTTTGATATGAAATTGGCCGTCGAGCCAGAGGCGGGCACCCACACCAGAAAGAATATAATCGGTTCCACAGTGGGAGATATGCAGTAACTCAGGTGTAGATTTCTTTAACACCATTCCTTTTGATAGATACAGCACAATATCACCTCGATCCTAATTGTCTAATGATATTACACTGCAGGCTTTCCTTTTTTGCAACAGAATTATAATAGCAACATCATCACCACTGAAAAGATGATAACGAGAACCGCACCGCCAGCTACCATACATATCCGTTTGACCAGTTCTGGATCCATTCGTTCTCTGTCGTGCCCGTTATCCAACGGCTTGACATCATCGTAATACCCGTCATAGCCATCATCCGGCAATGACGGATCCGTAACAGGTGGATTAGATTGAGGGGGCGTGCTCGTTTTTTTCTTTTTTAGCGGTTGAGACTGCCGGGATTTACTTGTTTTTGGTTTGGTCTTCAGTTCAGTGGCGTTATATGCTTGATTACTGGTTGAAGAAGATGGAAGGGGGCCTGTGCCAGCATGGATTTTATCTTGCGTATCTATTGCCGGCAAATTTTGGAGGGAACTCCCACACTCAGAACAAAATAAGGCGCCTCCGATTAAGGGGGCGCCACAGAAAGGACAATACTTCATAATATACACACTCCTTTTTGAGATTTCAGGTTTTAAAACCATTAAACTTCTCAAACATAGAAGTGGATATTAAAAGTATAACACTAAAACATTTTCATGTCATCGGCAGAGTTGTTGCCATTTTCTCTGACAGACGCTTTACCATCAACCTTGCCATTTGGAGATCGAAGCGCCTGATAATTCTGGGCATACCAGACTGAACGCCATGCCTGATAATCCACAATGGCGGCCAGCATAAGCTCGTTGAGATCTTTTGTACTCAGACTGACAGTAACCTTCTGCTCTGGGTTTCTTCCGTACCTTGGAACAATGAGTTTCTTTTCGTTTTCTTCACCGGGTCCGCTCTCTGCACAAAACAGATAATCAGATTTCTTTCCAACGAACAGCTTTGCAACTCTGGACTGACTCATGCCATCTTTTCGAGGATTTCCATAGTATGTAAGTTTTGCCGCTGATGTCCCCCCTAAGCTTTGATATAAGGGTTTGTTCATTGCTTCTACTCCGGCTTTTTTGAGTGACATCATATGGGAATGGCAGCCGCCGTACAGGACATAATGTGCCAAATTCATATACTCTGCTACGTCAATATAGATATTCACATGGTTTGTAGCACGTTCGCCTTCGGGTCGGTTCATGTCATAGGCCGTGAACTCAAGATGTATTTTCCCAATCGAGAATGTGTCACTCTTGACTTCCATGAAGCAATTTTTTGCATCCTTCCTTATAATTTGGTAAAGATTGCGTTCCTTCTCTTTACTTGCCGCCATTGTTTTTCTCCTTATATTTGTTGGGATTCTCTATGATCTCCTCAAACCATTCTCTTCTATTCATGTTTTTACCTACTTTCTAAAAAATTGGAGGAGCATTGATTCAATGCTCCTCCGAAATTTACCTTTTATGAAGGCTAGATATTGACCATTACCCCATTGTCTTATAGGTTTGTAGGATCATTGGGTAAAAGGCCGTTATTTCTCTGTGCTGTTTCCAAAATAGCTTTCAGCATTTCATCGATTAGGTCTTGATTGTTTTCCGGCCCCTCTGGTGTACTGGCAGCACGGCTTTCAGCCTTTTTCTTCAGGAGATTCTCCACTATATCCCGTGGCATTGATATTTCGGATAACAAAACTTCCTCCAGTTGTCTCAAAGAATCCAGAGCTGATAAAATACCTTCTTGATCTAAGCCACCACAGGCCAACATCTTGCAATCATGACCGACCGACATTTCCGTTATAAATACGCTGGCAATAAAATCGCAGGAAAACTCATATTTTTCCTTTGGGGTTTCGATAGTGACTTTGCAATCGCTGTTCATACAGCTTCCTCCTTTTTGTTTAATGATGAATGTATATAATAAACAGGAACATCGGAGTTCCTGCAAACATGGGAACCTACCGTAAAGGGCAGGTGATATATATAAACACGCAAAGACACTTTCTGTTTTCTTGCGTGGTATTTTGGCTCCCCAATAAAAAGTGAGGAAAAACAAAAAACATCCAAAGGAAAATCCTCTGAATGTTTTTGCCTTAATGCCAGGATGGAATTATAAAATCAGAAACGGGTATGCCGCCGCAGCCCGTCTATTCAGGTTCTGGGCCTCTGATATTAGAAACCGAATAAAACAAAAAAGCGCCCAAAGGCACAATGCCTCTGGACGCTTTGAAAACTCAGAATACTGTGATTGAACCAGTCAACCTTGATACTTACATTGTAATTATATTCCTGATCGTGAAAAAAAGCAATACGCTTATCTCAGCCATAGGCCACTAAAAACTGAATCTGCAGTATGCAGTGAGTTCTCTCCGGTAAAACAGAGATGTCTTCGTCAGTTCTCGATAAGCTCCCACCAAAATGTCCAAGGCGTTGGGCGTTTTAGGTTCTGGTAACGTCTCCGGTATGATATGTTTTCGAAACATTTCTAGTAGCTTCGTGTAAACTTTATGATCCTCTGGAGTTATTTCAGGCCGTCAAAAATATTCCCTTCCAACTAGGCCGCCCTTTATTTTTAAATAAATACAAACGAATTTGATGTCTTGAATTTCTGGCAGGTATGCGCTATACTAAATACAAAGTATCATTGATTTGTTGTTACAGGTCAAAGTTTCCGAGTTTTCAAAGCGTCCAGAGGCATTGTGCCTTTGGACGCTTTTTCATTTTCCCTTTGTTTCGTAGAGCTGGACGGGCTTAACAACTGATTCAGGATTTCATAAGGTGCTCAGAGGATTTATCCTTTGGGTGCCTTTTTCTTTTTTCATTCGTTTAAAACAGTTTCCGGTATCAACGCACAACTTCTGTTCCAACGAAGTTGTGCGTTTTTATATAGATCCACTCCTGCTTTGCGGGAGTTTTCCTGTGTTCCGGGCAGTCGCCCGTTTCTATACAAAATCACACCAAGAAGACGAAAGGAGAATTACATGAGCCATTTTTCCCTTGCTGTTTTTACAAAAGACAGCAATTTCAATTTGGATGAGATTATGGAGCCGTATGATGAAAACAAAATGATTGCTCCGTACATTTTGGTAACAAAAGAAGAGGCCATCCAAAACAAGCGGAAGTTTTACGAATCACAGTACCAAAATTGTTTTCTTCCTTGGCAGAAGGATCCGATGGCCTATGAGTCAAGACACTCCGCGGAACATATAAAGGATATAAAAACATTGCCGGAATTGATGAAGCAGAGCGATGAGCAGATTTATCAAAATGTTATTTCTGATTACACTGAAGAAGAAATAGACGCTGACGGCAATATCCTTTCTACCTATAACCCGAATAGCAAATGGGATTGGTATGAGGTAGGCGGAAGATGGAGAGGCCTTTTACTACTTAAACCGGGTATCAAAGGACCGTACCCTGAATCTTCCCTCAAAACACAGTCAGGTGAATTTTATCGTGCTGATGCAGCTTATACATCAGAAGTTGATTTTGAGCGGATCAGTGCGGAATATGCGGCCACCTTACGGCCCTATGAAGAGGCGATGAAGGATTCTTTCTTTAAGGAGGAGTATATGCGTATGCGTTTTCCTACAGAAGAAGAATATATTGAGCGCCATAAACGTTTTAAGACTTTCGCTGTATTAACACCAGACGGCGTGTGGCATGCTCCCGGAGAAATGGGATGGTTCGGTGTGTCCTCGGATACGCCAGAGGGAGAACGCAACTGGGACTTTGGCTATTATAACAACTTCATAAAGCCTGCTATCGTGAAGCAATGGTACATGACGATTGTAGATTGTCACATTTAAAAAGGAGGATATTATCATGGGTTATTGTGCAGATTTGGTTGACAAGAATTTCTTTGTGCCTGCGGAATATGCTGGAAAGGTGATGAAGAAAATGAACGATTATGGCTACTCCGTAGAGCTTGACGATGATGGAAACATCATCGATGCTGATTTCCCAGGGGACAAGCTGGTGTACGGGGAAAAAGAAATGTTTCAAGCAATCGCACCTTATGTGAAAGATGGAAGTTTCCTTGAAATGTTTGGCGAAGACGGTTCGCGTTGGCGCCAAGTATTTAAAAACGGAACTTGTAAGGAGATTGTGGCCAAAACGGTTTGGCCAGATGAAAAATAACAAACTACGGTTTAGAAAGGGGGGCGCTGTATTTTATAGCGCCCCCTTCTTCTATCATCGCCTGAAAGAAAGGAGGGCATTATTTTGCGAAAAGGATGCTACGACCATGTCAGTGACTTTAACAATTATCAGCCGACGATCAAAGATATTTATCCTTATTTCCAAAGCGGGCAGTCATATTCAGAGGGTTCCGGGAGAAATAAAACTTATACATACCGTTGCGGAATGGTAACGCCTATAGGAGATATTGAAATTTCTCTATGGAGCAATCTTGCTGGGTCTCTCATTAGAAAACAAGGTGAACAACCGCTATTGGAGGCTCTGGAAGAGTGGCTTTCCAAAGGAACTTGTGTAGGTATAACTCGTCAGGAAATCCATCGAGAAGCGTTGGAATGCCACGTCATTCGGATCTTTGACAATCCAACGTGGGTTGACTACATTCCATTTAACAGGCGGTACCGTCCTAAGATTTTGAAAAATGCACATATCGTCACTATTGTCAGTGCTTGCTGCGGAATACCAGGAGAAGTTACGCAAGAACAAGTAGAACAGGCCTATGAGGGGAAGATCTGTTGTCCACATTGCGGTAGATGGAGCGAATTTGTCATACTACCTGCAAATTCGGAGTGCCAGTCAGAAGAATAACAAAGAGAGGAGCCACGATAAGAAATGAGATTTTGCTTTTTGGCTATAAAAGAGGGGGGCTACGAAAGTCCATCAGGATCGGTAAAAGCGGTGTTTGTTCAGAGGAGGAGACATAATGAATATGCATATGCGTGAATTTGGCGGAATCACCTTTGGAATGGAGGTACAAAGCACACAAGCCTTTCGTAACCTGAAAAAACATGCCTTCTATGGTGAAGTAAAAACAGCCGGATGGAATCATTCTATCAAACGTCTCTGTATATCGGCAAAATATATTGCTGCAGTAATGGGGACGGTTGCATGGCTTGTAAGCGAAAAACGTTGTATGGAAACTTTGCGCTGGGGAAACAGTGCTGAAGATTATATCATATACGATGTGGAGGAATAACAATGAACGACGCAGAACGTAAAATTTACATGTTTTTGTGTATCGCAGGTCGTGAAGCAGAAGCCATAAAGTATCGTGAAGCTTGTGAACGCCATATCAGCGAAGTAGGCGGTACCAACTTAGGGCAACCAGACAACGATTGCATTGACGGTATGACCAACCTTGAAAAAATCTATGAGGCCCATCCCGATTGGCCGCGACATATCCGCCACGGTGAGGACACAGGGGTTCTCTCTGGCATTCAGCCCTTGTTGGACGGAGAGGTTGCCCCGTTGTACCGGTTCCCTGGTGGTCAGTGTGTTGGCACTGATTATAAAACAACAGCTGTTCGCATTTTTCCAGTAGAGAACGAGGTAGGGGTGATATGTTGTGGCGCTTGTGGTGCAGAACTCATATGTGATACCTGCGGGGATATGCCGGATGTTTGCCGGGTCTGCCACGAGGGGATTGACTGGTCAGCGACCTTCTAATTCAGCAGCAAAGCTGTATAATCGGCTGTACGGCACAGTTCAAATATAAAAGCAAGGAGTGTTAACAGATGGAAGCAAAGAAACCAATCTTTGAATTTGACTCTACCGATCTTGACGGTATGATAAAAATAATGCAGGATTATGGTGACAGTGAGCAGCCTTTTGGCGGTAAGAATGAAAACGGTGAAGATGTCACTATCTCCGTTTCTAAAAACTGTATTGTTGTTCATACCTATCAGAAAAATGGATGGATCCGAAGAAATATTTATACCCTTTCAGATGGAGATATCATATCAGAAGTACTGTTCGATGGGAAGTAACTTTGCACAAAAACAGGCACCCTGCAAAAGATGCAGGGTGCCTGTTTTTTATTTATCTGATATATTTTTCCCCATAAGTTCATTTATATAAGAGTTCTTCCCATTATCTTTTTACTGTGATATCTTCCAACCGGCGGCTTCTCTGCGGGTGGTGAGAAAATCACGGTACAGGCCAGGGCGGTCTGCTAATTCTGAATGGGTGCCCTTTTGTACGATCTGCCCGCCGTCCAATACCAGAATTTGGTCTGCGTTCCGCACGGTTTTCAGCCGGTGGGCAATCATAATAATGGTCTTATCCTGCATCAAAGCTTCCATGGCTTCTTGCAGCTTATCTTCGTTCTCCGGATCCACGTTTGCGGTCGCCTCGTCGAAGATGATAATGGGCGCCTCCTTGAGAATAGCCCGTGCAATAGAAATCCGTTGCTTTTCGCCTCCGGACAAAGTGGCCCCGCCTTCGCCGATTACAGTATTGTATCCAGCGGGAAGGGCACGGATAAATTCATCACAGCAGGCTTTTTTCGCCGCTTCTACCACTTCCTCATGGGTGGCTTCCGGCCGGCCAAACTTGATGTTGTTCTCGATGGTGTCGGCAAAGAGGTATACCTTTTGGAAAACCATACTTATCTGATCCATCAGAGATTCCAAGGTGTAGTCCTTCACATCAGTGCCGCCAATGTGTATGGAGCCATGATCCACATCCCAGAATCGGGCAATTAGGCTGCACAAGGTCGTCTTGCCGGAACCACTTGGGCCTACAATCGCAGTTGTGGTCTTGTCGGGGATCGTGATGGAAATATCCTTTAGGATAGGTTTGGAATCATAGGAAAAATTCACGTGTTCAAAGGTAATGTCATGCTTTTTGGGGACAGTTGTTTTCCCATGTTCATCCATTTCTGAAATGCTGTCCACTTGATTGGCATGGTCAATGGAACTTCCCACAAGGCGCAAGGCGGACACGCCGCTTCCGGCCGATTGGATCTGGGAAAAAACCAGGAAAGAGACCACTACAGCCATCAGGGCATTTGCCAGAGACATGGTGTTGTTCAGGCAAAACAGCACTGCCGCCACAAGAATGAGAATGCTGAATAGATGGAGAATCATTTCTTGTGCCATAGTATATGGGGTAAAGAGTTTTTCAATGGCCAGATTGTTGTCGCGGCTGTCTTCCATTGCCTGCCGTACCCGCTTATCACCCTTGCCGGTGAGGTTGAAGGACTTGATAACGCTCATGCCCTGAAGCTGTTCCAGTATCGCCTCCACCAGCTTTGCCTCTGCCTTCTGCCGCTTTGGAGCAATACGGGCGGAGCGTTTTTCCATAGCGGAGAGTATCAGCAGATAGAAAACCATTCCCAGAAAGGCCAAAAGTCCAATGCGCCAATCCCATGCCAGTACGAACAGGAGCATCACCAATGAATTGATCAGTCCGCCCAAAATGCCAACCAATACCATAGGTCCGGTGCTTTCCACCTCGTCCAGTACAGTGGTAGTGATTCCTGTCAGTTCCCCAAGGCTTTTGTCGTTAAAATAACCCATGGGGATCCGTTTCAGCTTGTCACCGATGGTAATCCGCTTATTGGCCACCATGAAATAACCGGCGTGGGTCTGTTCAAGCTGCGTAAAGCGGTTGACAATAGCTCGCCCTAGAATGCTGACTACCAGCAGTCCCAGTGCCTGCCATGCGGGTGCGGTAGATGAGGAACCGTCTACCAGCGCTAGGACAATCACATAGATGGCTGCAATTTGAAACATGTGGAAGATGGCAAAGAAAAAGCCGCCAACCATAGACTTGCGGATATTCCTTTGCTCTTCTCCCGCAAAACGCCAGATTTTTTTCAGTACTTCAATCATGCCACGTCACCATCCTTTGCGCCGATGTGGGCCTTCCACATCTCTTGATATAGTTCGCTGTGTTCTAAAAGCTCCTGATGCGTACCGCTGTCGGCAATCCGGCCATCTGCAATGACGAAGATTTGATTGGCATCGGTGATGGTAGAAAGCCTGTGGGCAATGACAATGACCGTCTTGCCCTCTACCAGCCGGGCCACTGCTTGCTGAATAACCGCCTCGTTCTCCGGGTCGATGTAGGCGGTCGCCTCATCGAGAATGATGACAGGCGCGTTTTTCAGCATGGCTCTGGCAATGGCAATTCGCTGCCGTTCTCCTCCGGAAAGATGGGCACCGCCTCCGCCCACCACCGTCTCATAACCATTTTCCAGGCTGCGGATAAATCCGTCACAACCGGCGGCTTTGGCTACGGCCTCCACCTCAGCGTCGCTTGCGCTGGGTTTGCCCATGCGGATGTTTTCGCGCACAGTTTCGTCAAACAGGTAGTTCTCCTGGGAAACAAAAGCCACCTGATCATAAAGCTGCGGCAGAGGGATTTCTTTCAGGTCATGTCCGCCCAGAGTGATGGAACCCTGTTTCACGTCCCAGAAGCCGCCGATCAGCTTGGCAATGGTAGATTTACCAGAACCGCTTGGTCCTACAAAGGCGGTCATTGTGCCCGCCGGTATGGAGAGAGAGATATCGTGCAGAATTTCCTTGTCTTTGTGGTAACCGAAAGATACATGATTGACCTGGATATCTGAAGAGGACAGCTTGACAGGCGTTGTACCGTGATGCTGTTCTTCGCCGCTAAGAATGGAGTCCACGCTTCCTACAATAGTCCCCACTTTAGCTAAGCTGTCTACAAAATCCATGGCGGCCAACAGCGGACCAGCGATTCCCAGTGAAAGAATAATAGTAGTGATGAAGGTTTCCACAGAGAGACTTCCGCCTTGATACAGGAGCCAGCCTACCGGCAGGATGGTAATCATGGTGGTGGGCGCCAGTGCACGGGAAATTGAGATGGGCATCTGGCAGCTCTTCATCCAGTGATAGAAGTATGAGGCGTTGGCCTTGATCCGGTCAGAAAACTTAGCGTAGGAATTTTTGCCTTGGTTGAAGGCCTTGATAACTTCAATACCGCCGATATACTCCACGATTGTGGAGTTCATGGCCTGTGTCACCTTGACGGACCCCTCATACTGTTTGCCATAGTTTTTCATAACCGCCATCATAAAGACCATACCTACCGGGATAGAGACGAGGGATAACAGCGCCATCCGCCAATCCAGCACGAACAGATAAATCAAAATGCTGACAGGGCCTAAAATATTGGCTGTCATCTCCGGCAACAGGTGGGCCAAAGGCCGTTCCATACTCTCCACCTGGTCCACGATGATTTGCTTCATCTGGCCGCTGGAGGTGTCCATAACAGTACCCAGGGGCATTTTCGGCAGTTTTTCGAGAATCCTTTCCCGTATGTTTTTCAGAATGGAAAAGGTCGCCTTGTGGGACATGGATAAGGCCAGCGAGTAGAGGCCAGCTCGCAGCAGGAAGCCGGCTAAGGCCAGCCCGCACCACAGGATATAAAATCGTATTTCTGCGTTCCCGCTAAGAAGGCCGATGATGATCTGGGCCGCTGCAAAATAGGGTAGCAGCCCGCACAGTACGCCTATGGCAGCGGAAAAGATAGCTTTTATAAGGCCGCCGTGGTAGTTTTTCCCCAGTTCCCACAGACGTAACATGGGGCTTTGTTTTTGCATATAGATTCCTCCTTTTTAGTTAGTTATCACAAACTTATCGTTGTATAAAAAGGCTGCCTGCGGATCCAAACAGCACAGCCTGATTACCGGATTAAAGCTCTGTGGCATTGAAAATGGTGGAGAACCCCTGCATGTGATAACGGTTTAGCAGGCGTACATACTTGACCGCCGATGTTTTATCCATATTGTGGCGCACCACCTCAAACATACCGTTGAAATAGGCGGTAACTACGATGTGGACAAATTCTTCCGTCACCAGGCCGGATTTCACACTCTCGCAGCCGATGACCTCCATATATTTATAGGTATAATCCACCTCGATTTCTACCAGTTCTTCTACAAAGCGGGAAAACTGCGTGCCCTCCGCGCAGTCCAAAAGCAGCCGGAATGCATCAAAGTGGTCATAGATATAGTCCAGCATTTCCATTTGGTGCAAGGAGGTGTATTGACCCATTTCAGCACGCTGGACTTCTTTATCAAAAGAATGGAACGCCTCCTGAATTTCCAGAAACATCTGCTTGAGACCCTTTGCCGCCGGTTCCACAATGGCGCAAAAAAGCCCCTCTTTATCCCCAAAGCGGGTGTAGATGGAACCAGTGCTGGTATTTGCATCCTGGGCAATCGTGCGAAGAGAAGCATCTTTGTAGCCCTTTTCCAAAAATTCTTTTTTGGCGCAATCCAGCACCGCCTCATAGACACCTTCAATCTGCTTTGCCATTTTTTCACCATCCTTTTTAATTCAAAACATTGTTTCAAAACGATGTTATAAATATATACCACTTTCTTTTTTCTGTCAAGAGGGAAAATATTCTTGACTGTCAGTTTGAAGCATAAATGAAAAAGGAATGCCTTTTCTCGAACAGTCCCCCTTTATTTACTGGACTGTTGAGTATTGATAGTTTTTGTAAAAGTTCCTACATGTCATAGCCGTGACAACCATTACAGTTATTTAATAAGCAGGCATATTATGTTTTTATTGCGCACCGAAACGCTTGTTCGATGCGGCATCCCCCATAATTGTAAACAGCCGATTGGATTGTTCCAATCGGCTGCACAACATGTAATTTTGTTGATATTTTATAATGGACACAGCAAATTCTATTGCGCCCTTATCCTTCACGGCGATTCCAGCCTCGGCTCCGTTCTCGGACGGTAACGAAATCCCGGTAGAGCCCTTTGGATTCCATCAATTCCCCGTGACTGCCAGACTGGACGATTTTCCCATCGGAAATGACTAAAATCTGCTGCGCGTTCCGGATAGTGTTCAGCCGGTGGGCGATTACCAACAGGGTCTTGCCCCGGCATAGTTCCGAGATGGCCTGCTGGATATAGCTTTCGTTGTCGGCGTCCACGCTGGCGGTAGCCTCATCCAGAATGACGATGGGGGCATCCTTCAGAATGCACCGGGCAATGGAGATGCGCTGCCGCTCCCCGCCGGAAAGGCTATCGCCTCCTTCGCCGATCATGGTGTCAAACCCATTCGGAAGCGCCATGATGAAATCATAGCACCGCGCCTTTTTCGCCGCCTCTATAACCTCCTCTCGGGTGGCATCCGGACGGCCCATGGCGATATTGTTGTAGATGGTGTCCTGGAAGAGATATACCCGCTGGAATACCATAGAGATGTGGTCCACCAGGTCGGCCAGCTTTACTTCCCGCACATCCTTGCCCCGTACCAGCACCCGTCCGGACTTTACATCCCAGAACCGGGCCAGGAGATTTGCCACTGTGGATTTTCCGCCTCCGGAGGGACCAACCAGCGCAGCCATGGTATGCTTCGGCAAAGTAAAGGAGATATCCTGGAGCACCTCTTTTTCCCCATAGGCAAAGCGCACATGCTGAAATTCCACCTCCGGCGCGGTGCTTTCTTCCGGAATAGAGGATTCCCCGTTGTCCGGCAGTTCTTTCTCAGAAAAGATTTCCTCAATCCGGTCCATGCAGCTGTTCATAACGGTAAGCCGTGTGGCCTGGCCATAGAGAGCCTTAATGGGGCCGAACAGGTCGGAAACAAACAGCATGATGCCTACTAGGAAGGTGACGGGCAGCATCGCCCGGCTGTTCAGGAAAAAGGACAGGGCCACAATTGCGGCTGCGCCCAGCCCATAGACGATGTTTAGCCCCAGCTGATAGGGAGAGTGGTTTTCCTCGAACTGGATGTTGGTTTCGCAGCTTTTCTCAAAGTTTTCAGTCAGCTCTTTGGATTTTTCCCCCAGCAGGTTATAGGTTTTTATGATGCCGATACCCTCCACAAAGTCCAGCACCGCCCCGGTGAGATTTTCGTTCTGCTCCTGCCGTTTTGCGGAATCCTTGAGTGCTTCCCTTTTCATTCCTCTTGCGATCAGCAGCACTATCCCGATAATCACGAGTGCTGCCAGGCCGATCCAGATGTTGAAGAACAGCAGGAAGATAACCATGATGGCTTCGGCGAAGACATAGCTCATCATATCTGCCAGCACGGTCATGCAGTTTTCCTCGATAAACACCATGTCGGAGGAAAGCACGGAACTAATTTTACCGATGTTTCCTTCGGTGAAATAGCCCATAGGCATCCGCCGCAGATGGGCACCCAATTCCATGCGCATATCGGAAAAGACCTGGAAACCTGCCGCCGACTGGAGCCGGTCGGCAATATGATGAAATAAGACCTGTAGCAGAAGGCAGGCGATCATAGAAATCCCAATCCACAGGCAATCCCACTGCGTGACACTTCCCTGATAGAAGCCGGCCAGCGCCAGGAAAGCCAACATAATAGGAGCCTTTGCCAGCAGGGATTTTAGAAACGAGAACACAAAAGCCAGCTGGATCCGTCCCTTATATTTTCCCGATACGGCCAGGATTCGTTTCATCAGTTTAAGCATTTTTACTTCCTCCTTTCAAGCCTCCGTCTGCTGTAACACTCCAGGAGGCACTGCCTTGTGCCGCCTGCCACAGTTTCGCATATTCCTGACAGCTTTCCAGCAGCTTTTCATGGCAGCCTATCCCCGCAACCTGGCCGTTATTCAGCACACAAATCTGGTCGGCGTTTACGATGGAGTGGAGACGGTGTGCGATGACGATGACTGTTTTTCCTTTGATAATTTCTGCGATAGCCGCATTCATTTTTTCCTCATTCTCCGGATCCATAAAGGCTGTCGCCTCGTCCAGCACTACAATGGGGGCGTCCTTTAAAATAGCCCTGGCAAGGGAAACACGCTGGCGCTCTCCGCCGGAGAGCTGTTTGCCGCTGTCCCCAGCTATCGTGCGGATACCCTGGGGCAGTCGTGTGAGAAATTCCATGCATTGGGCTTTTTCCGCCGCCGCCAGTACCTCTGCATCGCTGGCACCCGGTTTTCCCAGACGGATATTTTCCAGCAGACTCATATTAAAGAGGAACTGTTCCTGGGATACATAGGATATTTGATTGTTGAGGGATTCTATGCTCATCTCCCGCAGATCCTGCCCGCCGACTTTAATGCTGCCATCGGCCACATCATAGTAATGAACCAGCAGCTTTGCCAGGGTAGACTTTCCGGAACCGGATTCTCCCACCAGGGCAGTTAAGCTGCCCTCCGGCACCGTGAGGGAAATCCCATGGAGAACCTCGTCTTCCTTGTAGGAAAAGCGGACGTTTTCAAAGGAAATGCTGTGATCCTTCCCGTGGAAAGGCTGTTCGCTCTGTTCCAGCGCCGGGGCGTTCATCAGCTGCTCCAACGCTGTTATCTTGTAGTTCAGTTGAGGCAGGGTAGACATAAAGCTCAGCGCCCGCAGCAGCGGTGCGCCGGCCCCAAAGGACATACAGAGTACTAGGGCCAGATCCGGCAGTGTGGAAGCGCCGGAAAGTACCAGATAGGCCCCGATGGGCAGGGTGAACAGGGCGATACAGGGCAGGACGCTGTTATACAGCGCCATCCAGGGCCAGCACACCTTGTACCAGGCCAGCGTGAAATCCCGATAGCCCCGCACGTCCTGTTCGAACCGTTTGTAGCTTTCACCGTCCCGGTTAAAGACCTTTACCACCTCCATGCCGTTGATGTACTCTACAATGGTATTGTTCATCTTCTGGGCAGAGGCGTAATAAGCGCCCATCTTGCTGGTCCCGGCTTTATACATGGCTCCCATGGCGATGAGTCCCAAAGGCAGAGCGCAAAGGGAGAGCAGGGCCAGTTTCCAGTCCACAAAGAACATAGCGAGAAAGACGAAGGCCGGCACCGCCACGTTGGAAAGCCCCTCCGGCAGTGCGTGCGCCAGAAGAAGCTCTATGGAATCAATATCGTCAATAAACATCTTTTTTAGGGTTCCCACACCCTTCTCCTGAATGGTTCCCAAAGGCTGGCGCTCCAGCTTTTCCTGAAGGGAAGAACGCAGGTTTTTGAGGGTTTTGTAGGCGGCCCGGTGGGAAAGGGACAGGCCCTTCACATACAAAAGTGCGTACAGCACCCCGCAGGCCCCGATAGCCAGAACCCGCCAGACAACGTACCAGGCTCCAACGCTCTGCCCTAAAAGCAGAGGTGCGATAAGCTGATATAGAAAGAAAAATGGCAGCACATTCATGACGATGCCGATGAGCATGACTGCCATGGAAGCATAGGTGGTTTTGCGGTATTCCCCCGCGTATTCCAACACTTTTTTGAACACGGTTTGCATCCTCCTTTTTATGGGATATTGAATTAGTTGCGACTAACCAACAGCCGGAAGAAAAGCCCTCCGCCGAGGGCTATGGCTGTATGCGGAAATCCAGTGCGCGGTGCCAGTCGAACAGCCGGCAGACGATCCTGCAGTGGAGCTCGATCTGTTCCCAGTCCAGGCCGTGGATAAACGGCTCGTAGATGGTGGTCCAGAATGCGGAAAGCAGGATATGCAGTTCCTTTTCTCCCACATCCTTCCGGCACAGCCCTCTGCGCTGGGCCTCCGCCAGAAACGCGCTGGTAGCTTTCGTTAAAATCTCCACCCAGTCATGGGGGAAACCGGCGTACCGGGTTCCCTCCGCACAGGTGAGCAGCAGCGTAAAATCCTCATGTCGCTCATAGAGGAACCGGAACCACCACATCATATCAGGTCCATCCATATCCCAGCACTTCATGAGTTCCCCGTCCGACAAAGCAGCAGGATCCCGGTTCCCACGCTGCTTGGCCACGGCGTAGAGTTCCTGCACGGTCTGTTCTACCACGGCGGCAAAAAGGTCTTCTTTCCCTTTGTACCGTTTATACAGCGCACCGGTGGTAACACCCGCCCCTTCGCAGATGTCCTTGAGAGACGCCTTCTCAAAGCCGTTTTCCAGAAATTCCTTCCGGGCGCTTTCTAAAATTTTCGGGTCAAGAGAGCGATCCGGCACCGACATCATAATCACCTTCCTCTAATGATAATTTAATTACCGATAATCTAATTATCAATATATCACGAAAATAGGATTTGTCAAGAGGAAAGTCAGGAATGAAACCGGTACGGGACAATGAGGGGGATAGGAGGGGGCACGTATTCATCCTCACGCGAGAGCAGCGAATAAATTAGAGATGCGCATAAAAATACCGCAAGGTGCAACAATGAAGTGTTCCCTTGCGGTTTTCAAATTTCTCCGGGCGTAACGCCATATCTTTTTTTGAAAGCATCGATAAAATGGCTTGCGTTGGTATATCCCACCATCCATACCACGTCTTTTACCTTGTACTTTCCGCTTTGCAGCAGGCGGTAGGCCATCTCCATTCGTTTTTCCACGATGTATTCATAAACCGTGCAGTTAAAGCATGTTTTGAAGCCCTGCTTCAATTTGGTTTCGCTTAAAAAGCATTGTTCGGCAATCTGTGCGATTGTCAAAGGGTGGAGGAAATGATTGTCGATAATTTCCCTCGCTTTCATCAAGCAGCGGTAATCTTCTCTGGAAATATCTTTGGTATTTTTCTGCTTCCCAATCGTTTCATCACAAAACAAGGACAGCAGTTCTAAGACTTTTCCTTCCAGATACAACTTGCGCAGTTTTCGCTCGGGCGGGCAGTCCAATAACTGCTGTAAAACAAGGCGTATCTCCGGTGTGGTGGAAAATACATGGGTACAAATCTTATCACCCCGCCGAATTAAATGCGCTGCTTCCAAATCTTCTGTCAGTGAGGAAAAAAGTCCCTTCTCCAGCGAAATGCTCAAGGTACGGTAAGGCTGCTCGGAACTGAAATGGCTTACGCACTGCGAAAACGTCCCACATTGCAAGCTGCATTGTGTTGGGGAAAGCTGGTAGTGCTCGCCTTGCTTTTGACGATAATCCCATTCGCAGATCCCATTCATACAGAAAGAAAGCTGAAAGACCTTGCGCTCTGGATATTCTTCGTACAATTCCGTTTCCCGCTTAAAGGCCATTTCAGACTGAACCAAAAACAGTCCTTTGGATAACTCCTGCATATCTACAAAACCATCAGCAACCTGTTTTGTGAGATCAAAGCAGTTGCCGGTTTGCTTATGCCCTACGGTACCCGAAAGGCCGGAAACCTGAAAAGAGTGAGGCATATATTCGGGGGCGGACCATTGTAAAAGCATACTGCCGAACTCCTTTCACAAAAATAATAGTTAGCAATAACTAACCATATAATATCACATCTCCTTGTGGAAATCAAGTCGCTTCAAAAGCAGATTTGCCGGATTGGGGTATAGAACTGCCGGATTCGGTCACAAAAGCGCAGGCGGTTTTGCTACACTAAACTGTGTTTGGAAAATAACACAGAAAGGCGGGTAAATGTATATGCGAAAAGAAAATGGCAAGAGAGAGTCCCCCTATAAAGGAATCCTCAAATTTGCCGACGAAAAGAAACCGCAGCTATCATTTGCCGTTGTCTTGTCTGTTTTATCTTCTGCCTTTGGTATTGTTCCATATATCGCTGTGGCGGTTTTACTACAAAAGGCACTGGAAAACAGTCTGACAACAACTTGGACAATTCTTTTGCCGGTCATCGCTCTGTGCGGGTATCTTTTGAAGCATACCCTTTACGCGAAATCGACGCTTTGCTCTCATAAGGTAGCTTATGAAATCATCAAAAATATTCGTACCACAATCATGAAGAAAATGTCCAAGGTATCTATGGGAACGATTCAGGGCAAATCTTCCGGTGAGTTTAAGCAGCTTGTGATCGACGATGCGGAAAGGCTGGAAGGACCGTTGGCTCATGCGATCCCTGAGATGACCGCCAGCATACTTGTCCCGATTTTTGTCATCTTATATTTGCTGGTGATTGACTGGCGTATGGCATTGGCCGCTTTGGTTTCAGCTATTTTGGGAAACCTGATCTA
>UMBU01013181.1_pt1 | contig 45534 bp, 63 predicted proteins | sample 1964051 | NCBI WGS metagenome assembly UMBU01 (sample SAMEA4835949, study PRJEB28245) | human gut metagenome | biome: gut microbiome; material: fecal sample | place: Denmark | collected 2008
CCGCATACGCACTTCAAAGGGCAGGTATACGTACTGAAGAAGGAAGAGGGCGGAAGACATACGCCGTTCTTCAATGGATACCGACCGCAGTTTTACTTCAGAACGACGGATGTAACGGGGGTAATCGAGCTGCCGGAAGGGGTAGAGATGGTAATGCCCGGAGACAACGTAGTGATGACGATCAAGCTGATCACGCAGATTGCAATGGAAGAAGGCTTGCGGTTTGCAATTCGTGAAGGCGGACGCACGGTAGGTGCAGGCGTAGTAACGGAGATCATGGAATAAGAGATGAGGAAGGGACTGCAAAGCAGTCCCTTTTTTACAAAAAGAGGAATGGCAATGGAGCAGGTATGTTTTGAGGCAGTACTCGATGAAAAGCAAATGCAGAAGGTGGCTTCTTTGGCAGAAGATATATGGTATGAGCATTATGGTAGGCTGTTGGGAGAAAAACAGATTGCATATATGCTGGAAAAGTTTCAATCCGTCTCTGCTATTGAAGAACAGCAAAGGCATGGATATCAATATTATTTGATAACTTATGATGGCGATGCACATGGTTATATCGGTCTGCAGCCGCAAGGAAACACCCTATTTTTGAGTAAGCTATATTTACAAAAGCAGGCGAGAGGCAAGGGAATTGCACGGCAAGCATTGGATATGATGCGTGAGATATGCAGAGAAAAGGGGCTCTCATCCATCTATTTGACGGTGAATAAACACAATAGCTCTAAACAAGTATACGAAGCGCTTGGGTTTAAAACAACGCGTGAGGAAGTAACGGATATAGGCAATGGGTTTGTGATGGATGATTATATCATGGAGATTTTGATAGGTTAATAAAAGAAAAAATATCCTAAAAAATAACTTGCAATTCTTATATTGTTACGCTATAATCTATTAGTCTCTGTGTGCATATGTGCACAGAATAGGGAAGAAGCGGAAGGTTGCCGGCATCGGCAAAGCCGGGTAATTTCCGTGGACCAAGCCTGACAATCGGGCGGCGAGTCCCATCTCGCCGCGTGTGTCTATAAAAAGTGGACACACGCGGGAACGTGTAAATGGGATATCGAAAAAAGGAGGAACAATATGCCGAGCCAAAAAATTCGTATTAAGCTCAAAGCTTACGATCACAACCTGATCGACCAAAGCGCAGAGAGGATCGTAGAGACCGCAAAGCGGTCTGGTGCCAAGATTTCGGGCCCGATTCCGCTGCCGACGGACAAGGAAATCATCACCGTTTTGCGTGCAACGCACAAGTACAAGGACGCACGGGAACAATTTGAAATCAAAACGCACAAACGCATTATCGATATCCTGGATCCCACGTCCAAAACAGTCGATTCCCTGATGAGACTGGATCTTCCGGCTGGTGTGGATATCGAGATCAAGCTTTGATGCAGTGCTGGAGGTGACGGACGTGAAAAAAGCAATATTGGCAAAAAAACTGGGCATGACTCAGGTGTATGCAGAAGATGGCACAGTCGTCCCTGTGACGGTGCTGCAGGCTGGCCCCTGCTACGTTGTGCAGAAGAAAACAGTGGACAAGGATGGCTACGAAGCGGTGCAGATCGGCTTTGAATCCATTCGTGAAAAGCTGGTGAATAAACCTGCAAAGGGCCATCTGGATAAGGCTGGCGTTGGGCTACTGCGTAACCTGCGCGAGTTCAAGTTGGAGGATGCAGCTTCTTATGAAGTTGGCCAGGAAATCAAGGCAGATGTGTTCGCAGAAGGCGATAAAGTAGACGTAAGCGGCGTTTCCAAGGGAAAAGGGTATGCCGGCGTCATCAAGCGCCACAACCAACACAGAGGCCGCATGACACATGGTTCTGGGTTCCATAGGGCTCCAGGTTCCATGGGCGGAGCATCTAGCCCGTCTCGCGTATTCAAAAGCAAAAACCTGCCGGGCCACCTGGGCGCGGTAAAGGTAACTACCCAGAATCTGACGATCGTTTCGGTGAATGCCGAGAAGAACGTGATTCTTGTCAAGGGCGCAGTGCCCGGACCGAATGGCGCGCTGGTAAGCGTGGTCGATTCGGTGAAGAACTGAGCCAAGGAGGGAATTCCAAATGCCGAAGGTTGATATCCTCAACATGGAAGGCAGCGTTGTGGATTCGCTGGAGCTGAACGATGCCGTATTCGGGATCGAGCCCAACCATAGCGCGTTGCACCAAGTTGTGAAAGCACAGCTGGCCAACAAACGCCAAGGAACACAGAGCGCGTTGACCAGATCAGAAGTAAGCGGCGGCGGTATTAAGCCGTGGCGTCAGAAAGGCACTGGCCGTGCCCGCCAAGGATCCACCCGCAGCCCGCAGTGGCGTCATGGCGGCGTTGTATTTGCGCCCAAACCGCGCAGCTACCGCCAGGATGTGAACAAAAAGGTCCGCAAGCTGGCAATGTGTAGCGCACTATCCAGCAAGGTGGCGGATGGCAACATGATCGTTTTGGATCAGGTTGGTTTTGAAAAGCCGTCCACAAAGGCAATGGTAAAAATGCTGAATGCCTTGAAGGTAGACGGAAAAGCGTTGGTTGTTTTGCCGGAAGGAAATGCAGAGGTGGAACTCTCCGCCCGCAACATTCCCGGCATCAAAACGACGGTGACTGGCACGCTGAATGTGTATGACATTATGAAATATGATCGCTTCATCATCACCAAGGATGCGGCCATCAAGGTGCAGGAGGTATACGCAAAATGAGCAATGCGCATGACATCATCCTCCGCCCGGTGCTGACGGAAAAAACGTATCAGGATATGAGCGAAAAACGCTATGCGTTTATCGTACATCCCGATGCAAACCGCACAGCTGTAAAGCAGGCAATTGAAGAAATTTTCAATGTAGAAGTGGCAAAGGTCAATATCGTCAACACCCTGGGCAAGATCAAACGCCAGGGCCTGACAAAAGGCCGCAGGGCTTCTCTGAAAAAGGCGTATGTGGTTTTGAAAGAGACCAGCGCGCCTATCGAATTCTTTGAAGGCATGGCGCAATAAGCGCAAGCAATAACGGGAGGAAACGGAGTATGGCAATCAAAAAATACAAGCCGACATCGCCGGGCCGCCGTTTTATGACGGTCACTGATTACAGCGGCTTGAGCAAGACAGCGCCTGAACGCTCGCTGCTGGTGGATTTGAAAAAATCCGGCGGCCGTAACGCTCATGGCCGTATCACCGTTCGCCATAGAGGCGGCGGAAACAAGAGAAAATACCGCATTATTGATTTCAAGCGTACCAAAGACGGCATTCCCGCTAAAGTGGCTACGATTGAATATGATCCGAACCGTACTTGCTTTATCGCCCTGATCCACTATGCTGACGGTGAAAAGAGCTATATCTTGGCTCCGATCGGCTTGAAGGTTGGCGATACGGTAATGAGCGGCGAAAACGCAGATATCATGCCGGGCAACTGCTTGCCCATCCGCAGCATTCCGCTGGGCACTGTGATCCACAACATCGAGCTGCGCGTTGGCGTAGGTGGCCAGATGTGCCGTACGGCAGGTTGTGCTGCACAGCTGATGGCAAAGGAAGGCAAGTATGCACAGGTGCGTCTACCCTCCGGCGAAGTGCGTATGGTACCGATGGATGCCAGAGCCTCGATTGGCCAGGTTTCCAACGAAGACCATGAAAACGTTAACCTGGGTAAAGCGGGTCGCAAGCGTGCGCGCGGCATCCGCCCGACGGTACGCGGTTCTGTTATGAACCCGGTAGACCACCCGCACGGCGGCGGCGAAGGCAAAGCGCCGGTAGGCCGTCCCGGCCCGATGACCCCCTGGGGCAAACCGGCCCTGGGCCACAAGACTCGCAAGAAGAACGCCCCGACGGATAAGTACATTGTGCGTCGTAGAGGCAGCAAGTAAGGAAGGAGGATGGCAAAATGTCCCGTTCAGTAAAAAAAGGACCTTTCGTACAAGAGAGATTGCTGGCGCGTGTACAGCAAATGAATGAAAAGAACGAGAAGAAAGTGTTGAAGACCTGGTCTCGTTCCTCCACCATCTTCCCTGACATGGTAGGCCATACGATCGCCGTACACGACGGCCGCAAACATGTGCCTGTCTACATCATTGAGGACATGGTCGGCCATAAGCTTGGCGAATTTGCACCGACCCGGACCTATCGCGGCCATGCGGGCAGCGAAAAGTCCTCCTCGTCTAGATAAGGGAAGGAGATTGACATGGCAACGCGTCAAAAACAAAAAGCGGCTCGCAGAGCAGAAAATCGTGACAGACGGCCCAAAGCCGTACTGCGTTATGCTAGGATCGCGCCGAGAAAAGCGCGCGCAGTGATTGATCAGATTCGTGGCAAGTCGTTGGCAGAGGCAGAAGGAATCCTGATGCTTTCTCCCAGAGGCGCCAGCGAAATCGTATACAAACTGGTAGAATCCGCCGCAGCAAATGCGGAAAACAACCTCGACATGGCACGCGATACGCTGTATGTCGCAGAGATCTACGCGGATGGCGGCCCGACGCTCAAACGCTATCGTCCCCGCGCCCAAGGGCGTGCGGCCAGCATTTTGAAGCGCACGAGCCACATTACCGTCATCTTGGATCAGGTTAAGTAGGAGGGTGTAGTATGGGCCAGAAAGTTAATCCGCACGGTTTCCGTGTCGGTGTCATCAAAGATTGGGATACGCGCTGGTTCGCTAATGGCAAAGCCTTCGCAGACAACCTGATCTCTGATTACGAAATCCGTAAATTTTTGAAGAAAAAGCTGTACGCGGCTGGCATCGCAAAGATCGAGATCGAGCGTGCGGCCGGAAAAATCACAGTGAACATTCATACCGCCAAGCCCGGCGTGGTCATTGGCCGCGGCGGCGCAGGTGTGGAAGCGCTGAAAAAGGAATTGAACAAGGTTGCCGGCACTGCCTGCAACATCAACATCATCGAAGTGAAGCGTGCTGAGACCAATGCACAGTTGGTGGCAGAAAACGTAGCACAGCAGCTGGAGCGCCGTATTTCTTTCCGCCGTGCGATGAAGCAATGCATCGGACGCAGCATGAAGGCTGGCGCCAAGGGCATCAAGATCACTTGCGGCGGCCGTTTGGGCGGCGCGGAGATCGCCCGCAGCGAAAGCTATCATGAAGGAAGCATCCCGCTGCAAACCCTGCGCGCGGATATCGACTATGGGTTTGCAGAAGCACATACGACCTATGGCCGTATCGGCGTAAAGGTATGGATCTACAAAGGCGAAGTGCTGAATGCGCGCAAGTCGCGTTCCGCTGTTGCTAAGGAAGGAGGCAGATAAGCCATGTTGATGCCTAAACGCGTAAAGCGCAGAAGAGTGCATCGCGGACGCCTGAAAGGCACTGAAACCCGCGGCACGACGGTAACGTACGGTGAATATGGCTTGCAGGCCCTGGATCCGTGCTGGATTACCTCCAATCAAATCGAAGCTGCTCGTATTGCCATGACCCGCTATATCAAACGTGGTGGGCAAGTATGGATCAAAATTTTCCCGCACAAGCCTGTAACGGAAAAACCGGCGGAAACCCGCATGGGTTCCGGGAAAGGTTCTCCGGAATATTGGGTTGCTGTGGTACGTCCCGGCCGTGTGATGTTTGAAATCGCAGGCGTGCCGGAAGAAACCGCCCGCGAAGCGCTGCGCTTGGCTATGCATAAGCTGCCTTGCCGCTGCAAATTCGTGAAGAAGGGCGAAGATACTGCCGTAGGTGGTGAAACGAAATGAAAGCGAAACAACTGCATGAAATGACAACCGAAGAGCTGACCAGTAAAGTGGCGGAACTCAAGGGGGAACTGTTTAACCTTCGTTTTCAACTCGCCACCGGACAGCTTCAGAACCCGATGAGCATCAAACAGACCAAACGCGATATCGCAAAGGCACAGACCATTTTGCGTGAACGCGAAATTAAAGCCGCCGCCGGCGGTCAAGCGTAAGGAGGGCTGAAAAGTGGAAGAAAGAGGCCATCGCAAGACAAGAACCGGTATCGTCGTATCCGATAAGATGGATAAGACGGTCGTGGTAGCCATCGCAACCCACGAAAAGCACCGTCTTTACGGCAAAACCTATAAAAAGACCACGCGCTTGAAAGCACATGATGAAAACAATACCTGTGGCGTAGGCGATAAGGTATCCATCATGGAGACCCGTCATCTGTCCAAGGACAAGAACTGGCGCGTTGTGGAAATTATCGAAAAGGCCAAGTAAGAGCCAGAAAGGGAGGACAACGCCATGATTCAACCGCAAACTAGGCTAAAAGTTGCCGACAACAGCGGCGCCAAAGAAATCATGTGTATCAAAGTGCTGGGCGGTTCGTTCCGCAAGACCGGCAACATCGGCGACGTCATCATCGCCTCTGTGAAAAGTGCTGCGCCGGGCGGGGTCGTCAAGAAAAAGGATGTTGTACGCGCGGTCATCGTTCGCTCCTCAAAAGGGGTTAACAGACCTGACGGTTCCTACATCCGCTTTGACGATAATGCCGCGGTCATCATAAACGACCAAAAACAGCCTCGTGGAACCCGTATTTTCGGGCCAGTGGCCAGGGAGCTCCGTGAAAGAGACTATATGAAGATCGTCTCTCTTGCGCCCGAAGTGCTTTAAGGAGGGTGGAAGATATGGTCAAAAAGCTGCATGTACGGAAGGACGACACGGTTGTCGTCGTATCCGGCAAAGATAAAGGAAAACAGGGCAAGGTGCTTCGCGCTCTGCCCAAAGAAGGAAAAGTCGTTGTAGAGGGCGTTAATGTGGTTGCACGCCACACCAAGCCGAAAGGCCAAGGGGATCCGGGCGGGATCATTCGTTCTGAGGCTCCTATCTATGCGTCCAAGGTAATGCTGGTTTGCGAAAAGTGCAACAAAGCAACCCGTATTTCCTACAAGATTCTTCCGGACGGCAAGAAGGTCCGCGTTTGCAAGAAATGCGCGGCTGAACTTGGCTGAGTGCCACAAGGAGGGTAAGTAAATGGCCGAACAGGCAATGCCTCGTTTGAGGCAGAGATACCAAGAGGAAATCGTTCCGGCGCTGATGGCTAAGTTCAAATATACGAACATCAATCAGGTGCCGAAACTGGAGAAGATCGTTTTGAACATGGGTCTTGGCGATGTAAAAGACAACGCCAAAGGACTGGAAGCGGCCGTCAACGATATGATGATGATCGCAGGCCAGCGGCCCGTTGTGACCAAGGCTCGTAAATCCGTTGCAAACTTCCGCCTTCGTGAAGGCATGAACGTCGGCGCAAAGGTAACGCTGCGCAGCAACCGCATGTATGAGTTTGCAGATCGTCTGCTCAACATTGCTTTGCCGCGTGTACGTGACTTCCGCGGCGTTTCGGATAAGTCTTTCGATGGAAGAGGCAACTATGCGCTGGGCATCAAGGAACAGCTCATCTTCCCGGAAATCGAGTATGATAAGGTGGACAAAGTGCGCGGTATGGATATCGTATTTGTCACCACTGCGAAAACCGATGAGGAAGCGCGTGAGCTGATGGCACTCCTTGGAATGCCGTTTGCCCAGAACTAAAAGGAGGAACAACCTTGGCTAAAAAGAGCATGATCAATAAGCAACAGCGCGAGCCAAAGTTCTCTTCTAGGGCGTACACCCGCTGCCGCATCTGCGGCCGCCCGCACAGTGTGCTCCGCAAATATGGTGTATGCCGTATCTGCTTTAGAGAACTGGCCTACAAAGGACAGATTCCAGGCGTGCGCAAGGCAAGCTGGTAATCGCGGAGAGGAGGATACAACATGATCGTAACAGATCCCATTGCCGATATGCTGACCCGCATCCGCAACGCGTTGGTCGCTCGGCACGAAAGCGTAGAAGTCCCCGCGTCCAATATGAAGAAAGCCATCGCGCAGATTCTGCTGGATGAAGGATATATCAAAACGGTAGAGATCGAGGAAGAGGGCCCGCAGGGCAAAATCAAGATCGGTCTGAAGTATGGTCCGAACAACGAAAGCGTCGTTACGGGATTGCGCCGTATCAGCAAGCCTGGCTTGCGCGTATACGCCCGCAAAGAAGAAGTTCCTAAGGTGTTGGGTGGCCTTGGCATTGCCATCATCTCCACCAGCAAAGGCGTAATGACCGATAAAAAAGCCCGCCAGAACAACATCGGCGGAGAGGTATTGGCGTACATCTGGTAAGATGGCGCCCACGGAGGTGTGGTTATGTCCAGAATTGGCAAAAAGCCGATCAGCCTGCCCAATGGGGTAAGCGTCACGGTGGAGCAGGGCAACACCGTACACGTGAAAGGTCCCAAGGGCGAGCTTTCGCAAAAAATCCACGATGATATGAAAGTATCCGTGGTCGACAATGTAGTGACGGTAGAGCGTCCTACGGATGAAGCAAATCACCGTGCGCTGCACGGTTTATCCCGTTCCCTGATCCAGAATATGGTAATTGGCGTATCCGAAGGCTACAAAAAAGAATTGGAGATCGTCGGCGTTGGTTACCGTGCGCAAAAGCAAGGGAAGAAACTGGTGCTGAATATGGGCTTTTCTCATCCGGTTGAGATGGAAGAGCCGCAGGGGATCACCTTTGAGGTGCCGAGCCCGACGCAGATCGTGGTCAACGGCATTGACAAGCAGTTGGTAGGCGAAACCGCAGCCAATGTGCGCAAGGTGCGTCCGCCGGAACCCTACAAGGGCAAGGGCATCAAGTATGTGGATGAATACATTCGCCGCAAAGTCGGTAAAGCAGGTAAGTAAGGAGGGACGTGCAGCATGATTAACAAACCGGATAAAAATAAGATTCGCGTCGCGCGTCACCGCCGTACTCGCAAGAACATCATGGGGACGGCTGAGTGCCCGCGGATGGATGTTTTCCGCAGCAACAGCCATATCTATGTGCAATTGATTGACGATGCAGCAGGCAGAACGCTGGTAGCCAGCTCTACGCTGGATCCTGCGATCCGCGACCAAGTCAAGGAAATGTCCAAGGTGGAGGCCGCCAAGCTGGTAGGCAACCAGGCGGGCAAGAAAGCTTTGGAAGCTGGCATCAAGCAAGTCGTGTTCGATCGCGGAGGCTATCTCTACACGGGCCGTGTGGCCAATGTGGCAGAGGGCGCTCGCGAAGCCGGACTGGACTTCTAAAACGGAGGGATACAACAGTGCGCATTGACACAACAGGCTTAGAACTGAAAGAAAAACTTGTTGCCGTAAACCGTGTAGCCAAAGTAGTAAAGGGCGGACGTAACTTCCGCTTTACTGCGCTGATCGTCGTCGGCGACGAAAACGGTCTGGTCGGCATTGGCAGCGGCAAAGCAGCTGAGATCCCGGAAGCGATCCGTAAAGGCACCGAGGATGCAAAGCGTAACCTCGTTCGCGTACCGATCGTAGGTACCAGCATTCCGCACGAGGTCAAAGGGAAATTTGGCAAAGGGCTGGTACTGCTGCTTCCGGCTCCGGAAGGTACCGGCGTTATTGCGGGCGGTCCTGTCCGTGCGGTATTGGAGCTGGCCGGCATCAAAGACATTCGTACAAAGAGCTATGGTTCCAACAACCCGGCAAACTGTGCAAAGGCAACGCTGGAAGGGCTGAAAATGCTTCAAACGGCGGAGCAGGTTGCCAAACTGCGTGGCAAATCCGTAGCTGAGATTTTGGGTTGAGGGGGGCAATGATCAGATGAAACAGCTGAAAGTGACCCTGAAAAAGAGCACCATTGGAAGCAATCAATCCATGAAAGACACGGTTCGTTCGCTGGGCTTGAAGAAGATTAACTCTTCGGTGGTCCACGTCGACAATCCTTCCATTCGCGGGATGATCTTTAAGGTCAAACACCTGGTGAGTGTAGAAGAAGTGGAAGCGTAAGGAGGAAACCCTATGAAGCTGCATGAAATTAAGCCTGCACAGGGCGCCACTCGCGCACAAAAGCGTGTGGGCAGAGGCACGGGTAGCGGCCACGGAAAAACCTCCACAAGAGGCCATAAAGGGCAATGGGCCCGCAGCGGCGGCGGAGTACGCCCCGGTTTTGAAGGCGGCCAGATGCCCCTGACCAGGCGCTTGCCCAAACGTGGTTTTACCAATATCTTTGCCAAGGAGTACGCTACGGTCAATGTCCGTGACTTAAACTGCTTGGAAGATGGAACTGTTGTGACGGCGGAATCGCTTAAAGAGATTGGCCTGATCAACAAGATCGGCGATGGCCTGAAGGTGTTGGGCCACGGCGAATTGAACAAAAAGCTTACTGTGAAAGCAACCAAGCTTACGAAAACAGCCCAAGACAAGATCAACGCTGCCGGCGGTAGCGTAGAGGTGATTGGATAATGCTTGAAACTTTCAAAAATGCATGGCGTATAGAGGATTTGCGAAAGAAAATCCTCTATACGTTGCTTATGCTCTTGGTATACCGAATTGGCACGTCGTTTATCCCGATTGCAGGGATGGATGTAGCCGCCATCAAACAAACGGTAGAGGGTTCGGATATTTTAGGATTCCTGAACATGATAACCGGTGGTTCGTTGGCCGGCTTTACGATTTTTGCCGTCGGTATTTCGCCGTATATTACTGCTAGTATCGTAATGCAGTTATTGACCTTTGCGATTCCGGCACTTGAACGTCTGAGCAAAGAAGGCGGCGAAGAGGGACGCGAAAAGCTCAAGCGTATCACCCGTTATGTTGGCATTGGCTTGGCGCTGATTATGAGCATCGGCATGGTAATGAGCCTACGCAGCTATATGATTACAACGGATCTGCTTTCCAAAATTACGATGGTTTTGACACTGACCGCAGGGGCATGTATTGTCATGTGGATGGGGGAAAAGATCACGGAAAAAGGCATTGGAAACGGCGTATCCTTGATTATCTTTGTTGGGATCGTGGCGCGCCTTCCCGTGACTGCATGGAGCTTTATGCAGAATATCTTTGCGGGTGAAGTCAATGCTTGGGCCTTATTGCCCATCGTTGTGATTTACGTGGCTATTGTAGCGGGCGTTGTGTTTATCGACTGTGGTGAACGCCGTATTCCGGTTCAATATGCCAAGCGTGTGGTGGGCCGCAAAATGTATGGCGGACAGAGCACCAACATTCCTATGAAGGTGCACAGCGCCGGTGTTATGCCGATTATCTTTGCAGTTACACTGCTACAATTCCCGGGTATGATCGCTAGCTTTTGGCCGCAGAGCGGATTTGCGCTTTGGTGGGGCCGTTGGATGAATTCGGCCACCATTCCATACAACATCATTTTTGCAATTTTGATTGTTGCATTGGGATACTTTTACAATATGGTTACCTTTAACCCGGTGGAAGTGTCTAAAAATATCCAGCAATACGGTGGGTTTATTCCGGGCATTCGCCCTGGCAAGCCGACCAGTGATTATTTGGCGAAGATCTCCAGCCGTTTAACCCTGTTTGGCGGGTTATTCCTGGCCCTTTTGGCCACGTTGCCCGGTTTGATTGCGGGCCTGGTAGGTACCAACATCATGGCTCTGACGGCGACCGGCGTTTTGATTTCGGTATCCGTAGCTTTGGAGACTTCAAAACAACTGGAATCTCAAATGTTGATGAGGCATTATAAAGGATTCCTAAAATAAGGGAGGCAGCAAGATGAACTTAGTATTTCTTGGCCCTCCCGGTGCAGGGAAAGGCACACAGGCCGTGGGTGTCTGTGAAAAATATGGTTTGCCGCATATCTCTACCGGGGACATCCTGAGAAGCGAAATCAAACAGCAGACGAAGCTGGGGCTGGAAGCGAAGAAATATATGGATGCAGGCCAACTGGTGCCGGATGAAGTCGTTATTGGCATCGTAGCATCTAGGTTAACACAACCAGACTGCAAGAATGGATTTTTATTTGATGGATTTCCGCGCACGCTGCCCCAAGCGGAAGCGCTGGCAGAAAAGGTGGATATTGAAATAGCCATCAACATCGATGTGCCGGATGAAAATATCATCAAGCGTTTGAGCGGCCGGCGCGTGTGCAAGGCATGCGGTGCAACTTATCATGTGGACAACCACAAAGAAGCTACCTGCGATACCTGCGGCGGAGAGCTGATCCAGCGTACCGACGATGCACCGGAAACGGTGGCAAATCGTTTACGTGTGTACCATGAACAGACCAGCCCCTTGATTGATTTCTATCAGGCAAAGGGTGTTTTGAAATCTGTGGATGGTACGCGCAGCATCGATGATGTATTTGCAGACATCTGTGCGATCCTGGATAAGGAATTTGGCAAATGATCAAGCTGAAATCGGAACGTGAGATTCACCTAATGCGTCAGGCAGGCGCTGTTGCCGCGCAGGCGATGGAGCTGGTGGGAAAGTCCATTCGGCCAGGGATGACTACACAAGAGGTAGATGATATCTTTTGGCACTATGTCCGTTCCCGTGGCGGCAAGGCTTCCTTCTATCACTATGGTGGATTTCCCGGACATATCTGTATTTCTATCAATGATGAGATCGTGCATGGCATTCCGGGCGATCGTGTGATTCAGGAAGGGGATATCGTTTCGGTAGACCTGGGCGTGGAATTGCACGGCTATCAATCGGATATGGCACGAACCTTTTTTGCAGGCGATTGCTCTGCAGAGGCGCGGCGGTTGGTGGAAGTTACAGAACAAAGCTTTTTTGAGGCGCTGAAGTTTTGCTACCCGGGCAAACGCTTGGGGGATATCGGGCATGCTGTGCAAGCATTGGCCGAGGAAAACGGATATTCCGTTGTGCGTGTATTGACAGGACATGGCATAGGCAAACAGCTCCATGAGGACCCGGAGGTGCGCAACTACGGAAAGCCAAATACAGGAGAAGTGCTCAAAGAAGGCATGGTTTTAGCCATTGAACCGATGGTCAACGAAGGAACGCACCGTGTCTATGAATTGGATGACGACTGGACCTGCGTAACGGCAGACGGGAAGCTATCCGCACATTATGAGAACACGGTAGCGATTACCAAAGATGGACCAGTTATTTTGACCGCTTTGCCGGAGGAATCCTGATGGAAGAAAAAATTTCTCTGGGAAGTGTTGTAAAAAGCAAACAAGGGCGAGACAAAGGCAAGTATTTTATGGTATACTCATACGATGGTTGCCAATATGTAAACCTTGTGGATGGCGTTTACCGAAAACAGCAAGCGCCAAAGCGAAAAAAGATCAAACATATTGATTTAACAGGAACCATTTTGGAAGGACTTGCGGAAAAGCTGCAAGGCGGCATTCATGTGTTTGATGCCGAGATCCAAAAGGCTCTGAAAGAGGCGGGCTTTTCCAACAAGGCCGCGGAGATGCAAAAGGAGGGCCAACTTGTCCAAGAGTGATGTAATTGAAGTAGAAGGCCGTGTAACGGACGCGTTTCCCAACGCCACGTTTGAAGTAGAGCTTCCGAACGGCCATAAGGTATTGGCGCATATTTCCGGAAAACTGAGGATGCATTACATCCGCATTTTGCCGGGAGATAAGGTTACCATTGAACTATCGCCCTACGACCTTTCCCGCGGTAGAATCACCTGGCGCGGCAAGGGCCGCTAAGTTGTAAGGAGGAATCACCATGAAAGTACGTCCTTCGGTCAAACCGATGTGCGAAAAGTGTAAGATCATCCGCCGGCACGGCAAGGTGATGGTCATCTGCACAAACCCGAAACACAAGCAAAAGCAAGGCTAAAATCCCTCGCGCGGGCGGCTGAAGCGGGTTTATTCCCCACCGCGCGTTTGTATACATGAATTTTTCTGGGAGGTGTTCATACACATATGGCACGTATTGCAGGCATCGACTTGCCGAAAGAAAAGCGAGTCGAAATAGGGCTGACATACATCTACGGCATCGGCCGTAAGACAGCTCAAAAGATCCTCGAAGCGACCGGTGTGGATCCGGACATCAGAGTTCGCGACCTAACCGAAGAACAAGAGGCTCTTTTGCGTGATTATATCGACAAAAACATTCAGGTCGAAGGCGATCTGCGCCGTGAAGTTCAGCTGAACATCAAGCGTTTGATCGAAATCGGCTGCTATAGAGGCATTCGCCATCGCCGCGGCCTACCCGTACGCGGACAGAGCACAAAGCAGAATGCACGTACCCGCAAAGGTCCGAAAAAGACCGTAAGCGGCAGAAAGAAGTAAAGGAGGGAGTATCATGGCAGCACCGAAGCAGAAAAAACGCACCACGACCCGCAAACGTCGTGAGCGCAAGAACGTGGAGCGAGGACAGGTCCATATCCACTCCTCCTTCAACAATACCATCGTTACCATCACGGACATGGGCGGCAATGCAATTTCCTGGGCTAGCTCCGGCGGCTTAGGATTCCGTGGAAGCCGCAAGAGCACGCCGTTTGCCGCGCAGACCGCAGCGGAAACGGCCGCCAAGGCTGCAAAAGAGCATGGCCTGCGTACCGTGGAAGTGTATGTAAAGGGACCGGGTTCCAGCCGCGAGGCTGCGATTCGTTCGCTTCAGGCAGTTGGCCTGGAGGTTACCCTGATCAAGGATACGACACCCATTCCGCACAATGGATGCCGTCCACCGAAACGCCGCCGCGTCTAAGATAAGGAGGAGAAAGCAAAGATGGCAAGATATACAGATTCTGTTTGCCGGCAATGCCGCCGGGAAGGCGCAAAGCTCTTCCTTAAGGGGGATCGTTGTTTTGGAGCGAAATGTGCGATTGTAAAACGCCCCACGCCCCCGGGACAGCATGGCGTTAGCCGCAAAAAACAAAGCCAGTATGGCATTCAGCTGCGCGAGAAGCAAAAAGCGCGCCGTGCCTATGGTGTATTGGAAGGACAATTCCGCGGATACTTCCAGCAAGCTAGCCGCATGAGGGGCGTAACGGGTGAAAACCTGTTGATGCTGCTGGAACGCCGCTTGGATAACGTAGTGTACCGTTTGGGCATGGGCGACAGCCGTGCGCATGCGCGCCAGCTGGTCACCCATGGACATATTCGTGTAAACGGGAAGAAGGTAAACATTCCGTCTTTCTGCGTAAAGCTAAATGACGAAATTACAATCCGTTCCGGGTCCCAAAGCATGGAGAACCTGAAACAGCTTCGTGAAGAAGGAAACCGCATGGTTCCAAAATGGTTGTCCTTGGATCACGAAAATCTGGTGGGCAAGGTCATCGCTATGCCGCAGCGTGACGATATCGACCTGACCATTGAAGAGCACCAGATTGTTGAGCTCTACTCCAGATAACACCCTTGACCCATAGGGGGAAAAAGCAAAGGAGGAGCAACACGTATGATCGAAATCGAAAAGCCGAACCTTGAAAGCGTGATCTTAGAACCTACGTATGGCAAATTTGTCGTGGAACCGCTGGAACGCGGTTTTGGAACGACGCTGGGCAATTCCCTGCGTCGTATCCTGCTCTCTTCGCTTCCGGGCGTGGCGGCTACCAATGTGCGTATTGACGGTGTGTTGCACGAATTCAGCACGATTCCGGGCGTTAAAGAAGATGTGACGGATATTGTGTTGAGCTTGAAGCGTATCTCGGTTCTCTTGCATTCAGAGGGCCCGAAAACCCTCCGGATCGAGAAAAAGGGTCCCTGTGAAGTAACAGCGGGAGACTTTGTTTCGGATGCAGAGGTAGAGATTTTGAATCCTGATCTGCATATTGCAACGCTGGGCGATGACGCTGTGCTGAATATGGAGGTCAACATTGAACATGGCCGCGGCTATGTATATGCTGACAAAAATAAGAAGCAGGGCCAGCCCATTGGGGTCATTGCCATTGATTCGATCTTCACGCCTGTAACCAAAGTGAATTTCACTGTGGAAAACACGCGTGTAGGCCAAGTCACGGACTATGATAAACTGACGCTGGAAGTTTGGACGGACGGCACGATCTCGCCGGAAGAAGCCGCTTCCTTGGCAGCCAAAATCATGAGCGAACATCTGATGCTGTTTATCAACCTGACGGACCATGTAGGAGATGTCGAGATCATGGTGCAGAAGGAAGATGAGCGCAGAGACGGTGTTTATGAAAAATCCATCGATGATCTGGATCTTTCCGTGCGCAGTTATAACTGCCTAAAACGGGCGGGCATTAGTTCGGTAGAGGAACTGGTCAAGATGACTGAGGAAGAAATGATGAAAGTGCGCAATTTGGGGCGTAAGTCGCTGGAAGAAGTCCAGCAAAAGCTGGAAGAACTCGGGCTTTCCCTCCGCGCAAGCGATGATTAAAGAGGAGGAACGTACACTATGGCATACCGTAAGCTTGGCCGCAGAAGCGACCAAAGGAAAGCCATTTTGCGCAACCTAACGACGGCGCTGCTCTGGAACGGTAAGATCGAGACCACCGAAGCCCGCGCCAAGGAAGTGCGCAGCATTGCTGAAAAGTTGATTACTCTTGCAATCAAAGAGTATAGCAATACGGAAATCGTAACCAAAAACGGCGAACAATACACCAACGACGCTCCTAGCAAGCTGGCGGCGAGACGTCAGATGTTGGCGTACCTGTACAATGTACCGGAAGCAAAAGGCGAAAAAGAATCCAAATCGGATTATAAGGCACGTACCAGTGACGTGAAAAATCCGGTTGTAGAAAAGCTTTTCCGTGAAATCGCTCCGAAGTACGAGAAGCGTGCACAGGATCTGGGCCAGGGCGGCGGATATACCCGTATCATCAAGACCGGCCCACGCCGCGGCGATGCGTCTAACATGGCCATCGTAGAATTGGTGTAAACAGACAAGCGAAAGGGAGCCCAACTGGCTCCCTTTGTTTGTATGGAAGGGGAAAAAGCCATGAAGGCAGTAGAGTGCGAACACCTGCAATTTCGATATGGAGAGCAGCCTGCACTACGCGATTTGACCTTTGATATAGAGCAAGGCGAATACGTGGCGATTGCAGGGCGCAACGGATGCGGGAAATCCACACTGGCCCGACATATCAACGCGCTGTTGCAGCCCACAGAGGGCGTGATGCGCGTATTTGGCATGGATACAAAAGACGAAAGTAAAACGCTGGAGATTCGCAAACGCGCGGGGATGATTTTTCAAAACCCGGACAATCAGATTGTGGCCTCGGTGGTAGAGGAGGATGTGGCGTTTGGGCCGGAAAACTTAGGCGTGCCAACCGAAGAGATCCGAAAGCGTGTGGATCAAGCGCTGGCGCAGACAGGAATGACGTCATTTGCCAAACGCGCGCCGCATACGTTGTCTGGCGGACAAAAGCAAAGGGTGGGCATCGCCGGTGTATTGGCCATGCAGCCGCAGCTTATCATTTTGGACGAACCGACCTCCATGCTGGACCCGAGCGGCCGTGAGTCCGTGATGCAAACGTTGGATGAGCTTCACGAAAGCGGCATCACATTGATCCATATCACCCATTCCATGGACGAGGCGCTGAAAGCACAGCGCATGATCGTCATGGATGCAGGCAGGATTGTACTGGACAGTACACCGGAAGAGATATTTACCAACCACGCAGACGAGCTGGTATCCTGGGGGCTGGAGCTTCCGATGTTGATGGAAACAGCGTATGAGTGCAGGCAGCGTGGGCTGGATGTTGGCGCAGGACTTTCAATGGAAGAGATGGTGGAGCAGATATGTCAATTGTGATAGAGAACCTTTGCCATGTCTACGGGAAAGGCACGCCGTTTTTGGTGGAAGCGCTCAAGGATGTTTCGCTAGAAATCGAAAAAGGACAGCTAACCGGTATCATTGGCCATACAGGAAGCGGAAAATCTACGCTGGCCCAGCATTTGAACGGATTGGAACAGGCACAAAGCGGCCGTGTTGTGGTGGACAGTGTAGAACTTTCAGGGAAATATGATAAAAAAGCGATCCGTACTAAGGTGGGTATGGTGTTTCAATATCCAGAACAGCAGCTGTTTGAGGAGACAGTGGTAAAGGACATTTGCTTTGGCCCGAAAAACCTGGGACTGTCGGAAGAACAGCAGATTGAACGAGCCAAATCAGCGATGGCTTTGATGCAGATAGAGTATGAAACCTTTGCAGAGCGTTCGCCCTTTGATCTATCCGGTGGACAAAAAAGGAGAGTAGCCATCGCAGGGGTTTTGGCGATGGAGCCGGACTATCTGGTGTTGGACGAGCCAACAGCAGGCCTAGACCCAGAAGCGCGCAGAAACCTTTTGACGATCATCCGCAGGCTGCCGGAACAAACCGGCATGGGTGTGCTGATGGTATCCCATTCTATGGAAGATATGGCCATGTATGCGGACAAGTTGGCCGTGATGCACCAGGGGAAATTGGTGCGCTTTGGAACACCGGAAGAGATTTTTTCTCATGAAGAGGAATTAAGGCAGGCTGGCTTGGCGGTCCCGACGTTGAGCAGGCTGACAAAGGCATTGCAGGCCAGGGGGATAAAGGTGCCCTTTTCGCGCAATCCCATGGAGTTTGCCGCTCATTTGAAAAAAGCGCTGGAGGGGAGGCAAAACCATGGCGATGAGTGATATGACATTGGGTCAGTATTTTCCCGCTGAGTCCGTAATCCATAGGCTGGATGCGCGGATCAAAATCGTACTGGCAATCGCCTTTATGGTGCTGGCCTTTTTGGTAAGCACGCTCCAGGGATATGGCATGGTGCTGGGCCTTCTGGCAGTGACGATTTTGCTATCCCGCGTGCCGATCCGATTTGTCTTGAAGGGCCTAAAGCCAATTCTATTTATTTTAATTTTTACATTTGTTTTGAACCTCTTTTTAACGCCGGGACAGACGGTGTGGGTACACTGGTGGATCTTTACCATCACGAAGGAGAGCCTGCTATTTGCCGTTCAGATGTCTGTACGCTTGGCGTTGCTGGTGGCCGGAACTTCGATGCTGACGTTGACAACCGCGCCGCTGCAGCTTACAGACGGGCTGGAATCGCTGCTGAGACCGCTTAAGGCGATTCGCTTTCCGGTCCATGAAATGGCGATGATGATGTCGATTGCCTTACGCTTTATCCCGACGTTGGCAGAGGAGGCGGATCGCATCCGCAAGGCACAGGCGGCCAGGGGCGCGGACTTTGATACGGGCGGACTTTTCAAACGGGCGGCTAGCTTGATTCCCCTGTTGGTGCCATTGTTTGTGGGTGCGTTTCGGAGGGCAGAAGAGCTTGCTACGGCTATGGAAGCGCGCTGCTATCACGGGGGAGAAGGCCGCACAAAACTCACTGTAATGCACATGGGAGGGCGCGACTATATTAGCTTATTGATCATGGTAGCGGCCTACTTGCTTGCTACAGTAGGAGGGTTTTGATGCGCATCAAGCTGATCGTTGAATTTGATGGCACGGAATATGCCGGTTGGCAGCGGCAAAACAACGCCGTTGCAGTGCAACAGAGGCTGGAGGAAGCGTTGGAACGGCTGTTTGGTAGTCCGGTATGCGTACAGGGCGCCAGCCGAACAGATGCCGGCGTACACGCAGCGGGGATGGTATGCCATTTTGACATAGAGACCAAAATACCGCCGGAACGCATTGCGTATGCGCTGAATTTTACGCTGCCTAAGGATATACGCATCAGAGAATCGTCGAGGGTATCGGATACGTTTCATGCGAGGTTTGATGCGAAGGCAAAATGGTATCGGTATACCATCTATAACCATAAGCATGCCAGCGCACTGAACCGCAGGATGGTGGCGCATGTGCCCTATGCGCTAGAGCCTTTGAAAATGCAGCGGGCGCTGGGTACGCTACTGGGCCGGCATGATTTTGCCGCTTTTGCGGCTTCGGGAAGCGTGGTAAAGGATACGACAAGGGAGATTTACTTTGCGCAGCTGCAAAAGCGTGGCGATCTTTTGGTTTTGGACATTGTGGGCAGTGGATTTCTTTATAATATGGTGCGAATCATCGCCGGAACGCTGATTGATATAGGCCGCGGCAAACTGCAAACGGACGCGTTTGCTAGGATGCTTCGGACAAAGGAACGCATTCAGGGCGGGATCACGGCGCCGCCGCAAGGATTGATCTTACAGCGCGTATATTATGGCGCGCCACCGAGCTATGAACAGTATTTGTGCGAAAAAAGCATACTAGATGGGGTCTTTCCCGCATAAAATCGGGCTTTTTTTTAAGTTTTGGTTGACAGAAAACCTGCGTTTGGATAAAATATATAAGCGCTGTTTTGCACCATTAGCCCCGGAGTAAAACGCGAAATTAGAATCTTATCAATTTCTTCTGTACACGGCCTTGCTCACCCGTGGACAGAGTACAGGAGGAAGTATCCTATGAAAACCTATATGCCTGGGGAAGATGCCCTGGTGCGCAAATGGTATGTAGTGGACGCGGAAGGCAAAACCTTCGGCCGTCTGGCAAGCCGTGTTGCTCACATTTTGAGAGGCAAGCATAAACCTGAATTTACGCCGCATGCGGATATGGGCGATTATGTTATCGTCGTAAACGCAGACAAGCTGGTGTTTACCGGCAACAAATTGGATCAAAAAGTATATTACCGCCATACAGGGTATCCGGGCGGTTTGAAAGAAACCACCTACCGCACCCTGATGGAAACCCGTCCCGAATTTGCGCTGGAGCATGCTGTAAAGGGTATGCTGCCGAAAAATTCTCTGGGACGCCAAATGATTAAAAAGCTGAAGGTCTATGCGGGCCCGAATCATAACCATGAAGCCCAGCAGCCTGAAACGCTGGAAGTGTAAGGAGGCATAACAGATGGCAGCAAAAGCGCAATACTTGGGAACCGGCAGACGGAAAAAGAGCGTCGCGCGTGTACGCTTGGTGCCGGGCAAAGGTGCTTTCATTGTAAACAAACGCGATCTGGAAGAATATTTTGGCCTGGAAACCTTGAAGATGGCAGCCAAAGCGCCGTTGGTGGTAACCGGTCTGGAAGATAAATTCGATGTGCACGTCAATGTATGCGGCGGTGGATTTACCGGACAGGCGGGTGCGATTCGCCATGGCGTGTCTAGGGCGCTGTTGCAGGCAGACGAGGATCTACGCCCTGCGTTAAAGCAGGCTGGATTCTTGACTCGTGATCCGCGCATGAAAGAACGTAAGAAGTACGGCTTGAAAGCGGCTCGCAGGGCACCGCAATTCAGCAAACGCTAATCAGTACATTCATACTCCGCCAAATCTTTGGCGGAGTTTTCTTTTTGCCAGAGAATTGGGTGAAACCGTTTTCCCTAGGCATTCTCCTTGTATTTGGGGTATAATAATAAAAAACATAAAGAAACTTTTTAGACATAGAAAAGGAGAAAACAATGCAGGACCTTTTGATCGTTGGCGCCGGGCCGGCAGGGCTTTCTGCCGCCATTTATGCGGCGCGTGCTGGTATGTCTTTTACAATTTTAGAGCAGATGGCGCCGGGCGGCCAGGCAGCAACAACCCATCACATTGAAAATTATCCTGGCTTTGCCGATGGGATCGGCGGGGTGGACTTGGCAATGGCCATGCAGGCGCAAGCGCAAAACCTAGGCGCTGTATTTGCGTATGAGCCTGTGGAGAAAATGGAATTGACGGGCAAGGAAAAGAAAATCATCACTGCACAAAATACCTATGCGTCGCGCGCGGTGATTTTGGCTATGGGCGCACAGCCTAGGACATTGGGGCTGCCGGGAGAGGAAGCGCTGCGCGGCAGGGGGGTAAGCTATTGCGCAACTTGTGACGGATTCTTTTTCAAGGGGAAACGCACAGTAATCATAGGAGGCGGGGATACCGCTTTACAGGATGCGCAGTATCTTTCTAATCTGTGTGAAAACGTAACAATACTTCATCGGAGAAATGAGTTTAGGGCGGCCAAAAGATTGCAGGATAAAGCGCGGGCGCTTTCAAATGTAACGATGATGACGCCGTATGTCCCGGTGTCAATCGAGCAGAAGGAGGGCATGGTTTCCGGGCTGATTGCAGAGCATGTGGAAACCAAGGAGCAGAAGCGCATCGATTGTAACGGCATCTTCATTGCCGCAGGTTATCTGCCGCAAAACGAGATGGTAAAGGGACAGGTAACGCTGACAGAAGCTGGCTATATTCAGACCGATGCAAAAAAAAGGACCAATCTGCCAGGCGTATATGCCATAGGGGATATCAGCACAACGCCGCTGCGGCAGGTCGTTACCGCTTGTGCGGATGGTGCGGTGGCAGTGGCCAGCGCAGAGCAGTATTTGTCTGAAGATTAACTTTGAGAGGATACCGAAATTGGGGGTTATCAAATGGCTAGATTGTTTGGGACGGATGGGGTCAGAGGTCTCGTTGGAGAAGAGCTAACAGAAAATCTGGCATACCGGTTGGGTTATGCTGGTGCAAAAGTTTTGGCAAAAACACAGCAGCAGCCGCATATTTTGATTGGTATGGATACGCGTGGCTCAGGACCCATGCTGCAAAATGCGTTGGCTGAGGGCATTGTTGCGGCGGGTGGCGCGGCCGTTTCGGCGGGTGTTGTGCCTACGCCGGCCGTCGCCTTTTTGGTGCAAAGTGGGTATTTTAAAGCAGGAGTCGTAATCTCGGCTTCGCACAACCCTGCACAGTATAATGGCATCAAGTTTTTTGATGAGTTTGGGTATAAGTTGCCGGATGCGTTGGAAGATGAGATTGAAGCGATGCTGGAAGATATCGAGGTGCCTGCTAAATTAACGGGAGATGCGCTACGGGCGATGGGGGATGCGGAGCAGCGCTATATCGACTTTCTAACAGCACAGGCAGATGTACAGCTGACGGGAAAGACCATCGTATTGGACTGCGCCAACGGGGCTTCCAGCAATTTAGCACAGCGTGTATTTGAAAAGCTGGGCGCAAAGGTTATCGTTTTGTACAATCAGCCGGATGGAAAGAATATCAATGACGGCTGTGGCTCTACACACCCGGAGAAAATGTGCCAAACGGTGCGTGAAAAGGCCGCGGATTTTGGCTTTGCCTTTGATGGCGATGCAGATCGCCTGATTGCTTGCGATGAAACGGGCACGTTGATGGATGGGGATAAAATCATGGGTCTGCTGGCCATCGATATGAAGAAAAACGGGCAGTTGAAAAAGGATACCCTGGTAGCGACTGTGATGAGCAATATGGGCCTGGCGCTTTCAGTTGAACCATACGGGATAAAAATTGCCACCACGAAGGTGGGAGACCGCTATGTGCTGGAGGAAATGAAAAACGGCGGCTACAACCTGGGTGGGGAGCAGTCCGGGCACCTTTTGCTGACAGATCAATCCACGACGGGTGACGGCATGCAGTCTGCGATTCATTTGGCCAGCCTACTGATGCGCAGCGGGGAAAAGGCCAGCCAGTGTGCAAAAAAAATCAATATTTATCCGCAGGTCTTGCGCAATGTGCCGGTGGCGCCGCAGTATAAAACGGAGTATATGAAAAATGCTGTGGTGGCCAAGGAGATACGTAAGATGGAGGCTGCCTATCAGGGCAAAGGGCGCTTACTGATCCGCCCAAGCGGCACAGAGCACTTGGTGCGCATTATGATCGAAGGAGAAAACCAGGCAGCAATTGAAGCCGATGCCAAAGCCCTGGCAAAGATTATGGAAAGGGAGCTGGCATAACCTTTTTAGCAAGGAGTAAGACGATGAAAAAAATTTCATCGTCTTTTTTTGAAAAAAGCTTGCAATTTTTGGAAACGGTGTTATAATAAAAACACAAATAAGAATTATTCCTATTAATGATTAGAGGAGGTACTTAGAAATGAAAAAGTTCGTATGTTCCGTTTGTGGTTACGTAGCAGAGGGCAAAATTCCGGAAGAATGTCCGGTATGCCATGCCAAAGCAGATAAGTTTGTTGCGATGCAGGAAGGAAAACGCGAATGGGCAGATCAGCATGTCATCGGCGTGGCTAAGGACGTAGATCCGGAAGTGGTACAGGGTTTGCGTGATAACTTCAACGGAGAATGCAGCGAAGTGGGTATGTACTTGGCGATGAGCCGCCAAGCAGACCGTGAAGGGTTCCCTGAAGTGGCAGAAGCGTATAAGCGCATTGCGTTTGAGGAAGCAGAACATGCTGCTAAGTTTGCAGAGCTGCTGGGCGAGGTCGTTGTGGCTGATACCAAGAAGAACCTACAAATGCGCGTAGATGCAGAGCAGGGCGCTACCCAGGGCAAGAAAGATCTGGCTGTTTTGGCTAAGAAGCTGGGCTATGATGCGATCCATGACACGGTACATGAAATGTGCAAGGATGAAGCACGCCATGGCTGTGCCTTTGAAGGCTTGCTGAATCGTTACTTCGGCGAATAATCGCTATAGAAAAAGGGACCGATTGAGGTCCCTTTTTTGATTATAGGCTAAATGGGTTTGGTTTACGCTCCGAATGCTCTTTTTTTGGAAAAATCAGCGAAATCTCCAGCGCAGTGTAAGCAAAGGATTCCACAAAATCCCTAGGGAAGAACGAAACCATGTGAAACTGTTCCATATCCCGCATATGTTTACCCAATACGACCGGCACGGAAACATCGAAATGCCGGCAGGCCTCTATGAGCCCTTCTGAGAGCGCCTGGCTAGGAGGGCAGGCAAAGACGCAGTCCCGAACGATTTTATCCTTTTTCTTAAGCTTGGCCCATAAGCGGATTTCCTGGTTATTTTGCAAGAAAAAAACTCCTTTATTGGAAAATCTATTATATTATATAGGGTAGCAAGAGAGAATGTAAAGAAAAGGGAACGAGGATTGTCATGGAAACACAAAAGAAAAGCCTATGGCAGCTGTTTATCCGCACATTCAAAATCGGAGCGCTGACATGGGGCGGCGGGTATGTGATTATTCCGCTGCTAAAAACGGAATTTGCGGATAAATGCCGCTATATAGAGGAAAGCGAAATCATAGATATGGTGGCCGTATCGCAGTCCCTGCCCGGTGTAATCAGCGTAAACTGCTGCTTGATGGTGGGATACAGAGTACGAGGAGCCCGGGGAGCGCTGGTTGCTGCGATGGGCGTTATATTGCCATCGATGATAACGTTGAGTTTTGTAACATATTTTTATTCGATGTTTCGAGACAACGCCTATGTGGCAGCGGCACTCAATGGGGTTAGAGCTTGTGTGGTTGGGCTAATGCTGGATGCTGTATTACGCATGCAGAGGCAATCGGTTAGCGGGGTCGTTCCATGGGTGGTGCTGGGAATCGCTTTTGTCTGCTCTTTTCAGTTCAATGTAAACGGCATTCTGTTGATTTTGTCTGCCGGACTCATTGGAGCGCTTTGGGGCGTAAAAATGCTGAAAGGAAAGGAGGCGCAGCATAATGGCTGAGCTATGGCTGCTGTTTATAACGTTTTTGAAAATTGGCGCGTTTACCTTTGGCGGCGGCTATGCGATGATTCCACTGATTACCAATGCTGTAATGCAGCATCAGTGGCTGGGCGTACAGGAGATCACAGATATAGTAGCGATTTCTCAGATGACGCCGGGCCCGCTTGCCATCAACGCAGCAACCTTTACGGGCATCAAGGTCAGCGGGCTGGTTGGCGGGCTGGTAGCGACGGCGGCGGTGTCGCTGCCGTGCATCTGCATTACGATGGTGGTCAGCAAATATTTTTTTCAGTTTCAGCATAATCAAAGAGTGCGCGGTACGCTGTATATGATTCGTCCTGTTGTGGTAGGAATGATCTTTGCTGCTACGATCACCATTGCGTTTACTGCATTTTTTTCCTTGCAAGGAACCACGGGGATCATGGAATTGAGACAGATTCAAAGAGTTTCTTATTTGTCTATAGGCATTGCGGTGCTGAGCTTTTGGTGGATACACTGCAAAAATAAATCGCCCATTGCCATGATTGGGATCAGCGCAGCACTAGGCATTGTGGGTATGCTCATTGGTTTAGAATGATGTACAAAAGGTCTTGTGTTCTGGCCTTGTAATGATATAATGGTTGTGAAAAAACTCTCAACTGAAAATGGAGGAGCTCTTTTGCCGGAAAAGTACGTTTCAGAGACAGTCGTTCGTAGGCTGCCAAAATATTATCGAAAGCTGCTGGAATTGGAAAAAAGAGGGGTAGAGCGCATTTCCTCTCAGGAACTGAGCCAGGAGATGGGGCTTAATGCCTCTCAGATACGAAGAGATTTTAATTGTTTTGGCGGCTTTGGCCAACAGGGATATGGCTACCAAGTTAAAAAGCTTAAAGATGAGCTAATCAAGATTCTCGGATTGGATCAGACTTATCGTTGCGCGATCGTGGGAAGTGGGAACATCGGTCGTGCGTTGTTGTTATATAAAGGGTTTGAGATGTTCCAGATGAACGCCATATTTGACGTAAATCCTGAAATCATTGGGACAAAGATGGATGGCGTCGAGGTGCGTAGCATGTTTAATTTTGATGAGTATGTCAAAAATAACGACATCAATGTAGGCATCATTTGCACCCCGGCCAGCGTAGCGCAAGAGACGTGTGATCATTTTGCGCAGCTCGGCATCAAGGCTGTCTGGAATTTTGCGCCCATCGAGCTTTCCGGCCCCTCTTGGATGAGCATTGAGAACGTACATTTATCCGATAGCTTGTATACTTTGTCGTACCGTGTAAAGCAGACAAAATAATACGTGCAAATATAGCCTATATGCGCTATAATTGGACCACCTAGAAGGCAAGAGCCAAGCGGGATCTAAAAGGAGTTTAGCATGAAAACATCCACATCACAGCATAAATCGAATAGAGCTTCCAAAGCCACTAGGGCGTTTGTGGCCGTTTTGGCGGTGTTGCTATGCTTGAGCTGCCTATGGCCTTTGTTGGGCGCCGCAGCAGACGGGCAGGCAGAGCAGATGCTCATTTTGATCGATGATGGAAAGGTAGCGCCTGGTGTAAAGATTGCGGGAGTAGAGGTAGGTGGCCAGACGCCTGAGGAGGCGCAGGTAGCAATAGCGCCGACAACGCAGGAGATGCTCAACGCAACAACGATGACCATTCAGTATCCTGATTATACCGACGTTGTGCCGGTGGCCAATTTTGGCGTACAGGCCGATATGGCTACGGCTCTGAAGAGCATGATGGGCGTTGGACGCGGCGGAAATATGCAACAACGCCTTGACCAGCGCGCCGCTGCTGCCCAAGGGCAGATCGATTTGCCGATGGGATATAGCTATGACGAGGCCGTGGTCCGTGAAAAGGCGAAACTATATCTTGACTCCATTTCACGAGAGCCGGTATCGGAAACAGCAAATTTTGATCCTTCCTTACCCGAACGCTTTACCTTTACCGAAGGGCATATGGGTTTTCAGCCCGAAGAGCAGCCCTTTATTGAAAACATTGTAGCGGCCATCCAAACAGGGGCGCTGTCTGGTGTGCAGGCGGTAGGTTCTTCGGTATCCGGCGATGTACCGGTGGAAAAGGATGTACGCGAGCACACAAAGTTGGTGGCCAAATATACAACAAAGGTAAAAAAGAACCCTGCACGCACGCATAATATTATATTGGCAACAGAACGAATCAACGGAAAGATCGTGCAGCCCGGGGAAACCTTTTCCTGCAACGATACGATTGGGCCGCGTACTGATCCGAATGTTTGGAAGGAAGCGCCTGCAATTCAGAACAGGGTATCCGTCATGGAGCTGGGCGGTGGCGTATGCCAGGTATCCAGTACGCTGTTCAATGCGGTGGCCCGCGCAGATGCTGAAATGGTGCAATGGGTACATCACAGCATTCCCTCCGATTATGTAACAATTGGCTGCGACGCTACGATCAGTACAGGCGGACCGGATTTCAAATTTAAAAACAATTCGGATTGGCCCATGTACCTAGTAGGCTATTATGATGAAGAAAAACAGGAATTGACCTTCGAGGTATGGGGTGATCCGTTGCCGGACGGTATGAGCATTGACATCGTAGGCGAACAGATTGGCACGGTACCGGCGCCGGCTGGCGTACAATATGTGAGCGATCCTAAGCTGGTCTCCAAAGCGAGAAATGGGAAAAAATCCCAAACGACCAAGATCTGGTATGATGCGAACGGAAAAGAGATTAAGCGTGAGATCATCAACAAAAATACATATCCGGCTGTGGCTGCACGTGTTTTAGCGGGTTCGCAGCCATCAAAGACGCAAAAGCCGACAACCCAGCCGACACAAAAGCCGACCCAGGCGCCCACGCAAGCGCCAACACAAACACCCACGCAGGCACCAACCCAGCCGCCTGCGCAGCAGCCGAGCGACGCTGAATAAAGAGGGGAAATAGGTGGATGACAAATAGCCGAGCACAGCTACATAGGCCCGTTAGGCCAAAACGACATGTGAATAAGCGTAGAATGATGATGGCAGCAGCCGTGGTCATTCTAGCGGCATGCATAGTCATCGGCCTTGGGCTTGCAATGGGGTGGATTGGAACCGACCGCTCGGAATTTGAAGTGATTTTTGATGGCGGTACCATTACGGGCAATATCACCATCAATGGCATCAGCGTGACCAATTTAACGCCGGAACAAGCAAAGCTGGCACTGAGCCAAGAGGCCCAGGACCAGGAAGGTGAATTTCTCATCACGCTAACGTTTGCCGGTCGGGAAGAAAAAGTAAAAGCAAGCTTGTTTGGCGTGAAACCCAATGTGGATGAAACCATCCGCCAGGCGATGCTGTTGACGCGTACGGGCAGTATCCATGATCGCAGAGAAGCGGCGGGCAATACGGAGCCAACAGCGTTTAATCTTGAGGTATCTTACGATGATGCAACGCTGGAAGACACCATTCGAAGCGCGATCCCTCAGATTAACTTTGCCCCGATTGAGCCGCATGTAGAGATAAATACGGCCATTAGCGGGTCGTTTGAGTTTGTGGAGGGGCAGCCGGGCATTACGGTAAACGAGGAAGAATTCGTAAAGCTGGTAGCAGAGGCTGTGCGTTCTGAAAACTTTACGGGCACCATCGAGGTGCCAGGAGAGATCCTGCAACCCACCTATACGATGGATCAGATCAAAGCCAACACTGTAAAGATTTCCTCAGCGACTACATCGTTTGCCAACTCGTCTTCGGATTCCCGTGTGTTTAATATTAAAAAGATGTGCGGGCTGCTGTCCGGAAGCACCATCAAGCCAGGGGAAACGTATTCGGTGAACGATACAGCGGGCCCCCGTACGGTGGAAAATGGATGGCAGAAAGCAAAGGGCATCGAAAATGGCGTGTATACCGACCAGGCGGGCGGCGGCATTTGCCAGGTATCAACAACGCTGTACAATGCGTTGCTGAAAGCGGATGTAGAGATTGTTTCGCGTAGGCCTCACAGCATCCCCGCCAGCTATGTAAAGCACGCGTTGGACGCAATGATTACCACGGGCGGTTCGGATTTGAAGTTTAAAAACACGACGGATTGGCCGATGTTTTTGCTGCTGTATGTCGACGAGGAAAAGAAAACAGTAACAGCGGAGGTATATGGTACGCCGTTGGCGGACGGGATGACCATCAAACTGGAAAGTGTGGATGTGGAGATTACGCCGTTTGATCCTACGCCCGTTGTGGTAACGGATCCGGATCTGGTGCGCAAAGGCCGTAACCGAATTGTTGCGGAGGCCTGGAAGGTGTATTATGATAAGGATGGGAAGGAAATCAAGCGTGTAAAGGCCAACACCAGCACCTATGCTGCGAGCAGGCCGCATGTTTTGCAATCGTCCATAACCCCAAGCCCTACAAAGACGGTAGAGCAGGAGCCCACGCCAACACCGGAGGAAGATTCAGAGGAATAAAGGAAGGCTTATAAAAGCCTTCTTTTTATTGTGTTTTGCGAAAGCTTTGCGCGGGTTTCATTGACGGTCATGGGTAGGAATGATATATTTGAAATAGATTTCTTTTGTAGAGTTAGGAGCCGAGTCAAATGAGCGAATTGCGGATATCCATTCTAGAGATCCTGGAGCAGGATTCTAGGACGACCCCTCATGAGATGGCCATGCAGCTAGGCACAACGGAAAAATCTGTGCGCGATGAGATCGCGGCCATGGAGCAAGAGGGGATTATCCTAAAATACAATACCATCATCAACAGCGAAAAAGTGGATCACGATAAGCGTGTATTGGCGCTGATCGAGGTGCGCGTAACGCCGCAGAGGGATCTAGGCTTTGAAGGCGTTGCGGAAAGAATCTATCGTTTTGAGGAAGTCCATTCCGTCTATTTGATGAGCGGCGGATACGACATCATGGTGCTGATGGAGGGAGAAAGCCTGCGGGAGGTTGCCTTATTTGTGGCACAGAAGCTTTCCAGTATAGACGGCGTTATCAGCACAGCAACACATTTTGTATTGAAAAAATATAAGGACCAGGGGGTTATCTTTGGACAGAAAAAAGAGGATCTCCGATTGAAGGTGACGCCATGAATGTGGAAGAAAAGGTAGCGACACATATTCGGAACATGCCGCCTAGCGGTATCCGAAAATTTTTTGATATCGTCAGCGAGATGAAAGACGCCATTTCTCTTTCTGTTGGCGAGCCGGATTTTACCACGCCGTGGCATATTTCGGAAAGCGCTATTTATGCTATAGAACATGGCTATACACATTACTCTTCCAATGCAGGGATATTGGAGTTAAGAGAGCTGATTTGTCAATATTACCAGACCAGATATGGCGTCGGCTATGCCCCGGAGGATTGCATTGTGACAGTAGGGGCCAGCGAGGCGATAGACCTAGCGCTGCGTGCGATCTTGGAGCCGGGCGATGAGGTGATCGTGCCGGCCCCATCCTATGTATCCTATTCGCCCGGGGTTATGATGAGCGGCGGTATACCAATTGCAGCGCCTACCAAGGCGGAGCATGCCTGCAAAATTACGCCGGAAACCATTGAAAGCCTGATTACACCGAAGACAAAGGCTATCATCATCCCGTATCCCAACAACCCAACGGGTGCAATTTTAACAAAATCTGAGCTGGAGCATATTGCACGGGTACTGGAGAAAACAGAGGTTCTCGTGATTTCTGACGAAATATATTCGGAATTGACCTATGGGCGCCGGCATGTCAGCATTGCATCCATCCCAAGCATGAAGGAGCGTACCATTGTCATCAACGGCTTTAGCAAGGCTTTTGCGATGACGGGATGGCGGCTGGGCTATATTTTGGCGGATCGGCGTCTGGTAAAGCAGATGCTCAAGATCCATCAATATGTGATCATGTGTGCGTCCTCTATGAGCCAGTACGCTGGCATAGAGGCGTTGAAAAAAGGTTTATCGGATGATTTTTCGGCGGTGGAAAAGATGGTAAGGGAATACGACCGCCGCAGAAAATATGTTTTGGCCCGTTTACGGGCAATGGGACTGCCCTGCTTTGAGCCGGAGGGCGCATTCTATGCGTTTCCGGAGATTAAGGGAACTGGACTGACAAGCGAGGAATTTTGTACCCGCTTGTTGCGAGAAAAGAGTGTAGCGATGGTGCCTGGCCCTGCATTTGGGGAATCGGGAGAGGGCTATGTGCGCTTATCCTATGCCACAGCCATGGATCAGATCAAGATTGCGTTGGATCGCATGGAGGAGTTTGTCCATTCGATATAATTGTGAGGGGGGATTTGTATGGCGGAGATTAAGCTGATCGCTACGGATTTGGACGGTACGTTTCTCAAGGGTGGGCATACGCCGCATCCGGAGAACATCAAGGCCGTACGGGCCTGCCAGGAAGCGGGGATTAGAGTATGCGCTTGTACGGGGCGAAACTGGGCGGAATGCAGAAAAATTGTGGAAGAGGTCGGGTTTGACGACTTTTGTGCGGTAAACAACGGCGCGGCCATCGTGGAGGTAAAAACGGGAGAGCTTCGCTATCGAAACCGATTTGATCCAGAGGCCATTGCAGGTTTAGTGGATGTGATGCTGTCCTACCCGAATGTAAAGTTTGGGCTTACAGGCCTGGAGAGTACTGGCGTGCTTAGGGGCCATATGGAGGATTGGTTTGAAAGCGAGCCAAAGGAGCTTTTGGATGAGCTGTACCATCTGACAGAATATGATACCAAAGAAGAATTGGTAGAGGCATGCAAAGAGGATGTGGAACGCATCAACTGCCGTTTGCCGTTCTTAGAGCATTTTGAGCAGGTCCGCGATGCCATGCACAATTATACGGATTTGGAAATTATGCAGTCTACGGACGGATATTTGGAAATAGGCGCTAAGGACGGCACAAAAGCGGAGGCGCTGACAGTGCTGACGGATATTTACAATGTAAAACCGGAAAACGTAATGGCCCTAGGCGATAATTACAACGATCTTTATATGCTGGCATGGGCTGGCACTGGCGTAGCAATGGGCAATGCAGACCAGCGTTTGAAGGATTTGGCGGACTATGTGACGGATACCAATGTAAACGCCGGTGTGGCGAAAGCGATTTATGAGATTGCGCTACAAAGAGCATAGAGGGAAGGAAATGGAAATCAAGCTTATTGTAACGGATCTAGACGGCACGCTGCTGACGAAAAAGGATGAAGTGCACCCTGACAATATCCGAGCGCTTAGGCGCTGCCAGGAACGAGGGATAAAGGTATGCCCCGTGACGGCAAGAAACTGGAAGGAGATTGCGCCCGTTTTGGAGCAGGTGGCGTTTGATGAGGTCGCGGCGCTGAACAATGGGGCGTGCATGGTCAATCTGGCAACGGGCGCAGTGGAGCATCAGCTTGTATTTAGCAAAGAGAATGTCCAGGGTATGGTGGAGACGATCTGCCGGCTGCCGTATACGTTCTTATCCTTGATGGGAACCGATTATATGCACGTCTTGGAAACATCGGGGAAAATTTCATGGTTTAGCAACTATGATGACCAGGAACGCAAACAGATGGGGATTCGAGCGTTTTCCGATGCCGGGATGCTGGTGAGAGAAAGCGTGGACGTCCAACGGCTGACTTGCGGCATTCAAAAACAAGGCGAGACAAGCGCAAGAAAAGCGCTGCGCGATATGCAGGCTCAGTATGGATGTAGGATGATGTTTATGGAAGAGGCGGACGGAGATTACATCGAGATTTCCCCGGTACAGGCAAACAAAGCCTTTGCTATGCAGCAGATTTGCTGCCATTTTGGCATTGATGCGCAGCATGTTTTGGCATTTGGAGACAATGAAAACGATATGGATATGCTTAGGCATGCGGGCGTGTCCGTTGCCATGGGCAATGCGAATAGGGAGGTACAGCAAGTGGCTACCATGGTGACCAGCAGCAATAAAGAAGGCGGCGTAGCCGCAGCTTTACAATCTTTAATATTTTAAGGGATGCACCACAATGCGCGCTAGCGTATTGTGGTGTTGTTGTAACAAAAGAAATGGGGTGCTGAGTTTTGGCGGAGATCAAATTGATTGCAACGGATCTGGATGGAACGTTTTTGCAGGGAGGGGACAGCCCACATCCGGAAAATATACAAGCGGTGAAGGAATGTCAAAAGGCTGGGATCAAGGTATGTGCCTGTACAGGGCGTAGCTTTAACCGCGCTAAGGATATCATTGCGCAAGCAGGTTTTGATCAGTTTTGTGTTGTCAACAATGGGGCGTCCATCGTGGATTGGCGCACGGGACAGCACAGATATCGCAACCGCTTTGAGCCGGAAAGTATCGGAAAGATCGTGGATGTCATGATGAGCTACCATGCGTCCTTTGGCCTTACTGGCTTTGAAACACTGTATATGCTGGAGGGGTATGTAGAGGCATGGTACCAGGCACTGGATGAGGATATGCGCCGGCAACTAAACGGGCATATCTACCGCACAAAAGAGGAGCTTGTAGAAGCCTGTGCAGAGGATGTAGAGCGTATGAATCTAAATCTGCCTTTTTTAGAAACATATGCCGATTTGAGCGAAAAGCTGGCAGGCGTAGCAGAGGTAGAAATTACAGCCTCTGGCCCGCATTCGCTGGAGATTACGCATATGGATGGGGATAAATCCCAAACCCTGATGGTGCTGGCGGATATTTACAATGTAAAGCCAGAAAATGTAATGGCCTTTGGCGACAGCTTCAACGATATGTATATGCTGGCATGGGCTGGCACTGGCGTGGCAATGGGCAATGCGGACGAACGCTTAAAGGCTGTGGCGGACACCGTCACGGATACCAACAAAAACGCCGGCGTTGCGCAGGCGATTTATAACATTGCCCTGCATAGAGGGTCAGAGAAATAAAGAAGATTTTGGCCTACGGGCACATAGGCCAAATCGATATGAAGGGCCCTAGCAGCTCATAGGTGTGTCGATGAACAACGCGCGAGAAAAGAGAAGGACAGCTGGCATCATGCCGAGCTCTAGGGCTTTGAGAAAATAGGTGCTATAACGGGCACAAGACGATGGGGGTAAGAGAAGGACAATGGCGCAGATTAAGCTGATAGCAACCGATTTGGACGGCACATTTTTACAGGAAGGGGATACGCCGCATCCAGAGAACATTCAGGCAGTAAAGCGATGCCACGAAGCTGGAATTAAGGTCTGTGCGTTTACTGGCAGGAACTGGTCTTGGACAAAGCACATTTATCAGCAAGCGGGATTTGATCGATTTTGTGTGCTTTGCAATGGGTCTGCGATCTATGATGTTGAAAATCAAGAAATGCGGTACAGAAATCGATTTGACCCGGCATCCATTGAGAAAATCGTACAGGTTATACACCGGTATCCAAAGGCGGATTATTGGTTTACGGGGTTTTCTCATATCAGCATGCTGAAAAGCCATGGCGCTCCATGGTATACCTGCATGGACGAGGAAGAGCAGAAAAGAAAGGATGTTCAGTTTTATCAAGAGGCAGATGCGTTGATTCGTGCGACCAAGGACGACATCATGCGTATCAACTGGCGGCTGCCGTATGATGTCTATGCAGAACGTGTTTTGGAGGAGATCTCGGAGTTTACTGAGATAGAAATTGTGCCGGCAGAGGAGCATACGTTGGAGATTACGCATAAGGACAGCAATAAATCAGAGGGGCTGATGGTGCTATCCGACATTTATGAGATCGACCCGGAAAACATCATGGCCATCGGAGATAGCTACAACGATGCAATGATGCTGGCATGGGCCGGCACGGGAGTGGCGATGGGCAATGCCGATGAGCGCCTAAAGGCCGTGGCGGATTATGTAACGGATGTTAATACGCAGGCAGGTATGGCAAAGGCTGTGTATCAGATTGCGTTGGGGAACAATATGCGGCCATAAAGCCGCTTAGGGGGAGGCAAGAATAGATGTCTAAGATCAAGATGGTGGTAACGGACCTGGACGGAACCTACTTTTACAACGGAATGCCAATGGAGGAAAACCAGCGCGCAGTGCAAATGGCCAGAGAGCAGGGAGTCAAGGTGTTTGCCTGTACGGGTAGGAGCTGGGCGATGTGCAGCTATACCATGCAGCATATCGGAATGGACGACTGGGCGGTTACGGGCAACGGGGCGTCTGTGACACAAGTCAGTACGGGAAAGCTGCATCATCCCTGTTTTGTGGATCGGCAGCATGTAGGGCCCATTCTTCGCTTCATTGCTTCAAGCGGGAAATACAAGCTCAATACCTATTGCGGCGATATGATGTACACCACAAAGGAGCTGCTGCCTTGGTGGCTGGAGGATTCGGATAAACAAAACCAAACGCTGCCCAAGGAGCAGTGGACGCGCTTTACCGTCTGCGATAGCCTGGAGGAAATGATAGAAAAGAGCCAGGATGTCTGCGAACTGATTCGCCTGGAAACGGGCTATGAAAGAACACCCATGCCGCAGGAGATCCAGGCATATATCGATACACTGGATGAGTTTCAGGTAACCACTAGCTTTGACGGGCACTGGGACATCAACCATAAGCAGGCCAATAAGGTGCGCGGGGTACAGTATCTGGCAGAAAAATTCGGCATTGCGATGGATGAGGTGCTGGCCATTGGGGATGACATCAACGATATACAAATGATACAGGCAGCTGGTATCGGCGTGGCCATGGGCAATGCCCAGGAATCTGTGAAGCAGGCCACAGAATACCACACAGATCTTTGTAAGGAGCATGGCTTTGCCAAGGCGCTGGAAAAATGGGTACTGAAATAAAAGGGCAGATCAAACTCATCGTCACAGATTTAGACGGTACCTTTTTGGCGGATCACGCGGCGTTGAGCAGAGAAAACATTCAGGCCGTTCAGGCAGCCCGGAAAAAGGGGATCGTGGTAAGCGCCTGTACGACGAGAAATTGGTGTGCGGCAAAAGAAATTGTACAGACAGCTTGTTTTGACGGCGTGACAGCGTGCTGCAATGGAGGCTCATACATCAATACCCAAAGCGGGGCGATACTGAGAAGGCATTGTTTGCCGGCAGGGGTGGTTCGTGGATTGGTAGAGGAAAGCTTGGCGATTGGGGCAAAGGTGGCGCTGCATACCTATAGGCAGACCTATGTAGGGGACGGAAGCATTTCTCCCAAGCACCTATTGGAAGAGGAATTTACGGTAAAGCGATGCCGTGATGCCGCTGAAATGCTGTCCCATGCAGGCGACGCGGTGGAGATGGTAGAGGTTACCGGTAGAGACGGCAGCCAAATGCCGGAGGTCTGGCGGGAAAAGATTAGGCCATACGGAAAGGTGTATATTGCCAACCAAAACCGGGGTGTGTACCATATTACCATGCCGTGTGCGTCTAAATTGCAGGCCGCCCAGGCTTTGGCAAGGACGATGGGGCTTAACGCGTCACAGGTGATGTGTTTGGGCGATACCTACAACGACAGAGAGATGATTCGCTGGGCCGGTATAGGCGTTGCAATGGGAAATGCAGAAAAAGGCGTAAAAGCGGATGCTGACTATGTGGCCAAGGACAACAACGAGCATGGCTTTGCACAGGCGGTGGGGAGATTTGTACTGTAAAAGAAGGGAATACCAATGGCGATCAAATTGATAGTGACGGATCTGGACGGTACGTTTTTGTCAGATTTTTATCAGGTGAGCGAGAAGAATATCAAGGCTGTTAGGGCGGCTAAGGAAAAGGGCGTAATGATAAGCGCCTGTACGACGCGCAACTGGGCGATGGCAAAAGGCGTGGTGCGCTGGGGAGAGCTCAACGGGCTGGCCGCCTGCTGTAACGGCGCTTCTTTTGTGCGGGTAGAGGACGGCTTTGTCATCAACCGGCACTGCCTCCCGAGGAGAAGCTTGGAAGGGCTGGTGCGCATCAGCTTAGAATACGAAGCCAAAATTGCGCTGTATTCTCATGAGCAGACATTGATGGAGCCAACCACCTCGCCCATGCACTATTTGATGATCAGAGAGGATTGGCCCAACCATATCCCTCCGCTTCGCATTCCCGTGACCAAATGCGATACCATCGATGAAATGGTGATTTTGGGCCGGGAGGATACGCAGCTATTGGAAGTATTCAGCAAAGATGGGAAACCGCTGCCCGCCGAGTGGGCGGAGCGTATCCATGCACAGGGGAATTTCCATATTGCAGAGCCCAATCAAGGCTGTTATCATGTATCGTTTGCAGGCGCTTCCAAGCTTAAGGCGGCCCAAGCGCTGGCAAGACAGCTGAGGTTAAAACCGGAGGAGGTTATGTGCCTTGGCGATGCATACAGCGATAGCGAGATGATCCAATGGGCCGGCATAGGCGTGGCGATGGGCAATGCCGAGGAAGGGATTAAACCGCTGGCGGATTTTGTTTCTAAGCGCAATGATGAAAACGGGTTCGCCTATGCGCTGGAAAAATATGTTTTATAAAAGGAGGATATAGCGTGGGCATAAAACTCATTGTAACGGATCTGGACGGAACTTTTTTAGATACCTACCATACCCTGAACGAAGAAAATGTAAAAGCGGTACGCAGAGCCAGGGAGCAAGGGATCTATGTGGCCGCCGTTACGGCGCGCAACTGGAGCGCTTGTAAATGGGCGGTTACGGAAACGGGGTTTGATCCGCTGTGCGTTATCAATAACGGCGCTGCCATCGTAGAGGGAAGCAACGAGAAGCTGGCATTTGAAAACACCATTCCAGCACCGGCTGTGCGCGCCATTTTACAAGCGGCGGCCGAGGCCGAAGCCTCCATTGATGTATTTGCCGGCATGTTTTCCTTGGAATATGAGCCCACCCGCTTATCTACCAAAGATATGGTGCAATGGCGCACAGAATGGGAGAAAAAACCAGCGCATTGCCGTCCTGTGGTGGAGGTATATCAAGACCTGGAAAAGATGATACAGCGCGCCAGCGACGTTTCAGAAAATATTACCGTGCACGGCAAGGACCTAACCGAGCTGCCCGGCTGGTTTTACCGCAGGGTCATCGAGCAGGGAGAGTTTTATTTGACGAGCAGCCATACGGGATGCATTGATATTATGGCATATGGCTCTACCAAGCGCGAAGGCGTAGAGCGCCTGGCAGGCATGCTGGGGGTAAAGCAAGAGGAGGTCGTGGCCTTTGGTGATAATAGCAACGATATCGGCATGCTCAAATGGGCCGGTACCGGTGTAGCGGTTGGCAATGCAGCGCCAAGCGTCCAGGCGGCTGCGGATATGGTGACGGCACGCAATGATGAGGGTGGCTTTGCAAAGGCGTTGGAAACACTGATTTTTTAAGGAGTGTAGCAAATGGCAGAGATCAAGATTGTAATGACGGATATGGACGGCACATATATGGAAAATTCTTTCCAGGCCAACCAACAAAACTTAGAGGCAACCAGAAAGCTGGCAGAGCGCGGTATTCCCGTATGCGCTGTGACGGCTCGCAACCTGGGGCTGGTGCGGCGCATGCTGCATTTAGGAGAATTAGAAACCTATTGTGTAAATAACAATGGATGCTCGGTACACAATGTAAAGACGGGGGAAAGCCTATGGAGCAACCGTATTCCCGACAGTTGGCTGGTGGCTGCGCTTAAAGCATGCGACAGGATTAAGGATACGGGCATTCAGGTTGAAGTGCATACAGGGGAAATGTCCATCGATTACGGGCCTCTAAAGACGCTGCCTAGCCATGCGGACCGTGAAAATGAACAGACAGAGCCACAGTTTCGCTGCCCTACAGTGGTGGCAAAGGATATTGACGATATATTGAGAATTGCGGATGGCAAAGCGGAGCTGATTCGTGTGTTCGATTATAGGGAAAACGGCGTTTTACCAGGCACGTTTTATCGCGATCTTATCATGGGTGGCGAATTTATGCTGACAAGCTCAAATCCTGCGGTTTTGGAAATCATGGCGGCGGGGAGCAGCAAAAGGAACGGCGTAGCGCAGCTGGCCAAGATCTTGGGCATTCGCCAGGAGGAAGTGATGTGTTGTGGAGACGGCGCCAATGACATTGGCATGATCAGCTGGGCCGGCGTTGGTGTGGCGATGGACAATGCATCCGATGAGGTAAAGGCTGCGGCTGATTATGTATCCTGTAACTTCAAGCAGGGCGGCGTGGCCAAGGCCATAGAAAAATATATTTTGAATCGATAAGAAAAGGGATTTGCATATGCAAGACAAAGCAGCATTGATACGATGCGAAAGCTACGACCAACAAGAAGTGGATCGGGCTGTGGCGCAGGCTTTTGCCTTGGTAGGCGGGTTGGGCCAATGGATAAAACCCGGGATGACGGTGGCGATCAAGGCCAATTTGCTGATGAAAAAGAAACCGGAAGCATTTACAACCACGCATCCAGCCGTTATTGAAGCGGTGGCCAAACAGGTCCGGGCTCTGGGAGCAACAGCAGTGATAGGGGATAGCCCCGGCGGCCCGTTTACCCCCGCGTTGGTACATGGAGTATACCGGACTTGCGGGATGGAGCAGGCAGCGGAAAATGCCGGCGCAGTGCTGAATGAGGACTTTGAGCAGGTTACCGTCTATGAGGAAAAAAGCGTTGTGCTTCGCCAGATGCAGATTTGCCGGTATTTAACACAGGCAGATGCGGTGATCGATTGTGCCAAGCTAAAAACGCATGGCCTTACGCAATATACGGGCGCGGTGAAGAACCTTTACGGATGCGTGCCGGGCACGGTCAAGGTGGAATACCATTTTCGGATGCCGGCACTGAAGGATTTTTCGCAGATGCTGGTGGATCTATGCGAGCATATCCGGCCAGTGGTAAGTTTGATTGATGCCGTAGAGGCCATGGAGGGAGACGGGCCGAGCGGCGGTACAATGAGAAAAATGAATTGCTTGATCGCCTCCTCTTCGGCCTATGCGGCGGATGTGGTAGGCACTAGGCTGATGGGGCTTAAGCCCGAAAGCATCTGCACAGTACAGCGTGCCATAGAGCGTAGGCTTGTAGACCCAGAGCAGGTGTTGGTGCTGGGAGAGCGAATAGAGGACTATATAGCAAATGATTATCAGGTGCCCGTGATCCAAGGGGAGAAAACGCTGCCCCGCATGGCGCCTACATGCGTAATGGAGCTGCTTGAAAAATGGATGAAGCCAAAGCCGGTTTTCCTGCATAAAAAATGCGTGGGCTGCGGCGACTGCTTTCGTAGCTGCCCACCTAAGGCGATCTCGATGAAGGAGGGAAAGCCACAGGCAGATCTAGATGTATGCATTCGCTGTTTTTGCTGCCAGGAGCTGTGTCCGGTGCAGGCGATTCGCATCAAGAGAAATAAACTATTGAAATGGATTGGTTAGATGATACACATTGTATTGGTTTCGCCTGAGATCCCGCAAAATACGGGCAACATTGCACGAACATGCGCGGCTACGGGCTGTGCGCTGCACCTGGTAAAGCCGTTGGGATTTTCCATCGATGATAAGCATTTAAAACGCGCTGGCCTGGATTATTGGGATAAGGTGACGGTGGGCGTATATGAGAGCTTTGAGGAGCTGGAACGAAAGTATCCTGGCGCGCATTTTTATCCTGTAGAAACGGAAGGAAGCAGATTCCATACCGAAGTTACGTATCCAGAGGATGTTTTTTTTGTGTTTGGAAAGGAGACAAAGGGGCTACCGAAAGCGATTGTGGAAAAATATGCAGATACCCTGATTCGGCTCCCCATGCGAAAGGGGCTGAGGAGCCTGAACCTATCCAACGCGGCGGCTGTGATGGTATATGAAGCACTGCGGCAGCGTGGATTTGAAGGGCTTGTGTAGGCGATGGTAAAAAAACAGCAAAGAGCTGTTTTTTTTTGGAACGATAATTTACATAATATTAACATTGTTTTTATACGAAATTTACGATGAAACGATGAAAGAGAGGGAAAAATCAGGTAAAATGAAGTAGAAGTATGTCTATTTTCTTGTGGGGGAGAACAGCATGACGATTTTTGATCTATTTACGTTGCTAGGCGGGCTAGGCCTGTTCTTGTATGGCATGGACATGATGGGGAAAGGGCTGGAGTCCGCAGCGGGCAATCGCCTAAAAACCATTCTGGAAAAGTTGACGAGCAACCGGTTGATGGGCGTATTGGTGGGAACGCTCGTAACCTGTGTAATTCAATCCTCTTCGGCAACGACGGTGATGGTTGTTGGCTTTGTCAACGCAGGGCTGATGAACCTATCCCAGGCATTTGGCGTGATTTTAGGCGCAAACATCGGTACCACCATTACAGCGCAAATCATTGCCTTTGACCTATCCCAATGGGCGCCGTTATTTATCATCATTGGCGTTGTGCCATTGCTGTTTTCCAAAAAGCAATCTATTCAAAGCTATTTTACCATTGTAGCCGGGTTCGGTATCCTATTTTTCGGGATGAACACCATGAGCACATCCATGGAGCCGCTTCGCGATAGCCAATGGTTTCTTTCCTTTATCAGTAGTTTTGAAAATCCCATCATGGGGGTACTGGTTGGCGTTATCTTTACGGCGATTATACAGTCTTCTTCTGCATCCATTGGTATTTTGCAGGCATTGGCAGCCAGCGGCGTCATTGGCGTGAGCGCAGGGCACAGCGCAGGGCTTTACCTGGTTTTGGGGGCCAATATCGGCACCTGCATTACGGCGGTATTGGCCAGCACCAACGGCAATACCATGGCCAAACGTGCGGCTGTGATCCATGTAATGGCCAACATCATTGGGACCATTTGGTTTGGGTTGCTGATTGCTTTTGTACCCATTCCTGAGGTCGTTGCAAGCTGGTCGCCGAACGACCCGGCGCGTATCATTGCGAACTTCCATACTATTTTCAATGTGGTTAACACGATTTTGCTGTTGCCGTTTGGTGGTTTGGTCATCAAGTTTATCAATAAGATCATCAAACAGAACAAAAACAGTGATGAGGATGATAATAGGCTTTTGTATTTGGACGATAGGATCGTGGATACGCCGACCATGGCTTCCATTTCCATTCATCAGGAATTGGGACATTTGGCGGATAAGACGTACCGCAATCTGGAACGTGCGCTGGAATCCTTCTCCAAGCAAAGCGAGGATATGGCGGAAAAGGTATTCAGCGAGGAAAAAAGCATCAATTATATCGCTTCGGAAATTGTAAGATTTTTAGTAAAGCTACAAGCTATGACAGAGATATCGGATACAGAGCGGTTGGAGATCTTCCGGGTGCATGAGGTGGTCAGCAATATCGAGCGTATCGGCGACCATGCGGAGAACATTGCGGAGTACACGTTGGACTGCAAGATGAATGACTCCAAATTCTCCAAGGATGCTTTGGATGATTTGTGGGATATTGCAGAACATGCCAAGCAGGCATACTCTGCAGCCATCAAGGTGATCAAGGGAGAGGGGCATGAGGAAGAAGAACGACGCCTTTGCTGGGAAAATGAGGACATGGTGGATAAGCTGCGTGATGAAATGAAAGAAAAGCATATCCGCAGACTGGCAAAAGGAGAGTGCGATCCCCGCTCTGGTATGATCTATACGGACATGGTAGTAGACTTAGAGCGTATAGCGGATCATGCGACCAACCTGGTAGGCGATATATCGGGCGAACCAAAAATGATAGCAAATTAAAAAGAGCGCTGTAAGCGCTCTTTTTTTATTACCCGGTATACGAGACATCATAGGCATTGTTTTGAGAGAAGGTTAAGGTGATGGTGCCCTCTACATCCGTGCGGTATAGTTTGGAGCCATTTTCTAAAATATGTTCAAAGGCTTTTTCTTGCTTCTTTTGCTTTTTATCGCTGTACCCCTCTGCGTCATCCTTACTGACAACGCTGACGGTGGGCTGAACAGCCTGAAGGAATTCCTGAGTAGCAGCATCGATGCCGTGATGGCCTACCTTTAAAAATGTGGAACGCAATCCATCTCCATATGTTTGCAGCAAGGTTTCTTCCGCGGCCTTTTCTGCATCCCCCATGAAGAGAAGCTTTGTCTGTCCGAAGGTCATTTGCAAGACAATGCTGGTATTGTTGATCTCTTCATCGTTTACATCATAGGGAGACAATGCATTGATGGCAACAGGCCCAAAGGAAAAAGAACTGCCCTGCGTTAGATATTGCGGTGTAAGCCCTTTATCAGCAATGGTAGCCTGTACTGTGCGATACAGGTCTGTATCATTGCTACGCGTGGTGGTGTAGACTGAGCCTACCGGATAGGTATTTAAAACCCAGGCTGCACCTCCAATATGGTCTTTATGTGGATGGGTCAACACCAATATATCAATGTGATCCATTCCATTGTTTTGCATGGCGGTTTCGATGGCGTTTTGAGCATGATAGGAACCATTGCCGGTATCTATCATCATGGTTTCGCCGCTGGGCGACTGTAAAAGGATACAGTCTCCATGCTTTACGTCTACAACCGTTACTCGTAGGCTTTGGTCTTCAGGAAGAGAGGAGCAGGCATTGAGTATCAATGCCAAAGCGAAAAAAAGTACAAGGCATAATTTTTTAAAACGCGACATGAAGATCCTCCTTTGGTGCTATTGTACTGGAAGAAAAGCAGAAAAGCAAAAAACTAGTTGCCAGAACGAAAAGAAGTCGGTATCATGAAAGAAAACAACATCAGCAGGTATGCTGAGAAAAAGGAGAATGCGCTCATGGAAACAGTGGTATTGAAAGTCAGCGGCATGGAGACGGAAAAGGATCCCAAAAAGGTGCGCCGTGCGGCCAAGCAGTTTGAAGGGGTATCCAAGGTAACCGTTAACCAGGAAACGGGCGAGGTTGAGGTAGGCTTTGAGCCGCCGGCTACGCTAAACGTAATTAAGCTTGCCATCGAAGAGGAAGGCTTTACGGTTAGCGAATAAGCGAATCGATTCATAAAAAAAGAGCCAAGCGGCTCTTTTTTTATTCGGTAGGATAAGGCTGGGTATATTCCATGATCCAATCCGGATGCCCAGGTTCGGTGAAGCCTAATTTTTTGTAGAAGCTTTGAGCGTCGACCGTCATAAGCAGCCAACGATGCTGTTCGGCCAGATCCGGACAGTGCATGATCTGATCGATCATCCATTGGCCAATGCCCATGCCGCGCAGGCTATCCTCCACCACCACATCCTCAATATAGGCGCAAGTTACAAAGTCTGTGACGACGCGGGCACAGCCTACCAATGCGCCGTCTTTTAAAAGAACGAAAGAATAAGAGTTTTCAAACGCCTTTTTGGTGGTGCGACGTACTCGGGACGGGCCCCAATATTGCTTTTCAATGAGATCACAAACATCCTCAAGATTTACCTTTGAAGGATCGTTGGTCAGCAGGACCCCGTTTTTTTCTGCTTCAAAGACTGCCATGAATTTCCCTCCTTGGCTATGCTAAAAATCGAGACCATTTTATAGCGTTTTGTCCAAATAGGCAACTAGGATTTGCCAGGAAAACAGAGGCACAGTATAATGAAACCATTAGGCGAGGAGGAATGGAAATGCGAATCACGGTAGGGATGTCCGGCGGCGTGGATTCATCGGTGGCTGCTTGGCTGCTGAAACAAGAGGGGCACGAAGTGACGGGCATCTATATGGTGAATTGGGAAGAAGAGGACGAATCGGGCGTTTGTACAGCTGTTGATGATTATGACGATGTGAGACGCTGCTGTGATGTGATCGATATCCCGTATTATACAGTAAATTTCTCCAAACAATATAGAGAACGTGTTTTTTCTGTATTTTTAGAAGAATATAAAGCGGGCAGAACGCCGAACCCGGATGTGCTCTGCAACAGCGAGATAAAGTTTAACGCCTTTTTGGATTTTGCGATCAAAACCGATGCGGAGGCACTGGCGACTGGGCATTACTGCCAACTGGCGCATACGGATGATGGTGTGAAGTTGATGAGAGGGGCCGATGAGAACAAAGATCAGACATACTTTTTATGTGGATTGACACAAGCACAACTTGAACGAGCGATGTTTCCGATTGGAGCTTTGCAAAAATCTAGGGTTCGTGAATTGGCGCAAAAGGCAGGGCTGCCAACAGCTAGCAAAAAGGACTCTACAGGCATATGCTTTATTGGGGAAAGGAATTTTTCCCGATTTATTGGGCAGTATATCAAAAAGAGCGTTGGCAACATGGTAGATATTGACAGTGGTAAAGTGATGGCTCAGCATGAAGGATTGTTTCACTATACGATAGGACAACGCAAGGGGATCGGTATTGGAGGAAGTGGAAGCGGGGAGCCTTGGTTTGTGGCCAAAAAAGATCCAGCCACAGGCACTCTGTATATCTGTCAGGGGAAAAATCATCCGGCGTTGTTCAGCAGAGGGCTTACAGCAGATAAAATGAATTGGATTGCAGGAGATGCACCATCCAACAGTTTTGACTGCACGATCAAGTTTCGTTATAGACAAAAGGATGTTCCTTGCCGTGTCGAAGTAAAGGGAAGGCGTATTTACGTACGATTTGAAAGCCCGCAAAGAGCTGTAACACCAGGACAATACGCCGTGCTATACCAGGGCGAAGAATGCCTCGGTGGGGGAATTATAGAACAGGAGATAAAATAGCATTTTCCCCCTTGCATACAACTCTAAAGGATGCTATAATAAGTTTCCACCAAGACGAAGCAAACATGGTAAAAAACTTTTTTAAAAATTGTGAAAAAAAGTGTTGACAATGCTGGCTGGTCTTGGTAATATAGACAAGCGCCGTGAGGAACGGGGTAAC
>UMBU01027105.1_pt1 | contig 42135 bp, 33 predicted proteins | sample 1964051 | NCBI WGS metagenome assembly UMBU01 (sample SAMEA4835949, study PRJEB28245) | human gut metagenome | biome: gut microbiome; material: fecal sample | place: Denmark | collected 2008
AATTGGGATTTTAGGAGTCAACCTTTTTTAAAACAAGACACATACGCAGGAAACAATTGGCGAAAAGCAGGATGGCAAAGAAAAGTGTGTAAGGATAAGTAAAGCAAGGCATAAGGATGAGCGAGGGAAAGGTGTAGGATACACCGCATCTGCAACCATCCTACACCACTATCCTACACACTATTAATATACTAATATTCAACAACATAAGGTGCAATTGGTGTAGGATGACAGATGATTTGTCCATTCAAACTCATAGAGAGGAGAATACAATGTATTATTTATCGAGGAATACTCAAAAAAATAGATGGCGAGAACTGGGTACCGTTTATTAATGCAATACACCATCAAAAGAGCAGGCACACTCAAGCTTCCACAATCCACTTTTCAATATTGCGGGTTTCCGCACTGAAGTTTATCCCGATTTGAAAGAGCTTCCGTCCATCCGTAGCGAAAGGAAGGGCGTAATGCTTATCCTTTATCTGTCGCAAAGCCTCTTCAGCACTCCCATTCAATTTAAATTCCATGATATAAATGAATTTATCCGTCTGCAAGACAAGGTCTATGCGACCTTCGCTCGTATGATATTCCACTTTGGTATAGAAGCCGACCAGCTTAAATACGATGAAAAGGACATTCTCATAATGTAATTCCTGGTCGCGAATCACCTCGTAGGTGGTATCGGCAAAGAAACTCTGCAGGCGGCGGAAGAAAGAATCATAATCACCGGAACGTACTTCACGGACAAACTTCTGAATCTCAAAAGGGGACTCCACCTTATTGACATTCGCATAATAAGGAAGCAGAAAACGGACAAAACCCTCTTCCACTTCACGGTTCGGGAAACCCAAACGGTAGATTCCAAATTCTTCATCATATCCCTTGATGGTAAGATATCCGCTTTGATAAATCACAGGAATGGGATTGGTGGATTCCGAATCTATGCTGTTCAGCACTTGGGCATCTGTCTCCTCGTGTGCCATACGTTCCAAATCATAATGATGCTTTTTCAGCAGACTCACCAGATAAGTAGGCGTGCCCGTTTCAAACCAGTAACTACCGAACTCCTTGTACTTGAAAGCATTGAGAAGGCTGAAAGGATTGTACATACCGATTGAATTGTGTGTAAAATGATAGCCATCATAACATTCTTTCAATTCCGCACAGAGTTTATCATACGTCACGCCACGTACATCAGCAAATTCATGAAGCTCAGCATCTAAAGTATCACGAAGTTCACGGTCACTGACACCGCAAAGCTCAACATAATCCTTTCGCATCGATATATCATCCAGATTATTCAAGTCACTGAAAACACTGACTTTACCAAATTTCGTCACACCGGTAAGAAATGCGAACTTGATGCAACCATCCTTCGTTTTCAGAGCTCCGTAAAACGGTTTTAAGGTATTCCGGAATTGCGCTTGCAACTCCTCGTTACCGATAGCCTGCAACATAGGCTTATCATATTCATCTACAAGAATGACTACACGTTGTCCGGTCTTTTCACAAGCACGCTGAATGATACCGGCAAAACGCAGGGAGAAAGAAGTCTCGGACGGACGAGTTCCGTACAGGCTCTCCCAATATTCCAAATTATCATTCAATATTTTATCCAGACTATCCGGAGTGTCGTATTTCTCTATATTGAGATCCAGATGCAAGATGGGATATTTTATCCAGTCTTTTTCCAGCTTTTCTACCGCCAACCCCGCAAAAAGCTCCTTCTTACCTTGAAAGTATGCTTCCAGGGTGGAGATGAGCAGACTCTTTCCAAAACGTCGCGGGCGACTCAGAAAGTAATAACGCCCGGTTTTTACCATCTTATACATTAATGCCGTCTTATCAATATAAAAATAGCCATCCTGACGAAGACTTTCAAAGTTCTGAATACCGATCGGATAAATTTTATTGCTCATACTCTCTTCTTTATTATAACAAAGAAACCTTTCTTGCAAAGATATATATTTTAAATAGAATTCTCTATCCTGGCAAGTTAAAAGATTCGGTTACTCAATCATAGAGAAGAATATTCTTTAAAATATCGAGACAGATACTAAAAATATAAGTAACGCAAAAAGCTATTCTTCTATCTCCCAAGTATCAGTCCTGAATGAAGAAACAGGTATGCCATAACGACTGTAAAGTGTCCCTTTCTCATAATTTCGAAAACAATAGCGGACTGCCACAGGAAAAGGAACTTTGTCACAACTCACCTCCAGACGTCCTGTGTATTTTTCAATTTGTGCAGTAGCGGGATAAAAGACACGATCATCTCCAGCCACTTGCACACCTGAGAAAGTAGCCCCCAACGGTGCAAGTCCTTCGATACCGCAATCAAAAGTAAGGTATGCTTTACCTTCACTCACTTCCATTGATTGGCAAACAGGCGTGTCCGGCACAAATCCCCCGAACCCGTAACTGCCGGAAAGAGCCAGCAACGCCAACCGCTCCCCCACTCTACGTTTCCGAGCCGGATGAATACAGCCACGATCTCCAATATCCATCGTTACCACCATATTGCAGTTCGGAATCTCTTTTAGGTTTTGCAACTGAGCCTCACGTAGCAAGGCACTCCCGACCAGTTCTTCACCTTCGTATGCGAAAGGAGCGATCTGCACATAATAAAACGGTAACTCACCTTGCCCCCACTTCTCACGCAACATCTTGGCAAAGGCTGGATGTAACTTACGATATAAACCGGGATTTTTGCGGTTGGATTCACCCTGATACCACAGAAATCCTTTGATGGTATACCGTTCGGCAGGAGCAATCATAGCATTGTAAAGCATACAAGGCTGATATTTCGGATGTTCAATAAATGCTGTATCGTCAAGAAAAGCAAGATCGAAGGTGTCGAAAGAAGTTAACGTCTCACGGTTCATCCAAGCTTGAATAGCCGTTCCACCCCACGAGGAAATGATAATGCCGACAGGCACATCAAGTACTTCCTGAAGATAGTTTGCAAAGAAATAAGCGGTTGCGCTGGTTTCCGCAACTACCTCCGGAGTGTTTTTCAACCAACGTGCCTGACACTCTTTCTGTGGCGTCCGCGCCCCTTCCTGCCCAATAGTACAAATCCGTATAGGCCGTGAGGGACGGGCATGAGCAATCATATCCACCGCTTCATCAATAGGTTGGTTGGCTTTTCCTTTTAACGGCATTTCCATATTCGACTGACCGGCACAAAACCACACTTCACCAATAAGGATATCATGAAGTGTCAATGTTTCTTCCTCATTCAAGCCCGTTTCACGTTCGCTAAAACGGATGGAATAAGGACCACCGGCTACTGGTGTTTGTAGCTTCACACGCCATACACCCGTCGCATCGGTACGGGCTGTGTACGTTTTCTTATCCCAAGAGGGACAGATAAATACCGTTTCGCCCAATGACGCCACACCCCAAATTTGTACCTCTGTCTGCTGTTGCAAAACCATATTATCGGTAAAGAGGGAAGATAAAACGACTTTAGCAGGTACGTTTATCACACCCAATATCATTCCTATAAAAATAAATATCCTTCGCATCATTTGATCGTATAATTTTTCTTTTCCTTTCCTATGCCTTTCAAGGTAATTGATTTCCAAGCGTCAGGAAGCGTTCCTTTTCCGGCAACAATCCCTTTATCCGTAATATCCAGTCCGCCAAATCCCATCAATACCGACTGCAACACACCGCCAGCCCCTGTCAGGAAATAGGGATTCGTACCACCGTCAAATTCGGCTATCACCCGGAATGGCGGATTCAGATTGGGACAGTAGGAATCCCTAAAATAATGCCATGCACGTTCACGATCTCCCAATCGAGTAAACAAAATGGAGTAAATGGACTTCGACATGGCTGGTGTTTTCTTTCTCGGAACAGTCTGAAGATAGTATTCGAGATCTTTTCGGATTTGCTCTTTATCCGTAACAAGCTTTAAAGGGAAAGCCAACAGGCAAACATCGGCCTGCTTCGTTATAGCTCCGTCATACGTATCATGTTCTGCCGTTACTCCATTGGCCAGTTGCCGGAAACGGAGTTTTCCCGCAACAGTCGCCCACATCGGGTCCGATTTCATATTCAGCAGTTTGGCAGCTTTGCAGGCAGCTTCCAAAGTAGATTTTGCGATACCGTTTGTATAAGCATTATTATTCACATTCTTTCCCCCTTGAGGATTCTGATTCCATTCATCCGCTCCAATCACATTCCTGATTTCATACTCTCCTGCTTCATTCGGTTCCGAACGGCTCACCCAATAATCGGCAGCGGCACTAATGATGGGAAATCCCTTTTGGCGAAGCCATTCCAAATCCTGCACCACAGAATAATATTGCCAGGTTGCCATAGCCACATCCCCTGTAATATGATTTTCGAAAGGACCATAGATGTTGGTTACCGTATTATCCTCGTTTCCCTTATCACTACTTTCCCATGGATACATTGCTCCTTTGTAACCGTGCATAAAAGCATTATGCTTGGCTGCGTCCAGACGTTGATAACGATACTCTATCATTGATTCCGCCAATTCGGGATGAAGAAGTAACAAAGCCGGAAAAATCCACATATCAGCATCCCAAAACACGTGTCCGTTATAGCCAAAGCCCGAAAGTCCCATCGGAGAACAGGATAATCCCGATCCTTCACGCACAAAAGCATACGTATGATAAAGCATACTGTGAATATCTTGTTGCGACTGGAGATCGCCTTCAATCACTATATCACTTTCCCAAAGTTTATCCCATGCAGCCTCGTGCTTACTCCATAACCGTTCGACACCTTCTACCGCAGCAAATGCCGTCAGCCGTTCCACCTCATTTCTGACATCGGCATGAGTGACAGAGGAAAGCGTCGTCCCTATAATCGAAAAAGTATAAGGTTGACCTGCCTGTAAACGGACCGTAAACTCTTGCGTATGTACCCCGACTCCCCGTGCACTTCGATGACAGACTTCCGGACGAGGAAAGGAGTCATCGAAGACAAACGACGAACAAGCCCCGATTTCAAATTCCCGGACCGGAGATTTTACTACTGACGTGCAGAGGTCAATCGCTGTCTTTCCATTGAAAATCCGGTTGTAATATTCCTGCGGATTACGCAGTGACTCATGTACCGTCATTATATTCGCTACGGATACTTCTATGTTTTCTTTCGGAATGATCTGCACACGCAACAAACATGAATAAGGCAAATGACGCAATGATGTATATTGATATTCAACACGGGCCAGTGATTTATAATCAAATTCTCCACAAAACACTCCCCGACGCATATCCAAAGTCTGTTTGTAACCGGATATCTGGGAAGCCCTCACCGTAGAGCCGTTTATCTGCAATTCCGTATCAAGCATATTGATGCCATGCAGGAAATTGTTGACTCTCCCTTTACCATAGATATCATAAACTCCTCCCAACACGACGCGGGAAATCTTCAAAGGTTCGGGAGAAGAGACTAACCCCAACATTCCATTAGCTACAGTTATTCCATAATAGGATTGGGGGGCAATTTGTTCTGCAGTAATTTTCCAGGCATCTTGTGCGGACAGACCAATAACAGGCCACAACCCGCCCAACAGCAGGAATATTAAAAAGTTCCTTTTTCTCATTTTATCTGTATTTATAAGCTTCTTATGAATGCATAGCCAGTCTTTTCTCATCGGAGCAAGGCAAAGCCCGCTCCGACGAAAAAAGAAACACGCTAACTAAAAGTCTGTATGGATAAAAAAACTAATACATATATCCGTTCTTACTTGGATTACCGCCCATCTGCGACCACGCATTAGCCGCATAGCCGGTTGCCGCTCCTTCAACAGCGAATAGGGTCGGTTTTCCGTCCAGCATACCGGTCACATAGATAACACCATCTGAAGAGATGGTCGGAGAAGACTTCAATTCTGTACCCAATTGAAGTGAAGCTATCGCCTGTCCGGTACTTGGTTCGAGTTTCACAAGTGAGCCTTTATCCGTATCATTATAATAAATGTATCCTTCATTATCTATAGCCGGAACACCATAAGCAGTACCTGCTACTGCCGTTTCCCAAAGGATGGAGCCGGTAGAAGAAATCGCACTTATATATTGGTCCGTAGCAACGTACACCACTCCCTTAGCATCGACTACCAAGCCATAACCAGTTTGTTTGTTACTTCCTTTGACAGCCGTATACCACTCAGGCGTAGGCACCTCCCCTTTGATCGTCTTCTTTGTATCATAACAATAAACCAACGCTTGCGTATCAGTTGTCGGCAATTTAGCTCCCAGGTTGTGGCAAAGGACATAGACTTTTCCATCTGCGCCAACAGCTAACTGACTTCCATTAGGCTGATCGCTTGGAGCATAGTCCTGTTCATTGGTCGATTTATCCCAACTACCACCATTCGGGAAAAATATATGAGTACCGTATGAACGACCTCCACTCTGACCAGTATTGACAAGTATCCTGCCATCTTTCAATCCGACACAGCCACCGTAGGTTCCGGAAGATGTTTTTTCGGCATACTTCAAACTACCGGATGTCTTATCATAAATACGAAAATGCTTACCATCGGTACTTGGAGCTGAATTTGTCAAAATCATCACGTATCGGTCTGTAACCACCGGAGCACCGAATGGACGCATACTCGACTTAGCCCCAATCGGAGTAAACCATTTCTGCGCACCTCCATCCGCACCACCTGCAATAGCATAAAGACTGGCCGACTTATATTTGTCTGGAGCAGAAGTGTTATCCCCGACAGCCACATAAACCGTTCCATCAGAGTCAACAGAAGGAGTCGGATGCTGATAGGAAGAACCTCTATTAGGTTCATTATTCTGTCCGCAATCAAATTTCCAAAGTTGGTCACCAGACTTAGAGAAACAAACCAGATTGTAATTACTGGATGAAACATAAACATACTGCCCGTCCGAACTTGTTGCCGGCGAAGTATGTATAACCGTTCCCTGCTCATCATACGGATGTGACCACAACACACCAAGACTACCGGCACTCTTGGCTACCTCTACTGTAACCGTTTTGGTATCTTTCCGTTTCTTATTATCCGTTACAGTCAGTGAAACGTTAATTTTCCCATGCGAGCCAAAAGTTATTTTCGGGTTTTCTTCCGTTGAAAGAATAGCCCCGAACGTCCACTCTCTCGCAACAATCTCACGTCCTTCCACTACTTTCGACTGGTCGGTAAATGTGATTTCCTCACCTGCCACAATCTGTTCGGGCGACCAGCTAAAATCGGCAATGGGACGGATACCGTCATCTATTATCTTTATTGTCTTTTCAAAAACCGACTTGATAGCTCCACGATCTGACGTAACAGTCAAGCGAAACAAGTATTCCCCTCCTTCATTCACATAAAACGGCGCAGGAGAAGCCAGGTCATACATCACCTTACCCATAAACTCCCATTTGCAGACTGCAATCTGGGCGTTTCCGGCTGTCGAGGTATTCGTAAGAGTTATCTGGTCGCCAATCTCATAAGATTCTTTGTCTGTGGTAAATCCGGCCTGTACCCAAGATTCATCATCAGGAGCACAGCCTGTCAACAAACAGATTGCAGCGACTACTACATATAATATTCTTTTCATTGCGTTTCTGTAATTTTAATATGAACAATTCATCACTTTACATATTCCAATTTGCCGACGATAGGATAATGATCGGAGATATAGGTGATTTTTTCGTAGACTTTATCTATCGTTTCAAACTTCAAAGGCTTGAAACCGGTACAGAATATATGGTCTACGATATAAGGAGTAGCTGTTCCGAATCCTGTATATGAGTGTTTCGAGTCGGTGACCGGAGCCGACAAGCGTACGTTAGTCATAAACTTTTTAACTCCGTCAAAAATATTACTGTCAATCTGTTTATTAAAGTCAGCTGTCAACAACATCGGCAAGTTTTCGGGATTCAGTTCCGACATTTTACTTATAATCACTTCCATCGACTTGACCGGTGCCACTTTAGACTCCACATCAATATGAGTGTTAATAAAGAAGAATCTCTTACCGGAAGCAAGGTGTTTGAAAACTGCCCATGTGGCAACACGGGGAACGGTGCTGTCCCACCCCTGAGAAGCCGCAACATCCGGTGTCTCGGAAAGCCAGAAACACCCCCAATCGATCAACTCAACTGCTTTTTTCCGATAAAAGATAGGAACAAATTCATCCGTGTTGGAATTATTGTTACGACGCCCCTTGCCTATATATGCATAGTCTTTCCAATTATCTTCCAACCATTTCAGTTGTGGAGGACGAGCTTCCTGTACGCCTATCACTGTCGGCCTTTGTTCGGCAATCATCGGTATGAAAGCAGCTTTACGGACATCCCAAGCTTTATCCTCCTTATCATTGGCATTATAATAACGTATATTGAACGACATAATCTTAATCTGATTGTCATTCAAAGACGGATCTTCTTCTTTGACCGTTTCAGGGTCTCTATAAAACTCGGAATAATCGGGGGCGGTATTACTACATCCGCCTAATGCTATAAAATAAATAGCAACCACAGGCAATATTTGGCTAAATTTCATCATAGTAAATCTTTTATTATTTTAATTCCAATTCGGATTTTGTGAAAGTTTATATCCGGCACTTTCATAGTCACGGATTACTTGTGCCGGGATAGGATAGAGATATTGACGGTCGTCACTATACCAGATGCGGTTTCCCGTACCGGGATTGTATTGCAAATCATAACCACCGGCAGGAGCCGTAGTAACGTAGAGTCCTGTTTCATTTTTCACGTTGACCGTTTTACAGTCTTTATTAGACGACTGTGTACCGTTGTCGGTAAAATAACAATCTGGAGTACCATCACCATTCAAGTCAATATCCGTATTCAATGCTGTGATGTGCATCCCCGTCCAAGGAAGTTGTTCAATCAACTCACCGCATTTCCAACGACGTAGATCATTAAATCTCATTCCTTCCGCTACCAATTCTATAGCACGCTCACGACGGATTTCCAACAATACAGGATCTGCGACATCCGGATAGAACGTTTGCTGTAAATAGGTATCTGCGGTTGTAGGCAGTTTTTCCGTTCCGCCTGTGATCCCTGCACGCCGACGCAAAGCACCGATAGTATTGTTCCAATCAGTATCGGTAAGTTTACCCAGTTCGGCCTGTGCTTCGGCATAGTTGAGCAAGACTTCGGCATACCGCAGCAACGGAATACTGTTGTTATTCTTTTCATTATTATCATACTTAGTATCATCAAGCGAATACTTTATCACATGATAACCGGTCAGGCAAACGGTCATATCGGCTACAGTCGCTTTTCCATCCCGTTTGAAACCCAATCCACGAACCGTCTGAGCCAACCGCAAGTCACGGTCTTTCATTTCTGCAGCAAAGCTTTTAGTTTCATAACCGGTTCCGGAAGTGAACGGAGTACCGTCCAAATTCAGATATGTATTGACAAACGGGCGAACCAGGCTCCAACCTTTACCATACGAAAGAGAGTTATACCAGTAGTTTTGGGTTCCGTAGATACCCGATGCACTATTGGCACATACCGCCAAAATGATTTCCGATGTTATCGGGGTCTCCAAGTAAAATAAATCACGGTAAGCTCCTTTAGTACCTGTCGCCATATTCAATGATAGTCCGCTATTATCCATCACCAGCTTGGCAGCACCGGCAGCCTGCGCGTAGAGTTCTTCCGCAGTAATTTCGAGCCCTGTGAGTTTATGATAACGACGAAAAGCGGCTTCGAACAGACATACACGGGATTTGAGTGCGGCGGCTGCCCACTTAGTCAACGTAGAACTGTTGACGGAAGAAGTTGCCTGAATATGTTCATAAGCAAAATCCAAGTCTTCAATCATGTTCCGGATAATAACGTCGCGGCTATCACGTTCTTTATACATGATATCATACTGATAGGACTGGATTTCACTACCAAACCAAGGAACTTCTCCGTATTGGGTCAACTTATTGTAATAGAACCAAGCACGGAACCAACGGGCAATACCCAAATAATTATCACGGGTAGCAGCGTCTACCGTACATTCCTTTGAATGACAGCCGTCAATAAAATAATTGATGTTCCGAAGCGTACCCCAACTCCAACTGGTAGCTGTCTCCGCATTATATGCATTCTGCTGTACAAATACATCTGTCTGCCGGACAGCAGCAATATCACACATTTCGTCTTGATTGTAACCCGTAGAGAGTGTTGGTAATGCCCGGTAGAAAGAATAGGCATAGAGACGCAACCCCGACTCGCTACCGAAAATCATAGCTTTGTCAGCCTCCACCTGCATCGTCTCGGTCAAGTCACAACTTCCCAATAATAGCGTAGCACAGAGAAGTAGGATAGTACGTATATTACTTATTTTTTTCATATCTTCTTTATTTCCATTTAGTAAGTGATAGATATTCCTAAACTGAGATTCCGCATCGTCGGATAGTTAAAACCATCCCCCTTTGATCCGGAGGTAAGGTCGGTATCCGATCCTTTCGTAACAACCGTCACATCATAATCTTTCGTGTGGCGATAGAGTGGAGACCACGACCATAAATTTTCACCCGAAAAGTAAACGGAAACTTTAGAGAAACCTGCTTTTGCGATCCACTTCCTTGGCAGGTTATAACCGAACTGCAGATTTTTAAGCCGGAAATAAGATACATCCTGCAAGTAGCGTGTATTAGCCGTACCTTTATACAACGGATTATAATAGCCCGAATAGCGAGGTAAATAGGCATCCGGCCGATCTTTTGTCCAATAATTGTTCAAATGCCATAACGGAACCTGATTGTAAGGGCGGTTGTATTGTCCCCAGAAAGAACTCTCACCGCTGGGATACCAATTTTGTTTCCCCACACCATCAAACATGGCTGACAAGAAGAAATTATTCCAGTCGGCACTGAGCGAGATTGTGTATATGTAACGAGGTTCAGTGTTCCCTATAACCTTCCGGTCCCCCGGCGAGTCTACCGTATTAGCCCCATTATCAATAGTGCCTGTATTATTCAAGTCTTCGAAGCGCATATCACCCAGATAAGTGATGTAATTGACAGATGTCTGCATCAGATTGTTTTTGTAGCCCTTTCCGTCAAAGGCTGCATCAATTTCTTCCTGAGACTGGAACAAGCCATTACAAACAAAGCCCCAAATTTCACCGATACGTTGGCCAACATAGTAATCATCGAGGTCACGTTTTGGATTATTGTATTTATCTATCACCGAATGATAGTCGGCAAGGGTTGCCTTAACACCGAAACTGAATGGTTTGCCCGCTAAACGGAACGAATCATTATACCCCAATGAAATTTCATAGCCGTAGGTACTCATATCGGCATAGTTTCCTTTGGGTGATGACGCTCCGAACGTATCGGGAAGCGTCGGACCCACCGTATACATATTAACAGTCTTACGTACATAATAATCGGCGGACAGCGTAATCTTGTTGTTCCAAAATCCTAAGTCAATACCTGCGTCTATGGTTCGTGAAGTCTCCCAACCGATATTATCTGGGATTTGATCCGGATTGAGCGTATAACGTAGTTGTGCCTTACCGTCCAGGTAACGTCCCTCACTCGAAGAGCCGGTAGTAGAATAAGTCTTCAATGTGAACTTTTCCAGATAAGAATACGGTTTCACATTGCTATTCCCTAATGCACCATAAGAGACACGCAGTTTTCCATTGGAAACAATATCAGGATTTACTTTCCAGAACTTTTCTTCCGAAAAACGCCATGCTGCCGAAGCCGAAGGGAAAAATCCCCATTGCGAGTTGTTGGGAAACTTCGACGAGCCGTCGTAACGTCCGTTCACCTCGAATAGATAACGGTTATCATAAGAATAGTTCAACCGGAAAAATGCCCCGGCATATCGCCAACGGTTACCATCACTTTTTATAGACATATTGTCTCCCATAGCAAAGTTGATATTTTCCACATCAGGCATTAACAATCCATTCCGCTCCGAAGAGATTGCTTTATAATCCTGTTGTTCATAGTTATATCCGGCCAAAGCTTTCAAATAATGTTTGCCTGCAAATGTATTCTCATATTCAGCATACACATTGGTGGATATATAAGTGGTCTGTTGCACTTTCTCCGACATTTCATCATCGGTCTCCGGTGTTCCCAAATACTTAATTACCCCTTCATAATCGCTATACGGGACAGCGGTTGTTTTCTTATCCTCTATAAAATCTTTTGTACGAAAAGAAAAGTCACCCGTAAACCGCAATTTATTGTCCAGCAGCGTTACGTTCAGGGTAGTTGTATTCTTTAAAGTTTTCGTCGTACGCTTTATCCAGTTGTCCCCCGTCACTAATCCGCCAACAGAACGCGCTCCGGAATGGGTTAAAGTTCCGTCAGGATTAAAAATCGGCTCGGACGGATGCCCTTCCATATTGATACCTTTCCATACCAGACCTTCATTCTGCCCGATGTACCCTAACGGTTGAGAATATTTGTCATGAGTATAATCTATATTATTAGAAATTTTCAACCAGTCGAATACTTGTGCACTGACTTTGGTACGCATATTCATTGTACGGTAGGTGTCCGAGTTATAATTGAACAGACCATCGTAATCGTACAAACGGGCGGAAGTGTAGTAACTGATTTTTCCATTAGAACCACTAATGGATACGTTATGTGACTGAGCAAATGTGTGGTCTTTATAAAGCGCATCATAATAATCTTCATTTCCATAATATGTGTACTTTCCGTCAGGTCCCACTGCTGTCTGCAATGTGTTACCCGCTAATTTCCTCTGCCGGAAAGTTTCCAGCCATTCTTTTGAAAAAGGCTGCGACTTATTAATACTGGTAGGTTCTATCCCGCGATAATTAAATTCTGCCTCACGGAACAGATATGCCCAAACATAACCATCGTCGACCACATCCGGCACTGCATACGGAGTTTCATAAGAAAAGTTTCCCGTATAATTGATAGTGAACTTATCTTTTTGCTTCGAGGGATCTTTTGTTGTAATCAGGACAACACCATACGGGGCACGTGAACCGTAAATGGCTGCCGAAGCCGCATCTTTCAATACGGACACACTTTCTATATCATTCGGGTTTAGCATGGCCGGATCGCCTTCTACACCGTCTATCAAGACCAGTGCGCTGCCACCTGCTCCGATGGATGTCACACCACGAATATTATACGAAGCGGACTGATTAGGCTTACCGTCGGCAAGCGAAATATTCAGATTAGGGACAGCTCCTTGCAACATCTGTGTGACATTAGCCACCGGACGATTTTCAAATACATCTGATGATACATTCTCTACCGCACCTGTCAGGTTTATCTTTTTTTGCGTACTAAACCCAACCACAACCACCTCATCCAGTGCCTGCGTATCATCTTTCAACGTGATTATCAAGTTGCTCCGATTCTTCACACTGACATCTTGTGTTTGATAACCGATATAGGAAATTTCCAATATTGCATCCGGTGATACTTCCAACGAGAATCTTGCATCCAAATCGGTTGCCGTTCCGTTGGAACTTCCCTTTTCTTTCACTGTGGCACCAATAATGGGTTCACCGTTCATATCATTCACAATACCTGTAATCCGATGTTTTTTATTGTCTTTTGAAGTATTCTGACGGGATTGTCCTTTCTGAACTATTATATTTTTACCCTTTATCTCATAGACAACATTTTGTCCGTACAAAATCTGATCAACAGCTTCATTCAACTGTTTTGCCTCTACACTCACAATCCTTCGGGTATCCAGATCACCGACCTTATATACGAAAGAATATCCGCTCTTATTTTTCAATTGAGTCATCGCCTCCTTCACCGAAACGTTATTCATTTTCAATGAAATAGCTTGGGCCAGCATTGCTACGTTAAGGCAAAAGAGAGCCACGACCATTAATATGGCCTTCTTCCTGTAATTCATAAAATAAACAAATTATTTAATTAAAACTCGAATAACCCGTTTTAAAAGAGATGTATTTTGCTAACTTTGCACCATCTCTCTTGAAAACATATTCACACTTGAAAGTTGTTGAAAAGGAGATTCAGGGGCCGGAAGATGTTCGAGATCTTCCGGTTTTTTATATTTTCTCTCCTTTCATTTCGATAAAGACTATTCAGTATTATTTTCTTTACTCATATTCTTAAATTTACAAGGTTAAACAATCATAGTATTATAAATCTCTGGTAACCGGTTAATAGATAGTTATATTGCGCTCTTCAATTTTATATTGTATTTTCTCTGTAGATGCTAACGCATCCAATACTTCCTGAATGCCTTGCTCCCGACGGACGAAGTTACCGTAGAACCGGAATTTATTTAATGAATCATTAGCTATGTGGATATTCACATTGTAGCTACGTTCCAATTCTTTCACAATATCCGGTAAGAGTTCTTCATCAAAAAACAGATAACCGTCCGTCCATTGCGAAGCATTGGAAGCCGTTACCGACTCTACTTTCATAAGCCCGTTCGACTTATCTAACACGGCTCTTTCATTAGGGACAAGATAAGTTTCCTTCTCACTTTTCAGTAAGTTATTCAACGCTACCCTGCCTTCCAGCAAAGAAACGACAACTTCATGATCTTCAGAATAATTGCGGAAATTGAATTTTGTGCCTAATACTTGCAACTGTAAATCTCTGGTCTTAACGGAAAAAGGCAGTTTCTCATTCCGCCGGACTTCAAAATATCCTTCGCCTTCTAATTCTACTTTACGGTTATCTACCCCGAAGCCTTGTGAATAGATTATTCGTGAACCTGCATTCAGCCATACCAATGTACCATCAGGCAAATAAAGTTTGGTCTTCGATCCTAAAGGAGCTTCTACGGATATATCTGCAAAAGTGTCTTTTACATTCACTCCTCCCTGCCAATATGAGAAGCATCCTACTGCAAGTATGACTGCGATAATCGCGGCATAACGCCACAACGTCGACAAACGGAATTCCCGGCGAGGAGCTTTCTCTACTTGCTTCCGGCTCCCGATACGATTCCTAAATGTATCGAATGCCTTGTCTTTATTGTATTTCGACGCGGCTTCACGGCTCACGGCAGAGAACCAGACTTCCCGTTGCCGAATAAAATAATCCTCATTTTCAGGTGATGCAGCTATCCATGCTTTCAGTTCGGCTAAAGCATTTTTGTCCAAACCTTCGGTCAGATAGGTTGCAATCAATTCATCAATATGTTTCTTTTCTTCTTCCATTTTTCTGCATTCTATAAAGGAGACAGTAGATTTTTAATTGAGGGTAGTCAAAATATGACCTTTTTCGTTTTTACCCGAAAAAAAATAAAAGTAGAGTAATCAGATATTTACTCAGATTCTTTTGTAAAGATGCTAATGCATTCTTTATATGATACTTAACCGTATTGACAGAGATACCCAACTCTTGAGAAATTTCTTCGTATGATTTTCCTTCAAAACGACTCTTATCGAATACGCGACGACACTCGTCCGGCAATTTATCAATGGCTTTATATATTTCCTCTTCCAGTTCACGTTCCAACAATGTTCCCAACGGATGCGAATCGGATATCATCATTTTATCGTCTGTTATCTCATCGGGCATTAGAGATGAAAACGAAATCTCACGCTTTTCCCATTCTGAATTAAGATAGTTAATACAACGGTTACGGACGGCTCTCAACAAATAGCTACGGATGGAAACGGAAATCTCCAGCGTTTCACGAATCTCCCATAAATGAAAAATTGTATCCCCAACGATGGTTTCCGCAAGAAAGTGATCTTTTACATAGCCATTTGCGACATGACACAGCAGGGCATAATGACGGTCATAGATGTATTGATAGGCATCTTCATTGCCTGTCTTCAACTGCTCCACTATTAAAGTTTCAGTATGCTCCATAAATGTATTAGTCAAGTTAATGGCACAAATTTAGAGAATTTGTTGCAAACGACCTAATTATCTATATTGATATATCTGCCGGACACTTCAACTAGAAAAATAAAGAAAAAAATTATCTCCGAATAACTATATATGGAATAAAAAGTTATTTTTGCACCGTTCTTTAATTTTATCTTAATCTAATATTATGTACAAGATTTTCACGGCTTTCATTTAGTGGAAGCTTATCAGGATTTGAAAAAAGCCAAACGGTTGGCAAAAAACCGGACGGTAACCCGATGCATAAAGTTAACCGTGGCTATTACTCTCTCCCTTATTTTATGGTTCCTCCCTATTGATACATTTGGAATAGAAGGATTAACCGTCATAGAACAAAGACTTATTTCCATCTTTATTTTTGCCACACTGATGTGGGTATTCGAAGCTATCCCCGCATGGACAACCTCCGTATTGATTGTTGTATTACTATTACTTACCGTTTCAGACAGTAGCTTATGGTTCCTCACGCAAAATATTTCAGCTGATGAGTTAGGGCAGACAGTCAAATATAAGTCCATTATGCACTGCTTTGCCGATCCTATCATTATGTTATTTATAGGTGGGTTCATACTTGCCATCGCAGCAACTAAAAGCGGACTGGACGTATTGTTAGCACGTGTCATGCTGCGACCTTTCGGAACACAGTCACGCTATGTACTATTAGGATTCATTATCGCTTTCATCCGGCATTATTTGTTTCTATTTGCAACACATAACAACCAGAGATAAAATAATGTTTATTCTCTCCCATATACTATTCCATATCATCAGTTGTCGAAGAAGACACCTCTTTCCCCACTTCTGCATACTTACTTGGACTTACATCATAATACCTCTTAAATACTTCACGGAAGTATTTGACATCCGAGAATCCAACAATATCAGCAACCTCCGTTATCGTATGTCCACCCTGTTTTAGCAATTGTGCAGCATGTTGCAAACGTATCATCCGGATATAATCAGCCGGGGCATAACCGGTCAATACCTTTAATTTATTGTAGAAACTCGTACGGCTCATATGATGCTGACTGCTAAGCATCTCCACATTAAAGTCCGAATCCCCCATGTTCTTCTCGATACATTCCTTAACTGAAGCTATAAATTTCCAATCCAAGGTATTAGAGCAATTAGCTGGCAAATCCTCTTCTTCATCTTCAATACTATTATAAACATGACGAAGCAAAGCGCGATTCGCAAGTATGTTTTTTATAGTAACCTTGAGTATTCCCACACTAAAAGGTTTGGTGATATAAGCATCTGCTCCTATTCCCAGTCCTCCGAGTATATCTTTCTCATCCCCTAGTGCAGTCAGCAAAATAACTGGAATATGAGACATCTCAATATCAGTCTTTATAGTTGAACATAGTTTATCCCCACTCATCTCCGGCATCATTATATCAGATATGACAAGATCCGGATTAAATTCCCGTATAATGACAAGTGCGTCCTTTCCATTAGAACAAGACTGAACGTTATAACTAGCAGTAAGCATACCAACAAGATAATTGCGCAATTCATCATTATCTTCTACCACTAAAACACGTTGTGAAGATTTATTCATCTGTGAAGATTTCATGGTAGGCAAGTTCGAGACCTCACCCGACATGATAGTTTCCGGACATTCATCCATCTTTTTAGGAGAAACGAATTTAGCTTTACGAAAATGTTTATTTCCTTTCGGAAACATTATCCGCACACAAGTTCCTTGCTGCTCGGCACTTTGAATTTGGATCTTTCCCTTATGCAACCGGACCAGTTTATATACCAGCATAAGCCCGATTCCACTGCCCGTCACTTTCAGATTGACAACATTACTGCCCCTGAAATAGTTCTTAAACAAGTTCTTTTGCTCACATGAAGGAATACCAATTCCCGTATCTTTTACCTCAATGCTCCAAGTGGTCCCTTCCTCAGAAGCATAAATACACACGCTACCGTTTTCCGGTGTGTATTTCAATGCATTGGATAAAATATTTTTCAGAATAGACCCCATCTTATCACTATCAAACCATACATTCAGATAGTTAAAGTTGCTTTCATAAACAAATCTGATATGTTTCATTTCGGCATATTTGCGGAAAGTGGCACAAACATTATTCATATAGGAGTTCAACTCATATTCAGAGACGTAAAGGGTAGAAGAGTAAACATCAATTCGCTCAAAGTTTATCAGATTGGTCGTCAGTTGAAGCAATGTATCCACATTTCTAAGAGCCATATTCATATGTGGCAACGCTTTTTCAGCCACCAAATGATTTTCTACAACTTCCTCCAACGGTGCTTTTATCAATGTAAGCGGTGTACGTATGTCGTGGGCCGTATTAACAAAGAACCGTGTCTTCTCATCCGATATCTTCTTTTGTTTGTGCAACATGATAATACGGAATATGATAATCATAACCAGCACCAACAGAATTGCATACCCCACCATGGCCCACACACTAGCCCATACCGGAGGCGTAATAATAATCTGAATACTCCTCGTCTCATAAGTTTTATATTTCTCCTCATTAGATATGGCACGAATCTGTAACGTATAAGTGCCGGGAGGCAAATTCCTGACAAGAATTCGATTATCATAGCTCGGACGGCTCCATTCTTTATGATAACCGTCAATTTTCCATGAGTAAAGAATATTGGAAGGATAATCATAATTGATAGAAGCTACATCAAGGGAGAATGTGTTTTGTCCGTAGGCTAATTCCAACCGGTCAGTTTCATCAATATCCTGCTTCAAAGGAGATCCATCATCACCCGGATATACAGGATGATAGGCTATCATAAAGTCACGTAGTAATAAACGCGAATAACGGGGCTCCGGTATCTGTATATCTGTCGAAAAACTAACAGCACCATCATTACCTCCAAAAACAAGCGTACTATTACTATAAGCAGTAGCAGAGCCTGCATTAAAATTAACACTCATCAATCCTTGCTCCCGCGTCCAGTTGCGAAAAGAATGTTCCTCGGGAGAATAGATCGTAATGCCGTTCTCCGTCCCCATCAAGAGTTTACCGTCCTGACGTGGAAGAATCGTATAAATATTGTCGGAAATCAACGCGCAATTGTCAGTTCGGTACTGATGCACAAATTTTCCTTTATTGCTATCATAAACCAGAAGTCCAGCTCCACGAGTGCCAATGTACAAAATGCCGTCTTCTCTTTGACATAATGCACATATATAAAGAGATTCAATGGGCAGGTCAATGTACTGATAAATTCCAGATTGCTTATCAAGCTGATAGAGCCCCATTCTTGTACCAATCCACATCCGCCGGACATCCTTCTCCAAAATGGTAGTAATGGAGCTTATTCCTGAATACAAACGCACACTTTTACTCTCAAGATTGATGCGTTTCAAATGATAATATCCACCGGACCAAATATCACCGTTCGAATCTTTTTTAATATCAAAAATATATTGGTCAGGACGTATTCCCGCAATAGAAGCAGGAGAAAAACAACTTATTTTAAACCCCTTTTTTTCTATCTTATAAATATTGGAGGTAAAACCACCAGCCCATATCACACCTGGAGAGACCTCACAGAGTGCTAAAAAGATATGATTCTCATCTTCCATGACCGGATCAAACGAACTTACAAAAGAGCGCCATTCTTTTGTTTTAGTCTGATAGAGACTGATACCATTACTGGTTGCGAACCAAAGATCACCGTCACTATCCTCCATCACGTCATGTACTTGATCGTTCACCAAAGACCGGTTGTTGCCGAGGGAATGTTTTATAAGGTCATAACTCTGATAACGATTATTACGGATTGTGATACCTGTGGGATAATTGGCAAGCCAAATACGTTCTTCTTCATCCACATAAATGTCATTGATATTGTTTCCATTCATCCCATTATAGCTACTATAATCAGCCGTTATATAGGGTTCACTCATGGCTGTATTCACATCCAGTTTGTATACTCCTTTTCCACCTGTAGCTATCAGGAGTTCATGAGCGTTCAAAGCTACAATTTGGTTAACCTCTACATTATTGGGGGATTGACAAGGAATGATTTTTCCTGTTCCAACCATGTCGTACATAAGTATTCCCTCTTTGTAAGTTCCCACAAACAGCTGTTGTGAAACGGCATGATAATAAAGCTCATGTACAGGTGCAGCAATACCTTTCACTACTTCATCAGCAACCAGCTTCAGTTCGTCCCCTTCTACTCTAACACGAAACAAACCGCTTCCCGTACCGATAAAGAACTGGTGACTATCCGTCTGTTCAATAGCAGTTATTTCCTCATGAACCGGCATTGACAAATGTAGTGTTTTTCCTGTACGGATATCATACCAAGTAAGGACGTCTTTATAACATAGCCAGATATGGTCATTCCTATCCAAATAGCCGTAATTAAGAAACGCCTGCGACTTATTTTTAATCAGCTCCGGATGTACATATGTCAAGTCGAATTTATCATGTTTCGAATCATACTTGAAAATCCGCCCTTTTTGACCAATCACCCATAAGACATCCCTTCTATCCATATAAAGCCAACTCAAGGCAATCCGCGAATCCAACTTCATGCTATCGTCTGAAAAGGTGTAATGCTTGATATGTTTGCCATCGTAACGGTCGACCCCTTCTTGGGTCAAAAACCACATATATCCTCTTCGGTCTTTCTGGATATGGTATATTTTCTGATTATTCAAACCATCTTCCAGTCCTATGTACTTATAAATCTGCCCTTTGCTTACAGTAGCATTAATGAAAAGGAGTATAAACAACAAAAGCCTTTTCATTTTTACAAAACGATTCATATCTTCACAAATATTCAAAAAATACCCTGCAAAAATATGAAAAATTTAATAAAAACGCAATACTACGAATGTATTCATATTCAACTGATAATTAAAATTAATCCTCATGTATCCAGGTTGAGGAAGATATCCCAAATACAAAAAAATAATCACCCAATAACTATACAGAAACACATTTATCATTTCATCTTATACACCAGTGTACCACCTTTTACAATATCTTCGTGTGAGATTGTTTTCTTCGTATAAGGTTCACCGTTCAATGTTATACTATCTACATATTTATGTTTTTCCGATAGATTCTCTGCAATGATTGTGAAAGTCTTGCCATCGGCCAAATGTAAGGTCATTTTGGGTAATTGTGGAGCACCGAATACATATTCTGCACTCACCGGATCTACCGGATAGAATCCCATCGCACTAAGCATATACCAGGCAGACATCTGTCCGCAATCATCGTTTCCACAAAGTCCATCAGGTTTGTTCTTGTATTGAGTATCGAATATTTCACGAACCAGTTCTTGTGTACGTTCCGGACGACCTGCCAGTGCATATAAATAAGTTACATGATGACTAGGCTCATTACCATGAGCATACTGACCGATCAGTCCGGTTACATCTGACAGACTTTCGCCCTCCAACTTAACGGTAAACAATGAATCTAACTTATTCAGGAAAGGTCCTTCACCACCCAACAAACTGATCAGTCCCGGCACATCATGTTGTACATGCCAAGTATATTGCCATGCATTTCCTTCTGTATAATCTCCACCGATACTTTCAGAATGTCCTAACGCACTTGGATTAAATGGAGCCTTCCAAGTTCCGTCAGCCTTACGGGGACGCATGAACTTCGTCTGCGGATCGAACAAATTTTTATAATAATCAGCACGCTTTGCAAAATATGCCGCATCTTCCTCTTTACCCATACGACGTGCCATATCGGCAGCTGCATAATCATCATATACCGACTCTAAAGTAGAAGATACAGATTCAGCTTTTATCAGGTCTGTCGGGAAATAGCCATATTTTGTATAAACTCCCCAATTGGATTTCAACGGATGAGACACCGTCTGCGTCTTCTTTATTATATTGAAAGCACGTTCAGCATCAAAGCCACGGAATCCTTTACGATAGGCTTCGGCAATGACTGATACACCGTGATTACCAATCATACAGAAATTCTCTTTACCCCATAATCCCCAAATAGGCAAGAACCCCTGCACTTCACCTTGTTCGATCAACGAATTGACAAAACCATCCACACGTTCGGGGATCACTAATGTATAGAACGGATGGGCAGCACGATAGGTATCCCACAAAGAGAAGGTAGAATAGAAAGCACCCGTTCCCGCTTTTACTATTGAATCGGCAGCGTTGCGATACATACCGTCTACATCCGAAATCTGGTTAGGCTGAATCAATGCATGATAGAAACAGGTATAGAAGTTTGTCTTTTCATCATCCGTACCGTCTATGTCAATACGACTCAAATAATTATTCCATTCATCATGAGCGGCAGTTTTCACTCCCTCAAAATCCCAAGCGGGAATTTCCGCCTCCAAGTTCTTTCTGGCACCTTCTATACCGGTAGTGGAAAGGGCTACTTTCATCATCAGCTCATCTCCCGGTTGCATATCGAAAGTCGCAATGATGCGTTTTCCTTTTTCTGTCTTTCCCATCGGCAGGTAAAGCGAATCGACTACCGGACGATTGAATTTCATGATAAAGAAATAATCCTGATCCACCCATACTGTGTTATTGACGTGCCCGGTCAGTGTCTGCGAATCTTCCCAGTCTACTTCACAACTGTTGACCTGTGAGTGATATTGTTCTTCTCTCCATGCAGGACCATGCTGCAAGTCTATCAGAATAGAAGCGGAATCGGCTTTATGATAAGTATAACGGTGAAGGGCTGCATGGATAGAAGCGGTCAGCTCCGCTTTCACTTGAGGATCGGAAAGTTCAACTGTATAATAACCCGGAGTAGCAGCTTCCTTATCTTTAGAGAAGCGGCTACGATAAGCATCCCATGCACGAGTACGTGTACCTGTTACCGGCATGACGAGAATGTCTCCCAAGTCCATACATCCGGTTCCATTCAGATGTGTCTGTGTAAATCCCCATGCCAGAGAATCTTCATAAACATATTCCGAACAGTACCGCCAACCGACTGCTCCCGTCACGGGGCTAGTCTGTATCATTCCGAAAGGGCAACAGGCTCCGGGAAAGGTATGCCCATTATCAGCGGCACCAATAAAAGTATTAACGTACTGAGTATAATCCTTGACTTCCTGTTTTTCTGTTGGTGTACAAGAATACAAAAACAAGCTTGTTAAAGCTATAGCCATAAAGGGGGCTTTTCTTTTCATGGTAAATATAATGTTAAGTTAATGTCGCATTAAAAGTAATGTTGCAAAAATAAAGAATTATTCCCATTTAGGAAGACAGGATACAGACAAATATACTTAAATTTCAAAGGATAGAAACTCCGATTTATACAGATTCATTGTGATAAAACAAAAATTCGCACGACTTATTGAATAAATATCAACTCAATTATTTATCTTTGTTAGCTTAATAACAAGCTGGCGAAAAAACAATTAGTATAATGAAAGATTTCTTGAAATTTACACTTGCCACAGTGACAGGTATCATTTTGTCAAGTATTGTATTATTTATAATCGGCATGGTAACGCTGTTTGGTATCATGGCTGCTTCGGATACGGAAACGATAGTCAAAAAGAACTCCGTTATGATACTCGACCTGAACGGAACGTTGGTGGAACGCACACAAGAAGACCCACTAGGAATTTTATCACAGTTATTCAACGACGATTCCAACACGTATGGACTGGACGACATTCTTTCGTCTATCAAGAAAGCTAAAGAAAATGAGGATATCAAAGGGATTTATCTGCAGGCAAATTCGTTGGGGACATCATACGCTTCTCTACAAGAGATTCGTAATGCGCTGCTCGACTTCAAGGAAAGTGGCAAATTTGTCATCGCTTATGCCGACTCTTACACTCAAGGGCTTTATTATCTTTCCAGTGCAGCCGACAAGGTTCTGCTAAATCCTAAAGGAATGATTGAATGGCGGGGTATTGCCTCCACCCCTTTGTTCTACAAAGACTTATTGCAGAAAATTGGAGTAGAAATGCAAGTATTCAAGGTAGGAACATACAAATCCGCCGTAGAGCCGTTCACCGCTACAGAGATGAGTCCGGCTAACCGTGAACAGGTCACGGCATTTATCAATTCTATCTGGAGCCAGGTTACCGAAGGCGTTTCCGCTTCCCGAAATATTCCCATAGATTCATTAAATGCCTATGCCGACCGTATGTTAATGTTCTATCCGGCAGAAGAGAGCGTCAGATGTGGATTGGCTGATACGTTGGTTTATCGCAATGATGTACGCGATTATCTTAAAAGGTTGGTAGATATAGACGAAGACGACAATCTTTCTTTATTAGGATTGGGCGATATGATAAACGTAAGGAAAAATGTGCCGAAAGATAAAAGCGGGAATATTATAGCTGTTTATTATGCCAGTGGTGAAATTACGGATTATCCGGGCTCTGCAACCTCAGAAGAGGGTATTGTCGGTTCCAAAGTCATTCGCGACCTTCGCAAGCTGAAAGATAATGATGATGTGAAAGCCGTTGTTCTCCGCGTCAATTCACCGGGTGGAAGTGCTTTTGCTTCCGAGCAAATCTGGTATGCGGTGAAAGAACTGAAAACAAAGAAGCCGGTAATTGTTTCCATGAGTGACTATGCCGCATCAGGAGGCTATTACATTTCTTGTGGTGCCGACACAATCGTAGCAGAGCCAACAACGCTGACCGGTTCCATCGGAATCTTCGGTATAGTTCCCAATGTAAAAGAATTGACCGATAAAATCGGTTTAAGCTATGACGTAGTGAAAACGAATAAATATGCGGATTTCGGCAATATCATGCGTCCGTTCAGTGAAGGTGAAAAAGCATTGCTCCAAATGATGGTAGCCGAAGGATACGACACTTTCATAACCCGGTGTGCCGAAGGACGCCATACAACCAAAGAGGCAATAGAAAAGATCGCTGAAGGTCGTGTATGGACAGGTGAGGCCGCCAAAGAACTGGGATTAGTAGATGAATTGGGGGGAATCGATAAAGCATTGGAGATTGCTGTTGCCAAAGCCGGAGTCGGAGGATACACCATTGTGTCTTATCCGGAGAAAAAAGACGTATTGTCTTCTCTGCTTGATACGAAGCCGACTAATTACGTAGAATCACAATTACTGAAAAGTAAGTTAGGCGAATATTACCGGCAATTCGGTCTGCTAACGAACCTGAAAGAACAATCTATGATTCAGGCACGTGTTCCTTTTGAACTGAATATTAAATAAAACGCAAACATGGACGATCACTTTATCAAGATACACAAATGGCTTTATCCTGCCTCCTGGCTCTATGGAATGGCGGTAAGGGTGAGAAACAAGCTTTTTGACTGGAATTTTTTCCAATCAAAGAATTTCGATATACCTGTCATCAGTGTAGGTAATCTAGCCGTAGGAGGAACAGGAAAAACTCCCCACACCGAATATCTGATAAAGCTTCTTTGTAATCAATATAATGTAGCTGTATTGAGTCGGGGATATAAACGGCACACGAAAGGTTATGTGCTTGCCATTCCGGAAAGTACAGCAGAAAGTATCGGTGATGAGCCTTACCAGATACATCAGAAGTTTCCATCCGTCACAGTAGCGGTCGATGAAAAACGTTGTCATGGCATAGAAGAGTTGCTTGCATTGGAAAAGCCTTTAATAGATGTCATTCTGCTGGATGACGCTTTCCAACACCGTTATGTCAAGCCGGGACTAAGCATTCTATTAACTGATTATCATCGCTTATTCTGTGATGACACATTACTTCCCGCTGGTAGGTTACGTGAGCCTGTCGGCGGCAAAAACCGGGCACAAATCGTCATTGTGACCAAATGTCCGCAGGATATCAAGCCCATTGATTACAATATTATTGCAAAACGTCTGAACCTTTACCCCTACCAGCAGTTATTCTTTTCTTCGTTCCGATATGGTAATCTGCAACCGGTATTTCCGGCCCAGACATCGGATGCAGAGATGGCTTCGGTGAACAAAGAGATTCCATTATCCGCATTAACGGATACGAATGTATTATTGATGACCGGTATCGCTTCACCCGTTTCTATCCTCGAAAAGCTGAAAGGCTGTACTAAGCAGATAGACTTACTGGAGTTCAATGATCATCACGATTTCAGTAGCCGGGATATGCAGCGCATCAAAGAACGGTTCAATGAACTGAAAGGGGAACATCGGTTGATTATCACTACCGAGAAGGATGCGACACGCCTTATCAATCATCCGGTTTTGGACGAGGCTTTAAAACCATATATCTATGCCTTGCCTATTGAAATAGAGATTTTACAGAATCAACAAGATAAATTTAACCAACATATTATTGACTATGTTAGAGAAAATACAAGAAACCGCAGCTTATCTGAAAGGTAAGATGCATACCAGTCCCGAAACCGCCATCATACTTGGCACCGGGCTTGGCAGTCTAGCCAATGAAATTACCGAGAAGTATGAAATCAATTATTCGGATATCCCGAACTTTCCGGTATCTACGGTCGAAGGGCACAGTGGCAAACTGATCTTCGGCAAACTTGGCAATAAAGATATTATGGCCATGCAAGGTCGTTTCCACTATTATGAAGGTTATTCTATGAAGGAAGTAACTTTCCCTGTACGTGTAATGCGTGAATTGGGTATCAAAACCTTGTTTGTATCTAATGCGAGTGGTGGTACCAATGCAGATTTCGAAATCGGTGACTTGATGATTATTACTGACCATATCAATTATTTCCCCGAACATCCGCTTCGCGGAAAGAATATTCCTTATGGTCCCCGTTTCCCGGATATGAGTGAAGCATACAGTAAAGAACTGATTCGTAAAGCGGACGAAATCGCTAAAGAAAAAGGAATCAAAGTTCAGCATGGGGTGTATATCGGTACACAAGGTCCTACTTTTGAGACTCCAGCCGAATATAAGCTATTCCACATTCTCGGTGCTGACGCTGTGGGTATGTCCACCGTTCCGGAGGTGATTGTAGCCAATCATTGTGGTATCAAAGTATTCGGTATTTCTGTCATTACCGATTTGGGAGTAGAAGGAAAAATCGTTGAAGTAACGCACGAAGAAGTTCAGAAAGCCGCCGACGCCGCTCAACCGAAAATGACTACAATCATGCGTGAACTTATTAACCGTGCCTAAACAACTATCCCGAATTATATGAGAACTGAAATAGCATCTCTCGGTGAGTTCGGCCTGATAGACCGTCTCACCGGAGGAATCGAACTGAAAAATGAATCCAGCAAATATGGAGTGGGCGACGACGCCGCCGTTCTCTCCTACTCTTCCGAAAAGCAGGTGTTGATAACCACAGACCTGCTTCTGGAAGGCGTACATTTTGACTTGACATACGTCCCTTTGAAACATTTAGGATATAAGGCTGCCATAGTCAATTTTTCCGATATCTATGCCATGAATGGCACTCCCCGACAGATAACAGTATCACTCGGTCTCTCTAAGCGTTTCAGCGTAGAAGATATGGATGAGCTTTATTCGGGTATCCGACTTGCGTGTCAGCAATACAATGTCGACATTGTCGGAGGGGATACGACTTCTTCCCTCACCGGACTTACCATCAGCATAACCTGTATTGGTGATGCAGACAAAGATAAAGTTGTATACCGCAACGGGGCTAAAGAAACAGATTTGATTTGTGTCAGTGGAGATTTGGGAGCCGCCTACATGGGATTACAACTATTGGAACGGGAAAAAAATGTTTTGAAAGGTGAAAAGGACATACAACCTGATTTCTCCGGCAAAGAATATTTATTGGAGCGTCAGTTAAAACCGGAAGCCCGCAAAGACATCATTGAGAAACTTGCTTCTGCAAATATTGTCCCGACCTCCATGATGGACATCTCTGACGGTCTATCTTCGGAGCTTATGCATATATGCAAACAAAGTAATGCCGGCTGCCGTGTTTACGAAGAACACATCCCTATCGATTATCAAACAGCTGTGATGGCTGAAGAATTCAATATGAATCTGACTACATGTGCTATGAATGGAGGTGAAGATTATGAACTTCTCTTCACCGTACCTATCGCCGACCACGAGAAGGTTTCGCAAATGGAAGGTGTCCGTCTCATAGGTCATATCACCAAACCGGAACTAGGTTGTGCATTGATTACCCGCGATGGACAAGAATTTGAATTAAAAGCACAAGGATGGAATCCTTTAAAGGAGGAGAAATAAGAAACCTCTGTATATAACAAAATTATTTTCATTCCATATAACACTGATAATAAGGTTACTAACTTTTTATCAGTGTTTTTTATTTCCAGAAGATTTGTGTATTCCAAAAGTTTCACTACCTTTGCAACCGCAAAAGAGAAATAACTGAATTAAGTTAACTATCTTGGTGTCATAGCTCAGTTGGTAGAGCAAAGGACTGAAAATCCTTGTGTCCCCGGTTCGATTCCTGGTGACACCACTTTTAAAAGACTTCAAATTTGATAAATCCCTGAAAATTAAGCATTTTAGGGATTTTCTTTTTTCCTCAAGCTTCCACATTTTCAGCAAAACAGGAATCAAATATTAAGAAAAAATAAAGAGCAAGTTCCTCTTGAAAAGGAAAGCTTGCTCTTTTGTAGGTCACCCCAAATGGTGTTTATCGAATATTCCTAATTACAAGTCGGGAAAGATAAAGTTTTACTGCTTTTCCAAGCAAATATTAACCGCATTCATCCCTTTCACCCCACGTTCCAAATCGAATGTCACAATATCATTTTCGGCAATACCTGGTGCAGCATTGTTCACGTGAAAAAAGTACTTATCAACTCCTGAAAGGTCCTTTATAAAGCCAAAGCCTCTCGATTCATTAAAGAATTCAACTCGACCTTTCAAAATTACCGGCTCTGTTTCCTCTTTCTTTGGAGTTGCTATGATTATTTCATCCGGATTAATCTCCTCCTTTTTAATATCATCAGTGGGCGGAATTGAAGTTATCATTCCATTCTCGTCTACATAAGCAATCATATCATCGAAACTACTGGTACCTGATAATTTTCTGCTTTCTTTCTTCTTGAGTTTTTCTTCCCGTTTAGCGAGTCTTTTCTTTTCATTTTCACGTTTACCAACTGTCATGGATTTTGCCATAGAATCTATATTTAATTTAATATTTATATTTTAAAGGATTGTAAATTGCTGATTTCAAATAGCAAAATCAGCTTTATTCAGTTTCTTCCCTGTCAATTTCTGAATATCATTAACCAGTTTCCGCTCTTCCTGCGAGCAAAACGTAAGTGCTGTACCTTCATTTCCAGCTCTTCCCGTACGACCGATACGATGTACATAAGTTTCGGGAACATCAGGAAGATCATAATTAATAACCAACGGCAATTCATTAATATCAATACCTCTGGAAGCAATATCGGTAGCCACCATTACTTTCGTCTTTCCCGATTTAAAGTTCCCCAATGCAGACTGTCTCGCTGCTTGGCTTTTGTTTCCGTGAATAGCTTGACTTCCAATCCCTGCCTTACCTAATATTCTAACAATTTTATCAGCATTATGCTTTGTTCGTGAAAAGATGAGCACTGACTGGTCTTCCGCCTTTTGCAGAATCGAAATTAATAGCTGGCTTTTTTCCTTCTTCTCCACAAAATAAATAATTTGCTTGATTGAATCTACTGTTGACGACTTTGGTGTTATATAAATCTTCACCGGATTCTTCAATAGAGATTTTGTCAAAACAATAATACTATCTGGCATTGTTGCTGAAAAAAACAGCGTTTGCTTTTCTTTCGGAAGTTTCGGCAATATTCGCTTGATATCATGTATAAAACCCATATCGAGCATACGATCTGCCTCATCAAGCACAAAATATTCTATATTAGTCAGATGAATATACCCTTGATTCATCAAATCAAGCAAGCGGCCCGGAGTTGCCACTAGAATATCAATTCCTTTGTGTAACATATCAATCTGAGGACGTTGATTCACACCACCAAAAATAACTCCATGACGCACATGGGTATATTTTGAATAATCATCAATGCACTCACTGATTTGCAAAGCAAGCTCACGGGTAGGCGTTAATATCAGCGCTTTGATACCCCGACGTTTATCTGTCTCTTTATTTGCCTGCAAATGCTGGATAATAGGAATTGCAAACGAAGCGGTCTTTCCTGTTCCTGTTTGCGCACAACCTAATATATCTCTTTTCGCCAATGCGGCAGGAATTGCTTTTTCTTGAATAGATGTTGGGACAGTATATCCTTTTTCTTCAATTGCTTTTAAAATCGGTTCGATTATATTTAAATCTCTAAATGTCATAAATAGAATTTTTTAAAATTTGTAGTAAAGCCTAATAATTCTTCTTTAGACATGAAAAGATCAGGATTTAGGATATCCTTATTACACTACACGGAGGAGTGAGAATTAGCAGAACTTAATTGTTAGATGATTTTCTTTTCCGGCTATCTGTTTTTATAAAAGCCTCCGCAGATAAATCATAAAGGCGGATACAAAGACTTTATAGAAAGCAGAAGAAATATATTCTTCCGCTTTCCTAAAGTCCGGATATTAATATCTTCTGGAGTTACTATAACCTCCACGGCTTCCACCGTATGACGGTTTTTCAGCGCGAGGACGTGCAACGCTTACCGAAATAACCTTTTGGTCGTATTCAACGCCGTTTAATTCGTCTATTGCTTTTTGCCCTTCTTCATCACTTGTCATTTCCACGAAAGCGAATCCTCTGGACTTACCGGTTTCTCTATCCATAATAACTTTAGCTGAAGAAACTTCTCCAAACTCTGCAAATAAATTTGTTAAGTCCGCATCATTTGTGCGATAACTTAAACCTGCAATGTAAATGTTCATCTAAAAACTTTTATTAAAATAAATACTAAATTGGAGTGAGGAGGATAATTAAAGAAGAGGACTACTTACTAACATTATATTAAAAGAAGAACTATACGATAACAATTCGTAACTCAAACTCTGCGTACAAAGGTAATGCAATAAATTAAATAAGTACGTTTACATCCATTCTTTTTTATAAGAAAGACGTTTATTATCATTTATTAGCACGCAATTGGTATCAAATGGAGAAATGCCATAACCTTATTCTTGATATTTTATCATAATATGCCTACCTTTGTCATTGTACAATTTTTCAGTGACCAATGAATGTCAAAATAGAAGAAAGTTGGAGACAACAATTACAGGAAGAATTCAACAAACCATACTTTGAAAAGCTGGTTGCATTCGTCAAAAGTGAATATGAACGGGCACATATCCTTCCTCTCGGACATCAAATATTCCATGTATTCAATTCCTGCCCTTTCGAGAAAGTCAAAGTCGTTATTCTTGGACAAGATCCATACCCCAATCCAGGACAATATTATGGAATCTGCTTTTCCGTTCCGGATGGAGTAGCCATTCCCAGATCATTAGCCAATATTTTTAAAGAGATAAATCAAGACTTGGGAAAACCAATCCCTACCTCCGGCAATTTGGACCGTTGGGTAACACAAGGGGTATTTCCCATGAATTCCGTTCTTACCGTACGTGCACACGAAACAGGTTCACACCGAAATATGGGATGGGAAATATTCACAGACGCAGTTATCAGAAAGTTAAGTGATAAACGAGAAAATCTAGTTTTCATGCTTTGGGGAAGTTACGCAAGAGAGAAACTATCCTTGATAGATACCAACAAGCATCTAGTATTGACAACTGTTCATCCATCTCCCCGTTCAGCAGAATATGGTTTCTTTGGCTGCAAACATTTTAGCAAAGCGAACGCTTTCTTACAGAGCAAGGGAATAAAGGAGATAGATTGGTAAATATATGATCCCCTAAACTACAATTTACAGAATGAAAAGTAAGATAATACTTAAAATATTGATAATTTTCTCTTTTACAGGATGCTATAACAGAGAGCAAAATTCCCTCCTTAATGAAGCGGAAGCTTTGTTGCAAAATAAGCCGGACAGTGCTTTGAGTATATTACAGCAATTTACGCCGGGAAGCCAACAAGCGGAACAGGCCAAATACGCTTTACTTTATTCTGCCGCTTTGGATCAGAACCATATCAAAACAACAAGTGACTCCCTTATCCGAAAAGCTTGGAATTACTATAAGCATCATCCGAAAGATTTGCGTAACCAATGCACAACTCTCTATTATTGGGGACGTATCAAATTACGTGCAAATGATAAAGCTGGAGCACTACGCCTTTTTCTAGAGATTGAGAAAAAGTTGAAAGACACTAATGAGCCCTATTATAAAGGACTCTTATATAGCCAGATCGGTGAAGTATATTATGCACAGATGAACTATAACCGGGCTTATCATTATTTCCGGGAATCTCGGAATAACTTCCGTCAATCCGAAAATCTACGTGAAGAAGCAGAAGCTACACTTGATATGGCTGCTGCTACTTATCACTCAAAGGATGTTGAGAAAGCAATACGACTCTACTCCTCCGCACTTGATTTGGCTGATGAACAAAAAAGTGATAAACTGGCCAAATCCAGTCTGACCAACCTAGCTTCTCTCTATGTAATATCCGGAAAAAAACAAATACCTCATGACCTATTGCTACGAATTGAACTTTCCGCACGAAAAGATACATTATACGGTTATCATACACTGGTTGACGTGCAACTCCTAAAGAATCACATGGACAGTGCACGTCATTATCTAAAACTGGCAGAAACACATACAACCGACATTCGTGACATGGCAAACTTATACTATACTGCTTATCGGATCGAAGCTCAATCCAAAAACTTTGAAAAAGCAACAGAAAATATACACCGCTACATATATCTGACTGATTCCCTGACGCGCTCGAATATGCAATTTTCTGCCGGTATGGTCGAACGAGAGTATTTCCAGGAACAATCGGCTTTCGCGGAATATCGCATGAAAAATCGTACTATTCTAGAGATTTCATCCATAATTATAGTCATTCTGTTGTCAGGTATAGCTTGGTACATAATCCGACAACGTATGCGTTTACAACGTGAACGCACAGATCGCTATCTACTATTGGTAGAAGAAGCTAATTCCGAATATAAAGCTTTGACAGAACGCATGGAGGGACAGCGCAATACCGAAAATCACTTGAAAGGATTGATTGCCTCCCGTTTCGACATCATCGATAAACTAGGCAAGACCTACTATGAGCGGGAGAACACTTCGTCACAGCAAGCTGCCATGTTCCAAGAAGTAAAACAAATCATCACTGACTTTTCAGAAAACGGAGAAATGTTGCAAGAACTAGAACTAATTGTTAATACCTGCCATGATAATGCCATGCAAAAACTACGGAATGATTTTCCTACAATGAAGGAAACAGACATACGGTTACTTTGTTACATCTTTGTCGGCTTCTCACCACAAGTTATCAGTCTGTTTATGAAAGATACAGTAGCCAATGTCTACGCCCGCAAATCACGTCTAAAGTCACGCATAAAATCTGCGGAAACAGCCAACAAAGACCTGTTTCTATCACTTTTTGAATAGTCGTTAGGCTAGTGTTAGAAAATTCAAGTATCCATTCCTACAAACAACTGAATATCAGAGTTTACCAATCAAGAGTGTTAGAAATGCGGGACTGCATTGTAACTCTAAAAAGGCAAAATCTCGCTACTTTTGCAAGCGGAAAACTTGTAAAAGAAGAAAATTATGAAAAAGATTGTTATGTTATTAAATCTCATGCTTTTTATGGTAGCATGCGGAAAAGAAAGTGATGAATATAAAAACAATTCACCATCCATTGGGCAATCATCCGATATATCGGAGGCTTTGCTCGAAAGTTTCTCAATAGAACAGCTTCCCGAAAAAACGATCTATACGCTAGGTGAAAAGATTGATTTAACCGGAATTAAAGTGATAGGCAATTACGATGACGGTCAACGACGACCTGTAAATGTAACTTTGGAACAAATCAGCGGCTTTTCCTCTTCAACTCCCGTTGAAAAACAAGAGGTTACAGTTACCATAGAGGGGAAGCAAAAGACATTTGCTGTGCAAATAGCCCCTATACGTATAGAAAATGGTGTATTAACGGAAGTAGTGAACGGTTATGAAACAATCACGTTGCCCAATCATGTAAAATCAATTGCGAAAAAAGTGTTTTATGGTAGAAAAATAAGTAAAGTAATACTCAATGAAGGACTTGTGGCTATTGGAGAAGAAGCTTTCTTCAATTCAAGCATTCAAGAAATCGTTTTTCCTTCAACTTTAGAAAAACTTGAAGCAGACATATTTTACTATTGTAAGAACTTGAAGAGTGTAGACCTAAGTCAGACAAAGATCACCACACTTCCTGCCAGCACATTCTTTCGCTCTGGTATCGAAGAAATTAAACTGCCTCTAACACTAAAGGAAATCGGAGCACAAGCGTTTCTTGGAACTTCAAAGCTGAGAAGAATTGGAATCCCTGAAAATGTAAAGATAATCGAGATAGAAGCTTTTCGTGAGAGTGGTATTACAATAGCAAAATTACCAAACGGAATTATAACTTTAGAAGGCAGAGCTTTCTACTATTGCCCGGAATTAACAGAAGTACTAACTTACGGACCTGTTGTCAGTGACACCCCTGACGCCATAATCAAAGCATACTGTTTTGAAGGATGTCCACAATTAACTCGCTTTGAAATTCCACAAAGCATCCGGATATTAGGCCAAGGACTACTTGGTGGCAACCAGAAAGTGACTCATCTGACCATTCCTTCGAATGTCATCCAAATCAATTTCTCAGCATTCGATAATACAGGTATTCAGGAAGTGAAAGTAGAAGCAACAACTCCGCCACAAGTATTTGAAAAGGTATGGTATGGATTTCCTAAAAACATAGCAACCATTCGTGTTCCTTCCGGAACAGCGGAAAAATATAAATCGGCAAATGGATGGGAAGAATTTAAAGACAAAATAAGAACGTTCTAATATTTCTTTCTTCGATTATAACTGAAAGGTAAGTACCTAAACCCTTACTTTTTCTGTTATAATCGATTTTTACATTACCGACTGATTTATATTTCCCCATTTACTCCTAACCCAAACAATGCAAAATCCCCCAAACAAGGATCATCAGGAAATACCTCTGCCAAAGCAACAGTAATCTGACGGGCATTCTTCAAAGAGAAAGTTTCCGAATCCGTCAAATTTAAATAATGAGCTACCCGGCAAACATGTGTATCTAAAGGAACGATCAGATCTTTCTGGTCGAAACTATCCCAGATTCCAAAATCAACTTCCGAATCCCGACGAATCATCCAACGCAAAAACATATTCAGTTTTTTCTGTGGACTTTTTGCAGAAACCTCAAGAAAAGCACATAACTTTTCCATCGGTATTCCGGTATACACATTTAAAGCTTCCTCTAAACTGTCAAAACAGGAGTAAGCTGTATACAAACGCTGAAAATATCCATAAAAATCATCATATGACAGCATTCGATAAAAACTATTCTTCGCTCCCGCAGGGAAATCGTCCTTCCAACGGCATGATAATACATATCGGTAAGGCGAACCTCCCATTAATCCATGTAACTCCTCTGCTTTCTTCCGTATCTGCTTACGATTACCAAAACTCATTATCGCCGTCAGCAGACCGCTAATTTCAATGTCCTGTTTCAGTGTGTAACGATGAGGGAACTGCACCGGATCACTTTCTATAAAACCGGCACAATGATAAATTTCCGCACACATCAATAGCTTGTTCTTTATATCTTCAGTCATTTCAAAGTCATCCGTTTATTATCACAACAATTTTTCAGGCAACTTTCTGCTTAGCAGGAAACAGGGTAAGCAACAGATACCGTATTCCTATCGTAATCCATACAGAAAGAACAAACGGAGCAGTCAGTGTAGTAATCCCGACATTCATTCCCAAAAGTTGAAGAAAAACAGATAATAACACAGAGAATACGGCATACACTCCCCCGCTCCATGTCTTGTCTCCCAAAGCGATAGCGCATAACACACCATTATATCCTATTAGCCCTGCATTCAATACCGCAGATTCGACTCCTGCCAACAGAGCTATAGGAATAGGCAACAATGCTCCCAACACCGCATAGACAGCATTCACACGAGAATTAACCAAAATGCCTAAAAGAAAAAACAGGCCTGTCAATATAACGCCACCTTGAAACATCACTTGTCCAATATTCAGGCTAAACGACTGTAAGAAAGCGAATGCTTGCGTTCCCGCAGAATTCTCGGATTTCAATAGTAAAGAAGGAAACCAGCAAGAACAGACAAACAGTAGTATCCATACAGATAGAATAAAAGGAGCCGTAAATCCGGAGATAAAACGTTGCAAACTAAAAAGCCATGCAATCCACGTGGATAGGCAAGAAACAACAATCAATAATAGCAAGGAAGGCAAAGTTATCGGCATAAATACCCCTATCGCAATCCCCACCAGAGTCCCATTGAACCCATACAAACCATTTTCAATATCTTCGCGACTATAACCGGACAAGTAAGCAGCCAATGTACCTACTATATTACCTGCTACAGCTAATAAAGCCATCTGCCAGGAGTTTAGCAAAATACCAACTAACATCAATGCCCCCGACAGTGCATTATTCTGAAACATTACCTGACCCACTCCCCGTCCCAATATAAGCAAAAATTTACCCATAAATTTCTTCTTTATCCATTAAGCAGTTATAATCCGGGTACAAAAGTATATATATTTTATCTATTCCACATAATAAACAGATATTTTTATACATTCATTATACGTCAAAAGAGTTACCCAATTTTTCTTGAGTAACTCTTTTAGATATAAAACTTATCAGACGTAAACTTAACTTAGATGTTTTATATCGACATTTTTTACTTTATAAGTTAAGGACACTCCAAAACTATGCATTCAAAAACTTTCATTTATCCAAAGCTGAAGGGAAAAGCGCTTTCATCAGATAAAGCAATTAATCCATTTTTCCGTTGGATACAAATTTTGTTCTCTCGTGCCAACCAACCGGCGGCCAATGCTGTACTTTCTACGCTTAGGTTTAATCTTCTCGCCAATTCAGGTATTGAAATTTCACCAATTTCTTTCAGGGCATACCAGACCTTTCCGGCATTGTTCCCTACAATTGTTTTATCCATGGCTATTTTTATTAATAATTCGGTTACAATATAATCATTTTAATAATAGTTTATAACAAAACCGGCTTTTTTATTTTAGTTTTTGACATTATTTAAAACAAGAAAATCAATTTCGCAATTAACGGTTAAAAATTTGGTCATGGTTCACACCATAACACCACTGTAAGGTACATTATATATCAAAATAAATTCTCAAAACAGGTATAGGGCAACCATAGAAAGAAAATAGAAAGTTGACATTTCCGCAATATCGGACAAGTCATTTCGCTTTTTTACCAATACCTTTGCGAAGTGAAATACCAAAATTAGTTATGCAACAGAAAAAAACAACGAAAGAGGAATATCAAAAGTGCGTAAATGTTGTAGTGGAATACATCATCCAACATTTAGGAGAAGATATTGATTTAAAATCTCTGGCCAGAATTTCAAACTTTTCTCCTTTTTACTTTCACCGGATCATGAAAGCTTTTCTCGGTGAACCGATTGGTACGTTTATTGTCCGGACGCGGACAGAAGCTGCCGCACGCCTACTCCGCTACTCGGATATTCCGATTGCTGACATCGCCTACCGGATTGGTTACGCATCCCCTTCTTCATTATCGAAAGTGTTCAAGCAATTTTATGGCATTTCACCTTTAGAATATAGAAACAATAAAAACTTTGTAATTATGAAACCAGCGATTATCAGGCCAGACCTGGAACTAAAAAAAGAGATCAGAAATGTCTCCGAACGGAATGTGATTTATATCCGCCTTACAGGCGACTACAAACTGAATGATTATGGTGGCACTTGGGGCCGTTTATTCCAATTCATCAAAGAACAAAAACTGCCGATGGGAGATTTCAGCCCGCTTTGCATCTACCACGATGATCCGAAAGTGACGCCAGCCGAGAAACTGCGTACAGACGTATGCATGGTAATGCCTGTAAAGGTTGCCCCCAAAAGTGATGTGGGATTCAAGGTTATCCCAGCCGGACGTTATGCTATTTTCCTTTATAAAGGCCCGTATGACAATCTGCAAGCTGTATACGATACGATTTACGGAAAGTATCTGCCCGAAATGGAATGTACGATACGTGATGAAGCCAGTGCTGAACGCTATCTGAACAATCCATGTGACACTCCCCCCGAAGAGTTGTTGACGGAGATCTATATTCCGGTAGAATAATCCGGATAAGGGGACGAAGGAACAGTAGTCACTTTCAGACAGGCTGTTCCCTCTTCCCTACCTGTTATTTTTCAGCATAGACGCCAATCCTGTTTCCTTCACTATCCGTGAATACGGCAAACCATCCTTTATCGTCTGCCTCAATCTTTGTTTTGGGAATGACAACTTTCCCTCCTTTCAGAAGCACTTTTTCCAACGTTTGTTCAATATCCTCACAGTTGAAATGGATAAGTACGCCATGCGTTGAAGGAAGAAAGTCGAAATTTGAAGCATAAGAAATAGCACCGACAGTTTCACCTTCTTCCGTGAAACAAGCCATTTTCTCTGTTTCACATTCAAAAGTCGGAAGTTGCACCCCCAACACAGTTTCGTAAAAATCGACAGCCCGACGGAAATCGGTAGCAGGAATCTCAAAAAATGCAATTAATTTTTTCATCTCGTTTCTTTTTTATAGTTACTACTAAGCCTTTGCAAAGACATTGCAAAAGTAGGGTAACACGAGGAAGCCCGATAGGAAAAAAGAGACATCTTTAGAGTTCAGAGAAATAATCGGAATAAGGGGCGCATACAGAAAGATACTCCGCAGGGGTATAACCGGAAAAGAGTTTGAATTCCTTTATCATGTGAGACTGATCGGAAAAGCCACATTCATAAGCCACTTGTACAAAAGGGATGGTAGCATCCTGTTGCAGCATGGATAACGCCCGTTGCATACGGATAATACGAATAAATTCCTTGGGAGTAGTGCCGACATAATCGGCGAAGATACGCCCAAACTGCTTACTGCTCAAACAGGCTGTTTCCGACAAATGAGAAATGTTGATTTGCGGCCGGAGGTTTATTTCATGAAAGACAGCAGACATCCGCTTGAGATTATACTCGGGAAGAGTGTATAAACGACGAAGAAAAAACCGCTCTATCAACCGAATACAAACTGCATTATCAGAAGTATCCGTGACCTGTTTCACTAAATCCGACAGTTCTACATCTTCCATCGCATCGGTATCTACAGTCTGCCCGCGGAACAGATGACTGGGTATGTGAAACAATGCTTTCACCGCATAAGGTTGAAAAACAACAGTAATCATCTCTATCCTGCCTGTAGACATCACATCCGAGAAACCGACCGATTGTCCGGAAATAAAGGATTGGGGTTGCAGCTCCGACTCGCCAAACAAAAGAAGTTGTTTCCCTTTATGGAATACCAGTTGCATGCAGCCAATAGGCAGAGTCCGTTCGGAGACAGGAGCTATTGAGTCGTCTTGCAATATCCAGTAATGCCGTATATAGGGAGCCAGGGCAAAACAGGGTTTTATCAATTGAAATGATTGCATATAACAAAGATATTATTTCTTAATCCAAATGCAAAAGTAAAACTCCTGTTTAAAAGGGGATAGTAAAAAAAGGACTTCTTTACTTAATTAAAAAAGCATCCTCTGCTTGAAGAAGCATGATTGCAACTCATTCAAACAGAGGAAGAATTCTTTAGATAACGGAAAGTCCATATTCGTAGGCTTCCGACATCGCATTGTAATCTGCATCGGAATATGCGCCTTTGTCTCTTGCTTTCTGCATATCTTTCATAAACGATTCCACAGAAGACAGGAAGCTATAATAATTCTTTTGCTCTTCATCATAGCCTGTGACAGCAGGAAGTTTCTTTGCAGCTTCGAGTTCTTTCTTCAATTCTGCCATCTTCACATCAATGCGAGCACCCTCCAGTACATGTTTGCGGGAATAAAGATTCATTATGCTTTGCACAGTGCCGGACATCTTACGCATAGCCATGATTTGATCTTTCAACGGTTCGTCGGCAAGAAGTTCTTTTTCAGCCTGTTCCATGAGAGGGCTTAGAATATCAAAAATCACTTGTTTATATTCGGACATTTCTACACTTAGCCGATAGTTTTCATCCAAGAGCTTGCCAGCCTTGGCTGTCTCTTTGGCCTGCTTGTAAGAGAGAAACTTATTAAAATTATCATAGAATTGCGCCCGTGCACTGAAAAGTCCTCTATAACTCTGCTTCAGATTCTGACGGACTTGTATATTAAAGTAATCTCCCGGATCCATCAATTCCGCAGTGTCTCTGGCAGATACTTCAGGCGGTGCTATCGGAGATACTTCAGGAACTTTTCCTGTCTGTTCCATATATCCCAAGACCGCATTTACGTCTTTTGCATTAGCTACATGCCTCAACACGATGAGCGATGTATGATAATAGTTTATCACTTTACTGGCATTATCCAATTCCTCCGGAGTGACGGAGGACGCAGCCTGTTTCTTGTTTCCTCCCGAACAGGAAACCATTAAGAAAGCACCTATCAGTGCTCCAAATAATAAGATATTCTTCTTCATAATAATGGTTAGTTTATTGAGTCTTTCGTACTATAACAATAAAAATCGTTTTTTGTTATAGACAAACAATGCATATTCGAAAAGTGTTCTCTATATGATATTAACTTAAAAATAAAACAAATATGGAACAATCATTTCAAAAAGGAGTTGTGCTCCATTTGGCTTCTCTCATTGAATATACTGAAGGAGGCGTTATCAGCAAACAGTTAATCAAAAGTCCGGCAGGAAATATCACTTTATTTTCTTTCGACAAAGGAGAAGGGTTAAGCGAACATCGTGCCCCGTTTGATGCGCTCGTGCAGGTATTGGAAGGGGTAGCGAATATTACTGTAAACGGAACTCTGTTCACCGTAAAAGCAGGAGAAAGTATCGTATTTCCGGCGAATGCGCCGCATGCCCTTACAGCAGTGGAGAGATTTAAGATGCTGTTGACTATGATTAAGGAATAAACAATCATAGTGTATAAAAACAAAAAATGGCTACTCATCACGAGCAACCAATCTTTTGTTAACCTTAAATCTAATACTTATGAAAAAAACACTGTACAAAGGTACCATATTTCAGGTAAATAGCAAATTTTAGAGCCTAAACAGCCCATATTATAACAGGGTTTAATACTCTGGGAAGCGTATTAACATTTCAGACTTCACACGTTAACATTTAACATATTCATTCACACAAGTTACTTCTTGGGTAAGTAAGAATACAAAAAAGAGGGAATCATTGAAACAACATCGTCTTTTTTTTGTAACTTTGAACTATGATAATCAGTGCCAGCCGCCGGACAGATATTCCGGCATTCTATTCCCAGTGGTTTTTCAACCGGATTAAAGAAGGATATGTATTAGTGCCCAATCCATATCATCCGAAAATGATTAGCAAGATCTCTCTATCTCCTGCTGTAGTAGATTGCTTTGTTTTCTGGACCAAGAACCCGGCACCTATGCTCAACCAACTGGAGAAATTGCAGGATTACAACTATTACTTCCAATTTACACTTAACCCCTACGGAGAAAAGCTGGAAAATCATTTGCCCTCCATCGATAAACGAATGGATAGCTTTAAAAAGCTGGCTGATAAAATCGGCAGGGAAAGGGTGATCTGGAGATATGATCCGATACTGACGAACGAGGAATATAATGTTTCTTTCCACCAGGAAGCATTTGCCCGGATTGCCGACGGACTCAAAGACCACACTGCCAAATGTATGCTGGGATTCATAGATCATTACCAGCATATCCGGAACTCTGTACGGTCATTCAACATCCATCCGCTGACTCAAGAGGAAATAGAAGAAATGGCTGTCTCCTTTAAAAAAACAATCGACGTTTATCCCGACATACAGCTGGATACTTGTACTGTAAAAGTGGATTTAAGACATTTAGGTATTCCGAGCGGCCTGTGTATTGATAAGGATCTGATAGAAAAGATCATCGGTTATCCTATCCTCGCCCAAAAGGATAAAAACCAGCGTAACATCTGCAACTGCATTGAAAGCATTGATATCGGAACTTATGAAAGTTGCCTGAACGGATGTATTTATTGTTATGCTATCAAAGGCAATTATAACACGGCAGTATATAATAGGAGGAAACATGATAAAAACTCACCGCTACTCATCGGCCATTTATCCGAAGATGATATCGTAAAGGAACGGGAGATGAAAAGCCTGCGGGATAACCAATATTCGTTGTTTTAATCTCTTCGGTCTGCAGTTGACTTACAGGCATAAAAAAAGGCTATCTATCCCAGACAGCCAAT
>UMBU01011607.1_pt1 | contig 41895 bp, 28 predicted proteins | sample 1964051 | NCBI WGS metagenome assembly UMBU01 (sample SAMEA4835949, study PRJEB28245) | human gut metagenome | biome: gut microbiome; material: fecal sample | place: Denmark | collected 2008
TTGGATGGCTACATGACTGTAGAAGGTGTAAGCACTGCTGTTTACAATCACATGAACAGAAATGGCCTTTGCACGATTGTTGCTTTCAACAAGTCTGTTGACGAGCAACTGGCTAAGCAGGTAGCTATGCAGATTGCTGCTATGAACCCGATTGCTATTGATGAGGACGGTGTTTCAGAAGAAATCAAACAGAAAGAAATCGAAGTTGCTATTGAGAAGACAAAAGCTGAACAGGTACAGAAAGCAGTTGAGGCTGCTTTGAAGAAAGCTAATATCAACCCGGCTCACGTAGACAGCGAAGAGCACATGGAAAGCAACATGGCTAAGGGCTGGATTACAGCTGAAGATGTAGCGAAAGCAAAAGAAATCATCGCTACTGTTTCTGCTGAGAAAGCTGCACACTTGCCTGAACAGATGATTCAGAATATCGCTAAGGGTCGTTTGGCTAAGTTCTTGAAAGAAGTTTGCTTGCTGAATCAGGAAGATATCATGGACGGTAAGAAGACTGTAAGAGAAGTATTGACTGCTGCTGATCCTGAATTGAAGATTGTTGACTTCAAACGTTTCACTTTGAAAGCTGAATAATTTTCTTCGGAAATAAGATATGGAGGGGAGGTGTCAAAGCTCCCCTTTTTTTATTGAATGGATTAACCGCCTGCCCCTTTGGTTCTGGTATAGCCTTCCTTGATGAGCAGTTCTATAATTTTGACCTTGAAGTCTCCCTGTACCATTATCTCTCCGTCTTTGGCCGAACCGCCTACTCCACATTTGCTTTTAAGCAGCTTGCCTAATTCTTTCAAGTCATTCTCCGTACCCACGAATCCGGTAATTAATGTTACCACTTTTCCGCCGCGATTCTTCTTATCAATGGAAACCCGGAGGTTTTGTTTGTCTTTGTCAAGGGTGGACTGTTCTTCATCATCGTCCATCTCATAGCCGAAGTCGGGATTAGTAGAATACACAACGTTCAATCGATCTTTCCAATCATTCTTTTTCATACTCGTCATATTTATTTCTTCTCAAAAGTATCAAACTTATGGAAAAGGGCAAAATTTGAGCCTGTTTTCCTTGTTTTGTTTAATCTCTATTAAGGTTTTCCGTTATTGGGTTGTCAGTCTCAAAAAATAATGTACTTTTGCAAAATACCAAATTTTGTAAGAAGTATGAGCACTTATATACGAAAAGAGGCGGATAAAGTGCCGGAGCCTACCTTGCGCAGACTTCCCTGGTATCTGTCCAATATAAAACTAATGAAAGAAAAAGGAGAGCAATATGTCTCCTCGACACAAATCTCTAAGGAAATAAATATTGACGCTTCTCAAATCGCCAAAGACTTGTCGTATGTGAACATATCGGGACGTACGAGAGTGGGCTATAATATTGATGCGCTGATTGAGGTTTTGGAAAGCTTTCTTGGATTTACTAATATGCACAAAGCCTTTTTGTTTGGTGTAGGTAGTTTGGGAGGTGCGTTACTCCGTGACTCAGGTTTGCGTCATTTCGGCCTGGAAATCGTGGCGGCTTTTGATGTCAATCCGGAATTGGTAGGGAAGGACTTAGGTGGAATTCCAATTTTCCATTCTGATGACTTTGAAGCAAAGATGAAGGAATATGATGTGAATATCGGTGTGCTGACAGTGCCTATTAATATCGCTCAGGAAATTACAAATAAGATGGTAGACGGAGGTATAAAGGCAGTGTGGAACTTTACTCCTTTCCGTATTCGCGTGCCGGAAAATATTGTCGTACAGAACACTTCTCTTTATGCGCATCTGGCCGTTATGTTTAACCGATTGAATTTTAACGAGAAATAATGAAGATTATCGCAGTAGGAATGAACTACGCTCAGCATAATCAGGAGCTGGGACATACACAGGTAAATACGGAACCGGTCATTTTTATGAAGCCGGACTCTGCCATTTTAAAGGACGGCAAGCCGTTTTTCATTCCTGACTTTTCTAACGAGATACATTATGAGACGGAATTGGTAGTCCGTATCAACCGTTTGGGGAAGAACATCGCTCCTCGTTTTGCTAACCGCTATTATGACGCCGTGACTGTGGGTATCGATTTTACTGCCCGTGATCTTCAGCGAAAGTTCCGTGAGCAGGGAAATCCTTGGGAACTTTGCAAAGGCTTCGATTCTTCAGCGGCTATCGGAGATTTTGTTCCGGTAGACCGTTACAAGGATATCCGGCATTTGAACTTCAATCTGTTGATTGACGGTAAAGAAGTGCAAAAAGGGTGTACGGCGGATATGCTTTTCGAAGTGGATGACATCATAGCGTATGTCAGTCAATTCGTGACACTGAAAATAGGTGATTTGCTATTTACCGGTACACCTGCCGGTGTAGGTCCGGTCAGTATCGGACAACATTTGCAAGGATATCTGGAGGGGGAAAAACTATTGGACTTCTATGTCCGCTGATGGAGGAAGGTAAATTATGAAGATAAGAGTAGGCTTTGGTTTCGATGTGCACCAATTGGTTGAAGGACGTGAGCTGTGGCTCGGAGGCGTTCTTCTGGAACACACAAAAGGATTGCTGGGGCATTCGGACGCTGATGTGCTATTGCACGCCGTCTGTGATGCATTGCTGGGAGCTGCGAATATGCGTGACATCGGTTATCACTTTCCGGATACAGCGGGAGAATTTAAGAATATCGACAGCAAAATCCTTCTGAAAAAGACTGTAGAACTGATTGCTTCCAAAGGATATAAGGTCGGTAATATTGACGCGACTATCTGCGCCGAACGCCCGAAGCTGAAAGTGCATATTCCTTTGATGCAGGAAACAATGGCAAACGTGATGGGTATCGACGTTGATGATATTTCCATTAAAGCGACCACTACCGAGAAACTCGGATTTACTGGTCGGGAAGAAGGTATCTCGGCTTATGCCACAGTACTGATAGAAAAGGATTAAACTGTTGTGGCCATAGCAAGTTTGACGTGACTGATACGGGTATACTTTGATCCGTAACTTTCGTATCGGCGTGACACCCGCGCAGATGCGACATAAATGATTTCTCCCGGTCGGTATTCATGTTCTATCCCGGATAGTGTGCATGAAACCGCACTGGGATTTTTTGACGGTATACTCATGATAACCAGGTTGCCGCTTGCATCGGCCAATGTCAGTACCTGCTTTACAAAGAATTGTGGTACAGTACCATTTATTCTTGTCTTATACGGATCATCTTCCAACCGCACCCGTATGACTTTTAATCTGAGGTCCGTGAGTTTCTCCCCCAGCTCACCCAAATACCGGCTTGCTGAATGTTTCTCTTTCGACTTCCTTTGCATGAGGTCTAAATGTACGGAGTGATAAGCTTGCGCTATCTTGACGAAACGTTCCTGTTTGGGGATTCTCGGTGTAAACTTATAGGCTATCCAACTCAAATAAGCCGGATCCACTTTCAATATCTCATGTAGGAAATGCCCCCGATACTTCCCGAAAAAGATAAGGTCGTCGCCATTGCTTTGCATTCTCTTTTCGTTATAATCTACAAGAATCAGGCAGCGCCTTGAATAATAGAACATAGTACTTGCCATACGGAGGGATTCGTTAATGTCCGGTGACAAATCATGTATGTAAAGGATGGATTGTTTTTCCGGTAGAGGAGAATAAAGCCATAACGAATAGTTGGGTTTACCCGGTCGGGGTAATACCACCAAGTAAACTCCCGCCTCTTTGAAAGAGGCCCTACCTCGGTTGTATTCATTCAGTTTGGCATACAATAAGGCTTGCTCATTTTCGGAAATGCCCGGTAATCTTGGGTTAGCCATAATTGTTCTTGCTTTTGTATATCTCAAATATAAGGATTTTAATTGAAAGAAACAACTTTGGTGGTTACTTTATCCATTGACTTATTCTTTTTTTTATTATAAGTGTCCATCTTTCTTGTTATCAGTCTCTTAATCTATTAAAATTCTCTTTATGTATCTTTAAAATCTAATATTTTTTGTCTTGTTTCAAATGAATGCTTATATTTGAAAGAATTTTCAGTTGTTTGTATGGCTTTTTTTATTTGATATTATGTATTTGGGAAAATCTGAAGGCTAGGAGTTTTTTAATCCAGATAAAAATTTTGTAGTTTATCTTTCATACGATGGTATATGAATATAATTAGGCTGCTTTCTTGTAATTTTGAGATAAATTAGAAACTTTTTAACTTCTAAAAATAATGAAATCGAGAGTTTATTTGTATTTGATCATTTGTATATTCTTTTCCTTAAGCACTTCGGCTTGTGGCGATAATGATGTCAATGATAATTTCAATCAATACTTTCCGTTACCTCCAGAGGAAAATTCGGGAAATGAAGGTCCTTTTATGGAGGGGACTACCTATGAAGAGAGAGGAAAGTCGCTTATTAATTGTATGCTACGTGTATCTCTAAACAAAGGGTACAGTATCAAATATTTGTCTCCATTCTACTATGCTAGGTTATGGAGTAATTATGAGATGGCAGAGGCAATAATAAAGTTAACCGAGATATATCAATATCATTTGGAACATATGGATGAAATTTATAATTCCGATTCTGATCTTGAGTTTTCCGTTCACGCTACTATGCATGGATATATGCTTACTAAAGAGCGTATGCCGGAACAATTGCGGGAGAAAGTGAAAAACTTTATGCAGTTGGGAAAATATGCTTCTGAAAAAGGAACCTTGAATATGAGATTGATGCGTCAGGCAAGTGGTTATCTTGCAGCAGAAGAATGGACTGATTTCAGAGATGCGGATGGTAATACTGCAGTGTGGTTAAAAGGCTTTTTACATGATAAGATAATAAAAGATTTGAGGCTGTTTTTTACAGACAACTGTCCCGAAGCAGATGGTTTTACTTATATTGGGGTTAATCTCCAATATGTAAGAATGTTGGCTGAATTTAGTCGCAATGAAGAAATCAGAAAGACAGCGACAGCCACTTATCAGCATATGGTAGCACAATTAATGTTACCGTGGAATCGGGGAATTTATTGTGCTAATCCTTCTCGTAGTAAAGGCTGGGCAAATTTATGTACAGGCAATTTGAATGTGGATGTACAGATTGTACAGTTGGCTTGGTTATTTTATGGTGGACAAGTCAAACGTATGATTCGTTTAGCAGCTGATAAGGATAATTTTGGTTGTATAAATTTCTGGATGGCTTATCAGCGAACAGTCAAACCACTTTCTTTTCTTCAGACCTTAAACGCAGGTAAACACTATCCTTATAGTTTTGAAGCTTTGAGGATAAATGATGACCATTTTTGCTGTAGATATACCTACCAAAGTGAAAAATATGGTTTGTCTACACAAACTATTGAGGCGTTTTCTGATAAACTGAAAGCATTCCAATATACATATGCCTTTAAAGAAACTAAAAATCTGCATTTAGTGTGGCAATCTGATTTGTCGGACGTTTCTATATTCAGCGTGTGTCTTGACAATCCGGAGCGCCCACAGAGAAATCAGACTGTGTCGAATAAACCGGGGTATGGTGAAAATCCTTATCATCGGGTATTAGGGTATGAAAAAAGTGCTATTGGAGTATATAATGTGGCTGATGATTATATGGACCAACCTAAATTTTATCAAATGTATGTGCCTTTCACTCGTAAAGGAATTAAGAAAAGAGTTATTAGAAAAATTAATGATATGCGTTGGGTATTGTGTCATACCGGGACGATGATGTTTGCTTTTGCTACTCCGGAGGACTGGGATTTCGGCCTGCAGGATACTAAATATATTATCAAGGAACATGATATATTGACATTGAAGGATAGTAACCGACGTAGGGGAGCATGGGTATTGGAAACGACAGAGATTGATGAACGATATAAGGATGTACAAGGGGATATGGATATTGAATTGGGGAGATTTGCCGATGATATTGGTACAAAGGTAAAAATTCAACTTTCAAAGGATTATGAAACAAGCAATGCACCGGCTATATCTTATATGAATATCAAGGGTGATGTATTGGAACTAACTTTCTTTTCACCGGAAGCACCTTACGATGGGCAGTATAAGATTAATGGAAAAGTGGTGGACTTAAATACTGAATGTATATCACGAAGTGATTATATGCAACAAAAGGCTGGTGATGGTAGTGTTCGATTTAATACGAAGACAGGTATTAAGACTTTGTTGCTAGAATAGTCCATTGTATTGGTAATAGAATTTATTTTAACAAACTTGTGATAAAGATAGATTGGGAATGAATAAGAAAAACTTTTTATGTTTATTGTTTGTCCTATTGGCTTTTGTAATGAATGCAAAGGATTATAATGTCATAGATTTTGGGGCGATAGGTGATGGGAATACAAAAAATACAGTTTATCTTCAACTAGCTATTGATCGTTGCGCGGAAGAAGGAGGGGGGAGAGTGATTATTCCTTCCGGAGTGTATGTAACTGGTACTATTTTCTTGAAAAGTCATGTCAATTTACATTTGGAACAGAATGCTGAATTATCAGGTAGTAAAGACTTGGATGATTATCCTAATTTAGCGAAAGATAGGAAGGGAATTGTACATGCGGCCAATATTGAAGATGCATCCATTACTGGATTTGGCACAATTAATGGTAACGGATGTGACTTAGTATTCCAAAGTGGAGACAGTGCTCCGTTGCGACCTTATGTCGTTGTTTTCAAGAATTGTCGAAGGATGCATATTCAGAATGTGACTTTGCGTAATTCGGCCAACTGGACTTTCCGTATTTGGGATTGTGATGAAGTGTTTGTTCATGGTATTCGCATATATTCACATTGTAATTTTAATAATGATGGAATCGATATTGATGCCCGTAATGTAGTGGTTAGCGATTGTATGATTGAGTCTACCGATGATGGTATTTGTTTTAAAAGCAATCATAAGGAAAAACTTTGTGAGAATGTGACAGTGACTAATTGTATAATTGCTTCCAATTGCAATGCTATCAAATTTGGTACAGCTTCTATGAGCGGATTTAAGAATATAACAGTTAGTAATTGTGTGATAAAAACTCCGTCTGAAAATGATTTGTTCGGGTATAAGGCACATATGGTGCCGGGTGTGACAGCACCGGTAAATAATAATTCCGGTATTTCTATTGAGATGGTTGATGCCGGTATATTGGAGAAGATTTCGATAACCAATATTACTATGCAGGATGTCTTGACACCTATTTTTATAAGATTGGGGGCGCGGCGTCCTCGCCCGGTCAAGTATTTGAAGGATATTGTAATTTCTAATATTATAGCTAATGGTGAAAGCCTGATGACGAGTTCAATTACAGGTATTCCCGGATATTATGCAGAAAATATAAAAATCAGTAATGTGATATTCAATTGTCCCGGAGGAGGATTGATAGATCATGTGAAAAGAGAGATTCCTGAAAAAGAGAAAACTTATCCTGAAAATAAAATGTTTGGTCCCAATTTGCCGGCTTATGGCTTTTTTGTTCGTCATGCCCGCAATGTAACATTGGAAAATGTGTGTTTTAATTTGAGATATAAAGATGTTCGTCATGCTTTCTGGCTGGATGATGCTTTCAATGTAAAAGTCTTGAATCCGGAGTCTGATGATCATACTTCAGATGAGGCATTAGTGTATGTTAAGAATTCCAATAATGTAACAGTATCCGGTTATTCTTCTCCTAATGTTTTGCCTTTGTTCTTAAAAACAGAGGGTAAGGATAATTCTCGAATAAAATTGATGATGAATGATTTTTCTACGGTGAAAAAAGTCGTGGAACTTTCGCCAGAGGTTGAAAAAGAGAACGTGATTATGATGTCTAATATTGAAAAATAAGTAGAAATGAAAATATCAATCAGAAGAATCTTATTAATTGTAATCTTGATATTGTCTTGTGGTATAGTGCAAGCTACAAAGATAAAACATTCGTTATCCCAATGGAGTTTCCGTTTTCCATTACAAGAACTGTGCAAAGGCGTTAAGTCTTTAGGGGTAGTATCTATAGAACTGGTTGGACCGGAAAAATGGGATCTGATAAAAAGTTATGGGTATGATATAGCGGTAGCTGATGGAGCCGATTTAGGAGTAGAAAGGGGGTTCTGTAATCCGGACTTTCATGAAGAACTAATCTGGAGGTATAAACAGCTTATTCCGCTGGCTGCAAAGAATGGCATACGTAAAATAATCTGCTATTCGGGACTCAATACTAGTTTTTCTTCAGAAGAGGCTTTAGAAAATTGTGTCCGTGGATTACAACCTTTGATGAGAATTGCTGAAAAGAATAATGTAGTCCTTGTCATGGAATTATTTAGTTCAAATGAGGGAAAAGAAGAATATTTCAAACATAGTTATCCTCATTATGCCTGTGATAATGTGAAGTGGGGAGTTGAGTTATGTAGAAAGCTAGGGTCGAAGAGTTTCAGATTACTATATGATATTTGGCAGATGTATGATATGAAATTTGATATATTAAGTGATATTCGTAAGTATCATGACTATATTGCCCATTATCACGTAGCAGGTGATGGGAGAAAAGCTTTATCGGATAATGAACCGATTGATTTTAAAGAAATAATGAGGACTATTTATTCTTATGGATATGATGGATATATTGGTCATGAATATTTGATAACAAGAGAAGTATTTCCTCATATACAAAAATCTATTAAGATTTTGGAATTTGAACTGGAAGAAACTTTACCTAAAATATGAATGTGCAAATAAGTGTTCCCATCATTTCCTTTGAAAGAACTTGAGTAAGAAACTTTTTTTAATATGACTACAGGATGAAGAGAATTATCTTATTGTCGACTATATTATTAAGTTGCTTAGAATTATTTAGCATGAAGACTCCATATCGTTCGTACACTGTAACTGATGGTTTATCTAATAGTTCGGTAAAAGCAATTTATCAGGATAATATGGGATATATATGGTTAGGAACAAGGGATGGTTTGAACCGTTTGGATGGATACGAAGTAAAAAACTTTTTCTACAAGTCGGATACAAATGTAAAGCAATCAAATGATATTGTTAGCATAACTTCCGATCGACAGGGACGGATGTGGATTGGTACATTTAATGGGGTTACTGTGTTTGATCCTTTTAGTGAAAAATATTTGGATATTTCCATTATGTATCAAGGGGAGGAGTTACCTAAAGGAGTAGTTGTAGGAGTCTGGATTGCGCCAGATGAGGCTGTATGGGTAGCTACCAAAATTGGAGTTTATGTGATGCATGACAGAAGATGTACCCGATTGGATGAATTTAGAGGGTTGGATATAAACAGTATGGCTCCTGGTGGAAATAATCAGCTATTACTAAGTGTGTCCGGACGGGGAATTGCTCGTCTGGATACCGAAACTATGAAAGCTTTTTATGATATAAATGGAGACAACTATCAGGCTTTTCTGAAAATACTCCAGGATAGTAAAGGAAGGACATGGTTGGCGTCAGGATTGGATAATGTACTGCTTTATCAGCCACAGAATCACTCTGTTACTAAGATAAAGACTTTGTTGCCAGTTGATGCTACTAGTTGGAAGGGGCAGATTCATGATATGCTCGTCTATAATGATTCTATTTTATTATTTGCTACAGATAATGGACTTTGGGCGATGAATGAACGGACTCATGCCATTCGACGACAATTGGGAGAATGGCAACCTTCCGGTTTATTTGGTAGCTGTCGTTTAATGAGTCTTTACGAGGATCGTCAGGGGGGATTATGGGCTGGAACTTTCAATGAAGGAGTTTTGTTTTATCATCCTAGGCAATATCTGTTCCGTTATCATCCATTGACTACTGATCCTTTTCATTCTGTGCGAGTAAACGGACAGTTGATCGAAGGTGAAGGTAAATTGTGGATAGGACATAATGAGGGAATTTGTACGCTTGATTTAAAAGATGGTCATGTAAATGAGATCAGGTTGTCGGATGAACAATCACAGATGGCAACGAAGGATGAAGTGTATCATATGTTCCCTTATGAAGCGGATCAAATTCTATTTTATATATTGAATAAAGGAATTTATTCGCTTAATATGAAAACGAGTACTGTTTGTCGTGAGATAACGGTTCTTTCTTCGGAGCGGCAGGTACGATCAATGGCGAAGGATTCTGTGGGCAATATATGGATTGCTGAAGATGAACTTACGTGCTATGATCCTCACACAAAGATCTTGAATCGTTCATTTACAACCAATCAGGATGGAAGCACTCGTTTCATGCTTACACAAGATTTACTTGCGTATGGAACCTCTATGCTTGTAGGAGGACGTACGAGTGGAGTTTGGCATTTTAATTATTCCCCCAATGAACAAGCTCCTTATTTTAAAGGTGACCATACCGGATTTGAAGAGGTGGAGAATAAAAATGTAAGTGTCCTTTATCAGGATAAAAATAAAAATGTGTGGGTTGGAACATTTGATTCAGGAGTGTATTGTTACGAACCACAGAAAAAGACGATTGAACATTTTGGTGTAGAGCAAGGTCTGATACATAATTCTGTTTGTGGTGTGGTAGAGGATCGGAAGACAGGTGATATTTGGATTTCTACCATCATTGGGTTGTCTAGATTATCTTTCAATGATTTGAAAATTGTAAACTATACCTGTGATACAGCTTTTCCATTGAATGAGGTGTCCAGAAAAGCATTATTACAGACGAAAGAGGGGCGGATTTATGTTGGTGGAAATAATGGTATTGCTGAATTTGATCCGCAAGAGCTTGTCAAATGGGAGGAAGGAGAGAAGCCGATTGTTTATCTGTCCTCTATAAATAGTCTTGCTTCTGATAACCAGACAGAACAGGTGAAGTATGATAATGCACGTAGTTTGGAACATGTTGAACTCTCCTATAAAAATGCTGCTGTGGTTATTAAATTTTCTTCGTTGGACTATATCTTTCCTAAGGCTTATCGGTATGCATATCGGATGGATGGGTTGGATAATAATTGGAATTATAGTGACCGGAATGAAGTTGTCTATTCACATCTTTCTGCTGGTCACTATACCTTTTATGTAAAAGCTTGCAATAGTGATGGTATATGGGGACAGGAAACGACTGTTAATGTAATTGTTCATCCACCGGTTTGGCTCACTTTATGGGCAAAAGTTATTTATGTATTATTGTCATTAATGATAATTGCCCTTGCGTTGTATTATTGGTATAAGCGTAAAACTGATAAATATAAAAGAAAGATAGAAGAAATTAAAAAAGAAAATGTGGAACGTAACTATCGGATGAAGATGGAGCTTTTCACAAACTTCTCTCATGAATTACGTACTCCATTGACTTTGATTACGGGACCGGTTGAGGATATTCTGCAGGATGACACTTTACCTGAACGATTTTTGTATCCAATGAAACAGATATACAAGAATTCTAATCGTTTGTTACTTTTGGTAAATCAGTTAATGGATTTCCGGAAACTCGAATATGGTGCTATGCAATTGAGACTGAGTAGGGTCAACCTTGGAGTGTTTCTGACAGGTCAGATAGATAGCTTTTCTGATTTGCTAAAGAAGAAAGAGTTGACTATTGGCTATACTAATAATTATTATGGTGAAGAACTTTGGATTGATATAGATTTGATGGAGAAAGTTTTATTTAATCTGCTGTCAAATGCTGTGAAACATTCACCTAAGGGAACACGCATTTTGGTACGTTCCGTTGCAAGAGAAAGTAGTGTTGTGATTTCAGTAAAAGATTGTGGTGAAGGGATTTCAAAAGAAAATATATCTAAAATATTCGATTTGTTCTTTCAAGTAGAGCAAGGTGGTAAATCTAATTTATTTGGCAGTGGTATAGGGCTGAACATGGCACAATATGCAGTAAAGCTACATAAAGGAAAGATATGGGTGGAAAGTACTCTCGGATGTGGTGCGGAATTTTTTGTAGAATTGAATTTAGGTAAAGAATGTTTCGCTGAAGCCAATGTCGAATTTGTGGAAAACGACGAGGATACATACTTGAAAAAAATAAAACGTGAGTGTATAACTCCTATTGAAGAAAAAAATGTAAAACAGAAGGAGGGAGAGAAACGCCCTCATATATTATTGGTAGAAGATGACGATGATATGCGGCAGTATACTTCTCTTTTATTATCAAAACAATATGTTGTTAATACGGCTTCCAATGGTAAGAAAGCATTGGAAATTGCTGTCGAGCAAGTTCCGGATTTGATTGTCAGTGATGTTATGATGCCCGTCATGAATGGAGTTGAATTATGTAAGGCTGTCAAAGATGAAAAGATTACAGCTCATATTCCTGTAGTATTGTTGACTGCAAAGGTTTTGAGTGAGCATATCGAAGAGGGGTATGAGGCTTTGGCAGACGACTATGTATTGAAGCCATTTATTCCTAAAGTACTTTTGGCAAAGTTAGATAGCATACTTAAGAATCGTAACAGACTTCGTCTGATTTTTAGGGAGAAGTTGGATTCTATTGAAGTGCCGGTAGCTGAATTGAGCGCGCAAGATAGTTTTATACAGGAAGTAATGGATCTAATTCGTGAAAAGGCGCATGAACCGGAACTGTCTGTTAACGACTTATATGAAACTTTAAATATGGGACGTTCTCAATTCTTTCGGAAAGTGAGAGCCATATCGAATGTCTCTCCTAATAAATTGATTCAAAACGTTCGTATGAAATTGGCCGTTGAGATGTTGGCAACCGGTCAATATTCTATTTCTGAAGTTGCCTATAGTGTTGGGTATTCTGACCCGTCCTATTTTGGTAAAGTTTTTAAGGCAACTTATGGTATTGCACCTACAAGTTACTTGAAACAACATGATAAAAGTGTCATTTCTTAGTAAAAAAGTCCGGAAAGGAGGAAGTGTACCCTATTTTTCGAGTGTTTGATACAATATTCCCAATCTGTTGGATATCGTATATCTATATTTGCGGCGTTAAGGAATGATAAACGATTTATTAACCTTGTAAAATTTAGTGTATGAACGACAAAGTAAATCGGAGAAGCAGTCTCTATGAGAAACATAGACTCTTGACGACTCTTTTAGTATTATGTTTAAGTAGCGTCGTCTGGGCGCAAATGAAAGTAACAGGTACTGTGGTCGATATGATGGGGGAACCCATTATTGGTGCCAATATTGTAGAGAATGGCAATAAAGCTGTAGGAACGATTACAGACCTGAATGGTAAGTTTACCTTAAATGTAGGGAAGAATGCCACACTGATTGTTACCTATGTGGGCTATGTGGAAAAGAAAGTCAGTGTGAATGGTAAGCAACAACTTCTGATTAAACTCGAAGAAGACTCAAAGACATTAGATGAAGTAGTAGTTGTGGGTTACGGTTCAATGAAGAAGTCGGACCTGACTACTTCTGTTGCAAAGATTTCTGCGGATGCGATTGAAGGGCGTCCTATTACAAGTTTAAGCGATGCTCTTTCCGGACAATTATCCGGTGTACAGACGCAAACGGCTAGTGGTATTCCTGGTGAAGAAATGCAAATTTTGGTCAGAGGGGCCAGCTCTATTAATAGTTCATCGTCTCCATTAATTGTTGTAGATGGAGTAATTACTGAATCTATGAGTGATGTGAATCCTTCGGATGTAGCTTCTATCCAGGTTTTGAAAGATGCTGCTGCTACCTCTATTTATGGTGCCCGAGGTTCGGCTGGTGTCGTGTTGATTGAAACCAAGCAGGCTAAAGGAGCGAAACCGATCATTACATGGGAATCTTATTTGGGTGTGCAGAATGCTTATGACTTACCGGAAGTAATGAGTGCTAAGGAGTTTCTAGCTTATAATATATGGTACATGAATGCTAAATATCTTTCAGAGGGTTATAGCATGACAACTCCTAATAAAGACAGACCATCCAATCGTAGGATAAATGAAGATTGGTTGGCCAACCCGCAGTCGGAAACAGCGGACTGGTCATTGAATCCGTTACTTTCTACGGTGGATTGGACGGATCAGATTTTGAGAACTGCATGGACGCACAATCATCAAGTATCTGTATCTTCTAAGGGTAAAAAATATGCTATCTACTTGTCCGCAGGGTATATGAATCAGGATGGTATTGTGAAGAATACTGATTACGAACGTTTTAATTTCCGTATGAATGCTGCATTGGATATTAATAAATATTTGAGAGCAGGAATTAACTTTGCACCTACTATTTCTACACAGAACCGTGGCGAATCTGAAGGTAAGGATAAAGTGATAATGAGTTCTCTTTATTTGCCGGCAACTTTACGTTTGGATGAAAATACGCGGGATTTTGGATTTAATCCTAGTTACCAGACACAAGTGAATCCTTATGAGCGTTTGATGAATGTCACTGATAAAATTGAGAAAAGAGTATATAACACTGCTTTGTGGGCAGAAGTGAAGATATTGAAAGGATTGACATTTAAGACGTTGTTTAATTATAATACAGAGTCTAAAATTTCAGAATATTTCCTTCCGTTGAATGTACAACCGTTTTCTGCTTCAAGTGCTATTGGTACTACAGCTACTTCCTCCATATCTCGTACGGGTATTCAGAATACACTGAATTATGTAACGAAGTTTGGGAAGAAACATAAATTGGATATTTTATTGGGGCAGAGTATTGATGAACGTAACTACTTTAATAGTGACGCCGGTGCTCTTGATTTCCCTTTAGATTATGTGTCAACATTGAATATGGGAGCTACCCCGAATAAGGCTAATAGTGCCAGACAGATTTTACGTACTTCTTCTTTGTTTGGTCGTTTGAATTACAATTATGCTGATAAGTATCTGGCTTCAGCTTCTATTCGCCGTGATGGTTCTTCGCGTTTCGGACCAGGTAATCGCTGGGCATTATTTCCTTCTGTTTCTGCCGGCTGGAAAATAAGCGGTGAGGACTTTATGAAAAATATCAAAGTTATCAATTTGCTAAAAATACGTGCTTCTTGGGGTATGTCGGGAAATGACCGTGTAGGAGTGGCTGATTATATTTCGAATTATAATGTAATCAATGCGGTATATGGAGGGACCTCTCATGTTGGAATGTATGCCAAAAATTTAGCAAATAGTAACTTGAAATGGGAGACAACAAAAGCATTGAATTTCGGTCTTGACCTTTCTTTGTTCCGTAACCGGGTACAGTTGAATCTTGATTATTATATTAATCGTACTGATGATTTGCTTTATTCTTTGAAATTACCTGCTGCTACAGGTTTTAATACGATGAATACAAACTTGGCATCCATTGAAAATAGAGGTTGGGAAATGGATTTGACTACTGTGAATATTCATAAGAGAAATTTTAAATGGTCTACTACACTGAATTTGTCTGCCAATAAGAATAAAGTATTGGATATGGGAGGCAATGACAATGTTATAACAGAAGCTTGGGATGCTCGTTTTATCACTAAGGTTGGTGGACCGATTTCTCAATTTTATGTATATAAAACCGATGGTTTGTTGACGAGTGCTGATTTCGGTGTAGGGGCTGATGGAAAATATGATAAGAGTAAGCCTCTGGTTCCGGTTTTGGAAAATCAGATTCCAGGAAACTTAAAGTATGTAGATACGGATGGTAATGGGGAAATCAATTCTGATGATATGATACCTTATGGCTCTAATGATCCAGATTTGCTTTATGGCTTTACAAATCGTTTCTCATACAAAGGTTTTGAATTAAGTGTCTTCTTACGTGGGCAGATTGGTGGTAAAGTTCTTTATTTGGCTAGTCGTAATTTGAGTTCCGGACGTTCTAATTATAATCAGATGAAGCAATGGCTACATTGTTATAAAGAAGAGTATGCAGGCGGAAATCCTATCCCGACAGGACTTGGAGTTGATATGTCTTGGGATGGAAAGACACCGTTGCCTTATGGATTTGGTAATAACTCTCCATTAAGAGACGGAGTACTACACACGACGGATCAGTATATTTATAATGCAACTTTCCTGCGTATACAGAATATAAGTTTGAGTTATAAGTTACCGACTAAATGGTTGAGGAAGTCTCATATTCAATCTGCTAAAGTGTATGTGACAGCAGAGAACTTATATACTTTTACTGATTATGTTGGTAATCCGGATGTGAATAGTTATTCACCGAATAACCCGATGATTCGTGGAGTAGATTATACGACTTATCCTCAAGCGAGAAAATATATTTTAGGAGTAAATTTGACTTTTTAATCTACTATTATTATGAAAATATTTGCTAAATTACTGACCTTGTGCTGTTTTCTCTCTCTCTTTGCTTGTGAGGGGTATTTGGATGTAGAACAGCCTTCTATCTATACGGATGAGAATTATTATAAAAAACCGTCGGATTTTGAATTGGCGATTAATGGTTGTTATGCACAGTTACAGAAATTGTATAATAAAAATTGGTTGGAGGCTATTGTTAGCCGTGGAGATGAAGCGCGAAATTATAAAGAAATCAGTCGTTTTTTAGATACGGCTATGGAGCCAAAATGGAAAGGACCATGGTCGGATTGGTGGACGTTGATATATCGTTGTAATCAGTTATTAGACAGAATTGAACCCATTGAATTTACGGGATCTGCTACAGCGGAACAAAAGAAAAATTTGAAAGGTGAAGCGTATGCAATGCGTGGTTTAGCTTATTTTCAGTTTGCATGGTGTTGGGGAGGAGCACCTCTGATTATTCATGAAATGCCTCGTGAAGAAATATATACAGTCCGTCGAGAGAGTCAGGAGAAGACCTATGAACAGGCTATTTCTGATTTTAAAGATGCTTGGAATAATCTTCCGGAAAAATGGACGGATGCCAATGCCGGAAGAGTAACGAAGTATGCTGCGGCAGGAATGTTGGGACGGATATATCTGTATATGAAAAATTATACAGAAGCAGCTAATTGGTTGAAAGTAGTAGTGGATAAAGAGGGGGCACCTTATAAAATGGCCACAAAATATGAAGATTGTTTTAGTGATGCATATAATAATGGTCCGGAGCGAGTTTGGGAGGTACAATATTTAGGTGGAAAAAGTGGTAAGGCCTTAGGGCTTAGCCAAAGTTTTAGTGGTTGGTTCATTCCTTCTAATATTAATGTTTCTAAGGATTCTAAATTGATGAATGGCGTTTCTTTTGTTGGAGCTTCCGGGTCTATTCGTGCTTCGGAATCTTTATGGGGAGGAGATACATACGAAGAGGGTGATAAAAGAAAAGATATTACGGTTGTAACAGGATTGTATTTGGATAAGGACAAACCGGTGACGGACCAGTACTTTGTCCGTAAGTTCTTACAAATGTCGGAAACGACTCCGACTGCTTATGATGAATTTGGAAATAATATCTCTATTTTGAGGTATACAGATGTCAAATTGATGTATGCTGAAGCATTAAATGAGTTAGATTTCTATGGGAATCTAACAGAAGTTGTAGGCATTATTAATGAAGTCAGAGAAAGAGCTGGTTTGGAAACATTCGAAAATGGGAATTTTGCAAGTAAGAAAGATGTTTTTGATCGTTTGGTTAAAGAGCGTTTTGTGGAGTTCGCTTTCGAAGGGATTCGTTGGCCGGATCTGATTCGTTGGGATTTGGCAGAAGATGCGATGGAAAAACACTTTGCATTGGCTTCGGAAGAATATAATATAAATTCTAATGTTCCAACCTATAGTATGAAATCATATAATAAATTGGCTCCTATTCCTTTGTCTGATCTGTTGACTTATGGAAATGAAGATATTATGTGGCAGAATGAAGGTTATTAATAATTCGTCAATAATGAAATAACTATGATACAAAAAATGATGAAACATATATTATGGGGACTTGCATTGTCTATATCCCTATTCGCTTGTAATGATGATGATAACAACAATACATCCAATGATACAATGTATGACCGTCCGGAAGAACCAGGAGATGCAGCTTTTAGTTCTGCACCGATAACGGAAGGTGCATCGCTGTGGAATATTGAAGGGCTTGAAGCTGCATTGAAGAAAAATATAATGCCGATATATTCTAATAAAAATGATTATACAGCAGGGACAGTGTTTGCTGATTTTTATGTGTCGGATTTACCCGATGTTGCTTCTGATGATTATAATGCCACTGTAGCACGAAAAGAATGGTTGGAGACTGAAGCGGGTAGACAGAGATTAGAATATTTTAAGAAGTTTCTGACAGAAGATATGGTATTTGTACAAGGTGGTACTTTCTTGATGGGAGGAACAGCAGAACAAGGTGATGGCTTACATACTTCTATTTTTCCAGTACATAAAGTAACAGTAGATGATTTCTATATGTGTCGTTTTGAGGTGACTCAAGAGTTGTTCTCCTATGTTATAGGAAAATGGTATAAGTGGTCTTATGCCGATGGTATGTATGCTGATTATCCAGCAGATAAACGTAAAATGTCAGAAATTAAAACCTTCTGTGATAATTTGTCTAAGCTAACAGGGAAAAGGTTGATATTTGACCTTCCTACGGAGGCGGAATGGGAATTTGCTGCGCGTGGTGGACGAAAGAGGGTTTCTACGATGTTTGCAGGTAGCGATGATTTTTCGAAAGTAGGAAATTGCTATGAAGATTGTTTCCGTTTCAATGCGGTTAGTAACAAAATGATGGCATGGCCACAACGTGTAATGCAGAAAGCACCTAATGAATTAGGATTATATGATATGTCCGGCAATATGATTGAAATTTGTAAGAATGAGTTTAAAAACTATACTGAATCCGATCAAGTAAATCCGGGAAAAGATGAAATGATCAATACTACAAATTTTGATTTATTAAGGGTAACTCGTGGAGGAGGATACAGTGTGACTCCTGATTATTGTCGGATCGCAGTGCGTGGTGGAAAGAACTTGGAAAAGAATGATGCCACTATTGGATTTAGAGTGATATGTAGAATTTCTACCGAGGCGCCTGATGATGGAGATGAAACAGATGAGACTCGCCCGGAAGAACCGGGGGATGCATATTTTAGTGATGCTCCGCTGAAAGAAGGTGCGTCTTTGTTGACAGATGAGCTAAAAACAGAGTTATTGAATAGGATTCCGGTGATATATTCTGATAAGAACGATTATAACTCAACAAAACCGTTCTATGAATTTTACGCTTCGGATTTGCCGAATGTATCTTCTAAGGATGCGAATGCTAAACAGGCAAGGTGGGATTGGCTTGCGACTGATGCCGGTCAAAAGCGAATTAAGTATTTTAATGATTTTTTTGATAAGGATATGGTGTTTGTGGAAGGCGGAACTTTCTTGATGGGAGGAACGGCTGAACAAGGTGACGGTTTAAGCGATAATGTCTTTCCGGTACACAAAGTGACAGTAGATGATTTTTACATGTGTCGTTTTGAGGTGACTCAAGAGTTATATTCTTATGTTATCGGTAAATGGTATATTTGGAGTTACGGCGACGGGTTGTATGCTGACTATCCTGCTGATAAGCGTAATATGAGTGATATTAAAACATTCTGTGAAAATCTATCCAAGTTAACGGGAAACAAATATACATTCGATCTCCCTACAGAAGCAGAATGGGAATTTGCAGCACGTGGTGGAAGAAAAAGAAAGCAGACTATGTTCTCCGGAAGCAATGATTTTACAAAAGTAGGTTTTTGTAATGAAGATTGTGTTCGTCTCAATGGGGTATCAGGTAAGGAAGAAGCATGGCCACAACGTGTGAAGCAGAAAGAGCCCAATGAATTGGGATTGTATGATATGTCCGGTAACATAATTGAAATTTGTAAGGATGAATTTAAAAATTATACAGCGGATGAGCAGATTAATCCAGGTAAAGAGGCATCAATTACAGATTTTACTTTGACGAGAGTGATTCGTGGAGGAGGATTTAATGACAGACCTAGTCCATGTCGGGTGCTGGTGCGTAATGGAAAAAGCTTGAGTGCACGTGATATAACTATTGGTTTCAGGGTGGTATGTAGGCCGACAGGTAAATAAATGTATTAAAATAAGGTGAAAATGAGGAAGAATAATATTCTTGTATTTTGGGTAATGATTTGTGTAGGTTTGTGTGCTTGTAAGTCGGGAAAACAACAAACTGTAAATGATTTATTGAGTAATTTTCCGGTAGAGGCAGATCCGGTACAAGTCGGTAATAAATTAGCAGACCGCTATTTGGAACAATGGCATTCACAATATGGTAGTCCGTTACGCATAAATGAGCCGCGTACACAAATAACCTATCCGGATGTCTGTACTTGGTTGGGAGGGTTATGGTTTGCGCAAGCTACCCATAATGTTGGATTGAAAGATAGATTGGAAGCACGTTTTCAACCGCTTTTTACAACTGAAGCTTATTTGCAGCCTAAAGCTAATCATGTAGATAATAATGTGTTTGGTACAGTTCCTTTGGAACTGTATCTACAAACACAGGATGATAAATATTTGGAATTGGGTATGAAATATGCAGATGAACAGTGGAATGCTCCCGCTACACAGGAATTAACTGCTGAAGAAAAAGTATGGACTGATAAAGGGTATTCTTGGCAAACGCGTTTGTGGATGGATGATATGTTTATGATCACAGCCATTCAAGCACAAGCCTATCGGGTAACAAAAGACGAAAAGTATATTAATCGTGCTGCCAGTGAGATGGTCGTCTACTTGGACTCCTTACAACTGGATAATGGTTTATTTTATCACGCTCCTTCAGCCCCTTATTGTTGGGGACGTGCTAATGGATGGATGGCGGTTGGTATGGCAGAATTATTACGTATTCTGCCGGAAAGTAATCCGGATAAACCAGCAATTATGACTGCTTATCTTAAAATGATGAAGACATTGAAAAAGATGCAGAATGAGAAAGGAATGTGGCGACAATTGGTAGATGACCCTGAATTGTGGGAAGAGACTTCCGGAAGTGCCATGTTTACATATGCTATGATTGTCGGTCTGAAGAAAGGATGGCTTGACGAGAAAGAATATGGAGAAGCCGTTCGTAAAAGTTGGATTACTTTGTGTACATACATTGATGAAAAAGGCGACGTGAAGGATGTGTGCGAAGGTACTTCGATTAAAGATAGTCGCGAACATTATGTGAATCGTCTTCCATTGACGGGAGATCTTCACGGACAAGCACCGATGCTTTGGTGTGCATATGCTTTAGTTACGGATTTCAAATAATACAAATGAAAATAATCGGTTATTTATATGTATTGGTGGTAGTGTTCTCATCATGTATGAGAGAGCACTCTGCTACTTCTGTGCTACTTCAGAATCCTACAGACAGGGTACGGATAGATGAAAGTTTTACTTTGTCGCGTGCTGATCTGAGAGCAGTAGAGAATAGCTTGTTGCCTGTAATAGAGAAAACCGATGGAACGCGTATTCCTTGCCAAGTGGATGATATAAATCAGGACGGTGTATGGGATGAGTTGGCATTTGTATATACATTAGAAAGAAATGAGAATGTTGAATTGTGCATAAAGTGGGTTGATGTAACTAAGTATCCGGCTTTTGAAAGACGTACCAATATTCGTTATGGAAAAATGACTACTCCCGGTCATATAGAAGATTTGGTTTCCGATACTCATGGAAAACAGAGTCTTCCTAGGGGAGGAGTTGATTATCCCTATCAAATGGACGGCCCGGCATGGGAAAATGATAAAGTTGGTTTCCGCCATTATTTTGATGGACGTAATTGTCGTGATTTATTTGGCAAAAGAATTTCCGATATGGTATTGGACACTGTGGGAATTTGTGCTGATGGTCATCCTAGTAATACTTACCAGGAGTTAAGAGAATGGGGAGGAGATATTTTAAGTGCGGCCAATTCTTTTGGATTGGGCGGTATTGCTTTACAATTGCCGGATACGTTAGTTCGTATGGGAGTGGATTATAAAGATACGGTTGACATTATTGATTCTTCTCATTTTGAGGTGATAACCGAAGGACCGGTACGTTCTGTCTTTAGGCTGGATTTTATAGGTTGGGATGTATTGGGAAGTAAAGTGGATGTTCATGAAAAAGTGACAATATGGGCTGGGAAGTGTGGCTATGAGGAAGAGATTCGTACTTCACCTCTACCGGAAAATGGAGTACTGGTTACAGGAATTGTAGCTAACTATAATACTCGGAAGCCGATAGAAAAGCAGTATGATAATAAATGCGTATCAATGATTACGTATGATAAACAGACAGTTAACAGAGATTATGGGCTGGGAATGGCTTTACTTATTCCTTGTGAGCAGTTCTTGGAAACTTATCATACGCCGGATGAAGGCTATGGTATTCTGAAGACGTGGTGTGTTAAATTGAAACCGGGAAAAGATGGATACCGTTATCAAGTATATGCTGGATGGGAACTTGGTGTGGATTGTTTTTCTAAAAGAGATGAATTCATAAATCTGATAGATATGTACGCTGAAAATATAAATCATCCTGTTGTTGTCACGATTAAGTAAATTAATAAAAAGTAAGATGGTTATGAAACTTAGATATTTATTACTGGTTGTTTGCTGCTTGTTTTTGTCTGGTTATGCCTGGTCACAGGAACTGAAAAAAGAAGATTTTCTGCCAAAGGCAGTGAAAGCATTTGATCGGTTAACACTGGGGTATAGTGAAGCGCGTATCGCAAATGAAATTAAAAATAAAAATGTTCGTTGGATAACCAATCTAATGTCTTCATTTGCACTTTTTTATAAAGCAACGCATCAGGAACGTTATTTGAATATGTCGGAGCAAGTATTTAAAAGTGCAATACTCGCTTGGCGCAAAGATGAAAAGCTTATGCGTGGACGAGATGATTTTTTTGCTTTGCAGAATCTTACATTAACTTATGAAATTTTGAGAGATAATGGGCGTTTGAACAATGAGGCTGATGATGTGATGGTGCGTTTTGCCGATCTTCATTTTGAACCAGGATTTGTCATTGATAATAATCAGGGACAGGAACGCGCTTTAGGATTTGTACGGATGTATAATTTATTCCCCGAAGCACCGAATGCTCCTCAATGGAAAAAGTATATTGATAAAATGTGGGATTTTTGGTATCGGAATAAAGATGTGGACGAAGCTGCTACTTTATATGCTTCTATTCATTTGAATGATATCATTTCCATCGCCATCGAAAGTGGTAAGGTTAAATTGTTGAAGACTCCTGAAATCAAAAAGTGGTTTGAACGTTATCGTGATCAGCAAGCACCGAGTGGATATATGCCGGAGTATGGTGACGATTATTTCTTTGCATATAATAATTGGATATTGGTATTTGAGAAAATAGCCCGTTTGACGGGAGATGCTTCTTTTCGGAAGGCTGCCTGGAAATTGTTTACGATAGGTTATCCCAATTTAGATGAAAACAAGTATTTTAAGCCGGGTTGGAATCTTCGTCAGGCGTGTGATTGGGCCATTTTGGCAGAAGTGGCTTTATTGCCTACTTTTAAAGGTAAAATAGATTCTCCTGTTGGGCTTTCTATGGTAACGGCCCGTGTAAATAGAAAGGGGAAAGCAGGAATACCCGACCAATTGTTATTACGTGCTTCAACGGAACCGGGAACTCCTTTTATCATGAGTGATTTATATGCTTCCGGTACACATCAGCATCCTAATTTACGCGGTACGATTAACTATTTTGAAGTAGACGATAATCCTCTGTTTCATGGAGTACAGCGTCATGCTACTGATGCCCGTCATGGCAATACAGTCGTTGTGATGAAAGAATCGGCTGACGGATTTCCTTTTGAAATGAAGCAAAGTCGTTTGTTGACTAATACATGGTTTTCTGATTTTATAGATTTCACTCAATCTACGGAAATTTCCGCTAATCCGTCCATGCGGGGAATGAAAAGTCTGTCGTTCCGTTTTCAGGGAGAGCCGGGAGAAACAATCTATATTAAGAATGTGAGATTGATGGGAAAAGCAGGAGAAAAAAACATTCATGAATCCACGTTTAAAGAATATTGGAGCAAGAATGCAACGGTGGTAGATTATGGCAAAGAGGGAAAGATTGTAAAGATTGTACTTCGTGATAAAAATGTTACGTTTGTTAATTTGAATGTGGCGATGAATTTTGACTTGAATGAATATCGTTATATTGGTTGCGACTGGAAGCACATATCAAAAAAGAAAACAGAGAAGTCCACTCTTGATTTTGTAATACGTGCATATAATAAAGTAACTCTTCCCGGTGAAGAATATATTCATGAAAAAGCGGGTACATTGTTAAATTCGAATACAGTGAAAAGTGCAAAGGCAGAGACGAAAGGTGGAGATTCTTATGGACAAATCATACTGGATGATCAATGTGTGGAGGGAACGACTTTGCAGCGTAATATTGTGCTGACAAAAGAAGGTATCCTTGTTTTACAAGATTGCTTGTTACCGGGGCAGGGGACTGAAGAATGTGTGGCTGGTAGCTTGTGGCAATTGTATTCTTTAGATAAGAGCGGTAAGAACTGGTTTAACTCTTTGGGCGAGACGAAAGTTTGGAAAAATCGTGCAAATGAGGAAATTGGCAGAAGTCAGTTACTCGTTTATTTTGATAAGCAGAAAGGACGTAGTTACGGTGCGCAACAGCAGGAATATACGGTGAAACCGGTAACGGCTTTTGCTAAACAAAAAGTAAGGCCGGGAGAACCTGTAACTTTCGTAACGGTGGTTGTTCCTCATTCAGCAGGTTGGCGCTCAGAGGATATAGCCAAGTCTATTTCAACTAAAACAGATGAAATGCAGCGTAGCAATATACAGATTAAACTAGCTGATAAAACGGTATTGCATATCGAAGTTGCTAAAGATGGTAGATGGAATGTAGAACGTAAATAATCATTGCGGATTGAATTTAAAAACATGAAAGCCATGAGAATAAACCTGTTTGTATTATATATTATCTCTTTTTTACTAGGTGGATATGCATTTGCTCAAGATAAAAAGATTGAGAGTATGACACGCATAGAAGTGAAGAATAAGATTCTCGACAAGATTAAGATTCCCGATGAGGTCACATTCTATCATAGTAATGATGTGGATGTTTATGCGGCTTATGATTTAATTGTATCAGATAGCAGGACTGAACAAGAGCAAGGAAAAACAATTATTATGGGAATTCTTGATGCATTTGACTATGTGAAGAAACATTCTGGAATGAGAAAACTCGAAATCTCCTTTTTTGCTCGAGAAAAGTTTTTTGATTCAATGCGTTTATTGAAAGAAAAAGGCTTGATGGATCAGGAATTTAAGCGGTTGTCAGATGAAGTTATAAATCAGTTAAATTTATGTGAGGAGCGAGGGCCGAATAACCGGGCTGCCAATTATGCTATTGGCGCGTTGGCTGCTGCTGAATTATATCCTAAACATCCGGATATGAAAAAATGGAGAACTTATGCAGAGGCGGTGTGGAATGACTGGTATATTCCTGGAGATAGTTATGAACCGGCTTATGTTGCTCATAATGTTCCCCGGTTGATAGCTTTAGGAGTAAGGTTGGGAAAGTTGAAAGAACTGAAAAGTGAGAAGTTGAAGAAAGCTTATTATCGTTATAGAGACCATATCAGTTCTTCAGGTTTGGTTTCGTCTACAGGTGATGGAGAACCGTATGATCAGGAATCTTATGTAAAGGCATTTACCACCATAATGGAAGTTTGTCCGGATCCTACTATTTTATGGGCATTGAAGAAGACTTATCTGGCGGGGAATATGAAGACCGGTCGCTTGCCCGAAGAAGCTTTCGCCAAAGCATTTCCTCAATATGCGGATAGTGAGGTGAAAGAGCCTGAAGTTGGAGCGGCTGTACAATGTATTTTCCCGGATACTTATAAGAGTAAGGATCGCTTAATACTAGCTCCTTCACGAGAAAAGGGAGCACCTTTTGCGCAGTTTTGGATTCAAGATGACTGCAATATGTTGTATCACGGAGGAGTAGCTGATACACGTGGGGATTTAGTGCATTATGAAGTCGATGGAACTATGATTATTACGGATCGCGGACGTTATGAATGGCCTGCATGGAATAATACTTTATTGGTTTCAGAGCCGGATGCACAATATCCTTTCCGTGAAACTTCCGGAGTATTTTCAGGACGTTGGTACCGTTCTTCTGCCAATTTGAGAATAGCGCGGACGCATATGCCTTCTAAAGATTATGTGATTAATAACAAAAAAACTGCTGGTGTAAATTATGCATTGACAGAAGTGAAAAATCCATTAGGCTATATGTGGGGGAATCCGGATGCTATTGCCGGAAAAAACGATCTGCTGGATTTGCAGGAAGTCAAGATTGAATTCGCTTTGTTACCTGCTGCCGGTGAAAAATCTGTGGGTAAAATTTTTCCAGGTCGTACTTGGTTTGGAGGATATGAGTATCGAAATGTGTGTCCTTCGGATATCCCTGTCGATGTATATATCAGCGATCTTTTTATTGGAGGGGCTAAAGGCGAAAAAAAAATGGTGGTATTCGATGAGTTGAACGACAATATAACTTTTTCATTTACAGGTCCGGATAATACGCAGACCTTTACAGAAACACCATTGGCTAAAGAGGACTATGCGATAGTGACGGATACAGAAACAGGAAAGAAAGTGCTTCGTTTGCGAACTCGATATGGACGTACCATACTGCGTGTCAAGTTAAATGAAAAATTCAGTCTGACAGAAGAGTATAGTCGTATGGGATTATCTTATAAATATGTGACTCCTATTGAAGGATGGACGCGAGTACCTATTCAGTTGGCTATAAATGGATGTGACCTGAAATATAATCTTCGTTTGGATCGTCAACAAGGAGGTATTTTAACTAGTGCAACAGTAGAGAATAAAGAAAAGGATAGTTATGGATCAGTTTCTTATCGTGAAATTTGGACACATGACTCTTCTTGGAAAAGAAGAATGTTGTTGACAGAAGAAGGAGTATTAGTTGTTTTAGATGAATTTATGCCAGGTAAAGAAGCTGACGGATTGGTTGCGGGACCTGTATGGCATGTTCCTTCTGCTCCTCAATGTGGTGATGCTGATGGGGCAACAGCTACTTGGTTTGATGCCTCTTTATTACATTATCCGGCTTTGGTCAGGGCTTTTACTGATAAATATGGAGAAGCGGATAAAAAACTGTTTATAACATTCGATGCTCCTGGAAGTAGTGAGAAGGGAATACAGTATCAGCCGAAGCATTGGAAGAATGATGATTATGCGATTTATAGTAAACATGTTTTGAAAGCAGGAAAACCTATTCGTTGGCTTTCCGTATTGCTTCCACATCATAAAAAGCTGGATAGTAGAAAAATAGCTAAAGCGGTAAAGATTGTGAATAAGGGTAACGGAGAATATACAGTAAGGGTTGTTTTGTCTGATAAATATTGGAAAACTCCTTCGCTGGAGATTCTTTTAAAAACGGATGAGCAATGGAAGGTGAACCGGACACGGTAGTACTTGGGGATATTTTGATAAGTAATCATTGGTAATGAGTTAATTCACGGTTTTATAATTATAAATCTATAAAAGAGATAGAGCTTATGTTGAAAAAGATATTTTTGTTGGTAGCTGCTAATTTATTTCTGTTGGCGCAGGTGAAAAGTGATAGTCTGAAAGAAAAAGATTATGATATAACACGCTATGGTGCTAAATCAAATTCTGAAGTATTGAATACCAAGGCTATACAAAAAACGATAGATGCTGCGGCGGATGCAGGAGGAGGAAAAGTTATTGTTCCGGAAGGCACTTTCTTGACTGGTAGTGTTATTTTAAAATCTAATGTGGAACTCCATATTCAAAAAGGTGGGACTTTGCTGGGAAGTACAAAAGTAGAAGACTATACCCGCTTGAAAAGACGAATGGCATTAATTCTTGCAGATCACCAGGAGAATATATCTATTACAGGCGAAGGAGTGATTGATGGTCAGGGACGTGAGTTGGCTTTGTATATAGACAGCCTTTTTTATGTAGGAAAATTAGAACCTAGATTGTATAACCGTTCACGAAAAAGACCAAACGAAGGAGCTCGACCAGAAATCATAGAAATGGTAAAGTGTAAAAACATACAGATAAAGGGGGTTACAATTAAAGACGGAGCTTGTTGGCTACAGACTTATGATAGATGTGAAGATCTTGTAATGGATAGTATTAGAGTTGAAAGTGATGCTTACTGGAATAATGATGGTATTGATGTCAGTGATTGTAAGAATGTGCGTATTACTAATAGTTATGTAAATTCTGCAGATGATGGTATATGTCTTAAATCACATACAGAAGGATGTTGGAATGATAATATTCACATTGAAAATTGTACAGTACGTTCTAGTGCCAATGCCGTGAAGTTTGGAACTGTGTCTAGAGGTGGGTTTAAAAATGTAGTTATTAAAAATATACGGGTTTTTGATACATTTCGCTCTGCTATTGCTATTGAATCTGTCGATGGTGGATGTTTAGAAAATGTGTTGGTGGACGGAATTAATGCAACGAATACCGGAAATGCTATTTTGGTAAGACTAGGACATCGTAATAAGGGAGATGTGGGAACATTGCGGAATGTTACTTTGAAAAATATAAAGGTGGAAGTTCCGTTCGATCGTCCGGATAAAAACTATGAATTACGTGGACCGGATTTATCTGTGCTGCATAATCCCATACCTTCATCTATAACAGGAATACCCGGACATTGTGTAGAGAATGTAACACTGGAAAATATAGAAATAATATTCCCGGGTAGAGGAAATAAAGGAATGGCTATCATCCCATTGGACAGACTGGATGATGTGCCGGAACAGGAAACTGCATATCCTGAATTTTCAATGTTCGGTGAATTACCGGCATGGGGATTTTATGTTCGTCATGTCAAGGGGTTGAAGATGAAGAATGTATCAGTGAAGGCGATGGCTAAAGATTTCAGACCAGCTTTTGTCTTTGACGATGTGAATGGTTTAAATCTTCAGGATATAGATGTGCAGGGAGGAGAAAATATGCCACATATCATCCTAAAAGATGTAAAGGTTGAATATTTGTCAGTTGACAAGAAGCTACTACAACAATAATGTATCAAAATATCATGAATAAATACACTTTACTATTTATATTCTGTTTTTTTATCTCTGCCATTGGTGCCCAGCAATGTAAGAAAGAGGGATATCTGGTGATGGATATGGTACATCATAATCCGGGGGAGGCTATGACACAAACCTCGTTTCGTGATCCGGGGAAATTAGCTTCCTATCATTTTAATGGCATGGTGATAAATGAATTTAAGTTTCCTCAATGTGCCGTATCTTTTGATAAATTGAATAAGAATATTTTCCCCCGAAAATCTCCGGAACGTACATGGATCAATCTGTTAGCGGAAGAAATACGCGCACAGATTAGAGAATGTCATAAGAATGGATTACAGGCTTTTTATTTTACTGATATAATTGTTCTGCCCAAGAAACTGATCGAATTGTATAAAGATGAGATTTGTGATAAGGATGGGCATATATCATTTGAAAAACCTAAAACCTGGGAAATTCACAAGATAATGCTGGACGAGTTGTTTGAATTATTCCCTGAAATGGATGGATTGGTCATACGTACAGGGGAAACTTATATTCATAATATTCCTTATCATATTGGGAACGGTCCGGTAGATTACAAAAATAAATTGGATGAGAGTATAAAGATACATACACAATTACTAAACTTACTCAGGGAGGAAGTTTGTGTAAAACGGAATAAAAAGATTGTATATAGAACATGGGATTTTGGATTCTTCCATACACGACCGGAGTATTATTTATCTGTGACAGATGCGGTTGAACCACATTCTAATTTGTACATTGCGGTGAAACATACTCAGGGAGATTATTTTCGTACGTTTCCCTTTAACAAGACATTGATGTTGGGAAAACATAAGCAGGTGGTCGAAGTCCAATGTCAAAGAGAATATGAAGGAAAAGGGGCTTATCCGAATTATATTGCTAATGATGTTATTAATGGTTTTGAAGAAAACAAACATGATTCCCTTCCTCGTTGTTTGAATGATATCAAAGAAAATCCGTTATTTTATGGTGTATGGACATGGTCGCGTGGCGGCGGATGGCAAGGGCCTTATATAACGAACGAACTTTGGTGTGATTTAAATACCTATGTAATGAGTCACTGGGCGGTAAAAACGGAACGTAGCGAGGAAGAAATATTTAATGAATATGCTATAAAGAAAGGAATAACTCCAGAAACATTACCTTATTTCCGTAAACTATGTCTGTTGACTCCCGATGCTATAATACGTGGGAGAGGTTCCTTGATACATCCGGTTAACGTTGCTTGGACGCGGGATCATTTTTTAGGAGGGGTGGATCGACTGAGTCATATTTTTGATGAGATTATAGCTAAAGATGCGGTAGATGAGGCTTTATATGAGATGCGTTTATCTGTAGCACTTTGGAGTGATATTGTTAGTTTATCCCGACAAATAGTATGTAATGATAAAAGTACGGAACACTATATCCGTGTTTCTTCTCAATACGGCTATTTGCTATATGCAATTATGGAGCAAGGATGGATTATCATGCTCAAAGGATATTTGGGAGAGAAAACGGGGAAATGGGATAAATGTTCCATTCAATTAGCATTGGATACCTATGACCAACTTTGGGTAGAATATTGCAAACTGAAGGAAGATAATAAAGATTGTGCCACCTTGTATAATGGATATTTTCTAGGATGGAAACCGGGTGGACGTAATGTACCTGTGTGGATTGATGGAATGAAAGCCTCAGTTGATAAATACAGAGCATTGGTGAAGAAGTAATATTTAGTGTTAACTTTAAGAACTTACATATATGATGAAGTATAGTTATCTTTTAGTCTCTTTATTGGTATTAATGTCATGCACCAAACGTGCAGAGTCACCTCAAGCACCTATAAAATGGGTGAATACATTTATTGGAACTGCTCCTAGTGTGACGAAAGCGGCCAATTCTCATGGAAAAGGTACGGAAGAACTGGGACAGACTATTCCTGCGGTATTGACTCCCAATGCTATGAATAGTTGGACACCTCAGACACGATTGACTGAGAATAAATGTGTTTCTCCTTATTATTATAGAGATTCCTTATTTTATGGATTTCGTGCATCTCACTGGATTAATGGTGGATGTGCACAAGATTATGGATCTTATACAATTATGGGGTTAAGTGGCTCATTGAAGTGTTTATCGGAAGAGAGAAAAGAGCTTTTCCATCATAAAGATGAAATCGGTAGTCCGGCTTATTATTCTATACGTTTTGCCGAATCACAATTGCTCTCTGAAATGACTGCCACTGATCGTTCTGCTATCTTTAGATTTACACCCGACCAAGCAGATTCTGTATATATTTTGGTAACTCCTAATAATGATCATTTTGCCGGTTCCATCACAATAGACGTAGAGAAACAGGAAATCAAAGGATATAATCCTGCTTACCGTATTTATCAAGGAACTGGACAGTCGGCTGGTTTCAGCGGTCATTTCGTGGTTCACTTTGATCGTCCGTTTACGGTTTATGGAGTATATAATGAGAATGAGCGTTTACAGTCTGCAACGCAGATGGATAATAAGCGTGAATTGGGAGCTTATATCGGATTTAAACTGGATAAAGGGGAAGCTTTGATAGTGAAGACAGCCTCTTCTTTTACAAGTACGGATGCTGCTGCACGTAATTTGGAAGTAGAGATTCCGGATTGGGATTTTGATAAGGTACGGGTAGCCACAGAGAAACGTTGGAATGACCATTTATCTTCTATTAATATAGAGTCGGAGAATAATGATGATAAAGAAATGTTTTATAGTGCTTTGTATCGTTGTTCTCTGTTGCCTAGAATTTATAGTGATGTTGATGGAACTTATCCGGCATTTTCTTTGCGCGATTCAATTGTTCATGATCCTTCTTTTGTCTACTATGATGACTTTTGTGCATGGGATACTTATCGTGCATTAATGCCTTTGGTACATTTGATGAATCCGGAAAAAGGTGGAGATATGGTTTCTTCTTTGGTATCTAAATATGTTCAGGGAGGTTGGCTGCCGATATTTCCTTGTTGGAATAGCTATACTTCTGCAATGGTGGGCGATCATGTTATTGCGATGATTGGAGATGCGATCATAAAGGATATTCCTGTTCGTGATTTGGAAACAGCATACGAAGGAATGCGCAAAAATGCTTTTGAAACTCCTGTTTCCTATGAAGAGTATGTTGATGGAAAGGGACGACGCGGATTAAATTCTTATTTAAAATATGGTTATATACCTTTAGAGGATCCTGTGAAAGAAGCATTTCATACGGGTGAACAGGTTTCCCGTACGCTGGAATATGCTTTTGATGATTTCGTACTTTCTCAAGTGGCAAAGAAATTAGGGAAAATAGAAGATGCAATTTTATTAAAGAAGAGAGCGCTGAACTATCAGAATGTAATAGATCCTGTCACCGGTTATGCGAGAGGAAGACATGAAGATGGGCGTTTTGTTGAGTATTTCGATCCTTATATATTTGCACCTTATATAACTGAAGGCTATCCTTGCCATTATACATGGTATGTTCCTCAAGATATTCGTGGTTTGATGACAGCAATGGGGGGGCAGGAAATATTTGAAGCAAAATTGGATTCAATGTTTTCAGAAAACAGATATTGGCATGGGAATGAGCCTTGCCATCAAGTTGCTTATTTGTATAATTGGCTTGGAAAGCCGGCAAAAACTCAACAACATGTTCGTCGTATCATGCAAGAAGAGTATTTATTGGATGTCGGTGGCCTTTCGGGTAATGATGATTCCGGTCAGATGTCTGCATGGTATGCTTTTTCTGCTTTGGGATTTTATCCAGTATGTCCGGGAACACCTTATTATATAATTTCAAGTCCTACCTTCAAAAAGGCATCTATCCGGTTGAAGGATGGTAAGTCTTTTGAGATAGTAGCTGAGAATGTTAACGGTAGAAACATATATATTCAGTCTGCTACGCTTAATGGAACTCCTTATAATAAGAACTTCATAAGTCACGTTGATGTTATGAAAGGTGGTGTCTTGAAATTTGTTATGGGCGAAAATCCCTCTCAGTGGGGTAGCGGAGATGAAAATATTCCTTTCTCAATATCCGAATAGAGAAGTACACATACTCAATAGCTTATAAAAAGCTATTGAGTACTAATGATAATTTTAAACAAGGAACTATGATGAATGAAAAAACATTTAGTCCTGATTATACAAATATATTAAAAGTATTGTATAATCAGAAGCCAGATTATTTGCCTTTGTATGAGCATAATATAGATGCTCCGTTTATATCGAAATACATTGGCGAGAGGCTGGAGATTATTTCCAATACTCCAGATGAACTAGAAGAATTCTTCCGGAAAACTATTCAATTTTGGATAAATGCGGGGTATGACTCGTTTTCTTATGAGGCTGGTATTTGTGACATTTTACCAGGACATGGAGCCATTTTAGGCGGTATGCTTGGTCCTATTCAAACGCGGGAAGATTTTGAAAGATATCCGTTTGACGAAATTCCTGCAATTTTTTGGAATACTTATAAACCTCGGCTGGATGCAATTCGTAAGGTACTTCCGGCAGGAATGAAAGCATATGGTGGATGTGGCTATGGCATATTTGAAACAGCTCAGGACTTAGTGGGGTATGAAAGTCTTTGTGTAATGCAGTATTTGGATCCTGATTTGTTTACTGACTTATTTAATAAGATTGGTGATTTGTATGTGACATTATGGACAAGAATGGTTCACGACTATGCGGATATTTTCGTTTTTCATCGTATGGGAGATGATTTGGGACATAAGACTGCAACAATGCTTGAGCCGGATACGATTCGTCAGTATATTCTTCCTCAACATAAACGTGTGATTGATGTTGTGCATAGTGCCGGTAAGAAGTTTTTGCTACATAGCTGTGGTAACATATTTGAAATAATGCCTGATATTTTGGCGAATGGTATTGATGCAAAACATTCTAACGAAGATCAGATTTGTCCTTATCAAGTTTGGATTGAGAAATATGCAGACAAGATAGGACTGTTCGGAGGTTTCGATATGAATTTCCTGATTTTGAATCCATATGATACAGTATATCAGAAAGTATTAGAGGAAGGTACATTATTCAGGTCTATGGCTAATGGTTATGCGCTTGGGTCCGGTAATTCGATACCTGACTATATGAGCATTGAAGGTTTTAATGCAATGATTGATGCAGTGAAAGAAATTAGAAGACGCGAAAATAAATAAAGAAGAAAATATTATGGAAAAAATACTTGGCAGAATAAAAGAATGTGTGATAGTAGGTAAAATAAATGCATCAACCCCCTTCCCTCCTCATATGAAGGGAATGCCCGGAGCTTATGATTATGCAAAAGAGGCTTTAGAAGAAGGAGTGGCTCCTTCTGAAGTAATGAATAAAGCTCTTGTTCCTGCTATGGATGAAGTGGGACAACGTTTCACGGAAAATAAAATATTTGTCCCTCAGATGTTGTTATCAGCTAAAGCGATGAATGCAGCTATGGCTTTACTGAAACCTTATTTCAATTCCGGAGAAGTGAAAAGGAAAGGTACTGTTATCATCGGAACTATATTAGGAGATTTGCATGATATTGGTAAAAATCTTTGTGGCATGATGATAGAAGGTGCCGGCTGGGAAGTGATTGACCTCGGGGTGGATGTCTCTTCTGATAAATTTATTTCGGCTCTTCAGGAACACCCTGATGCTGTGATAGGTATGTCTGCTCTGTTGACTACTACAATGACCAATATGGCTCCGGCTATTCAGGCAATTAAGGGCTATTCTCCACAGACCAAAGTAATGGTGGGTGGTGCTCCTCTTTCTCGTGAGTTTGCTGTCTCTATTGGAGCTGATGCTTATGGAAAGGATCCTCAGGAATCGGTGAAATGGTTGGATTCTCTTGTTTCATAAAATAATGATATTTGACTATAAATTAACTTATTCCTCTCTACAGCTTTCGTCGGATGATTTTTCTGGTATTTTTTCGAACGAAGAAGAAGCTGAAATGTTGTCCGATGAACTGAATTTGGTTATAGATCAGGGAGAGGAATGGATAAAGCCTTTTGGTAAAGTTCTACTTACTGATGGGGTTGATATAGGCATTACAGATTTAGGTGTCCGGAATGTCCGTTTTGAATGTGGGCGAAAAATAGCTCGTTTAATGAAAGGAAGTGAGCAGGTAGCTTTATTTGTTTGTACCATAGGTGCCGGAATATCAGACGCCTATAAATATTTCATTTCGCAAGGTGATCCGTTGAAAGCTTACTTTGCAGATACTTTGGGTAGTATTGCTGTTGAAAAGGCAATGGACCAGGTTCAACATCAATTAGCGGAAGAATTGTCTGCACGTCAATTGCAACTCACCAATCGTTTTAGTCCGGGATATTGTGGATGGCTTGTGAGAGAGCAACAGAAAATTTTTTCTTTTTTCCCCTCATCCCCTTGTGGAATTAGCTTAAGCGAATCATCCTTAATGATTCCTTCCAAGTCGGTAAGCGGTATTATTGGTGTCGGACATTCAGTTCGCTATGTAGAACATAATTGTATGTTGTGTGAGATGAAGAATTGCTTATATAGAAAGAAGTTACATCAAAGAGAATGATTATGAAGAAACAGATTTCGCTAAAAAGCGTCTTACCAGTACTTTTTGGCTTTTGGGTGATGGGATTTGCAGATGTGATCGGCATTTCGGTGACTTATGCAAAAGAGGAATTTTCATGGAGTGAAACGCAGGCCGGTTTTTTACCTTTTATGGTTTTCTTTTGGTTTCTGTTTTTGTCAGTTCCGGTTGCCTCATTAATGAATCGTATCGGAAGAAAGAATACGGTTCTATTTAGTATGTTGTTTACTTTCGTAGGTATGGCTCTTCCTTATTTTCTATTTAATGAATGGGCGTGTTATTTTGCATTTGCTTTGCTTGGAATAGGAAATACGTTTTTGCAGGTTTCGCTCAATCCTTTAGTCTCTAACGTGATTGATGGAAGTTTGTTGACCAGTACATTGACGGCGGGACAGTTAATAAAAGCCATATCGGCTTTCGTTGGTCCGCTTTTGGCAGCTTTTTGTTCCTTGCAACTCGGAAATTGGGAAATGATGTTTCTGATTTATGCAGGAATAACCTTACTTTCTACCATTTGGCTTTATATGACAACCATAGAGAAAGAGGTGGTGAATAATCGAGCCACATCATCTATAGGGTCTACTTTCCAACTTTTAAAGGATCGTCGGATATTGATACTATTCTTTGGAATCATATGTGTGGTTGGTTTGGATGTGGGAATGAATACTGTTACTCCTAAGTTATTAATGACCCGTTTGGATTTAGCCAAAGAAGTTGCCGGATATGGTACTAGTTGGTATTTCGCGGCTAGAACTTTTGGCGCTTTTCTAGGAGTCTTGATTTTGACCAAGCTATCAGAAAGAACTTATTTTGCTATTAATATGCTGGTTGCTTTATTGGCTCTTATCGGTTTGATCTTCTCATTTTCCTATACCGGCATTCTTATGTGGGTTTGTCTTATAGCTTTTTGTGCGGCAGGCATCTTCTCCGTTATTTACTCTTTGGCTTTAAGGATACAACCGGATAGAGCTAATGAAATTTCGGGATTGATGATAACTGGTGTATCTGGCGGAGCTGTTATTCCTTTATTAATGGGAGTAGCTGCCGATTGTTCTGGTAGCCTGATCGGTTCTTTGTTGATATTGGGAGTATGTATTGTGTATTTATTAATATGTTCTTTTAGAACAGAAGCAAAATTCAAATAAAAGTATTATGAAAACATGGATAAACGATGTTCTATCGAAAGCGGAAGTTACGTCATTGCCTATAATGACACATCCTGGTATTGAGTTGATAGGTGAAACGGTAAAACGTGCGGTAACTGACGGAGAGGTACACTTTAGAGCTATTCAGGCTGTCGCAGAACGTTATCATACTTCTTCTTGTACTGTAATTATGGATTTGACGGTAGAAGCGGAAGCTTTTGGTGCGCAAGTTAAGTTTCCCGAAGACGAGGTTCCTACGGTAATAGGTCGTTTGATTACAGATATGGATTCTGTTGATAAATTGCAGATTCCAGATTTAAGTCAGGGACGGTTGCCAGAATATTTGAAAGCAAACCGTCTTGCTGTTGAATTTATGAAGGATCGTCCGGTTTTTGCAGGTTGTATCGGTCCATATTCATTGGCGGGACGTTTGTATGATATGTCGGAAATAATGGTTGCTATTTATATCGAACCGGATATGATTTTAGCTTTGCTTGATAAATGTACGGAATTTCTGATACAGTATTGTAAGGCTTTGAAGGAACTGGGCACTGCTGGAGTTGTCATAGCCGAGCCAGCAGCCGGTTTGTTATCAAATGAGGACTGTATGATGTATTCAACCGTGTTTGTTAAACGTATTGTGGAGGCTGTACAGGATGATGACTTTACAGTTATTCTTCATAATTGTGGAAATACAGGTCAATGTACTCTGGCAATGGTGGAGAGCGGTGCAAATGCTCTTCACTTTGGTAACAAGATTGATGTGGTGGAAGCATTGAAAGAGTGTCCTTCGAATATATTAGTAATGGGTAACTTAGATCCCGTTGGTATTCTTAAACAAAGCAATAGCCAACAAGTTGTAGCTGAAACAATGGAATTGTTGGAACGTACAAAAGGATATGGTAATTTTGTGATTTCAACAGGATGTGATGTTCCTCCTCTGGTTCCGGAAGAGAATATTCAAGCGTTTTTTGATACAATACAGAGGTTTAATGCCAAATAGAATTATAGGTATAAAGATTGAGGGTTTGAAATAGGTGTGAATGATGGAAAGGAAATAGGTTTTAGATCTGTTTCCTTTTTATTTTTTTATCTGTATGGCTATCTGGTTGAAATCTCGTACATTTGTATCCATATAACTTTTCAAGGATCAGATGAAAGAACGAAATAAGAGAGTGCTGGTGGGTATGAGTGGCGGTATAGACAGTACCGCTACCTGCCTTATGCTGCAAGAACAAGGATACGAAATAGTGGGAGTCACTATGCGTGTATGGGGAGATGAGCCGCAGGATGCCAGAGAGTTGGCTGCCAGGATGGGCATTGAACATTATGTGGCGGATGAACGTATACCTTTTAAAGAGACTATTGTAAAAAACTTCATAGACGAATATAAGCAGGGACGTACACCGAATCCTTGTGTGATGTGCAATCCGTTGTTTAAGTTCCGTGTGTTGACGGAATGGGCGGACAAGTTGGGTTGTGATTGGATTGCTACCGGACATTATTCACGGCTGGAAGAGAACAACGGGCATATTTATATCATAGCCGGAGACGATGATAAAAAAGACCAGTCTTATTTTCTTTGGAGGTTGGGACAGGATGTGCTGCGACGTTGTATCTTTCCGTTGGGGGATTATACAAAAATAAAAGTGCGTGAATACCTGGCTGAGAATGGCTATGAGGCTAAATCGAAGGAGGGAGAGAGTATGGAAGTCTGTTTCATTAAAGGAGATTACCGCGACTTTCTCCGCGAACAGTGTCCGGAATTGGATAGCGAGATCGGTCCGGGATGGTTTGTCAACTCCGAAGGTGTAAAGCTGGGGCAGCACAAAGGGGCGCCTTATTATACTATAGGTCAGAGGAAAGGACTGGAAATCGCGCTTGGAAAGCCTGCTTATGTGTTGAAAATCAACCCTCAGAAGAATACGGTGATGCTTGGCGATGCGGAGCAGTTGAAGACGGATTATATGTTGGCGGAACAGGATAAGATTGTGGACGAACAAGAACTGTTTCAGTGTGAGAACCTGACGGTACGGATTCGCTATCGCAGTCGTCCGTTGGCCTGTCGGGTGAGACGTCTTGAAGACGGTCGTTTGCTTGTCCGTTTTCTTGAAACGGCTTCGGCTATAGCTCCCGGACAATCGGCTGTATTCTATGATGGAAAGCGAGTGTTGGGAGGAGCTTTCATAGCTTCACAGCGTGGAATAGGTCTGGTGATTCTGGAAAACGAAGGATTTTAATTGATAAAATAAAGATAACTGATGAAGAAGTTTATACTATTGATTCTTACTTTAACTGTGTGCTTGGGTGGATTCGCCCAATTTACTCCCGGAGATACCTTGAAGTATCGTATCAGTCTGAAAGACAAGGCTGCTACCGATTATTCTTTGCAAAAGCCGGAAAAGTACTTATCCAAAAAGTCTATTGAACGGAGAAAGAAACAGGGCTTGAAGATTGATTCCACCGATTTGCCGGTATGTAAGAAATATGTAGACGCTATCCGTCGGAGAGGAGTTCACATACTTGTGACCGGAAAATGGGAGAATTTCGTTACTGTCTCTTGTAATGACAGTGTGTTGATAGATGAGATTGCCCGCTTGCCTTTTGTGCGTTCTGCAGAAAGAGTATGGAAAGGAAAGATGGAAAAAGCTACCCGAAGAGATTCGCTGATTAATAAGCCGCTACGTACAGATAGCCTTTACGGTCCTGCGTGTACCCAGATTGAGATGAGCAAGGCGAACCTCCTTCATGATGCGGGTTTCAAGGGAAAAGGAATGACGATTGCGGTTATTGATGCGGGATTCCATAATGTAGATAAGATTGAAGCGATGAAGAATATCGATATTCGGGGTGTGCGTGACTTTGTAAACCCGGAGGCGGATATTTATGCGGAAAGCAGTCACGGTATGTCCGTCCTTTCCTGTATGGCGATGAATCAGCCGAATGTCATGATCGGTACGGCTCCCGAAGCTTCTTATTGGTTATTGCGCAGTGAGGATGAGTATTCGGAGAACTTAGTGGAACAGGACTATTGGGCGGCAGCTATTGAGTTTGCCGATAGCGTAGGTGTGGATTTGGTGAATACATCACTTGGATATTATTCCTTTGATGATCCGACAAAGAATTATAGGTACCGTGATTTGAACGGGCATTATGCGTTGATGTCACGTGAGGCTTCCCATGCAGCCGATAAAGGAATGGTCGTTGTTTGCAGTGCCGGAAACTCCGGTGCGGGTTCGTGGAAGAAGATTACCCCTCCGGGAGATGCGGAAAATGTGATCACTGTAGGCGCCATTAATAAAAGAGGTGAGTTGGCTCCGTTTTCTTCCGTAGGAAATACGGCGGACGGACGGGTGAAACCTGATGTGGTGGCTGTCGGTCTGGGATCGGATGTGATGGGAACGAATGGCAATCTTAGCCGTGCCAACGGTACGTCTTTCTCTTCTCCGATTATGTGTGGGATGGTGGCTTGTCTGTGGCAGGCTTGTCCAAAGCTGACGGCAAAAGAGATAATCGAACTTGTTCGCCGTTCGGGTGACAGAGCCGGTTTCCCCGACAATATTTATGGCTATGGCATACCCGACTTATGGAAGGCTTATCTAGACTCCTCCTCTAAGGAAAAGAAATAAGATGGCTGCTGTATGATAAACACTATGAATCAGTCGAAGCGGTCAGACCCCTTCTCTTCGGGGGAGGGTGGAGAAAGACTTTCTCTTTTGGAGCTGAATGCGCTTGTCCGCCGTAGTCTGGAGCAATGCCTGCCTGATGAATATTGGATACAGGCTGAGCTGAGCGATGTCCGTTCCAATACGACAGGCCATTGTTATCTGGAATTTGTGCAGAAAGATCCTCGCAGCAATAGTCTTATCGCTAAAGCACGCGGTATGATTTGGAATACCATTTATCGTTTGCTGAAACCCTATTTCGAGGAAACGACCGGGCAACCGTTTACATCCGGCATTAAAGTGCTGGTGAAAGTGACCGTCCAGTTTCACGAACTTTACGGTTACAGTCTGACCGTGCTTGATATTGATCCTGCCTATACATTGGGAGATATGGCCCGTCGTCGCCGGGAAATACTGTTGCAGTTGGAGGAAGAAGGAGTACTGACCTTGAATAAGGAATTGGAAATGCCTCTGCTTCCTCAACGTATTGCGGTCATCTCTTCCGCTACTGCAGCCGGATACGGTGATTTTTGTCATCAGTTGCAGCATAATCCCGGAGGGTTCTTCTTTTACACAGAACTGTTTCCTGCATTGATGCAGGGGAATCAGGTGGAAGAATCTGTGTTGGCTGCATTAGACCGCGTCAATGCCCGTATTGATGATTTTGATGTGGTGGTCATCATTCGTGGCGGAGGGGCTACTTCCGATTTGTCCGGCTTCGACACTTACCTATTAGCTGCTGCGTGTGCGCAGTTCCCGCTTCCTATCATTACCGGAATTGGTCATGAACGAGACGATACAGTACTTGATTCGGTGGCTCATACCCGGGTGAAAACTCCTACGGCTGCGGCGGAACTTTTGATTCATCGGGTTGCGGAAGTGGCGGACCGTCTGGAGGATTTGTCTGTTCGCATTCGGCAAGGAGCATATACGCTGTTGGAGCGGGAGCGGAGAAGATTGGATACACTGCAGGCTCGTATCCCGAACCTTGTACAGCGGAAACTGACAGAGGCGCGTCTTGCCTTGCTGACAGCCCGAAAGGATCTGTCGCAAGCCACAATGGCGTTATTGTCCCGCCAGCGTCACCGATTGGAACTTTTGCAACAACGCATTGCCGATGCTTCTCCTGATAAATTGTTAAGTCGTGGATACAGCATCACGCTGAAAGATGGGAAGGCGGTAACGGACGCATCCTCATTGAAGTCGGGAGACAGATTGGTCACCCGGTTCTCGAAAGGGGAGGTGCAATCTGTGGTAGAGCAAAGCCGTCTTATCGGAACTGATAAAAGAAACAAATCTCATTAACTCTTAATAAATATAACGATCGTGGCAGCAAAAAAAGAAACCTATCTTCAAGCAATGGAACGTCTCGAGAAGATTGTTCGCCAGATAGACAATAATGAATTGGATATTGACATCTTGGGTGAGAAAATCAAAGAAGCCAATGAAATAATAGCTTTCTGCACCGAAAAACTGACGAAAGCAGATAAGGAAGTCGAAAAATTATTGCAAGAAAAGCGGCAATCTGAAGAATAAAAGCTATTTTTGCGAATCAATACATAAGAAAAATAAACTAATACATTACAATATGAAAGAAATAGACTGGGCGAATCTGTCATTCGGATA
>UMBU01057848.1_pt1 | contig 41269 bp, 21 predicted proteins | sample 1964051 | NCBI WGS metagenome assembly UMBU01 (sample SAMEA4835949, study PRJEB28245) | human gut metagenome | biome: gut microbiome; material: fecal sample | place: Denmark | collected 2008
GCTGGGTAAACCGGCTGAAATCAATGAGCTTGCTGCAAAATGGGGCTTGGGAAATATCAGCAAGGCTACTATCATCGATCCTGAAACTTCTCCGAAACATGAAGAGTATGCACAGTTGCTGTGTGAGTTGCGCAAGAAGAAAGGGATGACTATCGAAGAGGCTCGTAATTTGACAAACGATCCTTTGTTCTATGGTTGTTTAATGATTAAGAGCGGTGATGCTGACGGTCAGTTGGCAGGTGCCCGCAACACTACCGGTAATGTATTGCGTCCTGCTTTGCAGATTATCAAGACTGCTCCGGGAATCACTTGTGTATCAGGCGCAATGTTGTTGCTGACACATGCTCCGGAATGCGGAAAGAACGGTATTTTGGTAATGGGTGACGTAGCGGTAACTCCGGTTCCGGATGCTAACCAGTTGGCTCAGATTGCTGTTTGTACAGCACAGACTGCTAAGGCTGTTGCCGGTATCGAAACTCCGAAAGTTGCTATGTTGAGCTTCTCTACCAAAGGATCTGCTAAACATGAGGTGGTGGACAAAGTGGTAGAGGCTACAAAGATTGCCAAAGAAATGGCTCCGACTCTCGACTTGGACGGAGAAATGCAAGCTGATGCAGCTCTTGTTCCTGAAGTAGGTGCAAGCAAAGCTCCGGGTTCACAAGTTGCCGGACAAGCAAATGTATTGGTTGTGCCGAGTCTGGAAGTTGGTAATATCTCCTACAAATTAGTTCAACGTCTGGGACACGCTGATGCAATCGGCCCGATTCTTCAAGGTATCGCCCGTCCGGTGAATGACTTGTCTCGCGGTTGTTCTATCGAAGATGTATATCGTATGATTGCTATTACAGCTAATCAGGCTATCGCAGCAAAAGCTAACCATTAATCACTAACCCGTTAAACACTGAATACATGAAGATTCTGGTATTGAACTGCGGAAGTTCATCTATTAAATATAAATTGTTCGACATGACCACTAAAGAGGTGATTGCTCAAGGTGGTATCGAGAAAATCGGTCTGAAAGGATCATTCCTTAAACTGACTCTGCCGAATGGAGAAAAGAAAATCCTGGAAAAGGATATTCCGGAACATACAGTAGGAGTAGAGTTTATTTTGAATACATTGATTAATCCTGAATATGGGGCAATCAAGTCTTTGGAAGAAATCAATGCGGTAGGTCATCGTATGGTGCACGGAGGCGAACGTTTCAGTGAGTCTGTATTGCTGAACAAAGAAGTATTGGAAGCTTTTACGGCTTGCAATGACTTGGCTCCGCTTCACAATCCTGCCAACTTGAAAGGTGTGAATGCCGTGTCCGCTATTCTTCCTGACATTCCTCAGGTAGGTGTATTTGATACAGCGTTCCATCAGACTATGCCTGACTATGCATATATGTATGCTATTCCTTATGAATTGTATGAAAAGTATGCAGTACGCCGTTATGGTTTCCACGGAACTTCCCACCGTTATGTTTCAAAGCGTGTATGCGAGTACTTGGGCATAACTCCGGAAGGAAAGAAGATCATTACTTGTCATATTGGTAATGGTGGTTCTATCGCTGCTATCAAGGATGGCAAGTGTATGGATACTACGATGGGTTTAACCCCGTTGGAAGGCTTGATGATGGGTACTCGTAGCGGTGATATCGATGCCGGTGCAGTAACTTTTATCATGGAAAAAGAGGGCTTGAATACAACCGGTGTTTCCAATTTGCTGAACAAAAAGAGCGGTGTACTGGGAGTTTCAGGTGTATCAAGCGATATGCGTGAATTGGATGCGGCTTGTAAAGCCGGCAATCCGAAAGCAATTCTTGCTGAAAAAATGTATTACTATCGTATTAAGAAATACATCGGTGCTTACGCTGCTGCATTGGGTGGTGTGGATATTGTATTGTTTACAGGTGGTGTCGGTGAGAACCAGTCACTGTGTCGCGAGGAAGTATGCAAGGGATTGGAATTTATGGGTATCGAGATCGATAAGTCTGTCAATGATAAGATTCATGGTGACGAAGCTGTAATCTCAACTCCTGCTTCTAAAGTGAAAGTTGTAGTAATTCCGACAGATGAAGAGTTATTGATCGCTTCTGATACAATGGATATCCTGAAGAAATAAGTTCATAAACTCCGGATATAGAAAAGGCGGCTCGGTGACGAAGCTGCCTTTTTTATTAGCTATCTTTCATGGTTCTCGTTTTTTTTACCTTACTTTGTATCTTGAAATAGAGCCATAACCGATTGATATGCGTTACTCCGTTATAATTCCCGTTTATAATCGTCCCGACGAGGTGGACGAACTGTTGAAGAGTCTGACTACCCAGCATTTCACAGATTTTGAAGTGATTGTGGTAGAAGACGGTTCATCTGTTCCCTGTAAAGAAATAGTAGACCGATATACGGATAAGTTGGATATAAAATATTTCTTTAAATCTAACTCCGGACCGGGGCAGAGCCGTAATTACGGGGCAGAACGTAGCGAAGGAGAATACCTTATTATATTGGATTCTGATGTCATCCTTCCCGAAGGCTACTTCGATGCGGTAGAGAAGGAGCTTGCCGTTTCTCCTGCCGACGCTTTTGGCGGCCCCGACCGTGCACACGATTCTTTCACTGATATTCAGAAGGCAATCAACTATTCCATGACCTCTTTCTTCACGACCGGAGGCATTCGTGGCGGAAAAAAGAAGATGGACAAATTCTATCCCCGTAGTTTTAATATGGGAGTTCGCCGGGCAGTGTACGAGGCTTTGGGAGGTTTTTCAAAGATGCGTTTCGGTGAGGATATTGATTTCAGTATCCGTATATTCAAAGGTGGTTACATCTGCCGTCTTTTTCCTGATGCCTGGGTATATCATAAACGTCGGACTGACTTGAAGAAATTCTTCAAGCAGGTGCATAACTCCGGTATTGCCCGTATTAATCTTTATAAGAAATATCCGGATTCTCTGAAACTGGTACATTTGCTTCCGGCGGTATTCACATTGGGAGTAGCACTTCTATTATTAGGAACCCCCTTCTGCCTCTTCAGTTTCATGCCGATCATTCTCTATGCATTGCTCGTATGCGTTGATTCTACTATTCAGAATAAAAGTCTGTCTATTGGCGTTTATTCCATTGCCGCTGCATTTATACAGCTTATAGGCTATGGTACAGGCTTTTGGCGCGCATGGTGGCAACGTTGTATCAGAGGGAAGGATGAGTTTGAGGCTTTCCAAAAGAATTTTTATAAGTAGTCCATTTTTTATTTGCCTATTACTATTCCTGTTTTTGTTTAAAAGGAATGTTGTCTGACACCCGGGTCTCAATACATCTGACACCCGGGTGTCATGCTACCCAACACCCGGGTGTCAGGTATGCCGAGACCCGGGTGTCAGACAACTCATTCTTGCATGGAAAAAAAGTAATGGATGCAATCGAAGGAATTTTTATCGGCTATATCTTTTTTCATTTAGTGGAGTGCAAATCACATTTCTTATTCGTCCCTTAAATCCCAGCAATTTGTCGCCTATCTGTTTCAATGGAAAGATAAGTGTTTCCTGATACCAAATGCTGTCTTTACGCTGGCTTTTTTGATTGTAAACTACACCGATTCGTCCTTCCAAACGTTCTTGTAGCTCTCCGTTTATGTAAAGTGAGGTCCCTTTGGCATCTCCCTCTACACGAACCTTTGTCCATTTTTCCACAGGCAAACGATAGGAATGGAAGATGAATTCATAACCGTCGCGCGAGAATGAGAATTTACCCGTATTTTGCCAGTTCGCGGTGAAAACAGAATGGGGACCTTTGAATAAGACCGCATCGATGTTGGGCTTTGGATCTGCGTAGATCTCAAATTCCACACTATATGGATAACCGATTTCGGGTATAGAGGTAAGAACCGAGTCGTTACCTTGCAGGATAATTTCCTGGCCGGAAAGTGTTAGGTCTTTTCTGCCATCTATGCTGGCCTGTAGATTTACGCCCGGTGCTTCCGGTGTTGTTCTGCACCATGTTTCGAAGGTTTCAAACGGTATGTTTCTTGTGTTTTCTCCTTTCCAAAGTTTCTCGCTCATAACCTGCATGGCAGGAAAGGTGCGTATATGTACATCCTGTTGACTGATTCCATTTCCGACACGGTCGTTCCATACGGCAAACATGGCTCCTGATAAATTAGCTGACTGTTCTATCATTTTTCCTTTTTGCATCATTCGTGGTGACCAATTCTCATATATCCATTGATGGTCTAGGAAATCATGGTAATAGTTTACGGCTGGCACGATATATAGAAAAGCATCACAAGTATTAATCACTTTGGCTCCTTTCCGTAGTGCGGTTTCTAAGTCTAGCCAGTTATAATTCCATGCATTGACTGTTTTTTCTTTCAGATTTACGGGCGTTTTTCCTTTCATCTGTTTCAAGCTTCCCCATAGTCGCGGATTTTTCCCATATTGGGTGATGTATTTCAGATAGTATTCTGTAAAATAGCGGAATTGTTCCGCTTCTTTGAGGTTGTACTCATCAGTGCCGATATGTACGTCCGGTCCGACAAATACCGGGTGATCTCCCGAGAGGTATTCATTGAATAAAGTATCAAGGAAATCATATACCTCTTTTTTATAGAGGTCGAGATGATCCATACCATATTCTTTTTTGTCGGCTGCCAGTATCGGATTGTAATGAGTGAAAGCGAGTGAGTGTGCCGGAACATCAATTTCTGGGATGATATTGATTCCATATTGTGCGGCCATTTGCTGGAAGTTGCGGAATTCTTCTTTGGTGTAGGAACCATCTTTGGATGTGAGTCCCGGAAAACGGTCGCTTTCCAATCTGAAGGCGGCGTATGTTTTGTTCCAGTCATTATCGAAAAACTCAACGAAACCATTATCATTCAGATGTATTTGCAGTTCATTCATTTTATAGAACGAGAGAATTTTTACGTAATCCTGCAAATAGTCCATTGTGAAAAATTTCCTGGCTACGTCAATCATCAGTCCGCGGTGAGCATACTGCGGATAATCCAATGCTTTTCCTTTCATGAGTCCGAGAGGCTGGTTATGGATCATTTGCAACAGCGTGCGAGTTCCCCAGAATGCTCCTTTTACGGTGGAGGCTTCGATGGTTACATGGTTGCGTATATCCAGTTCATAGCTTTCTTTTCCCAATGATGAAGGGGATTTTTTCAGAGACAGATAGATAGAATGATTTTTCGGTTTTCCGGAGGTTACCTGATAATTCCAGCCGAACATATCTTTTAAGTCTTTTGCCATTATTTCCGCAGTTTCTTTCAACAGGTTTTCTGCTCCCGAAGCAATTATAATCTTTCCAGTTTCCGGTAGCATCAGTTTGCCTTTTACTGCATCCCAATGTTGTAAGGAGGGAATTACTTGTGGGATATCTGCTTGCGCATACACTACCATTCCTAATGCTAAGAAGATGGATAATATGTTTATTCTCTTTTTCATATTTATTAGATGTTTATTAAATCTTGATAATGCAAAACTACGGTATTTGAAAATAGGGGAATTCTAAAAATAGACTTATAGCTTCCAAAATTTATTTTTTCAGTTATATAGAACTATCTTTGTGACCTAATTTGATTAATAATGAAAAGTAAACACAAACTATCCATCAACCAGTGGGCATTGGAAGACCGCCCACGGGAAAAAATGATGGAGAAGGGAGCAGCCGCATTGAGTGATGCCGAACTACTCGCTATACTGATCGGTTCTGGAAATACGGAAGAAAGTGCTGTTGAATTAATGAGACGCTTGCTCCTGTCTTGTGACAACAATCTGAATTCTTTAGCTAAATGGGAGGTCTGTGACTATTCCAGTTTCAAAGGGATGGGGCCGGCGAAGAGTATTACGGTGATGGCGGCCTTGGAATTGGGCAAACGAAGAAAGTTACAAGAAATTAAAGAGAGACTTCGAATTACTTGTTCGAAAGATATTTATGATGTTTTCCAACCGATAATGTGTGACTTGGAACAAGAAGAATTTTGGGTCCTTCTATTGAATCAGGCTACAAAACTAATTGATAAGATACGTATAAGTACTGGCGGTATAGATGGGACTTATACCGATGTACGCACCATTCTTCGGGAAGCATTGCTGCAAAGAGCTACCCAAATAGCGGTGGTCCATAATCATCCTTCAGGGAATATTCATCCCAGCCAACCGGACAGGACTTTGACGGAGCATATTCGTAAAGCAGCGGAAATCATGAATATTCGTCTGATAGATCACGTCATCGTTTGTGAAGACGGATTTTTCAGTTTTGCAGATGAGGCCTTGCTTTAATAATGCTATCTTATTTAAAGTAAAAATATCTTATTTGTTCTCATTCCTGCATTTATTTTTATACTGTGTGGGTGTCAAGCCTGTGTACTGTTTGAATGCAGTGCTGAAATAACGTAAAGTGGTGAAACCTATCTGGTCTGATATTTCAGTAAATGTCAGGTCGGTGGTTTTTATCAGAGTAATAGCTTGTTCCAACTTGAATTTATTGATATAGTCATTTGCCCCCATATCTGTGATAGCTTTTAACTTGTTATAAAGGGATGTCTTACTCATCCCGATTTCTCTGCAGATAAAAGGAATATCTAAAGAGGGATTGCTGATATTTTCGGAAATGAGTTTGTTAAACTTTAACAGGAATTTTTCATCTGCCTGGCTGAAAGTACTTTCCAATGGCTGTGGAAAGTTACCTATATGTTGATAGTGTTCTTTCGTTTGTTCCCGGTTATATAGCCGGTTCTGTATAATCTTGACAAGAGTGTCTATCTCAAAGGGTTTTCCCAAATAAGCGTCTGCTCCGATTTTATATCCATACAGCTGACTCTGTTCGTCATTGCGTGCTGTGAGCAGAATCACAGGAATGTGGCTGATGCTGATATTTTCTTTTATCGCTTTGCACAACTCGTATCCATTCATAATCGGCATCATGACATCGCTCACAATGATATCCGGCACTTGTTTTTGAACTATTTCAAGAGCTTCCCGACCATCATGCGCCATATAAGTCGCTTTAAACAAGGGTTTCAATTCTTTGGATAGAAAATCTGTCAGGTTATGATTGTCGTCTACCAATAATATGCTATAATTCTGTGTTGAGAAATCGACTGTCTCAGGAGCGTCAATCTCATGAACTGCTAATTCATTGATGTAAGGTTTCGGTTGGCAGATGACTTCACCCGGCTCTAAGTCTAAAGGCAGGTCGAAGAAGAAAGTGGCTCCTCCCGCTTCGTTGTTCATAGCCCCGATTTTACCTTTATGTAATTCTACCAGCATTTTGGCGTACGAAAGTCCGACTCCACTGCCGCCAATTTCCTGCTTGCCTTGATAAAAACGGACGAAGATTTTCTTCATATCTTCCTTTTGCATACCTTCTCCCTGATCCGAAACGGAAACACGGACGTATGAATCATTTTTATTGGTACGGATGGTGATAGTCGTATTTTTAGGACTGTGTTTCAGTGCGTTCGTCAATAAGTTTGTGACTACGATTGTACATATATCCTTATCAAATGCCATCTCCTTTATGTTGTCATCGAGCTGATAATCAATTTGCACATCCTGTGCTGTTCCTTCGTCCGTAAAGTCGGCTCCAACTTCCTTTATCCATGAATTGAGTGGATAAGCTTGGAGTTTTAACTTGGTTTCTCCGACTTCCATCTTGCGTACATCCAGCACCATATTGATAAGGTCTTTCATCCGTTGGGCCTGTTTATGTATATTCTTCAATGAGGGATAAATGGCATCGCTAGAAGGAAGTGTCTTTAATATGCGGCTTAACGGGGCATATATGAGCGTGAGCGGTGTTCGCAGTTCATGGCTGATGTTAATCAGAAAACGGACTTTCTCTTCATACACATTCTGTTCATGTTCTTTCATCATCCATTTCATCTTGTTTTCTTTGCGTCGGAGCAGAATGAAAACAATTTGTATTACAATGCCTATGCAAAAAATGATGCAGAGGGAGATAAACCACCAACTTCTGTACCAAGGTGGCAGTACATTTAATGTAAAAAGAAGCTGAGGAGTTGTTTCGTTTCCTTCCTGCGTGTTGCAACTGACCATGATGGGATAACTTCCCGGTGCGAGAGATGGGATGATTAGTTCCGGATTGTAGCTGTCTGCATCAAACTCTCCCATTTGAAAATGATACACTTTAAGGCGGAGAATGTCTGCGCCGTATGTCATTACCCGAATCTTGATATTTTTACTATTCCAAGGGATAGATATGGCATTGTCTTTTAACTGGTACATCCTGTTCTCTCCGTTCACTGTCAGTTCGGCAAGAAGTATGTCTGGAGAGTCGGCACTCTTTTCTATTTTAGTGTTTGCGTTGATGCATAATAAACCTTTTACTCCTCCCATATAAATGTTTCCTTTGGGCGACATTAGGCGGGGCTTGGCTAAATATTCGTTAGGAGATATTCCGTCCGCTTCACCGAATAGTATAAAACGTTTGTCATTGGTAAGCCAGACAAATAATTTTTGTTCTGCGCCTATCCAGACTTTTCCCTTGTTATCACAGAGAACAGTATTGGCTTCATTGAAAAGAGACGTGGAGATGGCGTTGAATTTCTGTGTGTTGGGATCGTATGTGTAAAGACCGTGGGTGCTCGCAATCCAGAAAGTACCTTTGTTATCCCGAGAGACGGCATTTAGATAAGTGTTATCAGGAGCGCTTGTCAGTATTTCCAGTGTATTTGTTTTCCGGTCCAATTTGTAGATGTTGTAAGGATCATTCAGATAGGTAACGGCGGAGTCGTGCGCAATGGAGGTTAACATACCCTTTATGGCTATTTCTTTTCTACATGGAATAGGTGATAGGTCATGGGAGAGAATATTGTAACGGTAGGGAGGAGAACTCAATATTAGTATTGAGTTTGGAGCGTCTTGATATAGGTTAATAGGTTGCCCGCTATATCGTATGTGATTTTCTAGCGAGGGAGAAGTAACGGTGAAAGGGCGTTTTTTGCCAGAACGCTTATCGAATATAAAAAGACCTTTGGAGAAAACGGATATTAACAGTTCATTGGGGGAGTAATTGGTGATAGAGACTATTTTATCTCCCCAAGTATCCGGATAATGCACGAATGTTTCAGTGGAAGGGATAAACTTGTTGATACCTCCACCATCTGTGGCTATCCATAACTCTTCCGATGCTGCCTCCTGATATAGTTGCAATACGGTGCTTTGGCTCAATCCTTTATTGTGCCCCAGTACGACATTTGCGTACGTTCTCATAGATACTTCCCGAATATTGATGACTCCTTCCCGTTTGCTTCCTGCCCATACATTGTTTGCTGCATCTCCGTGTAGGCATAGAATCGTGTTTATAGGTAGTGAATGTGGGTCTCCGGAAATATGTTCCAGGACAGTAATGTCTCCATTTTCTGGATTGAGAATGTTGATACCTCCTCCGTCAGTTCCCATCCATATCTTTCCACTCAGTTCGATCATGCACAATATGATGTCACTGCTGAGTTGTGAGTTTTTAGTATTATACTCAGCTACCAGTCTCCCCTGTTTGGAGAAACACTTGATACCACTGTTGTAGGTGGATAACCATATCCTTTGTTGGGAATCGATTGTGATTCCTACATTATTATTTTTCAGTTTGGAAGGGAAAGGGGTCATTTCATAATTGTTGAGATCCATTTGTAGTATTCCCTGTTGCCAACTTAGACAAAGCACTACGTTCGGTTTCCATACCTTGATAGATCTTATCATAAACGGTTGGTCGGTTTTAAATTCTTTAATAAGGGAAAGGCTGTTTGTGGTATAAGAATATTTGTATATCTTATTAATGGCTCCGAATAGAAGTCCGTCTTCAATCTTGCATACGGAGGTTGCGATGATTGGTTGATTGTTGAGTTTGGGAATGAAAAATCGGTCGTGGATAAGCGAATATAGTGCAATGCCTCTGGTTGTTAATATCCAAGTCATCTGCTGGTTGTCTTCAATAATATGTAAGATGCTATCACTGGGTAGGGAATTCTCATTATCGGGTTGGTGAGTGTACTTCTTGAGCTCTTCTCCATCAAATCTTATCAGTCCTGTAGGAGTACCGATCCAAATAAACCCTTTCCGTTCTGTATGGATGCAGCTAATGATAGAAGGCATACCGTTTTGGGAGCCAATTTGCTTGAAATCATAATGATTGTTTGTGCAGACTGCAGGAAATATACTGATTAGTAGAAAAACCATTAAGCAGAGTGTATATGCGATTTGTCTGTTTTTCTTCATCGATTAAGACTATTAAGAGGTTGTCATGGCAAAAGTATGATTAATTCCGGTAAAATGAAAGAAAAGGGTATAAAATATTAATTTGAATACTTAGTTCTGATGATAGGAAAAGGGGAGGGGATAATGAGTTTATGTTGCTTCTAAAATAGGTCTCTAAGTATGTCTAAAAGCGGAATATGGATGATATTGGAACTATTTCGGTGATTTTGTGAATAGGGTAATATTGGTAATAATCTATTTTTGCGCAGTAATTTCAGTTTGGGGACTGCATTTGCTGTCTGCGGATGAAATTCGAAATTTTAGTATTAACTTTAATATAATGTTATGAAGAAAATGCAGATCAGGACGCAATTCGTGTGTCTCTTTTCGATGCTTTTGCTGTTTTTTCCCTTGGGGGTATTGGCCCAACAGGGAACTATCACCGGACAGGTGGTAGACGAACACGGAGAGTCTGTTATTGGAGCAACTGTTATGGTGAAAGGTTCTACCGATGGTGCTATTACCGATTTGGATGGGAATTTTTCGATTAAGGGCAAAGTGGGCAGCACTCTTACAATCACTTATGTAGGTTATTCTCCTTTGGAGGTGAAAGTAGCTAAATTATCCGGTAATCGTTATGTGATGAAAGAGGATGCCAAGGCCTTGGACGAAGTCGTGGTGGTAGGTATGGGTACGCAGAAACGTAATACGATTACGGCCGCGGTAGCCACGGTCAATCAAGACGCTATCGCTACCCGTCCGGTAACTGATGTTACAAGTGCGTTGCAAGGTAATGTGGCAGGTCTGAACTTTGCTTCAGACGCTTCGGAGAGTGGTACCGGTGGTGAAGTGGGTGGTGAAATCAAGTTCAACATCCGTGGTATAGGTTCTATCAATGGCGGCGAACCGTATGTATTGGTCGATGGAGTGGAACAAAGTCTGCAAAATGTGAATCCCGCTGATATTGAAAGTATCAGTGTGTTGAAAGACGCTTCTGCCGCTGCCGTTTACGGAGCGCGTGCTGCTTATGGTGTGGTTCTAGTGACGACAAAGAGTGGAAAGAAAGATAAGGCAAGAGTGACTTATCGTGGCTCTGTCGGTGTCAGTGCACCTATCAATATGCCGGAGATGATGAATTCCTTGGAATTTGCTAATTATAAAAATGCGTATCGGTCGGCTATCGGTGAGTCTCCGTATTTCTCACAAGAGACGATTGGTTTGATGCAACAGTTTATGCAGAATCCTTACGGTGAAGGTCTGCCTGGTATAACAGCTAACCAGGAAAATACCGGTTGGCGTGGTGCTGAGTCGCAATATGCCAATACCGACTGGTACGATTATTTCTATAAGAACTGTTCTTTACGTCATTCTCATAATCTGAGTGTATCTGGAGGTTCTGATAAAGTGACTTACTATGTTGGCATGGGATATACTTATCAGGGTGGTTTGTTAGACCGTGTCGAAGATTCTTTGGATAAATATAATGTAAATACAAAGTTTCAGATCAAACCGAATGATTGGTTAAAGTTCAACTTCAATAATAATATCACATTGAATCTGATATCACGTCCGCTTCCTAATATGTCTATCCTGTATCATCAGATAGCCCGTTCTCAACCTAATGTGGTAACGGAGGTTCCAATCTCAGGGCCGTATAATTTGCCTTCATGGAACGAAGCGCTTTATCTGGACAATGTGAATTACTCTCAGAATCGCATATCGGACGCGATGACTTTCGCTGCTACGGTTACTCCGTTGCAAGGCTGGGATATTACAGGAGAGATGAAAATACGTTTTGATGTGCAGAATGATGAATTTTTGCAAAAACAACCTAGAACAACCCGTCCGGACGGAACCGTTGAGGATGTGACGGCCCCCCGGCAAGGCTATTCTTATCCGGGAATTCAATATTCAAATTCTTTATGGGGTTCAATGACACGTGGGAGTCAGTTCAATTATTATTTGTCTCCAAGTGTGTCATCGTCTTATACTAATCAGTGGGGAGATCACTTTTTTAAGGCAATGGTCGGCTACCAGATGGAAGTACAGCATAATTCGAGTTTATATGCGTATAAGGATGGTGTGATGAGTGATGATACTTTCTCTTTCGACAATGCTAACGGTAGCGCTTATAATAGCGAGGCACGTGAACATTGGGCTACCATGGGATTTTATACTCGTCTGAACTGGAACTATCAGAATATTTATTTTCTAGAGTTCAGCGGACGTTATGACGGCTCTTCACGTTTTGCTTCCGGTAATCGTTGGGGCTTTTTCCCCTCTTTTTCCGCCGGTTATGACATTGCGCGTACAGATTACTTCAAACAATTGGACTTACCTGTTTCACAGTTGAAAGTTCGTCTGTCTTATGGTCGTTTGGGTAATCAGAACGGTGCCGGGCTGTATGATTACTTGAATTTTATGACTTTGAAACCGGATTATGCAAACGCATGGTTGCTTTCCGGTATAACTTCGGCTGTTCCCGCGCGTGGGACTATCGCTTTGACTCCGTCTATGGTAAGCCCGTATATCACATGGGAAAAAGTGGATAATGCTAACTTAGGTTTCGATTTGAGCCTTTTTGATAATAGGCTGACTATCACTGCGGATATTTATCAGCGCATGACGAAAGATATGATTGGCCCGGCAGAGGCAATTCCGGATATTGGCGGTATTGCTATCGAGCAACGTGCAAAGGTCAATAATGCGACATTGCGTAATCGCGGATGGGAATTATCCATAAACTGGGCGGACCAGTTGAAGAATGGTTTTAGCTATGGTGTCGGATTCAATATATTCGATTATAAAGCTGTTGTGACTAAATATAATAATCCGGAAGGGTTGATTTACAACAATCATACAGGATTGGTCCGTAATAAAGGTTATTATGAAGGAATGGACTTGGGCGAAATCTGGGGATATGAGGCGAATGACTTGTTCCTTACCAATCAGGAAGTAGACGAATATCTGAGAAATGTGGATATGTCTTTCTTTAAGCCGAATAAAGACTGGCAACGCGGTGATTTGAAATATGTCGACTCGAATAGAGATGGCAAGATTGACCCGGGTTCAGGAACATTGAAGGACCACGGTGACTTGAAAGTGATTGGTAACACGACTCCCCGTTATTCGTTTGGTGTGAATTTGCATGCCGGATACAAAGGGTTGGAGGTTTCGGCTTTGTTCCAGGGAGTAATGAAACGTGATTATCCGATGTCTGCGAGTACTTATCTCTTCAGCGGTGACTCGAACTTCTTCAAAGAACATCTGGATTATTATAATGTGTATAATCCGGGAGCTTATTTGCCGCGTCTTACCAAACCGGACAGTCCGGAGTACAATGCGAATGTGGGTTATAATACAACACGTTATTTGCTGAATGCAGCTTATATGCGTATGAAGAACTTGATGGTCTCTTATACTTTCCAACCTAAACTAGTTAAGAAAATCGGTTTGGAGAATCTGAAAGTATATTTCACTTGTGATAACTTGTTCACTATTGACAACTTGCCGGATGTTTTCGACCCTGAAACATTGAATCAAGTAAATACATGGGCGGGTGGTAGTAATGAAACTGCCCCGGGATTGACATCTCCAATGAAGCAAAACGGTAACGGAAAAGTATATCCGTTGAATAAGAACTATGTATTTGGCGTTGAGTTCACTTTTTAAACAGTAGAAAAATATGAAAAAGATATATATAATGGCTCTGGTGGCCGTCTCAATATTGCCGTTTTCATCCTGTTCCGATTTTTTAGACAGAGAGCCGATTACTAAACCGGAAGCCGGTAACTTCTTGACCGGTGCCGTACAGGTTGAAAACTATATCAACGGACTTTATATGACTTTGCCGTCTTTTACCAAGTTTGGCTTGGGAGTCCGCAGTAAAGAAAAGAACAGCGATAATATCGTTGCTGAAAAATATGATCAACGTCTGCATGGTCAGAACAACCAATTTAGCGGGGCTTCTGAATGGCAGACAGGCTATCAGAATTTGCGTAAGGTAAACTACTTCTTCCATAATTACAGGGTATCTAAAGAATTGGAGACCGAAGATGTACTTTCCTTAAAAGGAGAAGCCTACTTCTTTCGTGCTTATTGGCATTTCGATTTGTTGAAAAAGTTTGGTGCTATTCCGGTGATGGATACATTTTGGGATGAGAATGCTACGATAGCCGGATTGCAGATTCCTGCAAAATCACGTAATGAAGTTGCTAAGTTTATTTTGAGTGATTTGGATGAAGCGAAACGTTTGTTGCATTCACGCAGCAAGTATTCGGGCATCCGTGTTAATAAAGAAGCTGCTATGGTGCTGGCTATGAATGTAGCTTTGTTCGAAGGCACTTGGGAAAAATATCATGCGAATGATGATTTTGCAGCTCCCACAAACGAATCTTCTTACTTTTTGGGGGAAGTTATCAAATGGGGCGACGAGTTGTTCGGGTGTGGTATTGATTTGTATAAAGTCGGACAGAATCCGGGGGATGCATTTGCCGCTTTATTCAACAGCAAAGACTTGTCGGGCATGGACGAAGTGTTGCTATGGAGAAAATATTCGAATGAACAAGGTGTTTTCCATGATGTAAACGGTAACTTGAAAGCTGGGATTGTCGATTCGGAAGGAGCTGCGGGAATTACTCAAAGTCTCGTGGACAATTATCTTTATAAGGATGGGACACCTATTAACCCGAATGATAGTAAATTTAAAAGTTTCAAGGAGACTTTTGAAAAACGGGATCCGCGACTACTCCAGACTGTAATGAATGATGGAGCTAAATTTGCTTCGTCTATTACTGCTACTCCCATGCATCTGGAAGAGTATAGCGAGGAGAAAAAGAATAAAATCAGTCCTCCCAAACTGGCCGGAGACGGTAATGCACGTTCTTTGACGGGCTATCATATTCGTTTGGGTATTGATACGACTTTTGTGAGTGGCAATGGTGAGACGGCTTTACCTGTCATTCGTTATGCAGAAGGTTTGTTGGCATACGCTGAAGCGGCTGAGGAGTTAGGACAGTGGAGCCCCGAGATAGCCGGCAAGACATTGAAAGCCCTCCGTGAACGGGTAGATGTGACATACGTAACTCCCGTAAAGGATAGCTATTTTACAGATTTTGGTTACGAATTGACTCCTGTTTTACAAGAAATACGCCGCGAGCGTCGTTCGGAACTTGCTTTACAAGGTTTCCGTTTGGATGACTTGCTACGTTGGAAAGCTGATAAACTTATCGTTGGAAAACGTGGAAAAGGAGCGTATATCTATAAAGGAGCGGAAGAATCATTATTGTTCAAGTCATTCAGCCCGGATAACCGGAAAAGAATAAAGGAAAGATTGTTGCTCGATGATAATGGGTGGGCAGACCCGATGGCGGGAACTTTGCCAAGTGGATATCAGTTCCATACTGACAGAGATTATCTGTTGCCGATTCCTCCTTCCGAGTTGGAATTGAACAAGACTTTGAAACAAAACCCTAAATGGTAATCATTAGTAATGATATAATAATACATAGATTATGAAGAAATATTTTTATAGAATATTACCCGTCTGCTTGTTTGTTCTGATAATGGCAGGCTGTGATGATACCGAAACGGTCATCTCTATCGGGGAGGCTCGTAATTTGGTAGCCGAAATCAGTACTCAGAGTGCTGCTATCGGTGATAATGTGACCTTTTCTGTCAAGGTGGACCAAGAGGGTAGTGCCTTGGCTTTGGAAGAAGATATAGATATTGTTTTGACTTTTTCGGGGAAGGATGTAGAAGGGAAAGAAGTATCGGCAACTGATGTTTTCGAGAACTTCAGTGGGCATCTTTATATGAAAAAAGGTGAGACACAGGGATTTACCGAATTCAGTGTAAAAAGAGATTTGGCTAAATATCCGGTCTCGGGAACTATCACCGCATACGTCAGAGGATATAAGATAAATGCCGCTGAACGTCCGATTGTCATTTCCGATAAGCATTATACTATTTTGTCTTTGAAGAATAACTCGGATAATATAGTGAAGGAATTTGGCTATTTTGTTCTTATGGCTACTGTGGGAGCACCGGTCAAAGAAGATGTGACGGTAACGATAGATGCTGGTGAAGATGCAGGCAAGTATGAAAACCTTCCAGACAAGCTGGTTGTGAAAGCTGGTTATAAGACAGCTGAATCCGGCTTCATTCGGATAAAAGGTGAGCAAGGGCCAAATACTTTTACGTCTGTTTCGATGTCTTTTTCTACTGATTCGGATATTCATCCTATTTATGGTGACAAGATAGAAATTAAAGTGAAAGATATTGACGCAGGTTTAACGCCGGGTACGGAACTTACGAATGAACAGTGGGTATATATTGATCCGGAACAGATATTTGTATCTGCGAAAAATGAAAAAGCTGTAAAAAAATGGGATGAGATAAAAGCGGTATCTGCATTGTCAATAAAAGAAGGTGATCCGCATCCTAATGAGATTCTGGCTGCTGACGGGTGGGTGTTTATGAACTCTTATGAGTTTCATCCGATTGACGCTTTGACACAATATGGAAAAGAGAATGAATACGGAAATCGCCCTCCACGTTATATGGCTGCACAGAATGTGGCAAACACACAGAAGGTTCAGGCGGTTGTGAACGAGAAATATGCGACAATGACACAGGACGGATACCTGAAAATGTGGTGTGCGTATGATCCGGGAATTGGTGCGACAGGTGGAATCTCCGGTACCAGGGATTATGGAGTTTCATCGCTTTATGCCAGCAAATTTGACGGTGTTCCTACGGGAGCAGATTCTTGGGAGGCCAATAATGTACGTATTTTGCCGGGTACTCGTGTAGAAGTTCGGATCCGGATACGGGGGAAGAAACACTCTTTCAACCCGGCTGTTTGGTTCCAGGGAAATATTAGAGGTGTGCAATGGGCTACTTATGGTGAGGTCGATCTTCTGGAAAATCCGGCAAATCATAGCAATCTGAATGGAGCCTGGCAGACTTTCCATTGGAATGATGTCTCTACTTCATCTGGTGAGAAGTATAAACCGTCATCCGGAGAGAAATCTATTGCTGATATGAACGAGTTTGACATTTATTGGATGGAATGGCGTAGCAATGATGAAATCGCTTTAGGCATCAATGGTCTGGAGACAGTATGCATCAAGCGTGATGGTAATTATACCGGAAGTGCGAACGGTACTGCAATATGGAATAGCTCTACACATTGGCCGTACACCGATGAGTATAATACTGAAGGGTTGCATCTGTTGCTGACATTTGCCGGTTGTAATGAATGGTCATTGGGTAAAGAGGCAGCGGAGGCGGCTGCGAAAGACGGCAGTTGGGCGAATGACTTTAAGCATATCTCTTATCAGGAGAGCAAAACCAGTGTTGATACTCCGCGTATGGAAATAGACTGGATACGCTTCTATAGAAAGTCGGGCTATAAATATAAAGGGCACGGATCTCCTACCCGTAATATCCAAATGTATTAATGGTAGCCAAATTAACGATGTTGAATTAAAAAACTTTTATATAGTTATGAAGAAAGCTTGTCACTTATTGGGCGTTGCGCTGTTGGGCGCAATAGCACTGGCCTCTTGTGAAGAGGATAAAATAGTGAATGAAAATACCGGTGGAGGAAGTGAAGCCGGGAGAGAACTGGCTGATTATACATTTACAGCTTCGATTAAACAACCGGAGGCTTTGGTGCGGGCTAATGTCCAACATGAGGGCTATGTCTGGAATAGTGGAGATGCGGTTACTGTGTGGAATCGTAATCTGGGTACAGGTTACGGGTTTACGATTGCTTCTGATTTTCAATCTGGCAAGGAGGCTGTTTTTACTGGAAAGGCGGCCATGACGAATGGACATAAATTGATTGCTGTCTTTCCTCGTATGGAAAAACAGGCATTCAGCGAATTGGCTACGGTTGAAATGCCTGATGTCTGTGAACAGTCTGCCGGAACAGCAGAACTGGGAACTACTACGTATATGATAGCTACGGGAAATGTGTCGGATAATAAGATTCCAGCGTTGACTTTCTCACCATTGACGGCTCTTCTCCAGTTTAATCTGAAGAATACGTCCGGTGGAGAGTTGAAAATGGGTGCTATTACCATAGAGAGTGATGACGAAATTTTTCCTCGTAAAGCGGCATTTGGTGATGATGGTGAAGTGACTGCACTTTTGAATACGAAAAGTAAAGTCACCTTGGATATGAAAGAACAGACGCTGGCAAATGGAATGGTATTGAATGGTTATCTGAATATATTGCCTACCACTTATGGAGATATCCGGTTGATGGGAGCAAACACACGGTTGACTATTACAATAAAGGTATGGTCGGAGAATGGCGAGCATGACATTGTACTTTTGAAAGAAGTAGCTGTGAAAGACTTGCAAGAAAAGTTAGGGCTGGATATGGAAATATCTGCCAATCAGTTTGCTGCCGGAAGAAAATATGTGATGGACTTTGATGTTGATTATCATTTCAAGATACCTGAGGAAGGATATTTGATTGATGATGACGGTAACATACATATTTATAATGCAAATGGCCTTGTGGCTTGGAGCCTGTTGGAACAGGAAAATGTAACTGTGACGTTGGAGAAGGATTATATCGAAAATCATGTTATTGACCTGGATGGCAAGGAGTGGACTCCAATATCGGCTTTCTATGGCCTGTTCGAAGGTAACGATGTGGTTATCAAGAATCTGAAACTCTCTCAAGGTGGCTTTATTGCAGCCAACAATGGTGGAACTATTCAAAACTTGACATTCAAGGATGTTTCATACTCTCAAGACATTACAAGTGATGCTGGAGGATTGGTTGTTAGTAATGCGGGTGGCAAGATTAAGAATTGTACCATTGACGGAATTACCCTTAAAGCTACGAAGGCGGCTAATGTCGGTGGATTAGTCGGTACAAACACTTATCCGGGAATCATAGAAAATTGTCGGGTACTGTCGGGAACATTTGACTTTAGCTTGTCAGGATCGGGTAACGGAAACTATGGAGGATTGGTCGGATATAACTATGGTGGTACAGCTATTATTCTCAACTCTTTTGTCGGAGCGATAAAAGTCAGTCATCCCACTAATTCTGCTGGAGCTTCTTATGTAGGAGGACTTTTGGGCTTTAACTCAGTAGGTAAAGTGATGGGCTGTTATTCTTTGGCGGAAATGACCATTAACTGCTCGGCTCACATTGGTGTTCTTATTGGGGCCGTTGGCAATGGAACGATTATGGCTTCCTATGCGTCGGGTTCAATATCCGGTAAATCTGCTAATAACACAGGTGGATTGATTGGCAATAATTTTGGAACGACAGGTGAAATTGTAGCTTGCTATTCAACTGGCGATTTCTCTCATGTCGAAGGGAATAAGATCGGAGCCTTTATAGGAAATAATCAGGGAATAGCCAAACAGTGTTACTGCGTCAATGAAACATTGGAGCCTGTAAAAGCGGGCTCTTCAACAGGTGTGTCTAAAGTGACGGTGGAACAGCTGCAAGGTAAGAAACGTCAGATGAATCTGGTGATAGAGGCACAAAAATTGGAGTTTGAGTTCAATTTCAAGGTGAATGAGGATCCAACAACGAAAGACAAGCAACCATTGGTGTTGCAGGATGCAGTGAAAGAACCGGACTTCGGAGGAGATGACTTTGAAGATGGCGGGGAGATTTAACAACTGAAAAATATTAAAATCATGAATAAGTTATATTCTTTATTAGGGATTGGGCTGCTGAGTGCAGCCACCCTAAACTCCTGTAAAGAAGATGCTTTCTTAGAAGGTGACAACAGGGAACAGCAAGGCGAGTTGCAAACCTATACGGCTGCCGCTTCTATCGAGGGATATAAAAGTACGGAAAAGGAGCCGTCTACACGCGCTAACGTGCAGGAAGACGGGAGCTCTTTTATGTGGAATAAAGATGATGAAGTGACTATTTGGAATGGAACGGCCGGTTATGACTTTATGGCAATCAACTATGATGAAAGTGAGCCGTCGGGACATGTGGAATTTACTGGTGAAGGCAGTCTGACGGATGGAACTACTGTTTGGGGAATCTATCCTAAAAAGGAATCTCCTGCTGCCGCGAATGTATTTTCGTTTGCTTTGTCGGATAAGGTAGTACAAAATGGAAAGCAGCCTGATTTGAAGAGTACAATGCATATGCTTGCCAAAGGTACGGTGAATGGAACGACGGTTACTAATATGAGTTTTGAGCATTTGACGGCGCTTTTCCAGTTTAAAATAACGAATAGAAGGCAGGAAGCTTATAAAATGACTAAAGTAACTGTTTCATCGGGCAATGAAGCTGTCTTCCCTAAGGTGTTGACGGTTTCCGAAGATGAAAAAACGTATGGTGAGATGGTTGGTGACCTGACTCTGGAACTTGCCGAAATGGAAGTTGCGAAGAATGAGGTTGCGTTTGGCTACATGAGTTTCTTTCCTACAACGGGGCTGACAGCGGATACGGAACTGACCTTTACAGCTACTTTAGAAAATGTGAATGAGCCGGGATCTACAGAAACCATAGTAAAGGCTGGGAAAATCAGTGAACTTTATAATGCAGAATCGGTAGTAGCGGAGGATGGATACAAATATGTCGCAGGCAAGAGATATAGTGTGTCGTTTACATTGATTGGAGATCCGGGATATGAAGAAACTGAACCGGGCAAGTATTTGGTGAAGAAAGAAGCGGGATTGATCAATTTGGCTGGGGATCCGTCTATCATGACCAAAACAGATGTAATAATAACATTGAATACTGATTTGGATTTTACCGGTAAACCTGCTTGGATTCCCGCAAAACTATTCAGTGGGACATTAGACGGGAATGGTAAGGTAATTAGTGGCTTGCAGTTGAATGTCGAGAATGCTACCATCGGCTTGTTTGAAACGAATGCAGGTACGATTAAAAATCTGAAGATAAAGGGCGCTTCTCTCACAGGAACAATCTCTGCCGGAAGTAATGTGCCTGTAGGAACGTTTGCCGGAAAAAATACCGGTACGATACAAGACTGTATCCTTGAAGGTGGTACTTTTAATGTTCCTGCTAATTGTTTGTACGGCGGCTTTGTCGGACAAAACGAGGGAAAAATAATAAATTGTAGTATTACAGATGTTTCTAATTTTACTTGTGATAATGCAAATACTAATGTGGGAGGTGTAGTCGGTAAGAATATGGGTATTCTTGAAGGTAGTTATGCAAATAATGTACAGATGTCATGTTCTAAAGGGACTATTGGTGGATTGGTCGGCTGGAACAACAGCGGCAATGCGAAGATTGTGGGATGCTACTCTTTGGTCAATATTACTTTGACAGGTTCGGTCAATTCCGGCTTGTTGGCTGGTGGATGTAATTGGACTCATGTAACTGCTTCATTTGCAGTAGGTAGTATCTCTGCTCCTGTCAATGCTAATGCATCCAGAGGCGGTTTGGTTAATCAAGGTGGTACCATAAATGGTTGTTATTCGATTCCTATACTTGATAATATTCAGGGAAATGTCAATACAGGAGGTATTTCCGGGAAGAGCGGTGGAGGTCAAAGTACGCTTAATTGTTTCTATATAAGTACTGATGAGGCCATTCATGCTGTGGCTAGTGGTGAACAGACTGGTGTGGAAAAATTGTCTGCAACCTCGGCTTTAGTAGAAAAACTGTCAGAATTGAATGCAAATACAGAAGTTGCCGCTTCTGGTTATGAATTTGTAATAAACGAAGGTAACAATAAGGACGTAGTTCCTTTGCTCGTTCAAAAGAAGAAGTAAATAACTGTAAATTTTCCCTTAGCCATCTTTATGTAAAATGAGGGTGGTTAGGGGATTTTTATTCCCAATAAATATCAATATATGAAACGAATCTTTGTTAGCCTGGTATATGTATGTTTGGTTCTTATGGCGTATGCATACGAACCGGAGTACTCAACTGCCGGTTTTTTCCGTCTGCCTGATACCGGGCGTGAAGTGTACTCTATGAATCCGGCCTGGCGTTTTTATAAAGGAAAGAGTGATGGTGCTCAAGCGAAAGAGTTTGATGATAAAAATTGGCTAGTCGTTTCTTTGCCTAATGGCATTGAATATCTTCCTACGGAAGCGAGCGGCTGTGTCAATTATCAAGGTGAAATCTGGTATCGTAAGCATTTTACTCCGTCGGTCGCACTGAAAGAAAAAAAACTGTTCCTGTATTTTGAAGCGATTATGGGTAAAAGCAGGATTTATGTAAACGGGAAATTGCTGGCGGAACATTTTGGGGGGTATCTTCCGGTTTCTGTTGACGTGACTGAGGCATTGAAATGGGGAGAAGACAATGTAATTGCTGTATGGGCTGATAATAGTGATGATCCTACCTATGCGCCAGGAAAGCCACAGGATGTCTTGGATTATTCTTATTTTGGAGGAATCTATCGTGACTGCTGGCTGGTGGCGCATAATCATGTGTTTGTCACTGATCCCAATTACGAGAATGAAACGGGCGGAGGAGGATTGTTTGTCTCTACTGACAACGTATCGGAACAATCGGCTGATGTGCTTCTGAAGGTTCATGTGCGTAATGATGGCAAACTAAATTTCTCTGGAAATATTCTTTACTCATTGGTAGACCGTGACGGGCAGGAAGTGGCAGCAACGAATGTATCGTTGAATGTACACAAAGGAATTGCTGTAAGCCGTAATGGAAAGATGAAAGTTAAGAAACCTCATTTGTGGACTCCTTCGTCACCTTATTTATACAATCTTTATATACGTATTTGTGATAAGAAGGGAAAGGTTATCGACGGTTATCGTCGTCGTGTGGGTATCCGTAGTATCGAATTTAAGGGAAGGGACGGCTTCTGGTTAAATGGAAAGCCGTATGATAAACCACTGATAGGCGCCAATCGTCATCAGGATTTTGCGGTTGTCGGTAATGCTGTGGCAAACAGTGTTCACTGGCGCGATGCGAAGAAATTGAAAGATTTGGGATTGGAAGTAATTCGTAATGCCCATTGTCCGCAGGATCCGGCTTTTATGGATGCTTGTGACGAACTTGGACTGTTTGTCATTGTCAATACTCCGGGATGGCAATTCTGGAATGATGATCCTATTTTTGCCCGGCGGGTTTATAGTGATATTCGTAATATGGTTCGTCGTGACCGCAATCACCCTTGTGTATGGCTATGGGAACCGATATTGAATGAGACATGGTATCCGGAAGATTTTGCCGGACGTGCGAAGGATGTTGTTGATGAGGAATATCCTTATCCCTCTTGCTATTCGGGATGTGATACGCAGGCAAAAGGGGCGCATTATTTTCAGGTTCAGTTTTGCCATCCGATGGTATTGTCGAAACGGAATCCGAAAGTGACCTATTTTACCCGTGAGTGGGGAGATAATGTAGATAATTGGAGTTCACACAATTCTCCGAGCCGTGCCGCCCGCAATTGGGGAGAACAACCAATGTTGGTGCAAGCTGCTCACTATGCCTCTCCTTATTATGATTATATTTGTTATGATGCTTTGTACAAAGAATCGTCTTGGCATTTGGGTGGGTGTTTGTGGCATTCGTTCGATCATCAGCGTGGCTATCACCCCGATCCGTTCTATGGCGGACTGATGGACGTGTTCAGGCAACCAAAGTATTCTTATTATATGTTTAAAGCACAACGTCCTGTTACTGTTTCCGATGGTCTTTCGGAAAGTGGTCCGATGGTATATATTGCTCACGAGATGACACCATTTTCAAGTAGAGATGTTACAGTATATTCTAATTGTGACGAAGTGCGTCTGACGGTTAATAAAGGTGGGAAAGTCTACACATATCGGAAAGATAAGATGCGGAAAGGAATGCCATCGCCGGTCATTACGTTTTCGGGGGTATTTGACTTTATGACTGATAAAAAACTCACCCGTGACAAACATGAGGAAGATGTCTTCATGTTTGCGGAAGGACTTGTGGATGGAAAAGTAGTAGCTACGCATAAGACGATGCCTGCCCGCCGTGCTGAGCAGCTTCGCCTGCGAGTGGATAATGAAGGCGTTAACCTGCGTGCCGATGGCTCCGATTTTGTGACCGTTGTGGCCGAAGTGACTGATAAGAACGGAAATGTGAAACGTTTGAATAATTATTATATCAAATTTTTCGTAGAAGGCGAAGGACGTATTTTGGGAGGTGCTGATGTTTTGGCAAATCCCGCTCCGGTGAAATGGGGGAGTGCTCCGGTACTGATTCAGTCTACTACAAAGCCAGGTAAGATCAAGGTAACGGCAAGCGTTTTGTTTGAAGGCTCTCAAATGCCTGTAAGCGGAGAGTTGGAGTTGAATTCTTTTGCTCCGACGGTTCCTTTGCTTTTTGATATGAAAGAAGAAAAGATGATTAAGCAGGCTGAATCATTTTCGATAGATGATAGAAAGAGCAGTACTGAATTGGAGGTCGAGCGTTTGCGTCGTGAACTCAATGAATTGAGATTGAAAGAGGTGGAACAGCAGCAGACCGATTTTGGGGAGAAACTTGATTTCTAATCAGACTTACAAACAATTATAGTTTTGTATGTATTCTGCATAGCATTGTTTCATTTTTATCTCTATATTTGCAAGGTATATAATAAATAAGGAACCTTATGGAAAAATTTGAGATAGAAGAGAAGATTGTAGCTATGCTAAAAACGGTGTATGATCCGGAAATTCCGGTGAACGTATATGATTTGGGATTGATTTATAAAATAGATGTCTCCGATAAAGGGGAAGTGGTACTTGATATGACATTGACAGCTCCTAACTGTCCGGCAGCTGATTTTATAATGGAAGATATCCGACAGAAAGTGGAATCGGTAGACGGAGTAACTTCGGCTATTATCAATCTGGTGTTTGAACCGGAATGGGATAAGGATATGATGAGCGAAGAGGCTAAACTAGAATTGGGCTTTCTATGAAAAATGTCTATTTCCTTTCCGATGCGCATCTTGGGTCTCGTGCCATAGAACATGGTCGCACACAAGAGAGACGCCTAGTGAACTTTCTCGACAGTATAAAACATAAGGCTTCTGCCGTTTATTTGCTGGGAGATATGTTCGATTTCTGGTATGAATTCCGTTTGGTAGTTCCTAAGGGATATACTCGTTTTCTAGGAAAGATCTCCGAACTTACGGACATGGGTGTGGAAATTCACTACTTTATAGGCAATCATGACATTTGGTGTGGAGATTATCTCACAAAAGAGTGTGGTGTCATTATGCACCGTGAACCGTTGACTACCGAAATCTATGGGAAAGAATTCTATCTGGCTCATGGTGACGGATTGGGTGATCCGGATAAGAAGTTCAAATTACTTCGCCGAATGTTTCATAGTACGACTTTGCAAAGAATGTTTTCTGCTATTCATCCTCGTTGGAGTGTGGATCTGGGTTTGACATGGGCCAAGCATAGCCGACTGAAACGGATTGACGGAAAGGAACCGGATTATATGGGGGAGAATCAGGAACATCTGGTTTTGTATACCAAAGAATATCTGAAGAGCCACCCGAATATCAACTTCTTTATATATGGGCATCGCCATATTGAACTGGATCTCATGTTGAGTGCAACTTCCCGTGTGCTGATTCTCGGGGATTGGATTAATTTCTTCTCGTATGCGGTATTCGATGGAGAGAATCTCTTTCTGGAGGAATACATCGAAGGAGAGACACAGGTGTAATTGATCTTGTTTTGTTTAGACGCAGATTAACGCAAATTATCGCAGATTATTAAGATTATTCCTTCGGGAAATTATTCTTATTTATCTGCGATAATTTGCGTTAATTCTATGTTTAATCTATTCTACTTAAGCTGTTTATTCAGGTCTGAAACTTGTTCCTAAGAAGAAATTGTGTGGTTCGACAGTTATATTACCTGATACTTCGTCACCGGTCATGTAATTGTACTTGATGTTAGAATCCAGAGAATAGTTGGTGGTATCATCTCCAAAATTTCCTACGACTACGAGTTCCTTATCATTGTATTTCAAACTGATGGTGCGGGGTGTGTTCCCTGTCCAATCAGCAGTTTCTACTTTCCACGAGAATGTTGCATTTTGCCCGAACAAATCTGCGTGCGTTTTGCGTAAATCTAGTAGTTTAGCATATACATCATACAAACTTTTGCGTGCAGGTTCATCATAATATTCCCAATGTAACGGCTTCTTTGCTGTTTTTTCATCTTCTTCACCAAGTGTTTCGTCATAACCTAATTCACCGAATTGCCAAATCATTTTAGGACCCGGAACTGTGAAACAGAAGGCTGCGTTGGCGGCAAGCTGGTTCATGCGGGTAGTAAGATCTGTTTTTATTTTCTCGTTTCCATACACTTGGGCTTTATAGGCTACACGTTCTTCATCATGACTTTCCATGAAACCTACCCATCCGCCAAAATGGATACTGTTTCCGCCACTTTGTATCAAATTGCTAAAGGAACTATTCTCTTTATATCCCATTCCCGATTGATAGTAGCCTTGGTCGTGTCCATTACTTCCTTTACGCCAGCACTGTATGCCTGCCAAAGCTAATACGTTTTCTTCTGCCCAATCAGCCCAGTGCTCGCAAATCATTACTGCATTCGGAGATATGGATTGGATAGTGTTATAATAATCACGTAGGATGCTGATACGTGATTCATCGTAACCTGAAGCATCATAACTGCCGCCTTCATTTTGAGTAAAACCTTTGGTCAGGTCGAAGCGGAATCCGTCGATGTGATATTCGTCAATTAGGTATTTCAAGTTGCGTTTCACAAAATTGCGTACTAACGGACTTTCGTGATTGAAATCGTGGAATACACTGTAATCGTGAGGAGCGTCAACATTGAACCATGGGTTATTCTCTGCAGTTTTATTATTTTTCGAATCCCAATACAGACGGGCAAAAGTGTTGCTACCTGTAGCATGGTTGTAAACAACATCAAAAAGTACTGCGATACCTCTTTTGTGGCATTCGTCAATAAATCTCTTGTACATCTCAGAAGTACCATAGGCTTTATCAAGTGCAAAATAGAAGGTTGGATTGTACCCCCAACTGTCATTACCTTCAAACTCCTGTACGGGCATTAGTTCGATGGCGGTAATACCTAACCTTTCCAAATAATCGAGTTTCTGCATCGCTCCCTGTAGATCTCCGGTTTCGGTGAAGTCACGCAAGAGTAACTCATAAATCATCAGATTGTTCTTATCTGCTATTTTGAAATTGTCGTGTGCCCATGAATAGGAATCTTTCTGTATCTTGAATGTTGAAACAACTCCGGCCCCTTTCGTTGGATAGATACGTTGGGACGAAGGATAAGTGGATTCCGGAATATAGGAATCGCTGCTTGCATCGAGAATCTTCTCCGTATATGGATCGGCTATACGTAGTTCTGTATCTTTTTCTCCTTCTACAGAACTCTTTTTTCCCAGATAATATTGGAATGCGTATTCTTTGGTTGGCTCAAGACCGCTTAAAGTAGTCCACCAACATCCCGCTGATTCGTCATAATACATTTGAGAGTTTTCATCATTGCTGCGTTTCCAATTATTGAAGTCTCCCATGACATAAGCATAATCGTAATAACGGTTGCCGTCTTTGTCTTTCTCGTACAGTACCAAAGTTACTGTATGATTGTCGATAATATTGATACCATGTTGCAGTCCGGAAGGCATTGACTCCAGTTTTATCTCACCCGGAGTAAAGCTGTTGTACTTATCATCCTCAATATCGACAAAGGTATCTTCTTCTATTCCTTTTTTGCCATCAGTAGTACGGATAATCAGTCCTAACTGTTCAATAGGAGTTGAACCGCTTCCGAACCAATCGCGTATAGTAGGTGAGAGGGTGATTTTCCATACATTCTCCTTTACACGAACCATTTTACATTTTTCGGTATCTTCTGTCCAAGCAGCCGGTACATACATCCAAGTACCTTCTGAATATACACCGGCATGGAGATAGCACGCTTCTTGATAACCCAATAACGGGCATTCTTTTTCTCCTTCTGCCAACTCTTTACCTTCTGCATAAAAATAGATATCCAAAGCTTCGTCCGCATTGGGTAACTCGTTTGTTTCAGCTTTGGGATTCAGGTTGAAACCGAATTTCAGCAGACTTATGTCAATGTCATCCTCTACAATAGGTTCTTCCTCTTCTGCTTTTGTCAGGAGACTCAGTTTGTCGGAGTCTGTCCATTCGTCACTGCATGAGCTTATATAGGGCGCAGTGAATAGCAGTAATAATATATATATCAAATATTTCTTCATAAAGCTTTTCTTTTTTGATGGATGGGTTATTCTTTAATGACTATTACGTAAGGAGTCGGTTCGTTGAAATACCAACGTATCTCGTAATTGCCGGTTTGGCTTACGGTAAATTGGCTTTCGTCGGTAACATCCGTTTCGAAATGTCCTTCGGTATTTTGTGGAGTCACTTCCATGTTCAACATCTGTGAACGTATTTGCCACGTATTTTCGGCTTGCATCTTTACTCCTTTCTTTTGTAAATACCACTTTTTATTACTTTCATCATAAACGATTTCCATTTTGGACTCATCACTGAAAGAATAATTGTTATGTTCACCTAATAACATCCATGACTTTTCTTCATTGCTCATGGTGAGACGACCGTTGTTTGGATTAAATTCTACGGTGTAGCTGGTATTGTTGTTACCGCCGTAAGAAGTGATATTTTTGCTGTCGTTACCTAGAGTCAAGATTCCATTATTGATTGGAGCTCCCCAATTTCTACCATTCCAATTAGGTTGGTCTGTGATTTTCCACCCTTCATAAAGATTTTTTGCAATAATGTGTCCTTTGTACGAACCACTTTCTGTTTTATATAGTTTTTGAGTTTGATCGTGTTCCCAAGCACAGTATTCTCCTACTAGATAGAATACTTCCGGTGTATTCTCGCTATTATCATAAGTCACCGCTACAGTTTTTGCTTCTGATAATACTCCAGTCTCAGTATTGCCGAAATAAGCTCTTACCCGAAACTCTATTTCCTGTTCTGCACTAAGGGTCACTGCATTATGTGCTATTTTCAGATATTTGATGGCCTTACTTAAGATTGCATTGTTTATATCTAGGTTTGTACTGGTCAAACCGCTTTCCAATATTGCTCTTTGTGAGAATTCTGCGTCTTTTATATCCATTTCCACTTGGTATTTAGCTCCTTCTACAGCTTCCCATGCTAGAGAATAAGAAGTGCCGGAAGTTAAATCCATATTTTCCGGAACAGTAGTGAATGTCGGAGTAGCTACATACGGAGTGATACTGATAGTCAGAGGTTCGGAAGCCAGCGCTTTGATATATCCGCTCTTAGTAGCTGAAACAGAGAGATTGATTTCTGTTTTTCCTACTTCCTTGTTATATTTTGCCAATAGACTGACAAGTGCATCATTCAGATCTTGGTGAGTCAGATTGTATGAGGTTTCTTGAGTAGTCTTGACAGTCACTTTCTTGCTCCAATTATATTCCGTGTTTGTTTTGGGCAGATTTATTTCTATTGCATAGCTGATACTTGCATTATCACCCAAATAAGCCTGTTGCCACGTTAAGGGTAATGCCGTTTCTTCTTTCTGACCGGCCGCTAAAACTAGTTCGCTAATGTCTGTTGATGTGATGACTGCTGCTTTGTAGCCTGTATTTTCATTGTCGTATGGAGTGACAGTGGAAGAAACGATATTTGAAACAAGAGGAGCTTTCGCCTCTGAAATGACAGAGGTTACACGAAATTCCAGATGAACGGTTTCTATGGTGTATATTCCTGCTTCATCAGCATAATTCTTGAATAGAGACAGTACATAGTCATTCAACTCTTTATTCGTAAATGAAACAGTCGAGTTATTCCCTACCAACGAAGATAAGATTACTTTTTTATCTCCGAAGTTGTTTTCGCCTTTTATATCCATCTCCAGATTGTTCGTGATCGATGCATTATATCCCATTTGGGGTGCACTCCACTTGAACGTCAGTGCAACTTCATTTTGTTGCAGCGGGTTGATGGTATACGTTTCCGGTAAAGCCTCCAATACAGCAGGCTGAGCCTGTCCGTCGCTATAATAGGCTTTGTCTAAGTTACTTTCACAAGCTTGTAATAAACAAGCTGCGATCAGTATACCTATATATCCGTATATTGTTTTCATGTACATTCTGATTTTTAGATTAATAACCTTCGTTTTGTTGTAAATTACCATTAACGCTGATATCGCTTACAGGTATGGGGAAAAGATTGTAGCGTTTGTTTACACCTACTCCGGTGATAACTCCTCCTTTTTCAGCCCACGTATAAGTATTCGAGGTAAACAGTCCGTAACGGATTAAATCGGTACGGCGGGTGGCTTCCCAATAAAGTTCACGACAACGTTCGTTTAAGATATTTCCAAAGTTTACGCTGGCAGTGCTTCCATTGATGGATGCGGAAGCCTTCAACCAAGCTGCATCCACTTGGCTATAACCGGTTTTGGCACGTTTGCGCAAGTCCTGTATGTATGTCACAGCTTGGGATTCGCTTCCCCCTTCTCCACCACGGGCTACGGATTCCGCATACATCAGATATACATCAGCCAGACGGAATAGTGGAAAGTCTGTGTCAGGGAATACGGAATTCTTTCCCGGAGTACCGTCACTGTTCAGGTTCGTGAATTTGAATACCGACCAACCTTCTGTGGTAAATGTACCGATAGATGAGGTTTTGATATCCAATGAACGTCCTGTGCTATAAAAGATGGCACGGTTGTCGTGTGAATTTAAATTGTCGGCGGTCCAGGCTGATTCTTCCGCTTCATATTCGAACGCACGTATCAGATTTCCTGTAGAGCGGAAGCCATCCCATCCACCGTTGCATCCGTAGTTGACAACAGTGCCTTCGCTACTTGAACGCGAGCCGACAATGATAGCTCCTATTCCATAGGACTGAGTAGTGTTGCCGTCAGCCAATACCGGGAAAATGATTTCTTTTCTGGCATTGGTATTTTCTCCGTTGTCTGCCATAAAAAGTTCGGCATAATTGTCTGCCAATGAATAGTCATTACTGCCCAGAATATATTTGCAATAAGTGATACAGTCAGTATAACGGGGTGTTCCTGTATAAACTTCGGCATTGAGATACATACGTGCCAATAGGAACTCAACGGTATGTTGATCTGCACGTCCGTATTCGTCTGTCTGTTCGGGAAGGAGACTACGAATAGCAGTAAGTTCCTTTTCTAGCCAGCTGAATAGGTCTTTGCGATTGATTTGCTCCGGTAGCGTTGAGGTTGTTTCTTCAGTGACAAAAGGTGGATTGGCAAAAGCATCCATCAGCACGTAGTAGGCTAAAGCACGGCAGAAACGTGCTTCGGCACGATAACGTTCCCGGTCTACTTCGTCGGGGGCATTGTTCAGTTGTTTCAGAAAATCATTTGCAATACTTACGATGTACATAGAACGGTGGTAAAGCCCTTCCATTGATTCCACCTTAGCTGTATTCCAGGATAATCCGTTAACTTGCGGTACCCAGCTATCCGACCAGGCGCATTTTACTTCGTCTGTAGTACTTTCTTGCAGTGTCCACCAACAACGCAGGAGTACTGTGTTACCGGCATTCAAATCACTCAAATCCGAAGAACCCGCATCTTTTTGTCCGGAGAGGGCCCATACCGAATAGATCTTTTTCAATCCCTGTGTGTAGCTTTCGGGAGTAGAATAGGCGTCTTCGGCCGTCATGACATTCGGATCGAGAGGCATCACGTCCAAATCACCTATACATCCGCCGAATAAAGTGAGGGCGGAAACCAATATGATCGATTTTATAGAATAGAATTTCATAATGCTGACAGATTAAAAGTTAAGATTGATTCCGAGAGAGAACGTGCGTGGACGCGGCCATAGACTTTGATCAATGGCGTTGCACTCTGGATCGAGTCCGGAATACTTGGTGATAGTAAACACATTCTGCACCGATGCGCTGATCCGACCGGATAACTTGCTGGTGAACAAATTCTTGAAGGTGTATCCCAAAGTAATGTTATCCATCTTCAGGAAAGAAGCATTTTCCAAAAAGAGATCGCTTGCTTTTTGCTCGGTAGAACTGGTGAGAGTGAATCCGGTGCTTTCTACTGCCGATTTATAATAATTGGTGATAAATCCTTGATTGGAGAAAGCATTCAGTGAACCGTTGTCCGCCGCACTGGCGTTGTAGACATAGTTTCCGATACTGGCACGGAGATTGAAGCCCAGATCCCAATTCTTATATGTAAACTGCGAACTCAGTCCCATGTATACGTCCGCCATCGGACTCTTTTTAGTCATATACCGGTCGTCATTCGTAATCTGCCCGTCGTTATTGCGGTCTACCACTGCGTTTTGTACCGGTTTTCCATTCTCGTCGTATACCTGTTGGAAGAGCCAGTAAGTGGAGGGGGCATAACCTACCTGGTGCTTTTGTAGTACTGTGCCACTACCGTATGAAGCAGAACCGGCATTGATGCCTTCATAATCCGGATTGTAGGTAGCGGTCAACTTAGTAATTTTGCTGGTGTTCCAAGTCACGTTATAGCCTAATTCCCAAGAGAAATCTTTAGTCTGTATGGCTACGGCATTGATATTGAATTCCAAACCCTCGTTTTTCATAGATCCCACGTTGGCTGTTATCATATTGGTAAAGTTGCTTCCTGCCGCTACGCTGACTGTGTTCAATAAATCTTTCGTACGCTTCTGATAATATTCGATACTACCGTTAATACGATTGTTCAGAAATCCGTAGTCGATACCGACATTGTATGTCGCAGTCTGTTCCCATTTCAAATCGGGGCTGTACCCATCCGGTTTCAGCAGGTATGAACCCATATATTGTGAAGTCGTATTGTTACCCAGCGAGTAGTTAGTGATATAGAGATAATCGGTAATCTCCTGCTGACCGGTGACACCATATCCTACACGCAGTTTCAAGTTGGACATAATATCGCGTGCCTTTTCCATAAACGGTTCGTTGATAATGCTCCATGCCAACGCTGCGGAGGGGAAGAGTCCCCAACGGTTGCTCTTGCTGAAACGTGAGGAACCGTCCTGACGTAACGTTGCAGTGAGCAAATAACGTTCTTTGAAGTTGTAATTCAGTCGTCCGAAGAAAGAAACCAGATAATTTTCCCAAGGTGAGGGAGTGTTATTGTTTTGTATGTAACGTCCTTCATCGTCGTTATAAGTCCATCCTTCTTTAGTTCCCAGGTTTTCGGTAACATTTGATTTGTAAATGCTCAAGTCTCTGTAATAGAAATGTTGCCAGGAATATCCGGCCATTACATTGATATTGCTTTGAATGGATTCTATGTTTTTGGCGTAGTTCAAATAAAAGTCCAGCAAATGGTTGCGGCGCAGATTGTTCCAGTCATTACCACGTCCGATATTCTTGAAATCACTGTCTTTGGCTGTTTGGAAAGAACCGGGAACGGTATAGTTTCCACCTGTGCTTTTTGCTACGTCATAACCTACGTTCAAGTTGGCATGCAAATCTTCTAATCCGTGTATTTTATAATCTAACTGGATATTGCCGAGACTTCGTTTAGTAGTTCCCGCATTGTCCACATCGTAGAGTAAAGATAACGGATTGGCGGAAGAAAGCGTGTTGGGAGTATTCTTGCCGGTACTCCAGTTCCAATAACCGTTATAGTTATATAAATTACTACCGTATGTGGGGTCTTCTGTGTCAATACCATAGATTGGTTTGGTAGGGTCAAAGAAAGCAGCTGCCCCTACTGCTCCCGAATCAGCAAAACGATTTTTGTTAATCGTTCCTTTTACATTGATATCCACACTTAAATGATCATCAAAGAACTTCGGACTTAGATTGACAGATGCGGTATATCTTTCATACTTGGATGTCTTGATTGTACCTCGTTCATTGTTGTAACCTAAAGACACGCGGAAAGGCATGAATCCTGCTTTTCCTGCTACGGATATATTTTGGTCAGTGCTCAAACCACTTTGATAGATAGCATCCTGCCAATCGGTAGACTGTGAGGGGTAGAGATTAATCAGATTGCGTGCTGCATCGCCTAAAGCGGTGCCTTCGGCATATTGGTTCGTCACTGCCTGGCGGAACTCGTCTGCATTCATCGTTTCAAAACGCTTATAAGGATCTTTGAAAGTATAACTGCTGTTATAAGTTACCTTGATTTTTCCTTGTGTCCCTTTCTTGGTAGTGATGATGATAACGCCGTTTGATGCACGTGAACCGTAGATGGCGGTTGCTGATGCGTCTTTTAATACGGTAAAAGTTTCTATATCATTCGGATTAATGGTCGATAAAGCATTCGGTGTACCCGGAGCTGAATTGTTGGCTACGGGGATTCCGTCTATGACGATTAGCGGGTCATTGCTGGCATTCAGAGAAGAACCGCTACGGATGCGTAGCGTAGAACCTGAGCCCGGACCACCGTCACCTTGAGCGACTGCCAATCCCGGAACTTTTCCCATGATCAGTTCTTCGGGTGAAGTGACTGCACCTTTGTTCATCTCTTCAGCTTTAATGGCAACGACTGATCCGCTCAAGTCTTCTTTCTTAACGGAGCCATATCCGATGACCACTACGTCGTCCAACTGTTTTGAATCATCTTTCAGGACAACTTTCATTTGTGCTGCGGCCGGTAATTCCTGTGTCTTATATCCGATGAAGGAAATGACAATAATGTCTCCTTGCTTGGCCTGTAATTTAAACTTCCCATCCAGATCGGTAATGCTGCCATTGGTAGTACCTTTAACTACTACATTTGCTCCGATAACTCCCTCTCCGGTGGTACCGTCCTGGACGAGTCCACTTACTGACAGGTTTTGTGCAACTGCCTGTACCGTAAACATAATGGCTACTAAAAATAGCAGCATTATTTTACCCGGTTCATTCATTTTTTTTGTTTTCATGTTATTAAATAAGTTCATCAAAAATAGTACTTCTATATGAATACCTATTGAAAACTATGGAATCTTAATTAAACTTGTTTAAGGTCTTATTTTATCTCTTTGACTGAGATGGCGTATCCTCCGCCTATTGCAGCTTTCAGTGTAAGTTTGCTTTTGTTGTTTATTTTCTTTTTTGTGATAACGTATGCTTGCGGATTTTTGTCCCAACTTGCATCTTTAGCGTCAGCATAAATGGTAGCTTCATATTTTTTCCCAGGTTCGAGGAAGTCAAAGCTTAATTTAGACTCATGTCCCTTTTCTCCGGCAGTGCAACCTATATACCAGTCATTCGTTCCTTTGGCACGACGGGCTATCGTGATATATTCTCCTGGCTCCGCTTCCAGATACTTACTTTCATCCCAATCAATAGCTACATCCTTGATAAATTGGAAAGCATCCATGAAACGCTCGTAATTTTCAGGAATGTCAGCGGCCATCTGCAATGGGCTGTACATAGTTACATACAATGCCAGTTGGCGGGCGATAGTAGAGCGAACCTGAGAATTATTAGCCGGATTCATTTTGTTGCAATGTGTTTCGAAGATTCCCGGAGTATAATCCATCGGTCCTCCAACCAGACGGGTGAATGGAAGGATTGTAGTATGGTATACTTTGTTGCCTCCGAATGACTCATATTCTGTTCCACGAGCGGATTCATTACCGATCAAGTTCGGATAAGTGCGGCAGATACCTGTCGGGCGTACTGCTTCGTGAGCATTCACCATAATCTTGTAGTCTGCTGCTTTCTTCACCGCATACAGATAATGATTATTCATCCATTGTCCGTAATGGTGCTCGCCACGGGGAATAATATTGCCGACATAACCGCTCTTTACAGAGTTATAGCCGTTATCCACCATAAATTGATAAGCTTTATCCATATGACGTTCGTAGTTACGGGCTGATGCGGAAGTTTCGTGGTGCATCATCATTTTGACACCTTTGCTTGCGGCATAACGATGAATCTCTTTTACGTCGAAATCGGGATACGGAGTGACGAAATCGAATACATAATCTTTGCTGTTACCGAACCAGTCTTCCCAACCTTCGTTCCATCCTTCTACCAGTACTGCATCAAAACCGTTGGCGGCAGCGAAATCGATATAACGTTTTACGTTAGCGGTGTTAGCGGAATGTTTGCCGTTAGGTTTGGTTTTTGAATAATCTGTTTCACCCAGTTTTACACTAGTCAGCTCATCGGTGTAGGCCCATGAGCCCTTTCCGGTTATCATATCCCACCACACGCCGATATATTTCACAGGTTTTACCCAAGAGGTTGCATCCGGTAACTTGCATGGTTCGTTCAGGTTGAGAGTAATACGGGATGCAAGGATGTTGCGTGCATCATCACTGACAATGACAGTACGCCATGGCGTATGGCAAGGTGTCTGCATATATCCTTTGTCCCCTTTTGCATCCGGAGTCAGCCAAGATTCGAATATCATGTTTTTATCGTCCAGGTTGAGGTGCATACAAGAATAATCGATGAGAGCTGCCTCGTGAAGGTTGATGTAAAGACCATCATCCGTTTTCATCATAAGAGCAGTCTGCACACCTGTCGGTGAGAAAGGAGTTTGAGACGAATTGGGAGTGATTGCCTGTTTCATCAACCCTCTGATTTCCGATAAGCGGGAGATAGTATAATCATATTCCTGCGTATCATAATCGCCCGGTATCCAAAAAGCGGTATGGTCGCCTGACATGGCAAACTGGGAATGTTCTTCTTTAATAACGAAATAACTCAATGATTTTTGTTGAGGGAACTCGTAACGGAATCCCAGACCGTCATTGAATAAGCGGAAACGGATCAGGATGGAGCGCTCATTCATCGGCTGGTATAGTGTCACTGCCAATTCATTATAATGATTACGGATTTCTTTTTCTTCTCCCCATACCGGTTGCCATGTTTCATCGAATGTATCGGTCTTTGCATCCTTTAGTTCAAAACCGTTATAAAGATTTGTTTTTGAGTCAAGTTTGGTGAGATCTCTACGGTCTACCCAGTCGAAGTCTGTCCGGGTATTGTCTTCTTTCTTTAATTCTAAACCTAAAGTACTGGGTTTGATAACCGTTTTTCCTTTATAAATCAAATCGTACGTTGGAGCACCTTCCTTGTTTACCTGAAAGGTCATTACCAGATTTCCATCCGGTGAAGTCAGTTTCTGCTGCGCATTCGTTATAAATGAAATACAGAGGAATGCAATGAGTAAAAGATTCTTTTTCATTTTATTTATTGGTATTAAATTGTAAGCTAACTAATGTTTCTACTCCTTTTCATTTCGGATGTTGCAAATGTAGCGACCTATTGAATCGGAAGAGGTGTCTAGAATAAAAATATAACCGCTTTGTAGTTTTATTTAATTGATTATCAATTGTATATTATTGTTTGGAATCGGCGAAAATATAAGTGGAAATTAAATAGTTTGGCTTATCTATTTCATTGTGATTACTATATTCATTATATTTGTGACATCTTTAAAAAGTAACCTATGAGAAATATAGCCTATTGTGTATTGTCTTTTCTTTTGGTTGGTTCTGTTTCAATGTTTGCAAAACAGACAGATAATGTGGCAGCTCTTAAAAAGCTGGACGACATCATAAATAAAAAGGAGACTTATCAGATTCAGAAAGAAAAGGAAATTGAAGGCTTGAAGTTGCAATTGGCTCATTCAAATGCCCCTGCCGACAAATATCGTCTATACGGTTCCTTATTTGATGCTTATCTTCATTATCAGGCTGATTCTGCCCTTCATTATATAAATAAGAAACAGCAGGTGCTTCCGCAACTGAATCGTCCTGAATTGGACAATAAGATTATTATTGATCGTGCAACGGTATTAGGGGTAATGGGAATGTATATTGAAGCTATTGAGGAATTGGAGAGGATGAATCCGACGAAGCTGGACAAAGAAACCTTGTTGGCTTATTATCAGACTTATCGTGCTTGTTATGGTTGGCTGGCTGATTACACCACTAATAAGGAAGCGAAAAAGAAATATCTCGAAAAAACAGATTTATACCGGGATTCTATTATTAGTGTAATGTCACCGGAAATCAACAGAACAATTGTTCTGGCCGAGAAATGTATCGTCAGTGGTAAGGCGGATACAGCTTTGGTGATACTTGATGAGGCTTTGAAAGAGGCGGTTGACGAACGGCAGAAAGTGTATATCTACTATACATTGTCTGAAGCGTACGGTATGAAGAAGGATTCTGAGAAAGAAGTTTATTATCTCATATTGACAGCTATTGCAGATTTGGAATCTTCGGTCAGGGAGTATGCCTCTTTGCAAAAGTTGGCACATCTGATGTATGAACTAGGGGATATTGACCGTGCTTATAAGTACTTGAGTTGTTCGATGGAAGATGCCGTAGCCTGCAATGCCCGTTTGAGGTTTATTGAAGTGACGGAGTTTTTCCCGATTATCGATAAGGCTTATAAGTTGAAAGAAGAGAAAGAACAAGCCGTTTCCAGAGCGATGCTTATTAGTGTCAGTATGTTGTCTTTATTTCTTTTGATAGCTATTTTCTTTTTGTATCGCTGGATGAAGAAACTGTCTGCTATGCGTCGTGATTTGAGTTTGGCTAACCGGCAGATGTTGGCTGTGAACAAAGAACTGGAGCAGACAGGCAAGATAAAAGAAGTATATATCGCCCGTTATTTGGACAGATGTGTGAACTATCTAGATAAGTTGGAGATGTATCGCCGCTCATTGGCTAAATTGGCTATGGCTTCCCGGATTGAGGATTTGTTTAAGGCTATAAAGTCCGAGCAGTTTATCAAAGATGAACGAAACGAGTTTTATAATGAGTTCGATAAGTCTTTCCTGAAACTTTTTCCGAATTTCATTTCCGCTTTCAATGATTTGTTGGTAGAGGAGGGACGGATATATCCGAAATCTGATGAACTGCTGACTACCGAACTTCGTATTTTTGCTCTTATCCGTTTGGGAGTGGTAGACAGTAATAAAATTGCTCATTTCTTGGGTTACTCATTGGCGACGATCTATAATTACCGTAGCCGGATGCGCAATAGGGCCGCTGGAGATAAGGAACGGTTTGAACAGGACGTGATGAATTTATAATATTATTTGTTTTGTAACATCAGAAATAGCCTTTTTTTATACCTTTGTAGGTGGTACTAACTAATCTAATAATAAATTTACTAAAGAATGAAAAAGTTAATCTACACATTGTTCTTTGTCCTTATTTCCGTTGTGGCCAACGGTCAGGCAAAGTATGTATTCTATTTCATTGGAGATGGGATGGGAGTCAACCAAGTGAATGGTACGGAGATGTATCAGGCGGAACTTCAGAACGGACGTATCGGCGTTGAGCCTTTGTTGTTTACTCAATTTCCGGTTGCCACGATGGCGACTACTTTCTCTGCAACTAATTCCGTGACCGATTCTGCCGCCGCAGGTACTGCGTTGGCTACAGGAAAGAAAACCTATAATCACGCTATTTCTGTGGGGGAAGATAAGAATGCGATTCAAACCGTAGCTGAAAAGGCGAAGAAAGCCGGTAAGAAAGTCGGTGTCACTACTTCTGTCAGTGTTGATCATGCTACCCCTGCCGCATTCTATGCGCACCAACCGGATCGTAATATGTATTATGAGATTGCTCTTGACTTGCCGAAAGCTAATTTTGACTTTTATGCAGGTGGCGGATTCCTGAAACCGACAACTTCTTTTGATAAGAAAGAGGCTCCAAGCATTTTCCCTATCTTTGAAGAAGCCGGATATACAGTGGCACGTGGTTACAATGACTATAAAGCAAAATCAGCTAAGGCTGAAAAGATGATTCTCATTCAGGAAAAGGGGGCTAATCCGTCATGTCTGCCTTATGCCATTGACCGCAAAGAGGATGATCTGACGCTGGCGCAAATTACGGAAAGCGCTATCGACTTTCTGACTAAAGGCAAGAATAAAGGCTTCTTCCTCATGGTGGAAGGCGGAAAGATTGACTGGGCTTGTCACGCGAATGATGCAGCTACCGTATTCAATGAAGTAAAAGATATGGATAACGCTATCAAAGTGGCTTATGAATTTTATAAGAAGCATCCGAAAGAAACACTGATAGTCGTTACTGCCGACCACGAAACTGGTGGTATCGTATTGGGAACCGGAAAATATGAACTGAACTTGAAAGCATTGCAATCTCAAAAACATTCGGCTGACGGACTTTCTCAACGTATCAGTGAACTGAGAAAAGCCAAAGGTAACAAAGTAACTTGGGAAGATATGAAAGAATTTCTTGGCAATGAAATGGGATTCTGGAAACAATTACCTATTTCTTGGCAACAAGAAAAGAAGTTGCACGACGAATTTGAAAAGTCATTCGTGAAGAATAAAGTGGTGTTTGCCGAGAGTATGTACTCGAAGAGCGAGCCTATGGCTGCTTGTGCCAAACAAGTTATGGATGAGATCGCGATGGTTGGCTGGGTGAGTGGCGGACATTCTGCCGGTTTTGTACCTGTATTCGCTATTGGAGCCGGTTCACATTTGTTCGGTGAGAAGATAGATAATACTGAAATACCGAAGAGAATAGCCAAAGCGGCGGGATATAAATAGAATGCCCGTGCAAAGCACAATAATAAAGAAAGCCGGAAGTTCAATTGAGCTTCCGGCTTTCTTTATTATTGTGTTCTATGTAACTTATGCTTTTACACGTCCTACGTATGAACCGTCGCGAGTATCGATTTCGATTGTTTCACCTTCGTTGATGAATAAAGGAACACGTACTGTTGCTCCTGATTCTACGGTAGCAGGTTTCAATGTATTGGTAGCAGTGTCACCTTTGACGCCCGGCTCTGTATAAGTAACCTTCATCTGTACCTTGATCGGCATATCCGCATACAATACGGTTTCGGTAGAAGCGTCGGAAACAACATCCAATACTGCACCTTCAAGCAGGAAGTCAACACCGTTAATCAAGTCGTGAGCGATAGGATGCTGGTCAAAAGTTTCCTGATTCATGAAGATATAATCTTCTCCTTCTTTATATAAGAACTGATAAGGACGACGTTCTACACGTACGTCTTCCAATTTTTCACCGATGTTGAAACGACGTTCGAGAACGTAGCCGCTAACTACATCTTTCAGTTTAGTACGCATGAAAGTGTTACCTTTACCAGGTTTTACATGCAGGAATTCTATACAGAAATAGAGCTTTCCGTCCAT
>UMBU01035744.1_pt1 | contig 41036 bp, 43 predicted proteins | sample 1964051 | NCBI WGS metagenome assembly UMBU01 (sample SAMEA4835949, study PRJEB28245) | human gut metagenome | biome: gut microbiome; material: fecal sample | place: Denmark | collected 2008
GTTAGTATTTTCGCAATACTTCTTTATGCTCCTCTGCCATTATCTGCCCCTTTTTTCTTTGTCCACATATTAAAGATTTCAACCTATTCGCTTTTTAATAGCCGGGAAATGATTTATATAACATACCGCATACTGAAACGCTACAATCCCTTTCACAGATATCGCGAGTTTAGAGTGTATTGTATAGCGACATAAAACCAAATCCCTACGCTTAATAGATGTTTAAAATATCCTATCCTTTGTATACAATTTTCTTCACCATCTATCAAAAATTTGCTATGCAGCATAATCCATAATAAGCAATGTAAACTTATAATTGTCCACCTTTGTGCAAAATAGTAACCTAGTTATCATTCATTCTTTTACATTTTTGTATATAATAATGACGATACTCAGTATCGAGTTTTTAGCTACCATTTATACTCAATACAAACAAGTTTGCTTACCATCTTATTCTGTCCCTTATAACAGTAGCATAGCATCCCCAAAGCTAAAGAAACGGTATCTTTGGTCCACTGCCTCCTGATAGGCCTGCAAAATACGTTCCCTCCCTGAAAAGGCGCTGACCAGCATCATCAATGTAGATTCCGGTAAGTGGAAATTGGTAATCAGCGCGTCTACAACGCGAAACTCAAACCCAGGGTAGATAAAAATATCTGTCCAGCCGCTCTGAGCTTTCAATGTACCACTGCTGGCTGCTGTTTCCAGTACACGCACGCTGGTCGTTCCTACAGCAAAAACGCGATGCCCCTCTTTTTTTGCTTGGCATATGCTATCTACCACAGGCTGTGTGATCTCAAAATACTCCGAATGCATCACATGCTCTTGTACATTCTCCACACTTACCGGGCGGAAAGTGCCAAGACCTACATGCAGCAGCACCTTTTCCAGCTTTACGCCCTTTGCCTGAAGGCGTTCCAATAGTTCTGGCGTAAAATGCAGGCCCGCAGTCGGCGCAGCGGCGCTGCCTACAGTGTTTGCGTATACGGTCTGGTACCGGGCGCCATCCTCCAATTTTTCATGGATATAGGGAGGCAATGGCATTTGACCCAGCGCATCCAATACCTCCATAAAAATGCCGTCATATACAAATTTCAGTACCCTGCCGCCAGCCTCCGTGCGTTTTTCCACAAACGCACGCAGCTTGCCTTCGCCAAAACTCAGCCATTCACCTTCCTTGACCCTGCGACCGGGGCGCACCAGTGTTTCCCATCGGTCTTCGCCCACTTGCTTTAACAGGAGCACCTCAATATGTGCACCTGTACTTTCCCTAAGGCCGAGCAGTCTTGCCGGCAAAACCGCCGTTTCATTGACGACCAACACATCTCCTGGCAAAAGGTAATCTTCTATATCCGTAAAAATCTTATGTTCAAACTGCCCCTGTTTGGGGACGACCATCAGCCTAGAATGATCCCTCTGCGCTAACGGCGTCTGTGCGATGAGCCCCTCCGGCAGACCATACCAATAATCCGATGTTTTCAGTCCACGATCCATTCCTATCTCCTCGTCTTGAAAAAACAGACCGTTTGGTCTGTTTTCCCTTCTGTTATTCATTTTCCAATAGCGAAGTCTGTTTAGGTCCCTGCTGTAAGGAATCCGGTACCTCGGCCCCCAAATGCTTATAGGCCAAAGCCGTAGCCACGCGGCCGCGCGGTGTCTTTTGCAGAAAACCGAGCTGAAGCAAAAACGGCTCATACACATCTTCAATGGTTACGGATTCCTCTCCCGTCGTCGCGGCCAAAGTTTCCAACCCCACCGGGCCTCCATTGAATTTATAGACAATCGCCTCCAAAATATTGCGGTCCGTCTGGTCCAATCCTAACTCATCAACTTCCAGCAAATGCAGCGCCTGATCTGCCACCTCTCGTGTGATAACGCCGCCTGCCTTGATCTCTGCATAGTCACGCACACGGCGTAGCAGACGGTTTGCAATGCGCGGCGTTCCCCTGCTCCTGCGGGCAATCTCCCTAGCGCCCTGTGGTTCGATGCTCACCTTCATTATTCTGGCACTCCGTTCCACAATGCGCTGCAATTCCTCATCGTTGTAAAGCTCCAACCGGTTGATTACACCAAACCGATCCCTCAGCGGGCTAGATAGCATGCCCGCTCGTGTCGTAGCGCCTACCAGGGTAAACGGGTTAAGCGGCAAACGCATTGTCTGCGCGCTCGGGCCTTTGCCAATGATGATATCCAGCGTAAAATCCTCCATGGCAGTATAAAGCTTTTCCTCCACTACATTGTTTAGCCGATGAATTTCATCGATAAACAACACATCTCCTTCTTGGAGGTTGGAAAGCACGCTGGCTAGGTCTCCCTGATGCTCAAACGCCGGTCCTGTTGTTTGCCGCATATTAACGCCCATTTCATTGGCGATGATGGAAGCCAGCGTTGTTTTTCCCAGGCCCGGCGGGCCATAAAACAATACATGATCCAATGCCTCGCCCCTATTTTTGGCAGCCTGGATAAAGATTTTCAGCTGTTCTTTTACCTTTTCCTGTCCAATGTATTCGTCCATGCTCTTTGGTCTCAGCGATTGATCGATCTCGATATCCTCGCTTCGCATGGTCGATGTTAAAATCCTATCTTCGTCCATATGCCGCTCCTTACTTCATGCGATCCAGTTTTCTCAACGCTGCCACAGCCATCTCCTCAGCAGTGCCGCCCTCCGCCTGAATTAGCGCCACGGCCGCCGCCGCATCAGACGATGCAAAGCCCATGGCTGTTAAAATCGCAATGGCATCTGTGACCTGCTTTTCGTCACCAGCAGGGCCTGCCTCCGGTATCTTCCCAATCAGCGCTTGGTTTTCAATGGTTCCTTTGAGTTCCAACACCAGGCGCTGCGCCGTCTTTTTACCAATGCCCGGCACTTTGCTCAGCACCTTATCGTCTCCAGAAACAATGGCAATAGCTGCCTGTTGAGCTGTCAGCGTGGAAAGGATGGATAGCCCTACCTTTGGTCCGATGCCCGAAACGCTGATAAGCCGCAAGAACATTTCTTTTTCGTCCTTATGCAAAAAACCATACAGCACCATCGCATCCTCTCGTACTGATAGATAAGTATAAAATCGTGCCTCTTTCCCCACAGCACATTGGCCGATGGTACGCTGGTTGGTCAAAATCTCATATCCTACTCCGCCACAGTTTACGCTGACCCTATCCTGCGCTATATCCTCTACCGTTCCCTGTATAAAAGCATACATCGGTTCTTTTAGCTCCTGTATTTATTCTATCTTAAAATTCTGCGGCATCCGGCAGGAATTGGCATGGCAAATCGCAATGGCCAGCGCATCCGCCGCATCGTCCGGCTTTGGGATTTCACGCAGCTGCAACAGTGTCTTTACCATAAACTGCACCTGCTGCTTTTCTGCACGCCCGTATCCCACTACCGCCTGCTTTACCTGAAGCGGTGTATATTCATACAATTCCTTGGTACGCCTCGCGCACCCTTCCAACGCCACGCCTCTTGCCTGCGCCACCATGATTCCCGTTTTCACATTTTTCGCAAAAAACAATTCCTCCATGGAAACAGCATCCGGCCGATACGTTTCAAACAGCATAGCGATCCCGTCGGAAATTTTCATCAACCTGTCTGGCAATGGCGTGTGCGCCTCGGTAAAAACGCAGCCATAATCCACGGCGCGCATCTTTTTACCCGGCAATACCTCAATGACCCCATATCCCAAAATGGCAAGGCCCGGATCCAATCCTAAAATGATCAAGCCGCTTCCTCCGTTTATCCGCGAACTTGTCCATGGCCAGTCACAACGTATTTATAACTCGTAAGCGCCGGCAGGCCCATGGGCCCCCTAGCATGAAGCTTTTGCGTGCTGATGCCGATCTCTGCTCCAAATCCGAACTCAAATCCGTCGGTAAAGCGTGTTGAAGCATTGGCATACACGGCGGCCGCATCCACTTCTTTTTGGAATTTTTCTACCGCAGCCTGATCCTGTGTCACAATGCATTCGCTGTGTCCCGTACCATATTTTGCAATATGAGCAATGGCATCGTCTACCGTGTCAACTACCTTCACCGCTAAAATCAGGTCGTTGAATTCCGTAGCATAATCCTCTTCCGTTGCCGCCTTCATCTCCGGCACCAGCGCAAGGCAGCGATCACACCCACGCAACGCCACGCCCTTTTCTATCAGCATCTTTGCCATATCCGGCAAAAATACATCTGCGATGTCCTTATGAACCAATAGCGTTTCAATGGCATTGCAAACCGATGGACGCTGGCATTTTCCGTTGATCACGATTTTTGACGCCATCTCCAAGTCTGCCGCTTTGTCTACATATACATGACAGTTTCCTACCCCTGTCTCAATCACTGGTACGCTGGCATTTTCCACCACAGAGCGAATCAGCCCAGCCCCGCCCCTTGGGATAAGTACATCGATATACCCATTGCAGCGCATCATCTCCATTGCGGACTGCCTGGTCGTATCCTGAATCAGCTGTACAGCGCCTACCGGCATACCGCATCTCTGCGCCGCGCCGGCCATAATCTCTGCGATCTTACAGTTGCTCAAAAAAGCTTCTTTTCCGCCGCGCAGCACACAAGCATTCCCGCTTTTTACGCAGAGCGCAATGGCATCCGCCGTCACATTGGGCCTGGCCTCAAAAATGATCCCTACAACGCCCATCGGTACGGATCTCTTTTCTATCTTCAGTCCGTTGGGGCGCTCTATCCTCTCCAGCGTCAGCCCTACAGGGTCCGGCAGCGCCGCCACCTGTTCCACGCCCACAGCCATATCCGCAATACGCTGGCTCGTCAATGCCAGGCGATCCATCATCACCTGTCTTACCCCATTTTCTTTCGCATGCGCCAGATCCTCGGCATTGGCTTGCAGGATCTCCTCCTGCCCCTCTATCAAGGCTTTTGCCATTGCTTTGAGCATCTCATTTTTCTGTGCAGTATCCAGCAAACCCATCCCAGCGGCCGCTTCCCGCGCCTGCCTTGCCTGCTCCAGTACAGTGATCATCGTTGTCCAGCCCCTTTCCTTTATGGTAAATTGTATCCTTTTTTGCCTGTTTGCGCAATAACAGTTCTACATCGATAGGTTTAGTCTGCATTTTGTTCCATTTCTCGTTTGGCCATCATCGCTAAGGCGGATACGGGCAGGTCCAAGCGTTCCGCTGCCTTTTTCTGTGTAATCTCTCCTCGCTGCCATTGGCGGAATACTGCATCAAACCAAGGCGGCTTTTCTCTTCGTGGTCGTCCGAATTTTACGCCCCTTCGCCTGGCAGCTTCTATCCCTTCTGCCTGTCTGGCTCGGATCATGGCACGCTCGTTTTCCGCTACAAACGAAAGCCGCTGCAATACCAAATCGCTGATAAATGTCCCCAATAGGTCCTTGGCAATGGTGGTATCCAAAAGTGGCATATCCAGCACTCTGACGTCCACCCCTTTATCTCTTGTCAGTATGCCATTGTTCTATCACTTCCCTGTAATTTCTGCCCAGCCTATCGATGCTTTTGATAAGAATGAGATCTCCTTTTCGAATTTCCCGTATCATTTTTCGATAGGATGGCCGTTCAAAATTGCAGCCGCTTTTCTGATCCAAATAGATATGTTTTCTTAGTACGCCTCTCTTTTCCATCTCGTCCATTTGTCTGTCAGCGTTTTGGTCCTTGGATGATACCCGCACGTATCCTACAATTTTACCCATTTCTTTCCCCCTGGTTTTTTATTTGTTTTCTTTCTTTATAAAACATCACCTTCCATTTTCCTACAAAAAGCAACGAAATCAAAAAAAGCAGCCGAGGCTGCTTTTTGTTCTTTGATTCAGCTTTCTATATTCTCTAAATAGCTTTCTACCTGCTCCAAGGAATCAAAGATAACCCCCTCCTCCAGAGCAGCGTCGTTAACGGCGTCCATCTCAATGCTTTTGTACAGCGTCGGTTCCGCCTGATTTTCCTGAGGCTGATAGATATTCAGCATACCGTTTTCATATTTTACAATGTAGTGCAGCGTACATACGCTGGGCGTTTCCACCAAAAATACCGCTTTGTCTTTAGAAAACTCCGTCAACTCGGCGTTTGCAAATTGGTTTTCCAATTCCTCCCGCGTCATCCCTACGTATTTTTTGTCCGTTACATCCGTCTCCACCATGTGTCCACATTTGGTGTAATTAACTTGCAGATATACCTTGCCTTCCACCCCAAGCCGCTCCGGCTCGGCAGCAACGGGCTGTTCTCCCGGCGTCTGTATCTGCTGCTGTTGCTGGGCTTGTTGTGCCTCCCACTGTTCGTTTTGGCTGTTGCGGGCTGCATTATATCCAAAAAACGTCGCCGCGATAATCAGTACGCTGGCCGCCAGCGCAATTTTAAGCGCTGCATGCCCATGGACGGCAACACGCTTTTTTGCTGTAAACTTCAAAACTGATCCCTCCGCTCTTTACAAGCTTTGGAATCAGTTTCTCCACATTTTTATATTTCATACATTTTTTGGCATTTTATTCCATTTCCCCGTTATGAAATACGTTTTGCACATCATCCAGATCCTCTAGATTTTCTACCAATTTATCCAGCTTGTCAGCATCGGCGCCCGCAACGGAAACCATCGTTTGCGGCACCCATTCCAGTTCGGCAGAGGTAAAGGTATATCCACCCTCTTCCAGCTTTTCACGTACCTGAGAAAAAGATGCAATGTCTGTATATACGATAAACTCTTCCTCTGTCGCCTCAAAATTTTCTGCCCCTGCATCCAGTGCCGCCATCATCACTTCATCCTCATCCATATCCTCTTTTTTTTCGATGGCGATTACCCCTTGATGAGAGAACATATACGATACGCAGCCTGTAGTGCCCAGGCCGTTTCCAAATTTATCAAACAAATGCCGCACGTCGCTGGCAGTACGGTTGCGGTTATCCGTTAAGGTTTCCACCATCAAGGCCACGCCTCCGTTGCCGTATCCTTCGTACACGATTTCCTCATAACTTACATTCCCCAACTCCCCAGAAGCCTTAGCAATGCTGCGGGAAATATTATCGTTTGGCATGTTGTTCGCTTTTGCCTTTGCCACCACATCCCTTAGTTTGCTATTCACATTGGGGTCTGCGCCGCCTTCCTTAACAGCAATGGCAATCTCACGGCCGATCTTGGTGAATACACGCGCGCGCTGAGAATCCGTCTTTTCCTTTTTATGTTTAATGTTGTTCCATTTGCTATGCCCAGACATAATGAATACACTCCTATTTTGAGAATTGACAGGATATTATATCATTATTTGCCCTATCCTGCAATGAACCTTATGGCACCAGATACAGCAAATCCTTTTGTTCCCCCGTTTCCAAGTATGTATTGGGCACATTGCCCACAATAACGGTTTCATAGATAGGCAGCGTATTTTCATACTGTACCACTACGCTTTGTCCGGGCAACGTATAGCGTAAAAACACTTGAATTGTCGCCGTTATACGGTGTTTTGTCTGGTTGATGCCCGCGCTGGTAAATTCGCTGTCTATATCCACATTCACCTGCGCATATGGCGATGCATACATTTGGATAACCGGCCCCGTGGTAGAAAATATTTGGCTGTTCATAACAGAGCCAAACGGAACGGAAATGGATACTTCCCCCTGATTCATCAGCCGACCCTCACACAGTTCCACCATTTCCCGCGTAAGCTCATTGAGCACATATCCGTTTACTTTTACCATCGTAATATTGCCCAGTTCATCCTTTTCCAAATCCACCAGCTCATCATACTGGTGCTGGGAACCACTTTGGTTTACTGCAAAGCTTACGGCCTCGGCCGCCAGGCTGTCTCCCTGAGCCTCTGCCATTTCTCTGGCCACGCTGCGAAGGCTGTATTCAAAGCACAGCGCCAGCGCGATTACGGCCACCGCTGCCCAGAGTACCACCAGCCACTTTTTGGGAATATCCCTGTATATAGCGGTAAAATCGGGCTTTGTCCGTTTTTTTTCCTCCAAGATTTGTTTCCTCCTTCAATTATGGTATAATATGCGAAATAAGAAAAAGGTTTGCCAAGGAGGCTCTATATGGCCAAACAGCAAAAACAGAAAAAGAAAGTAAACAAGGAAGCCCGGCAGCGCCGCGGCATCTTTGGCTCTTTTTTACACTGGTTTGATTCCCATACCGATTTTCATGGAGACAAGCCACAGGCAATTTTTGTGCCGCGCAAAAAACCGCCGGCCTTTGGTCTGTCCGTGGCCGTGACTACATTCAAGCTGATGCTCATCACCATCCTGGTGCTCGGCTTTATCATGGCGGGCGCTGTATTTGGCGTAGCACGCGCTTTCATCTCCACCGCGCCAGATTTAGACGTTACGGAGATTTCCGATGTCAGCCTATCCAGCTATATATACGATAGCGAAGGCGAGCTCATCACGATGTATTCCGGCGTCCAAAATCGCATGTGGGCCAGCATTGATGAAATTCCAGACAATTTGAAAAATGCCTTTATTGCAACGGAGGACGCGCGTTTTTATTCTCATGGCGGGGTAGATATCAAGCGCATTGTGGGTTCCTTTATCAGTAACCTTACTTCCTCCAACATTCAGGGCGGTAGTACGATCACCCAGCAGCTTATCAAAAACCGGATGCTGACCAGTGAGCGTAGCTATAAGCGAAAGATCCAGGAAGCCTATCTGGCTTTGCAGCTGGAAAGCAAATATACCAAAGACCAGATTTTGGAAGCTTATCTCAATGACGGAAACATGGGAGAGGGCAATTACGGCGTAAAGAGCGCCGCCCGCGATTATTTTGGAAAATCGCTGGATGAGCTCACGCTGCGTGAATGCGCCATGCTGGCAGGCATCGTCAATGCGCCCAATACCTACAATCCGCGCCGCAACTATTATGTAAAAAATCGGCCGGAGGTAACAAATGAGCGCACCGATCTGGTCTTAAGCCGTATGCAACGCGAAGGGTATATCACTGTGGATGAATACAATGCTGCAAAGGCAGAAGAGGTGCATATCCAGGAAACGCGTACAAACACCGCAACCGGCATTGCTCCTGACTTTATAAGCTATGTCATCGATGACGTCGTGCAGGCCTTTATCAAACAGCGCGGTTTGGAGAATACTAGAGAAAACCGCAACGCCATTGAAAACGAGCTTCGTACAGGCGGATACAGCATCTACACCACTTTGGATCAGGAAATGCAGAGCGCGGTTGAGGATGCCGTATACAATTACGACCGCTATCCTAAAACCGCAAAATCCTCCGATTCAGTAAAGCGGGAAACAAACCCCGACGGCTCGGTAACGGAAATAGAGCAGCCGCAGGCGGCAGCTACCATTGTGGACTATCACACAGGCGAAGTAAAAGCCATGGTAGGCGGGCGTAAACCCCCGGCCGGATTGAAAATGCTGAACCGAGCTACCTCTAGGTTGCCTGTCGGTTCTTCCATTAAACCCATCACCGTATATGGGCCTGCGCTGGATGCAGGCATGGGAGCCGGTACCATCATCCAAAACCTCAAAGGAGCCGTGAACGGATGGGCTGCCAGTAGCAGCGAAAAATCGTATCCTACCCAGGGCAGTGTCAACGGGCCTGTCACCATGCGGACAGCCATCCAAAAATCCTTGAACCTGTCTGCGGCCCGCGTTTTGATGGAGATGACGGCCCCCACCCCGACGGAAGGCATTGAAAATGCTGTGTCCTATCTAGCGAAAATGGGCATAGATACAGAGTCCTCTGAAACGACCGTTCAGCGTACGGGCGCCGGCATTGCGCTCGGTTCTTCGGCATACAGCACGGTGGAGATGGCCTCTATGTTTGGCACCATCGCCAATAAGGGCGTATATATCTCCCCAACCTCCTTTACAAAGGTGACGGATAGCAACGGCAATGTCATTTTGGATGGCAAAGCGCTTCAGCAAACCAATCAGGTCTATCAGCCCAGCACGGCCTGGATGCTGGTGGATATGTTGGAAACTGCCGTACAGAGCGGTACTGGTAGCCGCGCCCAGGTCAGTGGTATGACCATTGCTGGCAAGACTGGATCCAATGAGAGCAAAGGGTTGTACTTTGCGGGGATGAGCCCCTATTATTCTGCTGCGGTCTGGATTGGACACGACGATTATAAATCGCTTGCCAATTCAACCTTCGGCGGCGCTTATTCCGCCCCGATATTCCAAAGATTTATGACCACCATCCACCAGGAAAAGGGTTTGCAGGATAAAGCCATCATTGAGGATTCTCCGGAATCTCTCGGCTTGGTTAGGGCAACGGTATGCCAGGTATCCGGTATGAAGGCCACCGATGCCTGTACGCATGATGCGGGTGGGTTGACGCCTGTAACGGATTGGTTCAAAGCAGGCACAGAGCCTACGGAATCCTGCACTTACCATATGTCCTTGCCGATTTGTACGGAATCTGGCAAGTATGCAACTCCCTACTGTCCCTCTACGACAGGCAGCGCTTCGCAGGTGTTTGTCCCCTCGGACTCCGTCTTGCGAAATTGCGATTTGAGCGGGCTTAGCTGGTATCATCTCACCGGCGCTTCCGATTTCAACTATATCAATAATCCCGATCAATTCTGTCCGTTGCATACAATGCCGGGGGCAACGTTGGCGCCTTCCGCCACACCGTCCACTGATCCGTCGGCGACGCCGAGTGCAGTGATTCCCTCGTTGCCGGTTTTCACCAATACGCCGAGGCCGACCAATACGCCGTCCACCGGAACAGGCAACTAAAAATATGAAAAGGCAGCCCATGTGGCTGCCTTTTTGTTGTTATTTTTTTGTCTTCGGATTAAAGATCAATGCGTTGAGATACCCAAAGAATATAGCGGCGCCGATGCCTCCGGCCGTCGCCGTGATGCCACCAGCCAAAATACCGGTAAAACCTTTTTCCAAGATCATCTTCTGTGTGCCTGTGGCCAAGGAATGGCCAAATCCTGTCAACGGTACTGTAGCCCCGGCCCCTGCAAAATCCACCAATGGTTGATATAGTCCTACAGCTGATAATATAACGCCAGCTACTACATAAATTACCAAAATTCTAGCAAAGGTCAATTTTGTTTTTGCCAGCAGCAGCTGCCCTATCACACAGATGAATCCACCGACGATAAATGCTTTGACAAACATCATTGAGGGCTCCTCCTTTCAAATCGCACCGCATGCGCAATGCCGGGGATAGTATTGCCCTGCATGCTGCTCGTCGTGCTCAGCAGAGCGCCTGTAGGAATGAACAGTATCCGCTGCCAATCGCCGCCCCATAGCTTGGGCAATAGCTTTGCGCTCAGTGTAATGGCGCTGCATCCGCAACCGCTGGCCCCCATATGGGTATCCTGATGCGGCATATATAATTCTGCACCGCAATCATGAAATTTTGTCATATCCTCCGCTCCTTCATCGGCCAGCATATCACAAAGCATGGAGAGCCCCAACTTTCCTAAATCGCCCGTGTAGATGGCGTCAAAATCCGCCTCTGTCGTCTGAGTATCTCGGAAATGAGCCGCAATGGTATCAAAAGCGGCTGGCGCCATGGCCGCTCCCATGTTATTTGCATCCGCAATGCCAAAATCCACAACTTTGCCAGGGGTTACATGGGAAATGCAAACGCCTTTTTGTTCCTTTGTGGATAGGATTGTTGCGCCTGCGCCAGTGGCTGTGCGCTGTTGTGAAGGGGTTTTTTGCGCTCCCATTTCCAAGGGAAAACGAAATTGACGTTCTGCTGTGGAAAAATGTGAGGAAGCGCAGCATACCAGCTGATCTGAAAAACCTGCCTCTAAAATCATGCTACCCACGACAAGCGATTCTGCCATCGTGCTGCAAGCGCCATACAAGCCCAAAAAAGGCGTATTGATTTCTCTGGCTGCAAAGGTAGCGGCGGTGAGCTGGTTAAGTAAATCTCCCCCCAACAAAAATCCCATTTCCTCAATGGTTTTCCCACACTTTTCTACCGCTTTTCGCACCGCTTCATAAAACAGTTTGCTTTCTGCCTGTTCCCATGTGTTTTGATCCCATAGATCGTCGTCTATCGTTACATCAAACAAACCCCGCAGCGCGCCTCGCGCTTCGGTAGGCCCTGCAATGCTGCTTGCCGCAATTGGCGCAACATATTTTTCCATGAATAGGGTTTGTCCGTTTCGATATCCCATACAAATCACCTCCCAAATAGGAAAAATACAACGCCATATAACATCGAAGCCGAGATGCCATTGACCAGCACAGGGCCGGCAATCTTAAATAGGTTTGCTCCGATACCAATCAATCCTTCGCGTTTGAACTCCATCGCTGGGGACACAATCGAGTTGGAAAATCCCGTAATTGGGATAACCGACCCGGCTCCCGCGTATTGACCAATCACATCGTAGATGCCAACGCCTGTCAAAATGGCCGCTATCACAACCAGTACGACGGAAGCCATGCCGGCGGCCTCAACAAATTCCAACTGCAAATAGGTTTGAAACAGCCAAATCATCCCTTGCCCCAGCGTACAGATCAGGCCGCCGACCCAAAAGGCGCGCAAACAGCCGCGCAATAGATCAGTGGGCGGCGTTTTTTGCTCAACATATTGTCCGTATTTTTTGTCCCTATCATTTTTTTTGCGTTTTTGCTGCGCTTGATCAAAGGAATCCAATTTGCCGCTCCTCCTTATATGCCGTTGTTCTCATACGTTCTTCTTTTTCCTCCCGATTTGCCCCCTCCAGATAGAACAGTTCTGGCTGCGGAGCCCTGGTTTTGTTAATGTTCAATGCACTCACTCCAAACTTGCTTTGCGCCTGTTACGCTATTTTCCCTATTCATCTGCCATAGATTGGCAGCCAAAAGCACTACGACTATGGCCAACCCAATGCTGATAGAAATCCAAAAGCGCTTAGTTTCCATTGTTTTTTGTTTCATATGCATAGCCTCGCTTTCCTTGCTGTTAGTATGCACAGAAAGCAAAATAATATCGCATTGATCCAAAATGGATGCTTGCACAAAAAAAGAACGCCAAAGCGTTCTTTTCATGTCTCGGCAGCCTGGCGCATTCGCTTTAAGATCTTGCTTTCTAGCCTGGATACCTGTACTTGGGAAATATGCAGCACTTTGGCCACGTCGCTTTGCGTTTTGTCCATAAAATATCGCAAAAGGATGACCTGTCTTTCTCTCGGCTCCAAACTGGCCAATAGCTCCCGCAGCAGCACACGGTCAATCGCCTTATCGCTTTCCTCCGCCGTAGCGCCCAGGCAATCCTCTAGCGCCAGCGGCTTGCCTGCTTCGTCGCTAAGCGGCGCTTGCAAAGAGGCAGGCTTTCTGGCTGCCTCCATCGACATGGAAACTTCCTCGGGTGTGCTGCATAGCGCCTGGGCAATTTCCCCGATTGTCGGTTCCCGTCCGGTATCCGCCGCATACTGTCTGGCATATTTCATGGCCTTGGCATAGAGCTCCTTGAGCGGACGCGCCACCTTCACCGCGCCGTCATCCCGCATAAATCTTCGTATTTCTCCCATGATAAGGGGCACGGCATACGTGGAAAAACGCACTTGATACTGTGCTTGATAATGGTTGATGGCCTTCACCAGCCCCATGCAGCCCAGTTGAAAAAGATCGTCATATTCATATCCTCGCCCCAGAAATCGTTTGACAACGCTTTTTACCAACGCAGTATGCGCCTTGACCAGCGCTTCCTTGGCCTCGTCGTCACCGGCCTGTGCCCTTTCAATCAGGGCCATAGAGCGATTATGCAATTCTAAGTTGGCCTGCGCCTTATCAAGCATCTTCCATCGCTTCCGTTCCAGGAACCGCTTTCTTTTTCATCTCCACTCTTGTGCCCCGGCCCTGGCTGCTCTCCACATGCAACGAATCCATAAACGCTTCCATCACAGCAAACCCCATACCGCTGCGTTCTTCTCTGGGCCCGGTCGTATAAAAAGGCTGCCTGGCCTTTTCCACGTCCTCAATGCCAATGCCGCTATCCTCCACTACGACGGTCATGGTGTCTCCCTCTATGGTGCATTGCATCCTGACCTTGCCCGGCTTATTCTGATAACCGTGGACGATAGCGTTGGTCACCGCTTCACTTACCGCAGTTTTTACGTCTGCCATCACCTCCAGTGTAGGATTCAGCTGCGAGAAAAAGGCGCCAGCTGTGACCCTGGCAAAGGCCTCGTTCTGCGAAACCGCATCAAAAATCAACTCCATTTGGTTCTTCATCCCACGTTCCCCCTTTTCCCGTCCACTCTTTTCAGAATTTGAAACAGCCCGGAAAGCTGCATTACCTTTTCTATACTCTTGTTCATATGACATACACTGACGCTCCCACCCTTTGATTTCATGCGTTTATATCGGCCCATCAAAACTCCGATGCCGCTGGAATCCATCAAGGTAAGCCCTTTCATATCCAGTCTGAGTTCTTTTAGGTCGTAATCTCGAATATACCCATCCAGCTCTTTGGCCAGTTTCGGCGCGGCTGCATGATCCAATTCCCCTGAAAGCTTTACAATCATTACACTGCCGCGGCGCATGGCTATGGTTTTCATTTGCCTGCCCCCTTTTTTATAATTCTTGTATAATTTCTATTTTCGCACCCTTTGATCCTTTGAAGAAAAAGCACGTGTTATTGCTAATTCTTACCATTTTTGTCGAATTCATTCATAAAAATTATTTCCAGCATCTGCCAACGCTTTGTTATAACGGATCGGTAAAGCGGGCATACTGAAATCATGGCAGCTCAAAACAAACAAAAAAAGAATCCGACTTCCCGACGGACGACCATAAAAACATTGAAAACTACCCTGTTATTCTTGTTAATCGGCCTACTTTGCCTAGGCGCTTTTGCCACCTCTTATCTTTTCAGCCTAGATCTTTCACAAAAGCTAGATCCTCAAAAGATCTATGGCGTTGCCCAAAGTACGCTGGTGTATGATAAGGATGGAGTCGTGGTTGCCAATATTCATGGGCTGGAAGATCGCGTCTGGATCCCTCTTTCCGACATTCCTGCTCACGTACAACAAGCCATCATTTCTGCTGAGGACGTACGGTTCTATTCGCACAATGGCGTGGATATCAAGCGTATTTTTGGCGCGCTCTGGCAAGACATCAAATCTGGCTCATTGGATCAGGGTGCCTCTACCTTGACCCAGCAGCTCATTAAAAACAGCATGCTGACCCGTGAAAAAACCTGGTCAAGAAAAATAGAAGAGGCTTTTTTATCCATCGAACTGGAACGCCGCTATACCAAGGATGAAATTTTAGAGATGTACTTGAACTACAATTATTTCGGTGCAGGAGCCTATGGCATAGAGGCTGCGGCACAAACATATTTCGGCATTCCCGCCAGTGAGCTGACGCTAGATCAGGGTGCTCTTCTGGCTGGTATTCTAAAATCCTCCGCCAATTATGCGCCGCACTTGAATCCTGAAAATTCCGTGGAACGGCGCAATCTGGTCTTGTCCTTGATGGAAAAATACGGATACATTACAGCAGACCAATGCGCCCAGGCGCAAGCAGTGCCATTGACGCTACATATGAAGGAGGACAATGCCCAATATGGTTGGTACGTGGACGCGAGCCTGGAGGAGGCAGCTTCCCTTTTGCACATTTCTTATGATGATCTACAAAAGGGAGGATATCGGATTTATACGGCCATGGATCAACGTATGCAGTCCACCGCCGAAGCGCTATTTGCCGATGCAGAAAACTTTCCGGAAAATGCCTCCGACGGTACTGTGCCGCAGGCGGCGCTCAGCGTTGTAGACGCCTCTACAGGACATGTATGCGCCTTGATTGGCGGAAGAGAATATGAAGTACAGCGCGGCTTGAATCGCGCAACGCAGGTAAAGCGTCAGCCTGGATCCGTAACAAAGCCGTTGCTCGTTTATGCCCCTGCTCTGGAAGGAGGATCTTTTACCGCCGCCTCAATTCTCAAAGATGAGCCAACTGACTTTGACGGATACCAACCCAAAAATTTTGGCGATACATACAACGGGCTGGTTACGCTACGCACTGCCGTGGCAAAATCTCTAAATGTCCCGGCCGTTTCCGTATTGAACAGCATAGGGCTGGAAACATCCGTTTCCTTTGCCAATTCCATTGGCCTTACCTGCAACCAAGAAGAGTTGGGGCTTTCCATGGCGCTTGGCGGCTTAAGCGAAGGATTTTCTCCCTTACAAATCTCTTCCGCTTATGCAGTCTTAGCCAATGGCGGCACCTACCATGCGCCTAAAATGGTTACGCGCATCGAAAACAGCGCTGGGGACGTTCTTTACCAAAGCGATGGGCAGGGCACGCAAGTGCTCGGAGAAGACACCACCTTTATCCTCTGCGATATTCTGCAGTCCGTAGTAGAAGAAGGTACCGGCAAAAAGCTTTTTGTAGAAAATGTGCCGCTTGCCGGGAAAACCGGAACCAATGATTATGAAGGAAAGGGCAACCGGGACATTTGGTCCGCGGCCTTTAATCCTGATTTTGCCGCCACCGTCTGGATGGGATATGATACCACCGATGAACAACACTGCCTTCCCTCCTCTGCTACCGGCGGCTCCTATCCTGCGAAAATCATTCAGGCATTATTCGCAAAATATTATGAGGGTCAGGAGGGGCCATGGTTTGCGGCGCCGCCCACCGTGGAAAAGGTTTCCTTGGACCAAACAGCACTGCTGAGCGGCGAAACAAAGCTTGCAACCGAAAATACAAAGGATGTGTTGGAAGAGTATCTTTCTGTGGAACAGGTAGCCGCCTTAGCTCAAACAGATTACGGCGCGGCAGTGCTGGAGTTTACTGTAAATTGCAACGAGCAAGGGCAGCCCGTGCTGTCGTTTTCTCCCAGCAGCGCTGTGGCACAGTATCAAGTGATCCGCGTGCTGGAGGGGCGAGAGGTATGTTTGGATACGCTTTCTTATCAGCAGTCCCTAAGTTATACGGACACAACAGCACCCATGGAGCAAAACCTGCAATACTATATACAACCCGTAAACGCCGAGGGAGAAAAAACAGGCACGGCTTCCCAGCGCATCATGATCCGCCCTATGAAACCCGTGCCATAATCCTTTGACAAACGAAAAAGCCGCAGCATGCTGCGGCTTTTTTAGCTTTTTATTGAAGATCAAAAATGATCGGCCATGTATACATCCTTTTCCACGAAGACCTTTGATAAGGTTTTCTGATTGCCGAGTATTTGCACTGTATCACGATAAGCGATTTCTTCCAGCCCCATAACGCCCAACGCGAGCTGGGTAAAATCTGCAATATCCACGGAAAGATCAGCGTTACTCTGTACTTTTGCCACTGTCTGCACATGACCATCCCGATATTGCACCTCATAAATGCCTTCGTTTTCAGAGAGGAACGCATCCTTGACCTCAATTGTAAACGAACCCGTTCCCTGCGGCATTCTCATGGTTTCCAACACCTTTTGCACATGGATTACACGCGCCATGTCATGCGTTACAAATCGATGCTTTGCCAGGTCCGCATTGGGCAGATATTGATAAAATTTCGCTCTGGGTGGCATTTTCAGCGTTACATTCCTTACCTGCGCACGCAGACCGGACAAAAAAGACAGAATGCCCATCAATGCATTTTCATCCACATAATCGAGATCCGTTACATGGATATCCAAAGGATCCTCTCCGGCCGGGGCAAAGATTAAATATCCTACCGGCGCTGCTTGATCGTCATAAAAAACGTATCGATAATCCCTATGCAGATATGGATCGCCGCCCATCATCTTCAGCCATTGCCGATTTGTGCGCACCAAAGCCATGTTATAACGCGCGCTGGCGGCATTGTGGACGGCATTAAAATCATCCAGCGGATCGCCTGGCTGATGCAGGCGGGCTTGAAAAGGCGTTTTGGCATAAGGAAGCAAACATTCGAGAGAAAATGTATATTCGCTGACTTGGTTGGCCACCGCATAGCCAAATTGCCTATAATACGGCTGCGAAAATGGGCTGAGCACCGAAAACATAACGCCGTTGCTGCGGTCCTCCGAAAGCACACCGTGCAAAATTGCCCTCACACGACCCTTGCCCCGTGCCTCCGGCAGAGAGGATACGGCGGAGATGCCGCCCATGCGTACCTTTTGCCCGTCGAAAAACATCGTATAATCGATGTTTCGTACCCGTGCCGTCATACGCTCGTCATCATCAAAATACGCCCAAATAGACTCGAAAATTTCTTCCGGCCTATCCGCCTCGTTTTTGGCCTCTTCCCTGGTCGTTCTTAGAAAGGCAACTCTTTTGATTTGGTCCGCCTTTTCATACTCTTGCAGGGTAATCCGTCTTACTCCCATCACAACGCCTCCTATCAGTTATTTTATGCTCAAGATTCTTGGTATCCCTGTGGGTTTCTCTTTTGCCAGCGATAGCTATCTTCGCAGCATTGCTCTATGGTTTTTCCCGTTACAAAGCCAAGCTGCTCTTTGGCCTTTGTGACTTCTGCGTAGCATACTGGCAGATCACCGGCCCTTCGCGGAGCAAACTCATACGGAATCTCTACACCGGTGGACTTGATAAAGGCATGTACCAATTCCAACACGGAAACGCCACGGCCTGTACCGATATTAAATGCCTCCACGCCCTTATTTCTCAAGGCATAATCCACTGCAGCCACATGGGCCTGCGCCAAGTCCATGACATGGATAAAATCCCGGATACAGGTGCCATCTGGCGTATCATAATCATTGCCGAAAATGGATAACTTCTCCCTTTTCCCCACCGCAACCTGTGAGATATACGGCATAAGGTTATTAGGAATGCCGTTGGGATCCTCTCCGATGAGGCCGCTTTCGTGCGCGCCAATGGGGTTAAAGTAACGCAACAGCACCACCGACATCTGCGCATCTACCTTTCCGACATCGCGAAGAATCTGTTCGCCCATCCATTTTGTCCAGCCATAAGGATTGGTGCAGGCGCATACATCCTCTTCCTTGAGCGGCATGGCGTTATGAACATCGTAGACCGTTGCTGAAGAGCTGAATACAAAGCATTTTGCGCCAAACTCTGCCATGACCTTTAAAAGACTGATCGTACAGCCAAGGTTATTTTGATAATACATCAGCGGCTTTTCTACCGACTCTCCGACCGCCTTGAAGCCCGCCCAATGAATGACGGCATCGATTTTATGCTTAGCAAAAATCACGCTGAGCTCATTTTCGTTTTTTATATCTATTTGATAAAAAGGAATCTCCTGTCCTGTAATCTGTTGCACACGATCCAAAGCTGCCTTTTTACTGTTGGACAAATCATCCGCAACAATGACTTTATGCCCGGTCTGCAACAGCGCAATACAGGTATGCGTTCCAATATAGCCCGCACCCCCTGCACAAAGAATGGTTGCCATGACATTTTCTCCTCTCCAATGTTCTATATATACGAATGAATTATACCATAGAAACACATGGATACCGGTACAAGAACAACATTTTCTATAAATAGGGTTGATTTTTTCTTGATTTTGTAATAAAATTGTAACAAATCACCGGGATGGGATAGAAATTCTTTAAAAATTTATATCCTTTTCATGCGATTTATAGTATAATATTTCGTGTTGAATACCCGAGAAAAGAAAGAAAGGATGTACCAATGAAACGTTTTCGATCTTTTGGTGTCGGTGTGTTGGCTTTTACCATGACCTTCATGCCTGTACTGGAATTCGCTTCGGCGGCGCCGGAAACGAATGAAAATCCGTTTTCCGTGCAGATCCAAACGGCGATCATCCAAAGTCTTGAGACTTCGATGACCACTGGCGGCGAAGTAGAACAGGATGTTGCCATTGGCAACGACGGCACGGAGGCCCCTGTTACGGTAGAGCCTGCCACTACGGAGGAGCCCACCTCTACGCCGGAAGCAACGGAGACCCCCGAGGCAACTGCGGAGCCGACTGAGACTCCTGCCCCGACGGAAACCCCTGTTGTGGACGACGAGGACAAGGCTGACGAAGCGACTACCAAAATCACGAGCACGACTTTGACGCCGGGGACAACCAGCGAAGAAGTACGGATCCTTCAGGAACGCCTGATGGAGCTCAACTACATGGAAAGCGATCTGCCGACTGGATTCTATGGTTCTATCACCAAAGAGGCCATTCAGTACTTCCAGCGTGCCAATAAGCTGAAAATCGACGGCGTAGCCGGCGAAGAGACCTTGAAACTGTTGTTCTCTGGCGATGCGAAAAAGTATACCATTTTCCCCGGAGATAGCGGCTCTGACGTCTCTAGCTTACAGCGTCGTTTGAAAGCACTGAATTACTTTGACGGCAATGTAACCGGCTTCTTCGGCAGCGAAACGACCTCGGCTGTTAAGGCATTCCAAAAGGCAAACAAGCTGACTGCTGATGGTGTTGTTGGTACGCGTACGCGTGAACGTTTGTATTCCGAAAAGGCTGTTGAGGCGCCTGAGACATCCAAACCGTCTAAGCCGTCCTCTACGCCAAAGCCGACGCAAAAGCCTTCTACCCCGGGCAAGGATGATAACGATGGCTCTATGTCCGCCAATGTGTCTAACTTCTTGAAGGTAGCCAAGGCTCAGCAAGGCAAACGCTATGTGTTGGGTGCGGAAGGTCCTAATTCGTTTGACTGCTCTGGTTTCGTATACTACTGCCTGCGCAGCGTTGGTGTTTCCACCGGTCGATTGAGCGCACAGGGTTATGCAAACACCACCAAATGGCCAAGCGTTAGCACTTCCAGCCTGAAAGCCGGCGATCTGCTGTTCTTTAGCGATGGCGGTTCCCGCATTACGCATACCGGTATTTACATTGGCGGCGGCCAGATGATTCACGCTTCTTCCGGCCAGGGCAAGGTTATCATCTCCAGTATCCAAACCTCTTACTGGCAGAAGAACCTGCGTTCTGCACGTCGTGTATTCTAATTCAGCAATAGACTGGAGTTTGTAAATTACATGATCACAACAGTTACCCTCAATCCTGCCATCGATGCTACTTGGTTTCTAGATTCGTTTGACGAAGAAGAGATTAATCGCCTGAAAGGCAAAAAGATCGATGCAGGGGGGAAAGGGATCAACATCTCTCGTTTTTTAACAGTGATGGATTGTCCTACCCTAGCGATGGGATTTTGCGGCGGCCCGAATGGGTCGCTGCTTCTTTCCTTATTGGAGGAAGCAAACGTAGACGCCCAGCTAACCCCCGTTGCAGGCGAAACAAGGCAAAATGTAACCGTTTTCGTTGAACAAGGCAGCAAAACCATTAAGATCAACGAAGCAGGCCCCCAGATCAGCGCAGAAGAATGCAAAGCTTTTGAGAACATGCTTTTAAAGCAGGCCCAAAAAGGCGGTTTTGTTGTGCTGGCTGGAAAAAATCCGCCCGGAATTGATGGGAAAATGACCATCGATCTTCTGTTGAAGGCAAAACAAGCCGGCGCGAAAATCGTAGTAGATTCTGAGTCTCTTACGTTGGAGGAAGTTGTGGCTCTCGGCCCCACTCTGATTAAGCCTAACGAACTGGAGTTTTCTAAAATGTTAGGGCGTCCTCTGGATACACATGAAGCGCTGATTGAAGCTGCCCGAGAAGTTGTCGCCAAAGGTGTCGAATATGTCGTCATCAGTATGGGCGGCGATGGGCTGTTGGGCATTAGTGCTGAAGAGGCCTATAAGGTAGATGTTCCTAAGATTCAGGTTCGTTCTACGGTCGGTGCTGGCGACAGTGTTGTAGCCGGTACCTTGATGGCCCTTTCTCAGGGCAAATCGTTCCAGGAGTCCATCTGTACTGGCGCAGCCTTTGGCTCTGCCATGGCCTCTACTGACGGAACGGAAATTCCGCCGCGCGCACTGGTAGAGGAAATCCTTTCCAAAGTGACATGCCGCAGCGTATAATTACAATAAAAAAGCACCCAGTTGGGACACCCTCCGTAAGGAAGGTGCCCCAAGGTCGCTCTTGTAATTGAATTAAATATTGATTGTTTTGGACGGTGTAGTCATTGGCTATGCCGTCTTTGCTTTGTTTATCTTCCGTTTGGCAAGGTGTTCCTGAAAGGCTTCTTCCATTTCTTCAGGGGTAAGCCCTCGTATCACACCAACGCCGTTGTAATAGATGTCCATTAGCTGATAACGCTTTCCGTCAAGGTATCTCCGTTCGTGTATCACAATCTTTTCAATGAATTCGTGTACCAGTTCAGGAGTAAGCTTGGTTGGCTGCGTAATCTGCTTTACCTTGTCAATAAAACGCTGTAAGCCTTCAGACTTGTCCGTTTCGGTTTCAAGGTACGCCTGCATATCGGGTATCGTTTCTTTGAGATTTTTCTGTTCTTCCTCATACGCCATTGACATTGTGGCAAAGCGTTCATCGGAAAGCTTGCCCATTGCATTGTCCTCGTAAATCTTTTGAATCAGCGAATCAATATCCTTGATACGCTTTTCGGCTTTGGTAAGTTCCCTGCGCTTTTCGGACAGTTCCTTTTGCTTTTCCTCTCCGTAGCATTTCATCTGCTGTTTGGCAAACTCTTTCTCGTAAGCCTGAACATAACGAAATACCCGCCGCATATTCTCAAGAACATTTTCCTCAACCACTTTTTCTCGGATATAGTGTGCAGAACACACTTCGGAATTTTTACGATAGGAAGAACAGAAGAAATAGGCTTGCTCCCGCTTGTAATTGTTTGTTACGCTGTAATACAGCTTTTCTCCACAATCGGCACAGTAGAGAAGTCCCGAAAACATACTGACAATTCCGCTTTTTGTAGGTCTCCGGCGGTGCTGTCTGAGTTCCTGCACAAGCTCAAAGGTCTCACGGTCGATAATGGCAGGGTGCGTGTTCGGGAAGATCTGCCATTCCTCCTGCGGTCTTTCAATCTTCTTTTTGTTCTTGAAAGACTTTGTTATGCTTCGAAAATTTACTGTATCACCACAATACTCTTGCTTGGAAAGAATATTCGCAACTGTATCCGAACACCAGTTGAATTGTCTTGCAGGCGGATTGCCGCAGTTTCTTCCGATACTGTTCCAATACTCCGTAGGCGTCATAACCTTGTCAGCTTTCAGCTTCTTGGCTATCTGCGTCGGTCCTAAGCCCGAAACGCACAGCTCAAAGATTTGCCTGACAATCTTTGCGGCAGGCTCATCTATCAGCCATTCCTTTGGGTTTTCGGGATTTTTCATATACCCGAAAGGCGGATTGGTAGTAAGCGGTATGCCTGCCATTCCCTTGTTCTTGAAAACATTGCGTACCTTTTGGCTTGTGTTCTTTGCGTGCCATTCGTTGAATAAGTCTTGCATAGGAACAATGTCGCTTAGTCCTTTTGCGGTATCGATATTATCCATAATGGCAATATATCGAATACCCAATCGGTCAAATTCTTCTTCCAAAAGTTGACCGACAATCAAGCGGTTTCGTCCCAATCTCGAATGGTCTTTGACGATAAGATTTTCAATCAATCCTTGTTCAGCAAGCTCCATAATCTCTGTAAAAGCAGGTCTTGCGAAAGTTACGCCCGACCAACCGTCGTCAATAAATACACGGGTATTTTTGAAGCCGTTCTCCTTTGCGTACTTTTCAAGGATAGACTGCTGATTTTTAATACTGCCCGATAGTCCGTCCTGTTCATCGTCACGGGACAGACGACAGTAGAGAGCAGTAATTTTTACTGACTGTTTGCTCATATTTCTCCTTTCCACAGCCAGATATGATATGAATTGTAGGATACTGTTATCATACCATATCCTCCGCTAAACTTCAATACTTTAAAGTGTTAGACTGAATTTTTTCTCATCTCTTTATCATAATTCTTCGCAGCTTTTCTTCAAAGCTTTCGCTTGCGGTTTCATCAAAAAAGGCTCTGACGATATATACCGTACCGTCAATTTCATTCGTAAACTTTAACGGTTCGGGATAGATTGCCTGCTCAAACCAAGCAAGCCGTTCTTCCTTTGTCATTTGGGCGAGTTTATCGGTAATATTATCAATTGCCTCCTGTAGTTCATCAGTTTCTTGAATTGGATTTCCGTTTTCGTCAATATAGATCATCGTGCGTCACGCTCCTTTCGCTGTGATTTTTTATGCTCCATTTCTTCTTTCGCTCTGTATTCATTGGCATAGAGCTTATCGGTTTTTTCTTGAATTTTTACCGACCGTTCCTCTATGCCTTTGTTGAGTTTCAATCGCTTTCGCAGAGAAATAATCTGTTCCGTAACCTTTGCTTTTTCTTCTCTCAAAATCTCTTTTTCGGCAGGTGAGGCTCTGCGGATTTTGTTTTGCAGCTTGGTACGGTAAGTGGTCAGCTTGTCCATTTCTCCTTGCAGCTTTTCTCTGTCGGCATATAGATCTTCAAGAGTTTCGATTCCGTATTTGCTCATATACCGCACCTGATTGGACAATTCGTCCAGCTTCCGAAGCTCCTCTTTGAGATAGGGGCTTGTGGGGCGGTAGGTGGTTTTCTTCGGCAGAATACCAAGCAGATAACAATAGTGCAAATAAAGACGGTAGATATGACTTGTCTTTTGGAAAGGTTTAAACCAGCTTCGCAAGTCCTGCGGCATTTGCGGCGGATAGGTGATTTCTGCTCTGCGGTTTCCGTATCTTGCGTACGCTCCCATATTTCTTTTGAAGTGATCCGGCGTCCATTTCTCATCAAGGGTATCAAGCCTTGTGAAGTGTTCATACTGCGGCAGGCGTATTTTCCAATGCTTTCCCGTAAAGTCGGTGATATATCCTTTTCGTCTGAGATAGTCCTCCATATAGTAAGGATTGCGGCTGAAGTTTGCCGCTTCTCTCACATCTTCCCGGTACACATTGTAGCGTGTCGGCTTACCGCTTTTTTCATCGAGCCATACCGGTCTGCCCGGTGCTTTGCGGGGATTTTTGATGACGGACAATCCGTATTCTCTGCATATACGGTCGGATACATCACGAAGCCTTTGCCTTTCAGAATTAGAGTAGTTGTATTTTCCGCCGTCAAGGAAAGAAACGGAGTTAAAGGCGAAGTGATTATGAATATGGTCTTTATCAAGGTGAGTGGTCACGATAATCTGAAACCGATCGCCCCACATTTCTCCTGCCAGTTTCAATCCAATCTCGTGTGCCTGCTGTGGTGTAACCTCATCAGGCTTAAAGCTCTGGTATCCGTGCCAAGCGATATATCCGTTGTCCTTTCCGTACTGCTTTTTGGTGAGTATCATCTGCTGCAAAGCGATCTCTTTTAAGCAGTTAATGGCGGAAACATACTCTCCGTTTTCTGTCGCTTCAGGTCGGCTGACATAGGAAAAAACATTGTAAAAGTCCTGCAAGCATTTGTCTCTTGATACGGTCTTTTTGGGATTTTCTACATAGTCGATCAGGTCTTTTAATCTGCCTTTGATATGCCAAAGCGAAGTAGTTGCCATTATGCCACCTCCTGCAAATCTAATATTAAGCGCTCAATTTCTTTACAGATTGTAAGTGCGGAAGGCTCAAACTTTGCACAACTTTTGAAACCGTTATGGACTGAGTAGAGGGTGTTTAACAATTCCCAAAACTCACGTGGCGGCTTTGCTTTCGGTGTTTTACCTGCACAAAGCTGCCTTATGAACTCGGACTGCGACAATCCGCAAAGGTCGGAACAGGTTTCAAGCTTTTGCTTTTCTTCTTCGGTCAGTCTTACTGTTATTACCTTTTTATCACTTTGTTTCCAGCTCAAAATATATCATCTCCAATCTAAAAATTTGTTTTCTTTTCAGGGTTATAGGGAAGAATTCCCTGAGTTAGTCCACACGCCTTTAGGCTGTGGATTTGGATTTTGGGTATCAAAATCCGATGCTCGTTATTGTTGTGGACACACTTTCTCTCCTGTTTTCGCCGGTCTGCCTGAATGTCGTTTTTCTGTCCCTGCCCCGGAGTTTCATCGCAGCGTTGCTGTGCTCGCTCCTATCAAAAAGAGGTTGTCGCACAGTCATATCCCATCCAGCCGGTCATTAAGTTGTAACCGGCTTTCGGGCAACAAAAAAGCCGGCACACAAATGCGTACCGACTATCCGCAAAAAGGATAGACCTATCCCTTGCGGTGTGGCTTCACATTCATGTAACCGGCTTTGTAATTCAAAGTCGAAACTGTCATTTACGCTTGACCACTGCCGACAGTTCAGGGCAGTTCTGGAAGCGGCGGTATTTTCCCTTAGCATACCGCAGGCGTTGTCCGGCTTGCAGCCGTTCTCTCAATAAAATCTGTGAAAATATATTCAGTTGCAGGACAGATAAACTGTCACTTTATATTATATAGAACAAATGTTTGCTTGTCAAGATGGTAACCCCTTTTCAATAAAAATGTCCTGTGAAATTCACAGGACATTTTTATCATTGATTATTTGCTGTATTTTCTCTTGCGGCTGTAAACGGTGCCGGTCAGGGCAGTACCCGCAGCCAGCATTACCGCAATCCAAAGGGTGATGTTGCTGTCGTCGCCGGTCTGCGGTGACTGGGTATTATTGTCGGTTGCCGAGGAGTCAGAATTTCCATTGTCTGATTCCGTCGGCTTGTAATTGGGATCAGCTGCGCCGCAGACGGTGCATTTGCCGTTTTCATAGCTGTGACCTGTTGCGGGAATGTCTGTCACATCTTTTGTGGCTGTATAGGTCTCGCCGTTAAATTCGACGGTTGCCGTATAAGTGGTTACGCCTTTTTCCGTACAGGTTGCAGGAGTTTTTACTGCCGATGTCACAGCCGCCGTTTCAGTAGTCTTATGGCTGTTGTCATTTTGACAGGTAAAGGTGGCGGAAGCTGTCTTCCCATCTTCTGACCAGTTCCATTCCGGTTCATCGTAATTGTGTCCGGTGGCTTTAATTATCGTATCTTCTATAGTTATCTCTTGTATTCCGTCTTTATCGCTGAAAACTTTACCGCAGATATCACAAGTCCAGTATTCGATATTGCCATCCTCGGTACAGGTTGGGGATTTTGGCTGTGTTTTTTTCAGATCGTGTTGCACAGTCAAGACAGCAGGCGTACTTGTCGCTTTATCTGCATCGCCAGTAACTATGCAGCGGTACTGATAGCCGTTCATACTGATCGTCGCTTGTGGTGTGGTATATTCGGCGGCTTTTGCGCCGTCGATATCTGTCCAGCTCACACCGCCATCCGTACTTTGCTGCCACTGATAGGTCAGGCCGCCGGTAGCTTCCACGGCAAAGGCGGCGGTTTCCCCTTCGGTCACGGCTGTATCCTGCGGCTGACCGATGATCTGCGGCCGCTCCGGGCGGGTGATGTCGATGGAGTAGTATATTTCATACTCTCCGCTTATATATAAAAGAACTGTCTTTGTTTCTCCCGGCGCAAGAGAGATCGGATCGGTGCTCCACTCCGTTGTGTCGGAAGTTTTGAAAAGAACATAATAGTCCAGACCATTATACATAAAAGTGTTTTCGGTGCCTTCCTGATATACCATCTCTAAGCCGTCTGACAAAGAGAAGAGAAGGTCCTTCATCTGCACTTCTTCCACATCCAAGCCCACCGTCACCTTGCCGGTAAGGGCGGTTTCAGGCGTGAGACCAAAGGAATCAGGTTCATCCATAATGACATTTGCGCCGCATATTGTTTTGGGTACCAATTCATGCAAATAAAAATAGATATAGTTTCCGCCGTAGAAATTGGCGCTCCATGTTCCCCGCGCTTCCTCTTCAGGGCTGCTGAGCGTCCACTGCCCATCGGCAGCATCCGGCACAAGGCGGGCAGAGTAAACCTTGCCTGCGGAAAAACCATTGACAAAAACAGATGCAAGGGATACGGTGTCTGTCTTTCCGCCGTAAGTTATAGCGATATCGGGAGCGGTCCCCGGCACAAGGAGTCCTTCCGCCTGCCATGTTCCGTCTTCCAGCTTCGTTACCGCAAGATGGATGTCACCGGTAATCGTGGAGGCCTCGATTGAATTTGGATGATTACTGCCGCACTGATAGGCGGTCGCGGTATTTAGTGCGGTCACTTCGATTGATGACCCATCTTCATATGCGCCAAGATCGATCACAAAGCTGACCTTGGCAAGCTGAGAGCTGAACTCCAATGGCACGATCGGGTCGTATGTAGAGCCTGTCCCCGCAGCCGTCCAGCAATCGATGGCGGCGAGATTGCTCTGGTCGGTAAGGGAAACAGTCTCTTCATAATTTTCTGCATAAGGAGTACCGGCATTGAAAGTTTTCACTTCTGCATCCTGATAATAAATAATCTTATCTACAGGAAGCAGGACATTTTCGCTCCCCATCTTTGTATACTGATAGGGAATATTCGAGTAACCCGCACCGGTAATCCAGACAACGGTTCCCTCCGGCGGTTCCACATTTTCGGCTTGCGGGCTATTGACGGCTGCCGTACCGTTATCCACAGGCTCGGCAAAGGCCGAGACCGGAAGCAAGCCCAAACAAATCGATAGGATGCATATCATGCTTAAAAATCGTTTCTTCATAAAACTTCCTCCTTAAATTTCCCGTCCCTTATGAATGCCCGCAGGGAAATGCGGATTGCATACAGCTGTGACTGTAAATATTCCTCGTCTTCAAAAAGTGCGTAATGCACACACGCGCGCACAAACAGATAGATCATGCCTTTGATGTAGTCCGCAGGCATTCCCAGCTTTTCTGACAGCTGTTCGGCATATTTCCGGTAGCGTATCTTAACGCCGCTGAAAAATTCCTTTCCGTATTCCCGGTATTTGGGGCTTGCGTACACCTGATACATAAAGCGGTATTTTTTGCCGTGAAGCTTTGCGGTGAGATATGGCATCTCCCGCAGGAAGCGTTCAATATCTTCAAAGCTCGTCGGCGCTTTCGCCATGAAATCGTCTTCCACTTTTGCCATACAGTGGGCGGTGGCTTCTATGACGATATTGTCTTTCGTATCGAAATAATAGACTAACGCTCCCTTTGTTACTTTACAGGAGTCCGCCAGCATTTTTAAGCTGGTATTTTCTAAACCGTTTTTGCAGAAAACATCAAAGCATGTCTCAAGAAAAAATATTCTTCGCTCCGAAGTTCCCTTTTCAATAATCACAAAAGATCTCCCTTCAAACTGACCGCACGGTCAGTTTGTTGTTAAAAAAATATATCGCCCCAAAAAACAAAAAGGCGCATTCCTCCCGTTTTTCAATGGGCATAATACGCCTTTTATTCTGTATCGTGCCTGGCATTCTGAAAAAAGAGCGCAGCTATCCTGCCTGTAAGCATTGTCTCCTTTCTCATTTTCATTGTGAAGCCCTCTCTTTATATATAATTATACACGATTATTATATCAAAAAAACGGTTGGTTTTCAATACTTTTTTGAGAAAAAAACAGAATGCGCTATGTTAATCCAAAGTTTTTATCTGAAACAGTCCGTCCTGCTGCGTGGACATTTAGAGGTCAAAAAAGCCTGATTTTAAGCCGTTTTCCGAGCCTGAACTTTGAGGGGCAAGGTGTTTGCACCTTGCCCCTCGTTTTTGCGTTTGAAAGCGTTACAGGCTCATTTTTGCAGCTTTATCATGACCTCGTCCACAAGGTCTGTATATCTTTCCTGCGTCGGCAGCTTATTGCGGCAGGCAAGCGGAGCGTTGAAGATATACCGCCGTTCCTCTGCTGTGAGGTAAAGGCGATACTTTCGCTTTTTCATACGAAAACCACCTCGGCGTTAACGGTTTCTGTAACCGCCGACCGCAGGGCGTTCATTCTGCGTACCCACTCCATCTGATTACCGGCTTTCAGTGTTTCGGTAATGCCTTCAAGTTCTGCTCGCTGCTTCATAAGACGGTCAAACAGTCTCTGCGCCTGTTCTTCAACATCGGCAAGGTAGGATTGCAGCTTGCCGCTTGTTAAAAGGCTGGTATAAAGAGCCTTTTTATGCTCACGGATATACCGCAAATGCCTCTGTCCCCATACGCCGATGTGCCGTTCTTCTTTTTTGGCGGGTAATGTGAGATCAGGAAGATAATAATCGCCTTGTAAGGTATAGCTGATACCTGTTTGTTCGTTATAAATATTCTTTTGCATAATCACGCCTCCTTGCAGATCACTTTAAACTTCTTTTTCTTTGCGTTTATGATTTTAAGCAAAATTTCGTCAATTGCTTCTGTGTATCTTCCGTCAGCAATCAAACGGTTTCTTAATTCGTTCAGGCTGTTAATAATCATTCTACGCTCATATTCATCAAGCACTATGTAATATTTTTCTTTCATCACTGTCACTCCCTCAATAAATCTTCAAAAGGGGGTTCGGAAGTGACGAAAGTATCAAGCATAAATTTAGCTCCCAAGCGAAATCCCATAATAAAACTGTCTAAATTAGATTCTCCGTTAACAATGCTCCAAGCGTTTACATAGTCGAGAAATTGCTTTTTGTTTTCATCAGATAACGCTGTTGTCAAAAAATCTTCATTCGTCATCAGGATTTTCATTTGTTTTTGAACAGCCTTATTTTGTTTTGTGCTTCTCGCTTGCGGCTCAATGTTACCATAGTAAAATTCTTCAATAAAGTTTTTCATTCTGTAATCCTCCGTTATAAATTGAATTATCCTTACAATTCAATCATTTTGGCTGACTACAAAAGCGAAAGGGAGACAACTTCCTTACGAAGTGTCTCCCTTGGGTGCTTTTTTATTGTTAAGTTACAGCAGCAAACCGCCCGTACAATCCACAATAGAACCCGCCATCTGAGAAGCTTTGTCTGAAAGCAAGAAGGCTGTTACATACCCCATCTCTATCGGGGTGGCGTATTTTTGTGTCGGAATCATTAGTCGTTTACGCTCTGCCTCCTCTGTGCCCTTATCATAATCGGTGCCGTGCGAAATGACATAGCCCGGTAAAATGGCATTGAAATAGATGCCATGCTTTGTCATTTCATTGGCCAATCCCTTGGTGAGCATCAGGCCACCGCCCTTGCTGGCCATGTAATGCACGTTGCCCGAGCTATTGGTAGAGACGGCCGATTTACTCAATACATTGACACAGCGCCCACCTTTCTTTTCTTCTAGGCAATGACGAATGAATGTCTGGCTGGTAAGAAACAGTGCCGTCAGGTTGGTGTCCATAAAACGATCCCATTCGGTTTTGGGCATTTCCTCAATGGGTACCTTTCCCATAACGCCTGCATTGTTCACCAGAAGATCTACCCCACCAAAGATCTCAATGGCTTTATTGAACACCTTATCGATCTCCTCTTGGTAACGGATATCTGCCTGCACAGCAATCGATTTTATCCCGTATTTTTCTTCCATGCTATGCGCAAATGCTTCGCATTCTTCCGGCGCAGAATGGTAATTGATGACCAGATTGGCCCCTTCCTGGGCCAATACTTCGCTGATGCCTGCTCCGATACCCCTCGCGCCGCCTGTGATGATCGCCGTTTTTCCACGTAAACCTAGATCCATCTCTGTTTCCCCTTTCACCTAAAATGAATAGTTTATTTTAGTATAGCATATTCCGCTATCCAATCATCAACCAGAAAGGAGAAAATACACATGGATCATAAAAACGAGCATGATTTCGTTTCCCCACCCTATCCTCCCATTGATCCAAAACCGAATCCGCACTATGCGCAAATACTGATGGAGGACTATGCAGGTATCGTTAGTGAGCTTACCGCCATCACTAAATACGAATATCAATCTGTCGTGCTGATGAATACTTTTCCTCACTTTGCCAAAGAGCTTTCCAAGATTGGCATGGCAGAGATGCATCATCTCCATATTTTGGCGCAGCTCATCTTTAAGCTTGGGGGCGATCCACGCTATCGCGCTCATTCCAATCCAACCATGGGACATTTTTGGAGCGGACAAAATGTAGATTATCAATGCGACTTTCCTTCACTGATCTATGAAAACATCCAAGGAGAAAAACAGGCGATAGAGAATTATCGTCGTCATCTATGCCTTATACAGGATTCATCTGTACAGAAAAATATCCGGCGCATCATCCTAGATGAAGAGCATCATATTCGCATTTTCTGTCAGGCCTTGGCCCTTTGGCAGCGTGGTGCGCTTTCCTGACTCTACATCCAAAGGGCCTTCGGGCCCTTTTTTATTGTGTACCGAATCAAATATCATATATAATAAGATGATTTATAGGAAGGGGGCGCCGTATGCGCAGAAACGAATTTGAAGTAAAGGATCTCCAGGAGATTCGAGCCTTTTTGCAACACTGCCAGGTATGTCGTTTGGCTCTATGTGATGGCGGACAACCGTATCTCATACCGTTGTCCTATGGCATGCATTTTGATAAGACGGGCAATTTGACTACCTTATACTTTCATAGTGCGCAGGAAGGAAAAAAGCTTTCTTTCCTATCTGCCAATCCACAAGTATGTTTTGAAATGGATGATTATGTTCAAATTATTCCCGCAACACAGGCTTGTGGCTTTAGCATGCGGTACGCCAGCATCATAGGAAGCGGCCGAGCCACACTGATAGAAGATCTCAACGAGAAGCGAGTGGCCCTTGCTTCCCTTATGGCCCACTATGCTCCAAATCAGCCCTGGCAATTTCCTTTGCCCGCACTACAAAAAACCTGTGTATTCTCCGTTGCTGTGAAAAATCTTTCTTTCAAAAAACGCATTTGACTGGCCTAGAAGATTGCTGGTAAAACAGGCATAAATATGCTAAAATTTAAAGAAACATATATAATGGGTAAATTATGGGGAGCTTTGGGGGAATCTCTATGAATGAAAAGGAACTGCTTGTTTTCATTCCTGCACACAACGAGGAAGAAAATATTGAAAAGGTCATCGAGGATCTTGAAGAACACTGTCCTGGGCTTGATTTTCTTGTCATAGATGACGGTTCTACGGACCATACCGCGGAAATATGCCATCAGAAAGGGATTCCCTGCATGTCGCTCCCTGTAAACTTGGGTTTGGACGGTGTTTTCCAGACAGGCAATAAATTTGCCTATCTGCATGGCTATAAAGCGGCTATGCCCTTTGATGGCGATGGCCAGCACAATGCGCGCTATATTCTTCCTATGCTCCGTAAAATGCAGGAGGGAAACTATGATATTGTCATTGGTTCCCGCTTTCTTCATAAGAAAAAGGGACACAGCCTCCGTATGATGGGATCACGGATCATCAGTGCTATCTTTCGTTTAACGACCGGTAAACGCTTTACAGATCCTACCAGCGGTATGAGGTTGGTAAATCGCAAGATCATGCGGCAGATTGCTTTTGATATGAACTGTGGCGCTGAGCCAGATACCTGGGCCTATTTTGTTCGTAACGGTGCAAGGTTTATTGAGGTACAGGTGGAGATGAATGAACGCGAGGCTGGGACAAGCTATTTTACACTCATGAGTTCCATCCGTTATATGCTGCGCATGTTTGTTTCCATCTCATTTATCAATCTATTTCGTAGGCGGAGGGAAGAAGCCATATGATCGCCTTAAAGCTTCGTATTGTATTGATTCTAATGTCTTTATTGATACTAATCTATGTCCTATACAAGATCCGAAAATCCAAATTGAATATCACAGACTCCATCTATTGGGTTATTTTTTCGGGGCTTTTGCTGATTTTGAGCCTTTTCCCTCAAATTCCGTACTTTTTTTCTCGACTCTTAGGGATAGAAGCTCCCTTTAGCTTTTTGCTGCTGTTCTTCATAGGGATGATTTCTCTAAAGCAATTTTGGATCACCATCCGAATCTCTCAATGGCAGCAGAAAACAAACCAGATGGCACAGAAAATTGCTATGGATGAGTTTGAGAAAGAGGAGCAGCGCCATGGATGAATTTTCCCATACCTTTGTGGTCTGCGCCTATAAAGAAAGCCCTTTTTTGCGCGACTGTCTGGTTTCTTTAACAAAACAAACGCTGCCGGCCCGCATTCTGATGGCTACTTCCACGCCCAATGACGCGATTCGCTCCTTGGCAGAAGAGTTTGGTGTGCCGCTCTTTATCAGCGATAAGCCAAGCGGAATCGGCCGAGATTGGAATTTTGCGGTTTCTTGTGCAGAGACGGATTTTGTGACCATTGCACATCAGGATGACGTCTATCAGCCAGATTATCTTAAAACACTACAGGAATACGGCCAAAAAGCCAAAGATCCCTTGATCCTTTTTACCGACTATGGAGAACTTCGGAATGGGGCTGTCATAACAGAAAACAAAAATTTAAAAATCAAGCGTATGATCAATGCTTTGATTAAGCCCAAACTGTTTTGGCACAGCAAGTTCATGCGCAACCGGGCGCTTTCAATCGGCAACGCGATTTGCTGCCCTTCTGTTTGTTTACACAGGTCCGCCTATCCGGATTTTCGGTTTGACGAGTCCATGGCTTGTAGCTTGGATTGGGATGCGTGGAATCGTTTGGCACAGAAAAAAGGCTCTTTTGTGTATGTGCCGGAAATCTTAATGCTACATAGAATTCATGAGGATTCAGAGACAACCAAGCAACTAGAGGCGGACGGGCAACGTTTTCAAGAGGATTACGCCATTTTTCGTCGTTATTGGCCAACCTTTATTGCAAAATGGCTGATGAAAAAATACGCCAAAAGTGCCGACAGCAATCAAATATAAAAATCAAAAGAGCGCAACTGATAAAAAACCAGCTGCGCTTTTTCTTTTTTGTTTACTCGGCCTCTTCAGAGAATTGGCTGTTATATAGTTCGGCATAAAAGCCGCCTTTGGCCAATAGCTCCGCATGTGTCCCCTGCTCTACGATGTTGCCTTCTTTCATCACAAGAATCATATCGGCATCTTTGATGGTGGACAACCGGTGCGCAATGATAAAGCTGGTACGGCCCTTCATCAGCGTTTCCATCGCCTTTTGTATCAAAACCTCTGTACGTGTATCCACAGAACTGGTAGCTTCATCCAAAATCAAAATGGGCGGATCTGCCAACAGCGCTCTGGCAATCGTTAAAAGCTGCCTTTGCCCTTGTGAAATATTGGAGGCCTCCTCATTCAATTCGGTATCATATCCCTCAGGCAGTGTACGGACAAAGTGATCCACATGGGCAGCCTTTGCCGCCTGTTCAATCTGCTCATCGGTGGCGTCTAGTTTTCCATACGCGATATTGTCTCGAATGCTTCCGCCGAATAACCACGTATCCTGAAGAACCATGCCAAACAACGAACGCAGATCTTCCCGGCTCATATCCTGGATATTGACGCCATCTACCCGAATGGCGCCGCTGTTGACGTCATAAAAACGCATTAACAGGTTGACCATGGTGGTTTTGCCGGCCCCAGTCGGCCCCACAATCGCTACCTTTTGCTCTGGCTGTACCGTTGCATTGAAATCTTTGATGATCACCTTATCTTCGTTGTAGCCAAAGACAACGTGATCAAATTCCACTTTCCCTTCCACATGATCCAGTTTTACCGGATGCTCACTTTCTCTTGGCTCTTCCTCTTCATCAAGGAATACAAAGACACGCTCGGCCGCCGCTATGGTAGATTGCAGCAGGTTAGCCATATTTGCAGTCTGGGTAATGGGCTGGTTGAAGTTGCGAACATACTGGATGAACGCCTGGATGTCTCCGATCTCTACGATTTGCTTGGTTGCAAGATAACCGCCTAACACACAAACGCCCACATAGCCCAGGTTGCTGACAAAATTCAGCACCGGCATCATCAAACCAGACAGGAACTGCGCCTTCCATGCATTTTGGTACAGCGTATCGTTGAGTTCATGAAACTCATCCAAAGAATCCTTTTCGCCGTTGAATACTTTCATTACCAAATGGCCGCCGTACATTTCTTCTACATGACCATTTAGATCTCCCAGCGCATTTTGCTGGCCAACAAAGTTTTTCTGTGAATGCTTAACAACAACACGGACAACCAGCATGGATACCGGCAGCACTAGCACGGCAACGATTGTCATCGTGATAGAGATGCTGAGCATCATAATTAGTACGCCTAAGATCGTCGTAATCGCCGTCACCAACTGAGAAATGGATTGATTTAGCGATTGGGCAACGGTATCCACGTCGTTCGTGATGCGGCTTAATACATCGCCATGGCTGGTGCGGTCAAAATATTTCAGGGGCATTCGATTCATCTTAGCAGCAATATCCCGCCTTAAATTATAGGCTACCTTCTGCGATACGCCGGTCGTTACAAAGCCTTGGATATAATTGAAGATAGAACTCAAAGCATATAAGCCTACCAGCCACAGCAGAATATTGGCAATGCCGGAAAAGTCAATGGAAGGTCTTTGATCAAAGCTCATATCCATCAACAAATCTGTCTGTGACTGGCTGAGCATTTGTCTTTGCTCCTGCGGCATCAAATCCATTAGGTCTGCGCCTGTGGTGCCCTTCGGCAACGTCAGGCCCTCTGGAAGCTGTTCTATAACTTTATCGTAGACCATTTGCTGGCTGATGCCTTCTACCAGCTTATTGGTAGCGTTGCCTAGTATCTTGGGCCCAATGATGGTAAATACCGTACTAGCAACGGCAAACACCAGCATCACAATCAGAGAAAACCAGTAAGCGCGGATATACCGCATTAGCTTTTTGAAAGTTCCCTTAAAATCTTTGGCCTTTTCCGCAGGCCTGGCCGCTGCCGGCCCTCCGCCCATAGGGCCTCTTTGAGGACGATGATTACTCATGCCAACTCCTCCTCTGAAAGCTGGGACAGCGCAATTTCCCGGTACACATCACAGGTTTTCATCAGTTGCTCATGTGTTCCCTTGCCAGCAATTTTTCCTTCATCCAGCACAATGATCTGCTCTGCATCCACCACCGTACTGATGCGCTGTGCCACAATGATCATTGTGGCTTTGTCGATATTATCTTTCAACGCTTTTCTCAGCGCTGCATCTGTCTTAAAATCCAAAGCAGAAAAGCTATCGTCAAAGATATAGATTTCCGGCTTTTTTGCCAATGCCCTGGCAATGGATAGGCGTTGCTTTTGCCCACCCGAAACATTGGTACCGCCCTGGGAAATAGGGGTATCCAGTCCTTCCGGCAGTCGTGAGATAAACTCTGTTGCCTGGGCTATATCTGCTGCTTTCCAAATTTCCTCCTCTGAAATATCATGCGCTCCATACGTGATATTGGAACGGATCGTCCCGGAAAAGAGGATGCCTTTTTGCGGCACAAAGCCGATCTTATCGCGGAGGCCATGCTGAGTCATCTGCCGTATGGGTATGCCGTCGATACGGATCTCTCCCTCCGTGGCATCATAAAACCTGGGCAGTAAGTTTATGACGGTGGATTTCCCACTGCCAGTGCCTCCGATGATGGCTGTAGTTTCTCCCGGCTTTGCTGTAAAGGAAATGTGTTCCAGCGTAGGCTCCTGTGCACCTGGATAGCAGAACGTAACGTCATCAAATTCTACCAGGCCCTGCACATCGCTATGGTCCAACGGCTGTACGGGATCCAAAATAGTAGGCTCTGTTTCCAGCACATCGGCAATACGGCCAGCCGATACCGATGCACGCGGGATCATGATGAAGATCATCGATACGATAAGGAAAGAGAACATGATCTGCATAGCATACTGCATAAAAGCCATCATATCGCCGACCTGCATGCTGCCAGCGCCCACTGCATTGGCACCAACCCAAATGATAAGCACCGTAGTTAAATTCATCAGCAGCATCATAACGGGCTGCATAATGACCATCAAACGGTTGACAAACAGGCTGGTCTTGGTTAGATTCCTGTTAGCCTCGTCGATCCGCTTTTCCTCATAGGATTCTGTATTGAAAGCGCGAATTACGCGCATACCCGTTAGATTTTCTCTTGTAACAAGGTTCAGCTTATCCACCAGACTCTGCATACGCTTCATTTTGGGAAGGCCCACAGAGAATAAAATCCCCATCAATACAAACAGGCACAGCACCGAAGCGGCAATGATCCATGTCATAGAGGGGTTCTTTGCAATCGCCTTGCTGAGCCCGCCAATTGCCATAATAGGCGCCAACACAATCATGCGCAAAAATATGATCATCACCATCTGAACCTGTTGCACGTCGTTGGTGGTACGCGTAATGAGCGAAGCGGTGGAAAATTTATCAAACTCGCTCAGAGAATAATTTTCTACCTTTTCAAAAATGGCGTTGCGCAAATCGCGTGCATAGCCTGTGGCCACCCTAGAGGCCAAAAAACCAGCGGCAATGGTACAGACAGCGCCTACCAATGCGATGGCAAGCATTTCAAGCCCCGTAGAGAGAATCACGCCGTTATCACCTAGCAGCACACCCTCATTTACAATTTTAGACATGTAATCCGGCAGCTTTAGGTCTGTCATCGCCTGCACAAACACAAGCGCCAAAACAAGCAGTATCTGCCAGATATAGGGTTTTAGGTATTTTACGATTCTTCGCATTTTACAGTTCCCCTTTCTTGCTGCTTGTGATAGGTTTGTTCAACTTCCAACGCTTTATTCAATAAGCTCCGCAGCTGTTCACTTTGCTCTTCGCCCAGCGCCTGCATAATCTGCCCCACCCGCTTCAGCATTTCGTTTTCTACTTCTTCCAGCCCAGCCCTTCCCTTTTGCGACAGTTCTACCAGAATACGCCGTTTATCAAGATGATCCATCGTTCTGAGAATCAGTTCCTTTTCTTCCAGCGTGTTCAAAATCGCCGTGATAGCTGGGCGTGAGATCCCTAGTATCTCTCCGATTTCGGAAGGAGACAACGCCTTTTTCCTATGCCCGTGGGCATAGCATACACAGCCCAATGCCATCAGCTCGCTTTTCCTTAAATGAAACGGCGCACACTGAGGCCTTAAAAAGCGGTTTACATGCGCAAATCCGCGAATGAGCTCAAAGGCCATATCCTTATCCATCTCTGCGGTTCACCCCATATTTAATTCATTTGATTAATTATTTTATAATTGTACTATTTCCCATTTGAATGTCAATGAATTTCTGGTTTATTTGCGAAATTGTCAAATTGCGGCCATAATGCACAAACATATGTGTTTTTACCCACCAAAAAAGCACCCATATAGTTTGGGTGCTTTTCTTATGTTGTCTTAACCCACCACTGCGTCGCTCCAAGCAATGATATCATCCAATATCTTTTGAGATTCAAACACATCCTTGCCTTTGGCGCCGCCGTAGAATTTGATTTTGGGCTCTGTCCCCGAAGGACGCACACAAACCCATTGATCGTTTTCCAGCGTATAATACAGCACATCAGAACATGGGAATCCATCGATACCGGGAGCATAATCCTTGTTTTCTATCACACGGCTTCCGGCTATCTGCTTCGGAGGCTGTTCACGCAAAGTGCGCATGATTTCCTTGATTCTTTTCGCTCCCTCCATGCCTTGCAGCGTATAGGATTTCACACGCTCTGCATGATAACCATACGTTTTCAGCAAAAGATCAAGTTCATCCAATAACGTTTTGCCTTCTGCCTTTGCTTTAGCCGCCGCTTGGCACAGCAACAGAGATGCAATGACAGCATCCTTATCACGAACAAAGGTCCCTGCCAAAAAACCATAGCTTTCTTCAAAGCCAAAGATAAACTGATGCTCTTGCCCATACTGTTCTATCTTTTCGCCAATGTATTTGAACCCTGTCAACACATTATATAGCTTTACGCCATATGCATCCGCCATGCTCTTGGCCAGCTGTGTTGTGACGATGCTCTTCACAATAAAATCGTCTTTTTGCAGCTTATCCTGAGCCTTGAGATCCCTAAGGCGGTTATTCAGCAGCAAACAGCCAATTTGATTGCCCGTCAAAGGCACATACTCGCCTTCGGCATTGCGGATCGCGGTACCCATGCGGTCTGCATCCGGATCGGTTGCTATGACCAAGTCCGCCCCACATGCCTTGGCCTGTTCAATGGCCATTTTCAGCGCATCGACTTCCTCTGGATTGGGCAGGCGTAGCGTTGAAAACTCTGTATCCGGCACACACTGCACCTCCACAGGATGCACATCTGTAAACCCTGCCTGCTTCAAAACAATCTGAACAGGCTTGGCCCCGGTTCCATGCAGCGGAGAATATACCACCTTCAGCTGCTTTCTCTCCTCTTCCGTACAGGAATCCTTCAGCGTCATCACATTTTCTACATAAGCAGAAAGTACCTCATCGCCTATCATTTTGATCTTGCCCTGCTCTATAGCCTGATCAAAATCCATTCGCTGCACATCCAGCTCCGCAACGCCCTGCATTTCCTCCGCAATGGCTAGGGCCATCTGGTCCGTAATCTGCCCGCCTTGCTCATTGTATACCTTATAGCCGTTGTATTCTTTCGGATTGTGGCTGGCTGTCACGACAATGCCTGCATCGCAATGTAAATGGCGTACCGTAAACGAAAGAACCGGCGTCGGCATAATTTGATCAAACAAATAAGCCTTGATGCCGCTTTGCGCCAATACGCAAGCCGCTACCTGCGCAAATTCCGTGGATTTCCGGCGGGAGTCGCAGGCAATGGCGACCCCTGATTTCAATCCTTGTTTTTTTAGATATTGTGCCAAGCCTTGGGTTGCTTTGGATACGGTATATACATTCATCCGTGCACACCCAACGCCTACCTCCGCGCGCAATCCCGCAGTGCCAAAGGAAAGCTGCTTATAAAAGCGCGATTCAATTTCCTTTTCCTGATGTCTGATAAGATTCAACTCTTCCATCAGATCCGGTTCGCTGACCTTTTTACACCAAGCTTCATACAGTTGGTCAATGTCCATGCTACACCTCATATTGTTTTCGATTGTTATTATCTGTACTATATCATTTTTATATTTACGCCGCAAGAATTCAACTATTTTTCTGAAAATAAGGCATAGAGATTGGCAGTAAAAAATCAAAAGATAAAACAGGCAGCTAAGATGGAGGAATTTCTTTGTCCATATTACATTCACATGAATAGGGGCATTCCTTTGGCAGTATTTTATATGAACGGAGCGTAGATATTGTTACAATCATCAAACTGATGGGACAATCTAGCATTGAAATTACTGTAAAATTATATGTGTGCGATTTCTTGAAAAAAGAGGGAGATCATTCAAAAGCTATCATAATTTTACGACTTTTTTACGACGGTTTTGTGCTAATAATCACTGAATTTAGCCGTTATCATAAAAATCGAGCGTCATAGGAAGCATTCAGAATATACAAAAAAGCCCGAAACACATGTTTCGGGCTTTGATTTGGTACCCCCTCAGGGACTCGAACCCTGGACACCCTGATTAAGAGTCAGGTGCTCTAGCCAACTGAGCTAAGGAGGCATGTCCAACAATCAAGAAAAACGCCTGATTGTATTTTGGAGCGGGTGATGGGAATCGAACCCACGTAGCCAGCT
>UMBU01011399.1_pt1 | contig 39961 bp, 49 predicted proteins | sample 1964051 | NCBI WGS metagenome assembly UMBU01 (sample SAMEA4835949, study PRJEB28245) | human gut metagenome | biome: gut microbiome; material: fecal sample | place: Denmark | collected 2008
AGAATGGTTTAATGTTTGTCGGACTTACGCTTCCTCATAGGTATGATCGCAAAGCTCATGGATTTTTTCCCGAAGCTTTAGAAAGTCGTCAAAAGCGCCGGGCTTTTGGGAGGGATTCCGAAGCAAAGCGGCCGGATGAAGGGTTGCCATCATGACCACGCCGTTTTTCTCAAAGAAGACGCCGTGCTCCTTAGTGATTTTGATGTCTGGCTTGATGATTTTCGCGGCGGCGATTCTGCCAAGGCATACGATAATTTTCGGACGAATTAGAGCCGTCTGGTTCCGCAGCCAGTCGATACAGGCCTCCTGCTCCTCCGGTAAGGGATCCCGGTTTTGCGGAGGACGGCATTTGACGATGTTGGCAATGTAAATGTTTTTCTCCCGGCTTAAGTCCACGGCGGCGAGCATTTTGTCCAGAAGCTGCCCGCCGCGCCCAAACCAATCAGACCCGCGCCAATAAGCAGGTTTTTAGGAGACAAAATACTGCTGCTTCCACCCATTACTGAATAACCTCCGCTGTGATAGAAAGAATTGTTACCGGCTGCAACGATGTCCCGCTGCACCGGATTGTCGCCAGTTCATCGCTGTTACCGCCATACCAGCCCAGGAGCCGGACGGTATAGGTACCGTTCAGCAAAACTTCCTTTTTGTCCCAGGAATCCCGGCCGAAATACCGATTGCAGATTTCCTGCCCGTTGATAAAAATGCCGGCCGAATCCTTGAAACGAACCGTAACCTTGCCGAAACGGTGCCGATTGCCGACAAGAGTCCCGTCCGAAAGCTCAGCCGTAACCGGCATTGTTTCGCATGCCCAATCAAAAGGAATGCCGACTTCAATCTTTTTGACCGGATAATCAAGCTCAAGCGTACCGTCCGCGATTTTCACTTCGCCATAAGCCAGACCGTCAGCGTAAACGCCGACTGTCATACCGTTGTAAAAAGCCAGTTCATCATTTGTCCAGAGGGATTTCGGCTCGTCGGAAACCAGTTCGACAGACAGGTCAAGGTTTGCTTCGTTGTCCCATTCTTCAATAAAATATCTGGTCTGGCCGCCGATATTGCGTTTTGTCGCAAAAAACGGGGCGTCATTAATAACCGACACTGCCAGAAACTCGCCGTTTCTGGTATTGCACAGCGTCCAGCCGTCCAGTTCTTCATCGTCGGTGTTCAGCACGGCCAGCGTCCCGTCGGAGTTGACAACAAACAGGTAGGTGGCGTTTTTTTCAAGACTTGCCTTGCAGACGTCAAAAGAACGGGGCCGGCGCATCAGGGCATAGGCCAGCTTGGCCAGATCCCGCGTCTTATATTTCTTTTCGTCGTCGGAATAGGTAATCGACGCGACGGACTGCGGGATACCGGTCTTTGTCTGGGTAATGTAGACAACGGTTCCGTTCAGCTCAACCGGCCGAATTTTCGAACAGGGCACGTCGGTTTGCTTTTCGGGAACAGTATTCGTCGGCGTCAAAATGCTTTCCGTTACCGCAAAAACGCCTTTGTTGGTGGTTATGAAAAGCTTGTCTGACGAGAAAACCCGGTGGATAACACAGTTACCGTCAGCGTCAACCGCGGCGGAGATGCCTTCGTCGTCAAGTCCTTCGTCCGTCATACGGAAGCAGATGTCGCTCTGATTCGGCATCGACAGAAAAAACATGTTCGGCCGGCTCATGGTTCCGCCGAAAACAAGGCGGCCTCGGTGCTGACAGGAACTGACCTGCCAGCCTCTCTTTGCGCTCCAAACGTCCTCAAGAGGCGGCTTTCCTTCCTGAATGCACTTGGTTGTAACCCTACAGGAAGTTGACGCGTCTTCGATTTTTATAATGATGTCGTTCCATTTTTGCTTGCCGTCGGTTCCCACAAACTCAACCCGGTATTCGCCGTCATCAAACGAAACCTGAACGCCGCCGTCCTTGCCGTCCAGGATTTCAAGGTTGTTTAAGGCTTCCTGAATGCGGCTGACATTTTCTTCCTGCTCGCCCCAGATGACCGATTTTGAATTATACCCATGCAGCTGAAGCCGAAAGCTGTTCTTTTTGCTTGCCGACTCAAACTTCAGGCTCTGAATGGCGTTCTGGCCGCCGGTTGTGTCTTCATAAGTTTCCTGCGGCGGCAGACGAAACTGCGTCGGCTCAAGTCCCCAGTCCGTGTCCGTGCCCTTGCGGAGCAGGCTCTGCGGCGGATATTTGGCCGAAGTAATGATCATCGTGTCCAATGACTGGTTCAGATCGAGGCCGTCCAGTTCGCTGCCGGAATAGGGCGTTGTTATGTCAAACCGGAAATCATCGTCCAAAATGACGACTTTCTTATCCAGAAACAGCGTAATAAAGCCCTTTTCGGATGATACTTCAAATTTGCTCAGCCGGAACCCGCCGGCCATTTCCGGAAATTCCCAGCGTCGGCGCAGCGCACCGCGGGCCGTAACGCCGCCGTGAGGCTGGCAGACCATATTCAAAATTTCGCGCGCGCCGCTGTAATACTGCTTGACGTCCTGGCGCGCCTCAAGCGTATCGTCAAGCATGCCGGCTGAAAAACTGTATTGCTGGAAAGGAGCTTTATTCTGCTGCTGCATTTCTATCCCCTTACACTAACAAGCGTCAGATCTTCAATAGTATCCGGAGGCGTCTGCTGAGCATCCAGGCTGCGGGCCTTCTTAATCGTTTTCTCAGCCCGGCTGGTCCAAAAAGAAGCGACGTCAATATTTCCGGTCAGCGTCATCGCGATTTCGGCCGTCATGGCATCTGTCAATGCCGCCGTGAAAAAGGCCGGAAAATTCTTCTCGTCGTCTTTTTTGACATAAGTCAGCACCGGCTGTTCAACGTCGGTAGCAATTTTCCCATCAAAGAGCGCGTAGAGTTCTGATTTTTTATGATCCCGGCGGCCGCTGCCAAGACTGACAACAACCAGACAATCGGTCGGCAGCGCATAAAAATACTTATACCCGCGAAGCGGCGTTTCCGTCAGACGGGCCAGACTGACAGCCGTTTTCGGAAAATTCCAGCGATACGAGAGCAGATTTTCCAAAACCAGCGGATAAACAGAGGCACAGACCTTTGCTTCCGTTGTGCCCTCGTTAAATCCGACAATTTCGGAACAGCCGAGCCTCAGGCAGGCTGCGCTGCATATCTGCTCTTTCGTATACATCGCCGCCTATTTCTTTTTGACGCAGCCGACGGCGCGCAGCACCGCCAGCGTATTGTTGACCTTATCCGTCAAAGCCTTAAGACGTTCGTTGACTTCCGCGGCAAGCGGCGCCCCTTCGACAATTTCCTTAAATTCCAAATCGGCAACGGCCGGCTGGCATTCAAAGGAAATGCCGGAAGTTTCGGCCCCGCCGGAAATGACGTTCAGACGAAGCCTGTCGCCTTTTTTGAGGACTTCGCACAAAACCGTTTTGTCAGAACAGAACACCAGAACGGCATCGCCGGCCCGGATATGCGATGACGTCAAATATCCGGTTTTCAGAACTTCCGAGGTTTTATCCGCGGTCTTGTAGGAAAAAAGGCTGAATGAACCGGCATAGGCCACCAGAACCAGATTTTTAAGCATAAACATATTTTTACCCTTCATCATCTTCAGAAACAACCGCGGCTGCTTCCTTGCATTTGATTTTGACAACGCCGTCGCCGTCAATCAGACAGGCGCCCTGGCTCATCATGTTGTCGATAAAGTGGGAGGCATGGTCGCCGTGCCAGGTAATATCGCTTTTAATATCCTGACCGGACGCATGGCCGACAGCGGTCTTATGATAGACAAAGCAGCTGCGGACATTGCTATCCAGCGGCAGACCGGTATGCAAAATCCAGTTGATACCGAGCCATTTACGGCTTTCGGTACCCTTCAGGAACGGCAGGTTGTCGCCGGCATAATCAGACTTGGTAAATTCTTCAATACCCAACAGCTCGTTCCACTGAACAGCGCCGACAATGCCGAAACGCTGCCCGTCATCCGGGACGTCGGTGCTGTTAAGCTTGGCAAAGGCTTCCAGAATAAGAGCCTTGGTCAGCCCGGTCGTACCGTCGCCAACTTCCGTCTTGGTGGTTTTGAGTGCGTCAATAATCAGCGCGTCAGACTTCCGGCCGAGAGCATAAGCGCCGGACGTGGCAATCGCCTTGCGCTCGTCGATGGTGGTCTTTTTCTCGTCAAGAGCATCAACCCAGTCGCCGGCATAATAGTCCGACAACAGACATTCGACCGTGCCGTGCTCCAAATTCATTACCGGCACCAGTCCGTGGCGCGCCTTGGTGCTTGCCGTGCCTTTGCCGATCCTGTTAAAAACCGTCGAAGCGCCGACAATATTGTTTTGCGTACGAACAGTATTGCGCAGTTTTGAGCCACTCTGCTGATAAGCCAGCTTGACCTCAGACTGAAACTGTTTCGTAAATGCAACAGAAATATCTTTCTCTGCCATGATTTTTTCCCTTTAAAAAATTTCATTCAGAATTTTTTTCGGGTCCGGCCGGTTTAAAAAAGAAAAAACCCATGCGTAAACCCTCAAAAAATTAATTTAAGGCCTTTACAACAACGGGTCTGGCTAAGATATGCCGCTGGCAGAGGGCTGAAATAATACCGATCCGGAGAATGAGTATAAACTCCGTTCAGTCGGAATTAACACCGGCCGAAAGACTGAACAGGATTTTCGGCAACAGGAGTATAAACTCCCTTATGTCGGAATTAACGCCGGCCGAAAAGAGATATTTCAGCCCTCTGTATCAGAGGTTAAAATAATAACTCTTCAAAGTCAATCCATTTTTGGATTAATTCCGAAATATTTTTTTTCTTCAGGGGAAAGGCTTTCCGGAGCGCAAAGCTGCACTTCGCCGGAAACAGTCAGGAACAGGGCTTTTCCTTCTGCATCGGCATACTGCCTTGCAAAATAACGCCGAATCTCGGCCGGAAGCCGCAGCGCATCCGCGCCGAAAATTTCCTCCCGTCCGACAATACCCAGGCAAAAACGGCTGATATTAATGTTTTCCATGGCTTTAACTCCTTTAAAGTTGCGGTAACTGCGAGCTTCGCAGAGTTATATTTTACTATTCAGACAAGAAGCAGGCTGTTAAACTTTCTTAAAAGTTATGCTTGGAAAGACTGGAAGGCGCCGGGATTAAACACACATCAGATAGGCTGTGCGGCGCTATTCGGCATATTTGCGCCGTCCCCGGCAAAATCAGCATATACCGGACTTAATCCAAAGTATATATAAAATTTGTTGAAAATATACTATTTTTTACTTGCAATTCGGCGTTTATTATGTAATTATAATATACGCAATGCCGTTTCAATCTCAACGGGCTCCGGATGGTGCACCTAAGGTCTTATCTAGACTGGAAAGAAACGGCGATTTTTTTTATTTAAATTCCCAGTTATTAAAAATTTTGTCCTTCAGCAACCGCTTATAATCATCGTTGCCGTGTTTGTATGCGCACATAATGCCGCCGGCCACATAATCAGCCAGCTGCAACAGGTTTTCTTTTTTGCTGTCCTTCATGGAGAAGCTTTTCATCTGCACGGCGGAATGACGCAGATAAGACTTCAGCTCGCTGACAAAGTGTTTATTGCCCTGGCCGTCCAGAATAATCTTGGCTTTGGCTGCGGCAATCTGTGAATGGCTGAGAAGTTCCTTCAGCATAAAATTATAAAAGTTTTTCGGATGCTCTCGCAAATACTTGGATTCTATAAGTTTTTTATCGACGACAATGGTTTCGACCGTAAAATTGCAGTCTTTCACAGCCTCAAAAAAGCTCAGTTTCGTTCTGCGGCTGTCTTTGCAGAACTTAAATTCCTGGTGCATGCCCAAACTTCTGCGCAGTTCGGCAATTTTTTCATCCGCCGCCTGAGCGCTTTCCGCATCAGGAAACTCTACCAGGACCAGAATAAAATACTGGCTTGAGCCCTGGTTTTCAAGCTTAAAACCGGCGTCGCCGCATTCGTCAATAAAAACAAGCATTTCTTTTCATTCTTTAAGTTTAATTCTTCGATTTTTTCCATTTAACACAAATCTGCCGGCAACGCAAATAAAAAAGCAAAAAAAAGCCGCTTTTCAGCGGCTTTTCCGTCATTTTTCCGGATACAGGGCTTTAAACCCGTCGGAAACTTTCTGCTGCCAGGTTTTATCCGTTTCGTAGCGCGGATCTTTCATCATTTCGAAAAGCTGGTCTTCCGTATAAGACGCACTGACGGCCGAACCGTTGTTTCCGGCCTGAATATCCTTCTGGCCGTTAATAATATCCAACAGCAGGGCCACCCCGGCCGCCGAGCTTGTCCACAGTTTCAGTTCCTGTATTTTTTCCGGATCCTTATCATAACCGCAGTTGGCCGCAAATGTATGGATGCGCTGAATAGCTTCTTCTTTCCTGTTGCCGAAAATCCTGTTCAGCTTTTCGTCTTCAGCTTTCAGATATTCCCTATAACTGTCCCCCTCTGCGGCAATCTGCTCATAATAAGGGCGGACAAGCTCGTCAAACTTCTCCTGAGAAATGCCGTTAGCTTTGCAGAAAGCCATTGCGGCACCCAGCAGCGGCGATTTCATATCGACTTCAACAACGTTTCTCAGCTCGTCAGGCAGGTTGACTTTGTACATGCCGTCTTTAGGGCTTTTGTCCGCTTCGGCCAGCTGCCGGCGCAAATCGTTCTGCGATTTGGCCAGAGCGCCGACATTCGGCTGATTATGTTCCTTATCCCAGAAATTATCGGGAATTTCTATTTTTTCGCCTTCGAATTCGACAAAACGCTCATTCTGCTGAACCGCACTGCCGCCGGCATTATCCGTTCCCGACTGCTGTCCGGTCTGGCTTTCCTGAATGTTATTAGGTAAACTCATGTTTATTCTCCTCTGATTTTAGTTAAAATGTTAAGCACAAGCTGAATCTGTCCGGCCAGAGCCCGCAGCTCCTGATCCGTCAGGTCAGAATTTCTCAGCCGGCAAACGCTGTGCTTAAGCAGGTCGTCAAGCACAACACGGCCGGCCGCGCTGTTAAAGACAGCGGAATAACAGCTGTCAATGCGCTCGCGGCTGTCATGAACCGTTGTCTTTGGCTTTCTGCTCAGCAATTTCAGCAGCCACAAGCTCATTTTGTTGCTGCTGCATGGCGCCATAATTCTTTTTAGCATCGTCAATATCCTCCAAAAATTCAGGGTCAAAACCCTTGTCCAGCAAAAAACGATGGCAATAATCGACATGTTTTACCATACATTCGGTAACATTGCCGAAAAGCTGGCGCGCATTGGCATAGGTATTCAGCGAGTTATCCGCGTCGGCTTCCAGCTGCATTCTGATAAGCGGGTTAGCCGCCTTAATCTTGACTTTCACCGGCGTAACGCGTCCCTCGACCGTATAGGAAAAAGGCTCGATGAAGTAAGGGCTGGCCTTCATTTGCGGCGAAGTCAAAATGGCATACATCCGCTTAAGCAGGGCGTTCTGGCTATACGACACCTTCAGCGCGGCCGGAATTTCCCGGTCATTCTTTTCCTGCTGGCGGTAAGCATATTCGGAAGCACTGCGCACGCCATCCTTAATCTGCGGAAGAGTATTTCCCATAATCTGTTCGCGGATTTTGTTCTGCTGGTCGGTCAGAATAAACTGCGACACGTCAAAATTACGGTTGACTTCAAGCGGTTCAAGCCCTTTTGACCCGACTTCCTTGGGAATAATCGCTCCCGGACGCAATACCGTATTTGCGGCATTGATAACGCCATTGTCTTCGGTTTGCCACAATCCGGAAACCGCAAACGCCGCGTTCTGAAGAATAAGTTTCTGAACGTAGTTGGAAGTCTGAATATTCGGCAGAACATCCTGCACCGGCCCATATCCGACCGTTCGCCGCATGCGTTTGTTTATTCTGAAGACAATAAGAGGGCTGGTAGGAACCGATTTCTTTTCCCACAGCAACCGTTCCCCGTCCGTCAACCAGACCTGATAAGTATAATTATCATGCCAGATGTCATACAGGTAACAGGCTACCACTTCAAATTCCCGATCCGAATTTTTCTGCAAGTCTTCCAGTTCTTTCGGAATTTCCGCTTTCCGCCACTTATAGCGAATATTGTCCAAGGTCATGTTGTCCCGGACAAATACGGTCTGCGGCCGGCCTTCGTAGTCTTCTTCCGTAAAAAACATATCCCAGTCTATGGCCTCAAAGACAAAAGGACATTCCGGTTCACCCACATACAGAGCCAAAGCGCCCTCGGCAATGAGATTGTCCGTCAGGACGTCTTCAATGACTTCATGAAAGTTAGAGATTTCCAAAGCCTTATGCAGCAGTTCTTTAAGCTGTTTTTTATACTTTTCCCAACGGTGCTCTTCCTCTTCCGGAATGCGGATTGTCGGAACTGGGTCGACCCATTCATGAAAAGGCGGAAAAATCTGGTTGTGCTGCTTGCCGACTTTGGTCGAGGTTGCGTCAATCCCCGTGGAATCAAAAACTTCGTCAGCGACTTTTGTTTCTCCGCCGCCGGGATACCGGCGCGGACAAACAAAAATATAATTCTTTTTCAGATCCTCAACCTTCTTACGGTCAACAGCCTTTTGATAACGCCTGAGCGTCTGTTCCTTAAACTCTGCCATTTACGCCGCCTTTTTCTTTGAGCCGCTGTAACTCATCAGAGATCCGCCGCGCTTGGTCATATTGCTGCGCTTGGCATAAGTTTCACGCGCCAAACGGTCAGCTTCTTCGTTTTCTTTCAGCTTCTGATATTCAAGAGCCGAATAGTCCGGCTTATTCATCATCATTGCCAGCAGCTGCGCCCGATTAGAACTCTTTCCTCCCATTTTCTTTTTCCTTTCTGACATATTTGTAAAGTTGATAAGGTGTGATTATTGCCGGGTTTTTAATTCCCAGCAGATATTTTGCGATGCTTACACAGGTAATAATCCCGTGAAAACAGGTTCCGGGTTTTCCCGGAGAAAACTCAACAATCGTCAGTTCCTTTCTTTTTCTGAGATTGTCGAGATAATTACGCTCAAAGACGGGAACGACGGACAAGCGGTCGGAACAGCCCTCAATTAAGAGAAAGCAGCCATCGGCAAGCTGCCGGACAACAGCAACATGCGAAAAGCCTTTCTTCAGACGGTCAAAACAGAATTTCAGAAAATTCTGATACCAGCCGCCCCGCGGCAGGTTGTGCGTATTGAAAACCAAAAAATATTTTTCCGGCAGATTTTCCTTTAAGTTCCCCATCAGCTCAAAACCCTGAAATTTGTGTTTAAGGTTGAAATGCCGGCGGCACGCTGCCTTTTTTTCGTCCGGCTCATAACTTCCAGATATTCGCCGCCCCCTAGGAGCAGATACTGCAAGGCGTCGTGCGGATGCGAAAATTCATTCTTGCAAGGAGATCCGTCTTTCAAAAAATACCCCGACAGGAAGCCGCGCCGCAGCGTCTTGCAGGTCGGCGACAGCTTAAAGCCGGGCACTCCGTCAATCAGACGCGTCAGACAGCCGTTGACCGCATCGATGCGGATAATAGGGCTGTTTGTCTGGGCCGGCCGCCAGTTGATGCCGGTTACAAGGCGCATAATCTGAGCCCAGCTGCGTTCTTCTCTTTCCGTCGCACTTTTGGCCAGCCCCGCCGGGTCATGCGTTGCCGCCGCAATGGAAAAACCGCGGTAACGGTCTTTCAGAAGACGGTTCAGCTGTTCGCCAAAGCGCCAGGCGCCGGCGTCTTCGGCTATCAGTTCGTCAAGAATAATCCATTGTCCGTTGCCAAGCTGCTGCGCAATGACAACCGCCGGCGTCAATCCGGCGTCGGCCCCCAGATACAAAGGCAGCCCCGGAACAGGCTGCAAAGCTTTTTCCGCAGCGTGAAGACTGTCATTATAGCTTGTATAGACGGGTTTTCCTTCGCGGGAATACCCGATTTTATTATCGATAAGTCGCCGCACAAGGTCTTCTTGCGTACCGGCAACCTGGCTCTGATAATATCCGTCAGGCAGGTTTTTCAGATTTTCGGCATTTGGCTCACGGCCGCCAGGCTGTTCATAAAAGGCAAATTCGTCAGGCTTTTCGTAAATAAATAATTTTACGCAATAATTATCCTCATCCGGCGCGTTCAGGTCGCCCCAGCAGCCTTTGAAAGTCGGCTTACCAAGGCCTTTGCTGGGATAACGTCCGCACCGTCCGCGCAGAAAAGGAAGCACGTTTGGGTTCAGACGGTCCATTTCGTTCATGTGTGCGGTCGATACCTCCAGACCGCGCAGCACGTCTTCAATATTCTGATCGCCGACGGCAACAAACATGAACCAGGCGTCGACAATCGTCCCGTCGCTGCCGACCTTGAAACGTATTCTGTGTTCGGCCGGTTCTCCGGAGCCGCCGCCGCGCCATTGTCCAAAATCTTTCGGGATCCACTGGAGCCAGGAGGGAATTACGGTATTATACAGGTTGCGGTAGGTGTCGCGGAGAACGATATGCTTATAATAGCGGATACCGGAGCCGTTCGGCTGCTGCTCACAGGCAATGGCCAACGGTTTCATCAAAGAAACCGACGTTTTGCCCGAACCGATCGGCCCCATAATTGCCGCCACTTCCGAACGGTCCGCATAAAAGGCGTTTGCCACCGGACCAATGTCGGAAGCATTAAAGTTTATAGCTCTCTGGACGGCTTCCTCAACGCTCATCTATTCCCCGCTGTTCATATCCCGCCAATAAGCCAGAAAATCCCGGCCGTTTCTGGTTACATAAAGATCATAGCCGTACATCGGCCACTTGCAGATCTGCTGCAAATTCTTTTTCAGCTGCCGGCCAAACAAGCCGCCGCTTATCCGGCAAAGCGGTTCTGACTGCGGTCTGAAGCTTTTATCGGCATTAAAGCGGTCAATATAAACGGTATAAGTCCAAAACATCAGCAGTCTCCGGGGCTTTGAAGCCTGAGATCACTGCCGGCAGCGCCGCAGACAGCGTCCAGAAGACGGCAGCCGTCGCAGATACTTTCCGGCTCACAGTATATCAGTTCGGAAATATTTTCTTTTTTGCCGTCCGCACCAAGCACAAGAAACGCCTGCACCACGGCGACAACCTTTTTTGTTCCAAGAGTTACTTCCTCCATACCTTATCGCTCCTTTAACCCCGAACCCGGAACCCGGGCTTTTTTTTTGTTTACGCCGGCGCTGTTTTTCAGATTTTAAAACAATTCGCTGCCTGCGTTTGCAGGGACATGTCGCTTTGCGAACGGCGAACCCCCTCGCGCAATTTCCGTCCCGCAAAAAAATTTCTGCTATAAAAAAGTGCCTTTTTCAGAAACAAACAGGAAACACAGAGGATTTTATATCCGCGCGTTTTTATCCTGTGCGCCTTGATTTTCCTAGGCTTTGCCTGCCTTTCCAACTCCGGCATTTCCAATTTTGGCAAAGATGTTATTTAATATTGTCGTTTAAGTCGCTGTTATTGCTTTGTATTTTACAATCAGCATCTTCGGCGGCAATTTGCCGGAACTCTTCGTCGTCAATCAGCTCTATTTCCCGGTATTCCGGCTTAAGCTGCAACTGGCCGTTTTGGGATGAGGTCATTACATTGACCTCGTTCCTGGTCATCGTAATATTAATGACCGGCAAAATGTCGTCCGAACGCTCAACGGCAATAGGCTGTTTCTGGTGGACATACGGCAACACCGCCTGCGCGGCGGCAATCTGATATTTGAGAGCGTCTTCCATTTCGACGCCTATATCAGAGGCCAGTTTTGAGGTTGGCACCGAATAAATGCCGCCCAGAAACATCAGCGGACTTTTGTTCTGCCGCAGGAAAAACGAACGCCAGGCTTCGGTCGAGCGGTTGCGCGACCCTTTGGGACGTCCGGCACCGCGGCGGGTTACCGAATAATTGCAGTCAATATCAGCCTCGGCGTCTTCTTCCTGTAACCTCAGCGCTTCGGCGTCTTCCGCGTCAGAAACAGCCAGGACGGCAGTGCCGCCGTTCTTTTCGGCCCCGCAGGCTTTTTCCGGCATTCCGGCCGCTCCGGTTCCATTGCCCAATCCCGACATTTCTTTCGTTTCAGCCGCGTCGGCTTTATCAGCGTTGACAATGTTACCGGCCGAATTTTTTTCCGGAGCAGAGCCAGGCAACAAAGGCAGCTGAAAATTTTCCGAAATTTCCGGCCTCGCTCTCTGTCCCCCACCACTTTTGGCACTTTCTTCAAGCGCTGTGCTAAGCCCAGCTTGGTCAAGCATAATATCAACCCCATATTTAATTCAGTTTTTTTGTTACCGGCGGTAATGGTCGGTAACAACATCGGTAACATTTTTTAAGACAATATTTTTTTCATAATTGATTGATTCATAATAAAAACAAAAATAGTAAAAACTGAAATGTTACCTTGTTACGTTGTTACCGCGTCAAGTCTCGTGTGCGCACGCGCGCGCGAAAAAAATAAACGCGATGTTGGTAACATCGTAACATTTTTCGATAAGGCTTTGTTTTTGTGATTAAAATTTTGTTACCTTTTCCATGTAAAATGGTAACGCGGTAACAAATAAGGAAGAAATCGTTTGTCAATCCAGATATTACGCGCTTTTTTTGCGTATTGCAAGCTTTTAATAGGGGTGGGGTAAGGGCAGGATATAGAATAAATAGATGAAAGTATTGATACATAAGGGGTTTAAGGGAATAAAATTTATATTTCAAAATTGGATTAATAAAATAGAATAGAGTGAAAAATATAGCTTCCTTGGCCAGATAAGCTGCTTAAGCAGAATAAAAGCCCCGAAACCGGGGCTTTTATAAGTTATTCTAACGGCATCTCATCGATGCCTACAAAAAGCAGCTTATCGAGAGGCAACCGGATACATTTGGACGTCATACCGCCAAAACGCATCGTGTTAACAGGTTCCGACCCCTGATACCGCAATAAAGACTGACGATAGACCCCACCTTGCCAACGCGTTCCAAAAAACAGCTTGTTTAAGCCCTGATGATTGTTGGCCAGGTACAAAAACTTATCGCCGCTCGACCTGTCGGCCACAACGCGCAAACCGTAAGACGAAAGAATTTTATTGGCCTCTTTCTGGTCTTCGTCAGTAGGTTGGCTGTTCTTCGAGTTCTCAAGGCCGGCAGCTTCGGCAATAAAGTCTCCGATGGTGCGCCGTTTGCCGTCCCGGTAAACGTCGCATAAGGAAGTCAAAAGATGTTGAGAACAAGCGACATTGTCATTTTCATTGTCGTATTTTTCTTTCACGAGCAGCGGTTTGAGGCGGGAAAGCCAGAAAGAACAGTCCTGAACCGTCAGTTCGCGCGGCCGCAAAACCGTGTCAACCGCCGCAATCAATGTGCCGAACTGGTCGCAGCTGCGGCTCGGGACACCTTGCTCCCGCAAGGCAACGGATATTACTTCCAGATTCTGCTTAAAGACATCAAAGCGGCTTATCATCGTCTTAAGAAGCTTGCTTCCCAGCTGCGCCAAATGCGGCTTATTTATCTTAGGGGGCGTCCCCCCAATCCGGCCCAGTTCCAGAATCGCCATACGCGACCTGTCCTGAGACATCAGCGGGGGGATAAGGATTGAGCTGAAGAGATAACAGTTTCGTGCCTTAAATTCACTGGCTACGCCTTCGGAACTGCCTCGCAAAATAACGCCACCCGAACAGGCCTGCCGTGCAAGCGCGATTACTGCCTGAGCCTTTCGCCCGTCTTCTTCAGCTTCAATCTCATCTACAGCCACCGGCAGACTGGAATACCTGACTTTCTGCCAGATACCTGCCGGCGAAGTATTGGAAACGGATAAAAGGCTGTTGCCGAATATTCCGTTAATGACATCGTGCAAAGTCGATTTACCGGTGCCCTTATCTCCTGTTATCCACATGAGCGGACGCCAGGACAGCGCGCCGCCAATCGACGCAGCCGCAATCCATCCATACAGCAGATAGGGGTCAAGATCCGGCCTCTGCCAGTTCCAGGTTTTGAACAGCTGAAGCAGTTCATCAGCCTCCCCGTCGTCAAGCAGAGTAACCGCGGGGCTTTGGCGTTGCGGCTCTGCGGGGTAAATATAAGAGCCGTAAACCCCGGGTTTAAAGGATTGATTGTTTATAAATATCCGGCTGCCGCTGTGAATCACGATCTGATCATCGTCATCAAGCCAGGCACCGGCACCGCGCACTTTTTCAAAAGGCTCAAAAACACCCTTGACCGCACAGGCGGCCATGAGACTTTTGGCCCATTCATCCGGTTTCCAGCCGTCAACAGAGCCTTTCTTGCTGTATCTGGCATAGTCGCCCTGCGACAAAACCTCAACATGCGTACCGAAAAGCCCCTGAATTATCAGTCTGGAGTGATCCTTATCCTTCAGCTCGCGAAACTGCTGCATGGCATCCATGTAATAGTAGGAGCCCATTTTCGTTCCCAACGGAACAACCGGACAATTTGCAGGCAGAAAATCATCGCTTAAGACGTCGTCGTCAACCTCTTGCGCATTTTGAATATTTTCAGCTATACCCGATAACCTGTCAACCATTTGTATTTTTACCCCTAAAAAGACTTACTCCGCCAAGAGTATGAAAATTAAGCGCGCAGCTGATCATTAAAATCCTTGCCGATCGTCGACCGGGCGATTTTGACAATTTTTCCCTGGCGCTTTATCGCCGCGGCCGCTTTATTGCATTGCGCCCAAGCCTTGCTTCCCGGTTCATCATTGTCCGCGCAGAATATAACCGTATCAAAACAGTCCGGAATCTGAATATTCGCCGCATTTCCGATTGAGATTGTCGTCCAGATCCGATACTGCGGACAGGCCATTGCCACGGAAAGCGCATCTTCAATGCCCTCCGTCAAAAGAAGAGTCCCCGAATATTTAGTCGGTTTGAAGTTGCCGCGCTGCAAATCCGTCAGAGACGCGCCGGTGTCGCCGCGCCATAAGCGGATAACGCCGCCGGCGTAAGCTCCCAAGACCAGCTTTTCTTTCTTCACAAAAACACCGCCCTTTTTCTCAAGAAAAGTCCGGTGTACGGCCATAATTTGATTGTCCGCGCCGGTAATGGCGGCAATCATGGCCGGAAACTTGGCATTTTCCGGTTTGAAGAAGCAATCCGGGTCAAAGCGCAGGCTGTGCGGAAGCTTGCCAAGACGGCGCAAATCAATCCGCCGGTTAAGCAGATACGCGTCAACAGGCGTATCCAGAAGACCGGTCTGCGAATTAAAGAAAATCGACTGCGCCCATTTTTTCTTTTGCTGCCGGTCATTCATTTCCCGAATGGCATTTTCCCGACGTCGCTCGGCCGACTGCATCTGAAGCCGGCGCAGCTCCGCCCGGTTCATGGCGTTCATCCCGAGAAAGTTCCGGGCCCAGCGGATTGCCTGGGTTTTATCCTTTGTTCCGCCGTATCGGCAATAATTGATGAGCTCAAGCGCGTCGCCTTTATCAGATCCGGCAAATTCCTGCCAGATGCCTCTTTTGGCACCGCGGATGCAAATGCGAAAAGATCCGAGATGATTGTCCTGGCGCGTCGGGTTGTAGGCGACAAAATCATTATTATCGACGCGCCCCTCAAGCCCAAGAGCACAAACAAGGTCTTCCATGCGATCAGACAAGGCTTGCACAATCTCCGGAATTGTAATGCCATTATACATTTTAAACCTCTCCGTATAAGGGAAGAAGCGGCGGACTACGGTCCGCCGTCTTCCTTTATGGCGCGGATCTGGCGGCAGAGCTGACAAACTTTTTCCTCCAACTCACTCAAGGCCTTATCAACATCAGTCCATTTCAGCCATTCATCAGTCGGCATAAAAATCTCGGCCACAAAAACCGCACCAAATTTCTGACCGGCCATATAGATATACTTACAATAAGGGGCCTGACCAGAAAGCCAGGAACGAGCCGTTATCGGTTCCACATCAAAAAAGCCGGCAACGCTTTTAACGCGATTTTTTTCCGGAAATCTTTTCTTCAAAGCTTCAGCCCAACGGATGCCCAGCTCAAAAGATATATCATTCTTCAACATAGCTTTTAGCCTCTCAACTTCTATTATGTTCTTGTCTAGAGAACGCAAAAGAAGCCGGACCGGCCCTGAAAATAATTTCCATAATCACTAAATCATTTTAACTCTTTTTAGTCAATCCGTTTTTGGATTAGCAGTTAACAACTTTTCAGAATATATTAAAAAAAATTATTCTATTTTGGAGAAAAGCGGATGAAATACGAATTAGCAAAACTTAGAAAAACAAGAGGTTTCAGCCAGGCCAAACTTGCAGAGATAACCGGCCTGACACAGCAGAGCATTTTCCGCATAGAAAACGGGGAAAGAGATATAGACATCTCCGAAGCCCTGAGAATTGCATCAGCCTTGCGCTGTAAAATTAAGGACATCGTTGTCTGCAATACCGAAGAACAATCCGCCTTTGACGACCTGGACAATCTGAACCGCATCGCCGCGCCATCCGTTCTGTTAAAAAGCATCAGGCTGAAAGCCGGCGTTTCGATAGAAAATATCGCCGCCGCGCTGAACATCAGCAAAGCCGCCTATATCCATTACGAAGAAGAAAACGCCTCGGACAACGACAACCGCGCTTACGCAAAAGTTCTGGACATCTGCACCATAATTTTAATGCTGCGCAGCTTTTCGTCCATAACCGAAAATTTAAAAGACAAGATGTCCGGCCGCAAATTGTCCGAAGACCAGGAAGAGATCCTCAATATTTATGATTCACTGGCGAAGGCAGACAAAACAAGGGCGCAAATGCTCATGAAATCGCTTTCTCCGGAAGAAATTCAATAAATAATCCAAAAATGGATTGACAAATCTGGTTTAAAGTGTAAAAACTGAGTTGTTAACAACTTAAAGCAACAACTCAGTGAGGTAACTTTGACCAGAAGACTCATCGGCATCGAAGAAGTGGCTGCCAAATTGAACCGCTCTCCGGCCTGGCTTTACAAAAATTACAAAAAGAAAATAGCTGAAGAAAATTTTCCCCGGCCGGTCAAAGGATTCGGGTGCAGCTGGGACTGTCTCGAAATAGAAATCTGGTACGAAAAACATCTCACAAGAGGAAATTCCAACGACAACCAGCCGCGAAACCGGTACTGGGAAGACCTTTTGCGTCAGAAAGCGGCCATTTTATAGGAAAGACACATGATGAGAAGATGTTCGGAAGACGAAAACATATTTTACCGGAATCTGGGCGAGAAGATCCGCGTATTGAGAAAATATAAGAATTTTTCTCAAGAAAAGCTTGCCAGAGAGCTCAATTTAACTTTTCAGCAGATCCAGAAATATGAAAGCGGCGTCAACCGCATTCCCATAACAAAACTTCTGCACATCTGCAACCTGTTTGAAACGACGCCGGACTTCTTTCTGCCCGGCGGCCGCGAACATTCCGTTGAAAACAAAGATCTGGAGCTTCTTACTCTGGTTGACAGAACGGTCGGCAAAGAAAACCTGTTTTATTTCCTGTCAAATATCAATAGCAATAACTGTTTTGGATATTGCATTCCAACAGTTCAAATCCCGAAATAAGGACATTATTAACAGATTCGGAGAAAGGAAATGAAAAAACCCAATCGCGTCAGATATTTCGTCTGCAAAGGAAACAGCTTTTACTGGCAGCCGTCGCGACGGCTCCGCATTGCCGGCTGGGAACCGGTAAAGCTTCCCGACAACCTGCGCCAGGCGCGGGACAAAGCCGAAGAGCTCAACGAAAAACTCGACAAATGGTATCTCGGCCTGGAGGAAGCTCTGCCGCAGCCGGAAGTCATAAAGACCCTGGACAAACTCATAGAGCGCTATACGGACGACGTTTCCTATACCAAGCTGAAGCCCAAAACCAGACACGGTTACGATTCCCGGCTGAAAAAGCTGAAAGAATGGGGCAGCGGCGTCCCGGTCAGCGCCATAACGCCGCTGGCCGTCAACGAACTGTACAATACGCTGGAGCGGAAAAAATCGCTGCACGAAGCCAACGCGGTTGTTACCGTCCTGCATATCATCCTTGAATTTGCCATACGCCCGCTCGGCTGGATAAAGGAAAATCCGTCCGATAAGCTCGGTCGCAAAACAACGCCGCCGCGCGATCGTATCGGAAGCAAAGAAGAAGAGGAGGCCTTAATCAACGCCTGCCTGAAGCTGAATCTGACAAGCATAGCGAAGACGATTATCCTGGGAACCAACATCGGCCAACGGCAAGCCGACATCCTGGCCATTACCGGCCGGGAATACGTCAACGGCCGCTTCAGAATAAAACAGCAGAAAACAGGCCGCTGGGTCAGCGTCCCTGCGACAAACAAAGTCCGGGAGTTTATCGGCGACGTTCAGCTGCGCGACGACGAATATCTGATTACGACAGACAAGACCAACAAGCCCTACACCGAATCGCACTTCCGGCACAAATTTATCGAAGTGCGCAAGGAAGCAGCCAAAAGCTGTCCGTCGGTCAAAACGCTTCAATTTCTTGATCTGAGACGGACAGCCGTCGTCCGCATGGGCGAAGCCGGCTGCACGGAATCCCAGATTGCCGCCGTAACCGGCCACAAAATCGACACCTGCCGCCGGATTCTTGAGACCTATCTGCCCAGAACCGACAAAATGGCCGAAGCGGCAATCAACAAACTTGAACAATACACCTTTACCTTAGAAGAAGAGGCAGCATGACAAAAGAGATCGAATTAACCGACAGCGAACGCCAGCCTTGCGAATGCTGGACCCGCGTCATGGGGTATTTTCGGCCCGTATCCGAATTTAACCAGGGCAAAAAAGCCGAGTTTAAAGAACGGAAATATTTTTCCGAAGCCAAAATCCCGCAAAGCATACAAGGCATAGCCCAATACCACAAAAAAATAAAAAACTATCTGCGCCGCCACAATATTGCCGGCGATTTTCTGGGTATAAGCATCGGCCTGGAAAGAAAAAACTACAAATTTGTCCTTGTCGGCAAAAGCCCCAAAAACAACATTTACGGCGACGGCCATACAGAAGAAGAATGCCTGAAGGACATTTACCTGTCCCTGAAAAAGAAATACCGCCGCATTTTCAATCCCCGGCAAACAGACATTGAAGAAACACTCAGGAGGAAAAAATAATGGACCGTCCAACAAAATTTGAAGAAGGACAGATTTTTCAATTTTACAATCCCAAGCAACAGCAGCATCATCAGTTTGTCGTCAGCAAAGCGGCAATGAACCGGGTCGCTGCAATATTTGACGACGGCTCGGTTATTGATTTTGCTCAGGATGAAGTAACTTTCCTGAAATTAACTTTTGTAAAAAAATTCGATACCTGGCAAGAAGCGGTTCTTTCCAAGGAATTTAACAGCGAGGCAGCATAATGATAGAAATCTTCATCGGAGAAATTATCCCTAATCCGTACAGACCCAGAGAAACCTGGCGCATTGACATAATTGAACCCGGCAGAGGCGCCGCCGAATGCTGGAATAACAACAAAGGCCATAAAATGAAAAAGATTAAAATGCTTAAGGAATGGAAGGTCAAAAACCTTATTGCCGGCCGTGAAATTCATAAGGAGACTGCAAATGGATAAATTATACATGACCCTGCAAGCTGCGGCCGCCGTGTCGGCATTGGTTCTGACCGTCTGTTTTCTTTGGGACTTTATTGAAATGCAGCAAAACAAAAGACGCTGCCTTGACGCAGGTTCAAAAATGAAACATTTGACAAAGGAACTTCAGGAATTCAGCGAAAAGCTGAAAAAGGATTTGGAAGCCGCCCGCAAAAGACGGATCCGCCGGCAAAATCACAAAGAGATCCTGCGCCGCCACAAAATTTTCGTATCAGGAAACCGGAGCCGATAATGGATTTATATAGCCAGTATATAAAACAATCCCGGGAAAATACCCGCCTAATGGCAGAAAACAGTCTTCTGCTTGACAGAATAGCCTTATGCTGCATTGCTTTTGAGCTGATCATCGCCGAAGGAAACGCCTCCGAACAGGTTCGGGAGCTTGCCACGACAGTCTTAAAGGATTGCAGAAAATACATAACCTGGCTTGAGAAAAGGCAGCAGGGCAACCTGAATGTCAATTAGTGCGTCCCATGCCGGAGAGGGCGAATATACAAATAACCCCAACCTGATTCGAAGCAGGTTTCCAGTCTCCGGCATATTATTTATTATTTCCGGAAAGGATTGTGCTTTTGCCAATATTCTCTTGACATCGTACAATGCTCACTTAACAGAATACCCAGTTTGGCAGCATCTTTTCTTGCCTTATCAGACACAGCACAAGTGCAGCAGAATATCCCAATATATTTATTTCCGGAACACCGCCATACATCAACGGCACCCTGCAGCTGATGAATATATTTTTCATGAATGACCTGTTTCTGATTCCAATTTTTACACTGAACAAGAGCAACAATCCTGCCTTTCCGGGCAATCAAATCAACGCCGCCGTCTTCTTTTCCCTTGTTTATTCCGTTATATTCTACGGAATATCCCCGGTTTTCGAGCAGCTGGCCAATATATTTTTCATAGATCTCCCCCAACAAAGCGGAAATTTGCCGTTCAGTATAATAATTAGGGCTGGATATTGACAAATCGTCAAATACATCATCTTTTTCCTGAAGCTGTTTTATGGATTGAGATGTCTGGCCAGATTTTTTATCAATCCGTTTCGAGCTTATAAGTAAGCGCAAAAAAACCGAAACAACATAAAACAACAAGTACCCCAAAAATATCACAAACGGGGAAACCACTATATACCCAAAAACAGCATAAAGATCAATTTTCAGAAAAAGACAGAGCCAGAACGCAACAACGCTTCCCAGCCATATTTTGATTAATATATCCTTACAGGTATCAAAAAGCTTTTTCATTTCCGGTCAATTCGGCCATTAAACTTTCCTTATAGTGGTTCAAGACAGGTATCGAGTCAAGAGGACAAAACTATTGCAAAACAAATTCAAATGAATATCTGAGATTCCGGAGGCTTATATGATTATCAACAACAGAATATACGTCGTTGTCTGCGAAACAGAATTCAGCTGCTGGGTTACCGGCGCTTTTTTCAGTGAAGACGAAGCTGTTAAATATAAAAATCAGTGCGGACACCGTTGCCGGGTAGAATGCTTTTCCGGAGCAAAAAAAATCTATTAAAAAGCCATATCCTCTTTTGATATTGCTCTGCGCATAAATAAAAAAGTTGGAAATTCCAAGTCGGAAAGTTGGAAAAAACCGTTTTCCAAAGGAAGAAAAGAACACCCGTTATAAGAAAAAAAATTCCCAAAATAAAAAAAACATAACGGCCCCAATAAAAAAATAAAACCTCTGAAAGCCAAGCAATCAAAGGTTTTAAGTGGTAGCGAGGGGCGGATTCGAACCGCCGACACATGGATTATGATTCCACTGCTCTAACCAACTGAGCTACCCCGCCATAATAATTTGAAACACCCCGGCGCGAGGATTATGATTCCGCTGCTCTAACCAACTGAGCTACCCCGCCATTGGGAAAGTCGTGTATTTAATAAACTTTCTGCCGCTTCTTGTCAACAATTATTTTTCAACTTTTCCACTTTGCCGTACGAAACCGCCAAACGCCTAATTTTTCCGGTCTTTTTCATCAACGACCTCAAATTCGGCGTCAATAATTTTCGACTTCCGTCCGCCGGATCTGACCGTTGTTTCTCCGCTGCCGAAAAAAGGTTTCAGATTCTCAAACGCCTTTTTGATTCTGGCCTGACGATACCAGCCCACAACCAGCGAAACGGCAAAAACCGCCAGAATAATCGGCAGCAGCAGCGCCGCGGTATAAAACAACAGCAACAATCCCGCCGCCGAAAACAGCACCACACCGAACCATACGACCAAAGCACTCAATCCGCGCATCACTTTTTTCCCTTTTTCAGCTTATCTGCGGCAATCAGGGCGGCCCCGATCATCGCTGCGTTATTTTCAAATTTTGCCCGGCACAGCTTAACCGGCATTGTCAGGATTTCCCGGTTAACCATTTTTTCCAGCTTGCAATAATCCATGAATTCGGTCAGAGAACCGAACAATACGACAATTTCCGGATCAAAAATGTTGGCCAGCCCGATAATGCCGTTGACCACATCGCGCTCCCATTCGTCAAAAACCTTAACCGCCAGCGGGTTGTTTTCTTTCAGCCCTCGGATAACGTCATGACTGGTAACCGTATCGTCGCCGTAGGCTTCTTTGGCATCTATGCCCAGCGCCGTGCCGGAAGCATAAATCTCATAACAGTCATACGCGCCGCAGCCGCAGCGGCGTTTATTGCCGCGCGCGACCTTAAAATGCGCTTCGCCCGCCGCGCCGGATTTTCCTTTCAGCAGCTGTCCGTTGACCACAAAACTGATGCCGACGCCGGTACCGATGGCAACCAGCATGGCATCCTTCATTCCCTTAGCCGCGCCAAGTCTGTATTCTGCCCACATGGCCGCGTTGGCGTCGTTTTCCACAACCACAGGCTTTTCCGACAGTTCTTTGAACGGCGTATTCATATAATCTTTGGGCATATTGCCGACCGAAGCGATAATCCGGTCGTTGTTTTTGCTGACCTCGCCCGCCGTTGCCACGGCCACGGCATCAATCACGTCCTCAAACCCCGAAACCACGCTTTTCAGCGTCGTCAAAATTTCCCTGCTGTCGCGGGGAGTGCTGACTTTGGTAATCTCGCCGCAGATTTTCCCTTTTTCGTCAATCAGGGCATAGGCGATTTTTGTGCCGCCGATGTCAAATGCCAGAATCTTTTTTCTTTCCTTCATCGGTATATCCTTCAACGCTTTGCTGTTGTCTGTTATAAATATATAGTTTATATTGTCCAAAAGCAAACGACAAAAAGGATTTTTTTAAGATGAAATATTTGTTTTTGGAATATCCCAAATGTTCAACCTGCCAAAAGGCCAGACAATGGCTGCTGGACAACGGCGTTGAATTCGAAGCCAGACATATTGTCGATAACCGTCCCTCAGAGACCGAACTCAAAGAGTGGATTGAGCAAAGCGGCCGCGAACCGCGCAGCTTTTTCAACGCCAGCGGTCTCAGATACAAGGCGCTCAACCTTAAGGAAAAGCTTCCCGGCATGAGCGATGCCGAACAAATCAGCCTGCTTGCTTCTGACGGCATGCTGGTCAAGCGCCCGCTTCTTGTCGGCAACGGCGTCGTTTTCAGCGGTTTCCGTCCCGGAATATGGCAACAGCTGAAAGATTAAGCATACCACCCCTTGTCAAAACGATTTTTCCGCTTATTTCTTTAGGGCGGAAAATCACATATAAGGGAGATAAACATGAACAAGAAAATTCTGGCCGTTCTGGCGGCCGTTTCCGGAATCGCATTGCAAACCGAAACTGTGGCTGCTCAGAATCAGGGCGGTTTTACCGGCCCTTCCGTTGAGGTCATAACCGTCGAACAGGCCAAAAACATGAATGACGACGCATTTGTCATTCTCCGCGGCAGCATTAAGCAAAACGTCGGCGACGATATTTATGTCTTTACCGACGGCACCGGCAGCATCAATGTCGAAATCGACGAAGACGAATGGAACGGCCTTAACGTCGGTCCCGAAGATGTTGTCGAAATCCGCGGCGAAGTTGACAAAGGCTGGTCAACCCTCGAAATTGACGTCGACAGGATAAGCAAAGTAAATCAGTAAAAATAAATATTGCTAAGTCGCATATTTTAGCCTAGCATTTTCACTGATAAACAATTTCAGGAGATGCAACATGAACAAAACCCTGCTTTATTCTCTGGCCGCCGCGGGCGCCTTTTTCGCCGCTGCCGCCGAAGCCGGTGTCAAAAACGGCGGCTTTTACGGTCCGACGGCAGATTCGGCTTCTGTTACCGTTGAACAGGCCAAACAAATGAAAGATGAAACCTTTGTCGTCCTGCGCGGAAAAATCAAACAAATGGTCGGCAAGGAAAAATATCTGTTTGAAGACCAGAGCGGCAGTATTGTCGTCGAAATCGACGATGAAGACTGGAACGGCGTTACCGTCGGACCGGAAGACACCGTCGAAATCCGCGGCGAAGTCGATACCCACTGGCGCAAACCGACTGACATTGACGTCGACAGCGTGACCATTTCGTTAAAAAACTGATTTTTCAGGCTCTGGCAAACCGTTCCTTCGGGAACGGTTTTTTTTTACCGAACCTGAAGCGCCTGCAGACATTAACTCTAAATTAAATGATTTGCCATAACATTATGTTAATTATGATTAATTTATCAAGGAACGAATTTCAATGGAAAAAAGTACAACTCTGGGCATGACTTTGGGTTTGTTTGCCGTCGGCTACGGCATGTATCTTAAAGGTGCCGACCCGCACGCCCTGATTAACCCGGCCGCCTTTCTGATTATTTTTGCAGGCACGTTTGCCGCCCTGCTCAACGCCTTTCCGATGAAAGACATCAAACGTTTCGGCAAACTGCTGAAAATCATTTTTACCGGCAAAAAAATTACCTCCAAACAGGAAATTCTCGAACTTTTCGTTTCTCTCGCCAAATCGGCCAAATCGGAGGGCGTTATGGGCATCGAGAAAAAAGCCAACGAGGTTGAAGATCCTTTCATCCGTTCGACGCTGATTCTGGTTGCCGACGGTTTTCCCGCCGATTTTATTGCCGAAACGGTCGAATCAGAAATCAAGCAGATGGAAGAACGTCATCGTTCCGGCGCCGCCATTTTCGCGCAGGGAGGCATGTATGCGCCGACGCTGGGCGTTCTCGGTGCCGTTATCGGCCTGATTGCCGCTCTGGGCAACCTTTCCGATATTGACATGCTCGGCCACTCCATCGCCGCGGCTTTCGTCGCGACCCTGCTCGGTATTTTTACCGGATACGTCATGTGGCACCCGTTTGCCAACAAGCTCAAGCGCATCTCGGCCGAAGAGGTCGAAATGAAAAAAATGGTCCTTGAAGGGGCTTTGGCACTGCAAAGCGGCGCTTCCTCCATTGCCATGGAAGCCAAGCTGCAGTCGTTCATTCCGCTGAGCCAGCGTAAATCACTCAGAGACGAAGGTTAAAAATGGCACGCAGAAAACAACATTCCGAACCCCATGAGGAACATGCCGACGAAACCTGGCTGATTCCCTATTCTGACCTGCTGACTCTTTTGCTGGCGCTGTTCATTGTGCTGTTTGCCTCGTCAAGTCTGGACAAGGGCAAAGCCGCGCAGATGGAATACGCCATGGCAGCCGCGTTCAATGCCATACCGTCAGAACAGATGAACGGCACCGTTCTGAGTTTTCTTGACGACGCCAAAGACTTGGATTTGGGCGAAGGCGTCGGACTTGGTTCCGATTCCAAAGGCGCGGTTCTCGACATTGCCGACGTCAACCTTTTTGAACAGGGCGAGGCACGCATTACCCCCGAGGGCGTCCGCATGCTGAAACGCATAGCGCCGTTGCTTGGTTCCACGCGCTACAAACGTTTCCGCATCGTCGTTGAAGGACATACCGACGACATTCCGGTCAGCACCCCGCTTTATCCTTCCGGATGGGAACTTTCGGCAGCCCGTGCCGCCGCCGTCGTTAAAGAATTTATCAAGGCCGGTCTGGTTCCGGATCGTTTTCAGGCCGTCGGCATGGCGGACATTGCGCCAAAATATCCCAACCGCGACCTCAACGGCACGCCGATTCCCGAAAATCGCGTCAAAAACCGCCGCATAGCCATTCATATTGAAATGTAATTATTGCAGGGGCTCGTCTTTCAGACCGATTCGGCCAAACAGCGGCAGCTTAAGAGCCGGACGGTAGAAGTCGACCCCGAAATTCAGCCCGAGTATATTGATTTCAATCCCCTCAGCTCTGCCGACCGTTACGCCGAACAATCCGTAAAAAGTCAGTTGATAGCCGCTGCCGCTTTCCGACTTCTCAATCAGTTTCGGGCTCCAGTCCTTGCCGATGGCATGCGGCGGCAGTTCGACCGTAAGTTCCGGCACATTGCGGACAATATAAGAAATGAACGTGTTGCTGTTCGGCCCCGGCCAGGCATTGTACGTTTTGCCGTAAGGATATGTTGCGGCTAGCTTCTTAATCTGCGGAATGGCTTTTTCGGCTTCCTCGCCGCGCAGTTCCTCAATCAGCTGCGGTTCGGCGCCGTACCAGAAACGGTCGGGAGTATCCTGACGGATGTCGACGGCGGTTCCCTTCCAGCCCAGATACCAGCCGATGACCTGATAAGTGGTATATGACGGCGCGTTTTTTTCCTTAAGGGCAATCCAGGTATGAACGGCAAAATAACCGCGCCAGTTAAAGGTTCGCGCCGCATAAACCTGCACCACCGCCTCCCGCTCTTCTTCCGGGCGCGGCGCCAGTCCGGAACTTGCCCGGCTGGCCGTTCTCCAGTCTTGTTCGCCGAATGCCATACACAAAATCACTCCCGCTCCGACCGCTAAAAAAGCCGCCTTTTTAAATTTCACACTGCGCCAAAATGCCAACCGTCTGTCCATCTCTTTTTCCGAAAATTCCGTTGTTCTTGCAATCAAGATAAATCAAGCCCTGACAATTTCAAGAAAATATTAAAAATTATCATTGACGAAAAACCGTACTTAACATACCCTCATTTACGAATAAAAGCACACCAATTTTTAAATTACGGAGAATTTATTTTTTGCCATGGAAAGATTACAGGAACTCTTTACCCATCACATGATACTCCCCACCTACCTGATGTGGATTATTTTCGGCGTCGTCATTACCGTTCTTCTGTTTCTCGACCTCTTTGTTTTTCATAAAAAGGACGAAGAACCGACCATCGGCGAAACATTCAGGCTCAGCGCCTTTTACATTATCATTGCCCTGATCTTCGGCGTTTTCATCATCTATGAACACGGCATGGCCGACGGCATGCTTTATTATACGGGCTATCTGGTCGAAAAAAGCCTGTCCATGGACAATATCTTCGTCATTTCGCTCATCTTTTCAAGTCTTAACATTCCGACCAAATATCAGCACCGCGTTTTGTTCTGGGGCGTATTGGGAGCCATTGTCATGCGCGCGCTGATGATTGGCATCGGCGCCCAGCTGGTCAGTCGTTTTCATTGGATTCTCTATATCTTTTCCTTCTTCCTGCTTTATACGGGCATCAAAATGATTTCCGAAAAGAAAGACGACGTTCCGCTGACCGAAACCAAACTCTACCAGTTCATCAGAAAAAGATTCAGCGTCACCAAACGGCTGCATAACGAACATTTCTTTATTCACCGCAACGGAAGGCATTTTATCACGCCGCTGTTCTTCGCCCTGTTGATTATCGAAACGATGGACGTCATTTTTGCCATTGACAGCATTCCGGCAATTTTCCTGATTACTCAGGACGTATTCATCGTTTACACCAGCAACATCTTTGCCATTCTCGGCCTGCGGTCGCTCTATTTTCTCCTGGCTGCCGCCGTCAACCGCTTCGTCTACCTCAAACCCGCGCTGGCCGTCATTTTGATTTTCATCGGTTCGAAAATCTTTTTGCCTTACGTCGGCGTGGACATCGACGCCACCCATTCGCTGAGTATAACCTTCGGCATTCTCTTTATCGGAATAATCGCTTCGCTGATAAAGACGAAAGCGCCGACTGCCGAATAAAAAAAAGCCTTCCGAACGGAAGGCTTTTTTTCTTACAACTGCCGTTGCAGTCTTCTGATATATTCCCGGTCGTTTATCCAAGGCTGAATCCCGGCCGGTTTGCCGCCGGTTTCCATCGTTACCAGTGCATCTGGCGCAATATAGCGCGCCAGATACTTGTCCAGATCATAACTGCCCTCGCCGTAATGCCAATGAACATCGTTCTCGCCGTTGATATCACCGTCGCAGAGATGATACATGTCGGGCTTAAGCGCCGCAAAACCGGCCATAACGTCGTCATGCCTCAGCCCCAAACCGTTTGCCGCACAAATCGCATGCGCAAAATCGAAACAGAACTTGCAGCCGGAAGCGTCCTTAATCTCCGCAATCATTTCCGGCGTCAGCCCGTGCATAATCTCATTGGTTATGTCATTAATCATCGGCAGGTTTTCAACCGCAACCCGGCTGTCGTTAAAATGCCGGAACTGATAAACCGTTTCCTCCTGCCCTGCTCTGCCGAAACCGTTGCCGGCATGAACAACGATAACCGACGCGTTCAGTTCGTCGGCAAAGCGGCGGCTTTCGTCAAGCATCTGCCGGTTGGTCTCGCGGCGGTTTCTGTCCGCGGCATTAAAATCATACGCTTCGTGAGCGTTATGAACCACAACGTCGGACGCTTTTACCCTTTCGCCGAAAAAAGCGTGCGTTGCCTCAAAACTTCCCGGAACAGCCATCAGTTCCAGAAACATATCGTCATGCGCATTGACGTAATCAATGACGCTTGCGGCAAAATCCGGCGTCTGCAGGCAATTGGTCGAAAACAGTTTCATTCCCAGCTTAATCATTCTTCTCTCCATGACCTAAAAAGATTTACAAAAAGGGGGCTGATTTCACACGAAACTTCCCCCTCATTACATCAAATACCCGCTATACGGTCTGCCCGCTACGCAAGTTTTTCCAAATACCAGTCGACCGTCTTGACAATGCCCGTGTCAAAGTTTTCATCGGCTTTCCAGCCCAGCTCGGTCGTCAGTTTGGTCGCATCAATGGCATAACGGCGGTCATGTCCCGGACGGTCGGAAACAAAGACGATTAAATCCTTGTAAGAGCCGCCGGATTTCTTCGGACACTTCTTGTCCAGAATGGAACAGATGGCATCGACAATCTGCAGATTGTTGCGCTCGTTATGTCCACCGATATTATAAGTTTCGCCGGACTTGCCTTTATGGAAAATCAGGTCAATGGCTTTACAGTGGTCCAAAACATACAACCAATCGCGAACGTTTTTGCCGTCGCCGTAAATCGGTATGTTCTTTTCGCTCAGCGCATTGGAGATAATCTTCGGAATCAGCTTTTCCGGATGCTGTTTCGGACCGTAATTGTTGGAACAGTTGGAAACCGTTACGTTCATGCCGTAAGTGCGGTGATACGCACGGACCAGCATATCCGAACTGGCTTTGGACGCGGAATAAGGAGAACTCGGATCATAGGGTGTCGTTTCCTTGAAAAAGCCGGTTTCGCCCAGAGCGCCATAAACTTCATCGGTAGAAATATGATGAAAACGGCAGTCCTCATAACCGGCCTTAAACTTGTGCGGCGCTTCCATCCAGGCATTGCGCGCAACATCCAGCAGCGTAAACGTACCGACAATATTCGTCTCAATAAAGGCTTTCGGACCGGTAATCGAATTATCGACATGGCTCTCGGCGGCAAAATGAATAACGCCGCGGATATCGTTTTCCGCAAACAGCTTTTCAATCAGCGCCCGGTCACAGATGTCGCCCTGAACAAATTTATAATTGGCACACTCTGCACAGTCGCTCAGATTGTCAGGATTGCCGGCATAAGTCAGCTTATCGAGGTTAATAACCTTATATTCCGGATATTTCTTGGCAAAATAAGGAACAAAATTGGCTCCGATAAAGCCGGCGCCGCCGGTAACTAAAATTGATTTCATGTCATTCTCCATAGAGTTCGTTATATTTCAACAGTCGGTCAAAATATCTTTCGACCATTTCTTCTATCATAATATCCGGTTTATACTCGTCAACCAGACGATCCAGTTCGTGGCGCTTGTTGTAACGGTTGTGAGCAAACACGTTTTTGGCAAAAGTCTTGTCCAGATACGGCATAAGCGCAAGCCCGAAAGAATCTCTTATCATCAGCACCGTTTTCTTAACCGGCGCTTTCGGATTCTCCCAGACCTCAAAGAAACGATTGTCAAGGCTGACGACGGCCTTTCCTTCCTTTCCCGAAAGGAAATCTACGCTGTAACTGATGTCTTCGTCTCCGCCCAGCCGGTTCAGATCCGAAGAGTAAAACCCTTTCAGGCCAATCATTTCCTTACGCAGCGGTTTCCGCGGAATTCCTCTGATACCGTCGAGGGAAAGCGTTTCGGAAAGTTTTTCAAAGGCGACATAAGCGCCCACTTCGTTCCAATGTGAATCTCCGGGATAATACAGGTTAACGCCGTATTTATGTTTGGAAGCAGTCAGAACTTCCCGAAAATTTATAACGTTCACGTCGGTGTGTTTCTGCAGATACTCAACGGCCAAATCCATGCGCGATTTGTCCGAAACTCTGTCGCCCTGCAAATGCGAAGGCATATATTCGGAGTAAAGTCCTTCCTTGTTCGGCGCAATAATCAGATAATACTTTATGCCGCGCTTTTCATAATAGTCGCGGGCTTTTGTAATTCCTTCTGCCATCCGTTTCATTTCGGCTTCCGTAAAACGGACTTTGCCGAAATAATCTACCAGCGTATAACCGTCCGGCACCTTGCCCGAATCATAAAAAGACCAACCGTCCCGACCGTTAATGGTCGTTCCGTTGTCCAGTTCCCACTTCATCTTAAATTTAGCCAGTTTTTTCAGAAACTTCTTCCTTCCGGCAAAAGTATCATTGTAATAGGCTTCAAACTCCCGGGCAAAATCAAGACTCAGCTTTTCCGGCTTACGGTTCAGAGGGCGGTTGTCCAAAAGTGCCGTATTGCTTGAAAACAGATTGGCTGCAAAGGGCACGAACACCCAGTACAGCATCAGCGCCGCCGGCAACAGCATATATAATGAAAAAACCCTGCGCCAAAGCTTAGTCATATTCGCCCCCGAAAATCCGCGGATAATTGGCAAAACGGCTGAAATACCTTTCGACCAGCTCGTCCACAACCAAATCAGGCTTGGTTTCGTCAACAATCTTTTCTATTTCCGAAAGTTTTTTCAATCCTGCGGTCGAATAGAAAACCGTGCCAAAAGACTTGTTCAGATACGGCTGCAGCGCAGCGGCAAAAGAATCCGTCCAGACCAGCAGCTTTTGAGGATTACCCGTTCCCGGCGTCCGGCAAACGCTGATCAGCTCGTTCCTTTCATCCGCGGCACAGGCGCTGTTCAGCTTTTCCCTGTACCCGACTTCATAAGTCCATTCTTTGGCCCCCGCTTCCATATCCATGTCGCGAAGCGTTCCCTTGCCGATATGGAGCCGGGTTACGGACGGAGCGCTTACTCTGGCGCCCTGCCGGCGCAAAGCCGCAGCCAGTTGTTCAAAACCGACATAGCCGCCGACATTGTTCCAATGCGTATCCTTCTTAAAATACAGGTTCTGTGCTACCATACTTTTCGCCTTAACCATGGCCGGCTTGGCGTTGACGATTTCCGCCTTCGTATGCTTTTTCAGATATTCGACGGCCTTATCCATACGCGAAACGTCTGACTTCCGAATACGCCGCATTCTTTCGGGCATAAATTCGGAATAAATATTTTCCTTGTTCGGCGCAACGAAAATAACATATTTTATGCCGCGTTTGGCGTAAAAGTCATAAGCCATGTTGATACCCTGCGCCATTTTTTCCAATTCTTCGTCGTCAAAATAAACCTCGGCATAGTAGTCAACCAGCGTATTGCCGTTGTTGGCCTTGATCGAATCATAAAAAATCCAGCCGTCCTGACCGTAAAAATACTGCCCGGCGTCAATTTTCAGCTTTTTCTGCAACTTGACGTATTTGGAAATAATTTTTTTCCGCCCGGCAAAAGTATCGTTATAATAATCCTCAAATTCACGTGCATAATTTCTGGTAAACTTAACCGGCTTTTCGTGCAGCGGACGGTTATCCATTATTTCCGTATTTGTATAGAACAGATTCGCCGCAAACGGATAAAAAACGATAAACAGCATCAGCAGCGCCGGAAGCAGCATATATGTACGGACAAGCCTCGCCATGGTCAGAACCTGAAGTAAATAAACGGATTATAGGTATTGCTGGCCAGCAGCAAGACGCTGAAATAGGCAATAACCGCGCAAAAAGCGGGATTAACGGCCCTGACGACTGCATTACCCCAGTTTTCGCGCCCGATGAGAGCAAAGAGCCTGCGATACAGCATGGCCCCGAAACCGCAGGACGCCAAAGCCAGAACCGCAACGTAAACAAACTCGTTGGACAGATATTTGCTGTAAGATTCCATGTCATACGGCACAAACATCCGGTTCAGATAAGCCCATGCCGAACCAAGCGTCTCCGCCCGGAAAAAGACCCAGGCCACAATAACCACCAGCAGGGTATAAATGCTCTTCAACAACCGGAAATGCAGAATTTTCTCAATCGGAAAAATCCGTTCCAGAACCAGAAAAGTCCCGTGAAACAACCCCCAGATGACAAAGTTCCAGCTCGCGCCGTGCCACAGGCCGGTCAGGAAAAACACAATCATCAGATTGCGATAGGTTTTAAGCGTTCCTTCACGGTTGCCGCCCAGCGGAATATACAAATATTCCTTAAACCAGGTCGACAGCGAAATGTGCCAGCGGCGCCAGAAGTCCTTGATTGAAGTTGCAGTATAGGGATGATTGAAGTTTTCGTGAATATGAAAACCGAACATTTTTCCCAAACCGATGGCCATATCCGAATACCCCGAAAAATCGAAATAAATCTGAAACGTATAGGCAATAATGCCGATCCAGGCCGTCGGCGTGCTGATGTCGCTGATGCCGAGCGCAAAAATTTCATCGGCCGTCTTTGCCATGATGTTCGCGATGATAACCTTCTTTGCCAGTCCCTGCAAAAAGCGGACGGCCCCCTCGTTAAACAGCGGCAGGGTTACCTGACGTTTGTCAATCTGGCTGGCAATGTCGTAATACTTCAAAATAGGACCGGCAATCAGTTGCGGGAAAAACGAAATAAACAGTCCCATTTTGACAATGTTCTTCTGCGGTTCGCAAACCCGGCGGTATATATCGACCAGATATGAAATCGACTGAAACGTGTAAAACGAAATGCCGATAGGCAGCGGCAGATGTTTAACCTCAACCTGCAATCCGAAAACGGCATTGACGTTTTCGGTAAAAAAGCCCGTATATTTGAACACGCCGAGCAGCGCCAGATTGACAAACACGCCCCAAAACAGCGCCCGTTTGCGCTTGTGCTCGTCTTCCACGCCGATTTTCAGACCGCAGAAATAGTTTATCACAATCGACAGCATCATGACAAACACATAAACCGGCTCGCCCCAGGCATAGAAGAACAGGCTGGCAATCAGCAGTATAATGTTTCGGTACTGTTCTTTGGCCGTAAAATACAAAATGAAAACGACCGGAAGAAAAATCCACAAAAATATCAAAGAACTAAAGACCATTATTCAGTTTCTCCACACAGTCCTTCAGGCTCTCGGACCAATGCCTGATTTCAATTCCAAAATCCTTTTTTATCTTTCCCTTGTTCAGCACCGAATAAAACGGACGTTTTGCCGGAGTCGGATAATCCTTGCTCTCAATCGGCTTCACAACGCACTTCAGCCCCGAAAGCGCCATTATCGCAACCGCAAAATCATACCATGAACAAACGCCTTCGTCGGAAAAATGATAAATTTCCTTCACGCCGGGCTTCAGTTTAGGCAATGCGGCAACAATGGCTTCAGCCAAATCGCGGGCATAGGTCGGACTGCCGATTTGGTCAAAAACCACATTTAGGCTGTCACGCTCGGCTCCCAGCCTCCGCATGGTTTTGACGAAGTTGTTGCCGAAAGTCGAATACAGCCAGGCCGTTCTGACGACAAAGCATCCCGACGCCTTTTCCAGCGCAGCCCGCTCGCCGGCCAGTTTGGTCACGCCGTACACCGACTGCGGATTGGCTTCGTCGCTTTCCGTATACGGACGATGGCCGGTGCCGTCAAAAACGTAATCCGTCGACACCTGCAACAGCGGCACGCCCGTCTCGGCCAAATGCCGCGGGCCGTCCACATTGATTTTTTCGGCCAGAACCGCATCGCTTTCCGCCTTGTCAACCGCCGTATAAGCGGCACAGTTGATAACCGCCGCATATTTTTCCGGCTTCACAAAGGCCTTTACCGCCGCGGCATCGGTAATATCCAACTGCTCACGGTCAACATATTCGGCGTTGCTACCGAGAATGAGTTTCAGCTCATTGCCGAGCTGTCCGTTGGCTCCGACGACTAAAAACATGTGACATCCTTCAAAAACGGTGCATTTTTATCCTTGTCCGAAAGAATGGCGTCTTCCGGTCTGACCTTCCAGTCAATGTTGATGTCCGGATCGTCAAAGCGAATGCCGCCTTCCGAAGCTTTGTTATAAACGTTGTCACACTTATACGTGAAGACGGCCTTTTCGGACAATACCGAAAAACCGTGTCCGAAACCGCGCGGAATCATCAGCTGGCGCTTATTTTCTGCCGAAAGCTCGACCGCAACATGCTTACCGAAAGTCTTTGAACCTTTGCGCAGGTCAACGGCCACGTCAAGAACCGTCCCTTCCAGCACCCGCACCAGCTTGGCCTGGGCAAAATCGCCCTTCTGAAAATGAATGCCGCGAATGGTGCCGTACTTGGACATCGACTGGTTGTCCTGAATAAAGTCATATTTCAAACCGGCCTCGTCCATTTTCTGCTTGTTGTAGCTTTCGAAAAAATAACCGCGGTTATCTTCAAAAACCTGAGGTTCAATAATATAAACCCCTTCAATCGCTGTGTTAATAATCTTCATGACTGTCCTCATAAACGCGTTTCAAATAGTTCTTATAGTCAACGCCGTCTTTCAGCGAATTGATGATTTTTTCCATCTGCGCGTCGTCAATAAAACCGCGCTTATAGGCAATTTCTTCAATACAGGCAATCTTAAGGTCCTGCCGCTTTTCGATAATGCCGATAAAATTGGAAGCGTCCAGAAGCGATTGCGGCGTTCCCGCATCCAGCCAGGCATTGCCTCGTTTCATGGTTACCACGTTCAGCCGTCCCTCTTCCAGATACTCGCGGTTCAGGTCGGTAATCTCCAGCTCGCCGCGAGCCGAAGGTTTCAGACGGCGCGCCTTTTCGACCACGTCAGACTTGTAAAAATACAAACCGACAACCGCATAGTTCGACTTCGGCTGTTTCGGCTTTTCCTCAATTGAAATCGCCTTGTGGTTTCTGTCAAATTCAACCACGCCGAAACGTTCCGGATCCGAAACGTGATAACCGAAAACGGTTCCGCCGGTGTTTTTCGAAACTTCCTCTCGGAAGAGCTTGAGCTGATCGCCCATATAGAAAATATTGTCACCCAAAATCAGACAGACGTCATCGTTGCCGATAAAGTCGGCGCCGATGGTAAACGCCTGCGCAATGCCTTTCGGTTCAGCCTGAACCTTATAGCTGATATTGAGACCGATATTGCTGCCGTCGCCGAACAGACGCTCAATGTTCGGCGTATCCTGCGGCGTCGAAATAATCAGAATTTCCCTGATGCCGAACAGCATAAGCGTCGACAACGGATAATAAATCATCGGTTTGTCATAAACCGGCAAAAGCTGTTTGCTGGTCGTATTGGTCAGCGGATAAAGCCGCGAACCGCTGCCGCCCGCAAGAATGATACCTTTCATTACAAAATCCTTCAAAAATTACAAAATTCAATGGCTGTATTTTATACTTCCCCGCCCGCAAAGCAACCACTTTCCCTATCATATTCACAAGAAGGAAAAACCCCGACGCGGCGGACGGGGTTTACAAACGGAGGGTTTCGGACTTACATCTGGTATTCCAGATACAGGAACACCGTGGCAATGCCGACGCTCAGCAGCATAACCGGCACCGACCAGATGAGAAAGCCCAGAAACTTGATGGGATGCCCCTCGCGCATGGCCATGCCGGCAACGACCACATTGGCCGAAGCGCCGATTAACGTGCCGTTTCCGCCGAAGCAGGCGCCGAGCGACAAAGCCCACCACACCGGCATCATGACTTCGCGCCCGCCGACCGATTCTTCCATTGACTTAATCATCGGAATCATGGTTGCTACAAACGGAATGTTGTCTATCACGCTGGAAAGGATTGCCGAACTCCACAAAATCAAATACGTCATCGCCGTCAGACTGCCGCCGGTAAGCTCCAAAAACCAGTTGCCGAGAGCCCGCAGCACACCGGTCTCTTCAAGTCCGTAAACAATTACGAACAAACCGGTAAAGAAGAAAATCGTCGTCCAGTCAACCAGTCCGAAAACTTCCTGCACCTTGGCGTCACGGTCTTCGCCTTTAAACTTCCAGCTGTAAAGCAGCAAAAGCACGGCCGCGCCGACCAGCGCAATCGTACCGTTGTCCAGTTTAATCTGCTTGGCGGAAACAAAAGCGGCAATCACGCAGGCCAGAACAAACAGCGATTTGTACAACAGTCCCCTGTCGACGATGCAGTCGGCAGCCTTCATCTCCATAACCGCGGCCTTGTATTCGTCGCTGGTCGTCATTCTCCGCCCCCAGATAAGGTCAAACATAACCAGCAGAACAACCATGGTCGCTGCAACCACCGGCGTCAGATGATAAACAAAGTCCATAAACGACAACCCGATGGAAGAACCGATAAGGATGTTCGGCGGATCGCCGATAAGCGTTGCCGTCCCGCCGATGTTGGAAGCGAAAATTTCCAGAATCAGATACGGATACGGATTGATTTTCAGGGTGCGGGTAATCTGAAACGTTACCGGCGCAATCAGCAGTACCGTTGTCACATTGTCAAGAAAAGCCGAAAAAACCGCCGTAACCACCGGCAACACAATCAGCAGCCCGCGCGGCGAAGCCTTAACCCTTTTCGCCCCCCAAACCGCCACGAACTGAAATATGCCGGACTTTTCGGCAATGCCGACAATAATCATCATTCCGGTCAGCAAGGCCAGCGTGTTAAAGTCAATGCCTTTCAGCGCGGCCGGCTGCGTCAATATGCCCGACACAATCATCAAGCCGGCACCCAGCAGGGCAATAACCGCCCGGTTGACTTTTTCGCTGAAAATAATCAAATAGCAGATTGACATAATGATTATTGCCAATAACTGCGGACTCATCCCCCAGACCGGGGGCATACTGCTGAAAACTTCCATTTGTACCTCTCAGATGTTTCTCCAGTGCCGATATTTACGAAACAGCAATTTTCCTCGGATAAAAAGTATTTTTTTCAGTTATGCCACTGTTTTTTCTATTTTGTCACTTCCCAGCTTTTGGAAAAATCCTCGTCTTTGAACAGATTGGCCAGACCGGTAATCTGCTTCAGGCGCAGCAGCTCATCCGCCGACATGCCGATATTGCGGCATATCCAGGAATCGCTTTTGCCCATTTCCAAAAGCTCGGCTACGATATTGCTCATCAGGTCGACGCTGTGGCTGCCGCGGGCGCGGTTATGACGGATGGTCGAAGCCATGCGCTCGCCCAGTTCCTTGTCGATAACCACCACCGGCATCATTCCTTTTTCGCGATGCCGGATTCGCTCGCTGGTCAGCATCGTCGTAAAGCGGTGAAAGCCGTCAACGACGATATATTCGTCATTTGCCTTGTCATGATAGCAGACGATCGGCTGTGTAAAACCGTCTTCCCAAATGGAAATTTCCAGCAGTTTCATCTCCGGCGGCGCCACTTTGTTGGGGTTATAGTTGTTGGCTCTGATCTTTTCAACCGGAATTGCCTTCACGTTATAAACAGGACTTACATATTCGCTCATTTGACATACCTCACAATTTCTTGTACTTTTCCATTAACTCTTTTTGACGCTGATTCTGCTTCTGCGTCTGCGAAAATCCCATATATTTGCATAAATGGTCGTTTTTCAGAATACAAACTGCCATACGTTTCCACGACGGAATGTCGATGGTCGACTTGATGTCGTCGGTATGGTCCGGCGTCCCCAGAAACGCGATCTTCTCCTTGTTGCTTTTATAATTGCTCTTTCCGTTGTGCCGTATCGGATAATTACAGGCTTCAAGCTCCTTAATGGCTTCTTCGTCAACCACGCCGCCTTTCTTCCACCAGAAACGGATTGAGGTTTTAAACTTTTCGATATAATTGCGGCGCATCGCTTCCGGCAGCGTCGCCAGCAGAAACTTCACATAACTCCGCCACGTGTGCCCCGGCGGCAGCTCTATTTTACGGGCGCCCAGCGCATGAGAGCTTCCGTAAATGGCGCCGAAGTTCGCCCCCTGCACGCGGGAAACCACCCGCACCCAGGTTGCCGGTTCCAAAACGCGGTAAAGGTTCAGGCTTTCCTTGGCGCTTTCATGATAAGGGCTGGCGACGCGCATCTGGCTGATGGACAGCCCGGCCTTCCAGAACAGGTCATATATCCGATTATAGTCATAGTCGAACTTGCCGTTGGCAATCCAGACGTCTTTGGTCGTCCAGTCATAGATCGGATAAGCGTTCCACCAGTTTTCGCCCATCTTGGTCGTCCACTGATTACCCTGCATAATCGTTTTCCGGTCATTGGCATAAGCCCGGTAACGATTCAGCGATTCGTCGGCTCTGATACCCAAAAGGCAGATGGTTTTGCCCTTTTTCTGACGGGAATACCATTCGCCGAATTCGGCATACAAATCTTCCTGCACCATTTTGTAACGGTAAAAGTCAAACGGATTGTTGTCCATATTGATAATATAGGGCATTTTAGGCATCGGCCGCACCCAAAGCTCTTCCTTGTCCGGGTCCCACGGATACCAATACATCTGATAATTGCTGACCGCACAGCGCGACCCCATCGGCAGGCAGACCCAGTATGGCTCAATGTCGCGCAGATTGTTTTCAAACATTCTGGAAACAAAATCCGTGGTCGTCTGATACTGCGCTTCAAAATCCTGATGAAAAACCCCGATTTTTTTGGCAATTTTGTTCCGACGCTTGTAACTCAGCACCATGTTCAGCAACAGGCCGCTGTCCTTGCCCCCGGAGAACGAAACATAAATGTTGTCGAAGTTGTCGAAAATAAATTTAAGCCTGTCCTGCAGGGCTTCATAGACATTTTTCTCCAAGTATTTCTTCATAACGCTAAGGCCTCCTCTCTAGAAATCATGCGGCAGACATTGGAGAGAACATTTTTCTTTCGGCTTAAATTCTGTTTGATAAGCTTATCCAGTCCGGTATTAATCCAAAGATTATAAATATTGATGCTGCGCCCCGTATGCGACTGATAAACATTATGCATACACTGCAGTTTACTTTTATAATCGAATGTCTGCGAAAAATAAATAATATTATTGCAATTGCACAGGTCCAGCCCCTGAGAATCTACTCCGTAGGTCGAAAACATGATGTTAATGCGCTGCGCAAACAGCTTTACCGCCTTCCGCTTGTTGCAGCGCCCCGAAAGCACGACATACTTACCTCTTTTGAGCTTTCCGCATTCCTTGAAAAAGCGTATTTCGTCCAGATACTTGATATAGATAATAACCTTTTCCCCGCGGGCGGCAATTTCGTCAATCAGCGCAAACAAACCTTCGACCTTGTTTTTAGCAATGGTGTAAATATGCTGAAACCTTTGCGCCACTTCCATAAAAGCGACCTGATTTTTACCTTGAAGAAATTCGTTTTTCTCTTCCTGATAACTGGCCTCTTCTTTTTCCGTCAAATCAAAGCAAAGGTCAATATAGTTCAAATTATTATGTTCGTCCAAATCACACTGGAAAATAAACGGCCGCATCTGTTCAATCAGAATTTTTTCGTTTTCGGGCTTCGACCATTTCCGCGTTGTGCCGTCATCATACGGCGAGAGATAAGTGTTGAGGAACTGCGTTTCCGACATGTTCAGCACCGAGGGATGCATAAACTCGATTTGCGAATAGAGGTCAACCAGCCCCTGCGTCAGCGGCAGACTGCTCAAAATCAGCCGGTAGTCAAACATGTTGCGCATCAGCAGAAGGCGCTTGGTTCGTCCGGCTTCGGTATTTTTAATCGTAATGCTCTCGTCAACGACGCAAAAGACCCTGTAACGCTCGGCCAGCGCATAAAGCTGCAGATAACGGATGTCCGAACAGGAAATGCTCTCAATCGAAAAAAAACAGATTTCCTTCGTCAACCCCTCCAGATTCTCGTCAATCGCCTTTGTATAGCCGTCCCAGCCCAAAAACGACGCCGGCGCAATCCAGACGACAGTGTCAAAATCGTCCTGCTTGTTCTTAATCAGGTCCAAAGCCATTTTCGTCTTACGCGCGCCCATCCGCATGAACAGCGCTCCGGCTTTCAGTTTTGATAATTTGTCACTGGCGGCTTCCAGGCCGTAATCTATATTCATGTTCAACACAGTTCATATATCTTATATTAATT
>UMBU01046489.1_pt1 | contig 37818 bp, 27 predicted proteins | sample 1964051 | NCBI WGS metagenome assembly UMBU01 (sample SAMEA4835949, study PRJEB28245) | human gut metagenome | biome: gut microbiome; material: fecal sample | place: Denmark | collected 2008
ATCGCTCAGGAAATTCTCAATTGTAAGGTAGAATAGGCGGGTGAAATTTTCATCCCCCTCATCAAACCGTGCATAAGTTTCTCCCTCACACAGCTTTCCGACATTCTTCTTTCTACAGCATTACGTCATGCTCTAGCCATTTTCTTTAATCCTTTTCCATAAATGCTATTTCTTACAAATCCCACCTTTGACATACAATTATGTCTCTGGTATTTCTTGTTATACCATCTTGTAAAAGTGCAAATAATGTAGCAGTCTAGTGCCGCATCCACTTTTCGTTTCTCTTGGCGGAATGATACAATTGCTCGCCCCTTTTTCAAGGTTACTTTATCCACTCGCTTAGCACCCTGTATTACTACACGGCTCACTGGCGATTATCGTGACCGGACTTACACTGGCAAGTGTAGTCCAGCTTTGCTGGAGACACGCATAAAAAAAGTACAGAAACAATTCCCACGTCTCTGTACTTTTTCACATCTTTTATTTGCTTTCTTCTGCCTTTTCTACTTCAGCGATTGCTGATTTTTTCATTGGAATACGGCAGTTTTTGTTGCTTCCGAATTCTACGATCACGTCTTCGTCTGTCAGATCGATCACAACTCCGTAAAATCCGCTTGTTGTAACAACGCTGTCACCTACTGCAAGGCTTGCCAGCATTGTGTCCAGTCTTTTCTGTTCCTTTTTCTGCGGTCTTACCAGCAGGAACCACATAACTGCACAGATCACCACGATGTAGATCAGGGTGAATCCCAGTCCGCCTGCTGTTGAAGATGTACTTAATAAATTCATATTTACCTCCTGGTCATGCGTATTTCGCTTAAATTTCGGGCTTTCCCGAAAAAGTGTCACTAACCTATATCATACACAATCCTTGCCTGTTATTCAAGCATTATTTTCAAATCCTGACAGTTTTTCTTTTTTAAATGCCTTATAATTGCCGGCTTCAATGGCATCTCGGATTTCTTCCATCAGATGATTGTAAAAATACAGGTTATGCAGCACACACAGACGCATGCCCAGCATTTCTTTTGCTTTCAGCAGATGTCGGATATACGCCCTACTGTAGTGACGGCATGCCGGACACTGGCATCCTTCTTCAATCGGCTTCGGATCCAGCTCATATTTTGCATTGAACAGATTCAGCTTTCCATGATTCGTGTAGACATGGCCATGGCGGCCGTTTCTGCTTGGATAAACACAGTCAAAGAAATCAACTCCCCGGTCTACTGCTTCCAGAATATTTGCCGGTGTACCAACCCCCATCAGATAAGTTGGCTTATCCACCGGAAGCTCCGGTACGACTGCATCCAGAATACGGTACATCTCCTCATGGCTCTCACCGACTGCCAGGCCGCCGACTGCATATCCGTCCAGATCCAGCTCACGGATCTGCTGTGCATGCTCGATACGGATATCTTCGTAGATCGCACCCTGGTTAATACCAAAGAGCATCTGATGCTGATTGATCGTATCCGGCAGGCTGTTCAGTCTTGCCATCTCTTCTTTGCAGCGATGCAGCCATCTTGTCGTACGCTCTACCGAACGCTGGACATATTCTCTTTCTGCCACACTGGACGGACACTCATCAAATGCCATGGCGATCGTGGACGCCAGATTAGACTGGATCTGCATGCTCTGTTCCGGTCCCATGAAAATCTTTCTGCCGTCTACATGGGAATTGAAATATACGCCTTCTTCTTTGATCTTTCGAAGACCCGCCAGCGAAAATACCTGAAATCCACCGGAGTCTGTCAGGATCGGTTTGTCCCATACCATAAATTTATGCAGTCCGCCCATCTTTTTTACAACCTGATCACCCGGTCTTACGTGAAGGTGATAGGTGTTGGACAGCTCCACCTGTGTGCCGATCTGCTGCAGATCCTCGGTCGATACTGCTCCCTTGATTGCTGCTGCCGTTCCGACATTCATAAAAACAGGGGTTTGTATCACGCCATGCACGGTGTGAAACTCACCCCTTTTTGCGTTGCCATCTCTTTTTATCAGTTTATACATGATTTCCTCCAATTTCATTCGAATGCATACAAACTTTGGTGCATCCTTACGTCTGTTCAAGTATTATAGCCCTATTTGGAGGATTTTTCAAGTAGTTCACCGGGGAATCATCCCCAGTGTCCCGCTAAAGGCTGGATTGGCTGACTACCATATAAATAGAAGCAGAACTCTTTCCGGTCTGGAAATATCCGGCAGGATTACATATCTTCTGTTAAAATCCCATGATCACGAAGCAGTTTCTCAATGACGGTTCCTTTTACCACTTTGATGACCGGTTTTTTCAGTGCGTTCAGCGGTCCAGGCAGCTGGATCTCCAGCGGTGATTTGCCATCCATCAGTTTGACGGAACTGTCAAGCAGTTCACGGATATCGTAAACGCTTCCCCATACTTCCGGCACACCACGGTCTACGCCAAGCAGTCCATAGACCGCTTCCATTGCGGTTCTCACAGAGTATTCTGTTGTAAATACGGTATCTCTCGGTGTCTCTGCAAACTGTCCGAGGAATGCAAAGTTGACGCATCCATCCGGAATGACATCCGGTCTGTCACCTTTGGTTCTTGGCATGAAGAATGCAGTGATATACGGCATCATCGTCGGTACGCAGACAGCACTGTTCTCTGCCAGTTCCTCGATCTTGTCGGTTGGAACGCCCAGGTGATACAGCCATTCTTCGGTAATCTCTTTTCCGGTACATTCTTTCATCGGTTTCTTGATATAATCGCCCGGCACATCCGTAAACAGTCCATATACCCATACGCAGACTTTTTCTTTATCCTGCTCTTTGAACTGTCCCTGACGGTTGATTGTCCAGCTGAGCAGCCATTTGGAATCCTGACAGCTTACGATTCCTCCGGTTACCACTTTTCCGCTTCTCGGATCACGTTTGCAGATGTTTGTGATATACGGAATGATCTTGTCATCCAAAGTCGTGATCGTTGCGGACTCCCAGTTTGTCTTTTCAATATCGGAACAGAATTTCTCCGGATGTCCAAAGGACGGATCCTGTTTTGCAATGTTTTTCCACAGATCCCAGCAGCCGCTTCTGCGTACTTCTGCATCTGCATCCGGTGCATGGTTCTGATCTCCGTAAATGGTTCCTTCCGTACAGCTTCCGTTTGTGACAAAGACAAGGTCATCTTCTGTCAGGAGAATATTGTCCTCTTCTCCGTTCACTTTGCATTCAATCGATGTTGCGATCTTTTTGCCTTCTTTAAAGGTAAATACAACGTTTGTCACTTCGGTGTTGAACTGGAAATCTACGCCTGCTTCTTCCAGATATTTCTGCATCGGCAGGATCAGGGATTCATACTGATTGTATTTGGTAAATTTCAAAGCACTGAAATCTGGCAGTCCGGCGATGTGATGAATAAATCTCTGGAAGTAGAGCTTCATTTCCAGTGCACTGTGCCAGTTTTCAAATGCAAACATCGTTCTCCAGTACAGCCAGAAGGTGGAATCAAACACTTCGTCATCAAATACATCTTCGATTGTTTTATCATAAAGATCTTCGTCTTTTGTCATGAACAGTTTCATGATCTCCATGCAGCCTTTCTGGCTTAAATTGAACTTGCCATCGGTATGTGCATCTTCTCCACGATTCACAGTTGCTCTGCAAAGAGAGTAGTTCGGATCTTTTTTATTCAGCCAGTAATATTCATCCAGAACAGATACGCCCGGTGTTTCGATGGACGGAATGCTGCGGAACAGATCCCACAGGCACTCGAAATGATTTTCCATCTCTCTGCCGCCTCGCATCACATAACCCCGGGACGGATCAAAGATACCGTCACAGGCCCCTCCGGCGATATCCATTGCTTCCAGAATGTGGATATGGGATCCTTTCATCTGCCCGTCTCTTACCAGAAAGCAGGCTGCTGCCAGAGATGCCAGTCCGCTTCCGACAATGTAAGCATTTTTGCCATCGACACCTTCCGGTTTTTCCGGTCTTGCAAAAGCTTCGTAGTTACCGTTGCTGTAATAAATACCTTTGCTGTTCTTTTCATATTTTCCACGCTCGGTATTGCGGTAATCTTTTCTCTCGTCTTCTCTTTTTTTGCTTATCTCTTTCTGTTTATGCTCATTTTCTTTTGTTTTCTTACTCAGAAGCATCACTGCTCCGGCTCCGGCTGCTGCTGCCATCGTATATTTTAACCCTTTTTTCATATTGAATGCCCACCTTTCCAATGTTTGAGGCTAACCTTCCTGCCTCCGCCATCCTGTCTTCTTTTTCTTTGGAAATTTCCTGTTTCAATCCAGTTCTTTCTGAATTGCCTACATTCTAACATTAGTATGCCCGGGATTCTATTGACAAAACAGGCCAGATGATAAAATTTTTGTCATCTGACCTGTTTTGTAAGCTTTTTACTGTGATTTTGTACCTTACTTGTTGCAGTACAAAACTTCACTGATATTTATCTGCGGATGGACTGTGCCATTCTGTGATACTGATGGCGGATTCCGCGGATCACGGTTCCGTACGCCATAATATTTTCCGGCAGTGCCATTCCCACGTATCCGGAATCACCGATGTGGTGGATGTCGGTTCCTGCCATCTTGCACTCCAGTGCGATGCGTTTGATCGTATCGGTGTCCGCACCTTCCTGAGAAGTTCCGATCGATGTGATCGTCAGCTTTTTCAGGCTGTGTGCATAACTGATCAGTTTCCGCACATATTCGGTCGTGATGCCAGGCACGGTTCCCGGTGCCGGCAGCAGAATGATATCGGCTCCTGCCTCTGCAAACTGGCGGATATCTTCTTTCGTGATGATGTTCTCGCCGCCTTCGCCGATGATACCGGAGGCATGCATTTTCCCGGCTGCCAGCATGATCTTCTCTCCGACTGCCTCTGAGATCGCTTTCAGGGAAGAAATGATCGCCGGATTGCTCACTCCATTTCCCGGATTGCCGGTCAGAACAATCAAATCCACGCCCATTTTTTGAGCCTGAATGGCATTTTCCACCGTTGCATAACGTCCGGCACTCATCTCCCACAGGGTCTCTTTGTTATCGGAAGCATAGCTTTCTTCCACCGGTTCCAAATTGATGCCGACCATACGTCCGGTCAGACGTTTCACTTCTCGTACCGTCTCTTCTTTTTCCACTTCCGGCAGTGCCATGATTTTTGGCTCCTGCACATCAAACATGTTCAGAAGGATCAGGTCTGCTCCCATGGAAGCTGCAAACTCTGCATTGGTCACATCGGTAAGCAGAGGAATCGTGATGCCGATCGTCTCACTTGCAAGAACCCTTCCCTCGCTGCCTGCGATTGCTTCAATCAGTTCACTTTTTGTTGCATGCGTCATTTCTTCTGCTGTCATATTCAAAATACGTTTTGCCATATCAGATTCTCCTTCTTGCTTTGCTGATAAAAAGCGAAAAAAATCTGCCCGAAGACAGATTTTCTTCTATCATGTTCCATACAGTTTCCTGTATTCGACTTAAATCTTGTTCTTAATCCGGCATATCGCCTGCTTCTCCGGAAGACTCGCCAAGTGTGATCCACTTCAGATAAGCATTGATAAACAGGTCAATACCGCCGTCCATCACGCTGTCCACATTTCCTGTTTCTGCATTCGTTCTGTGGTCTTTTACCATCGTATACGGCTGCATGACATAGGAACGAATCTGGTTTCCCCAGCCAATCTCCTTGACTTCACCGCGGATACCGGAAAGCTTCTCTGCATTCTCCTGCTGCTGCAGCAGATACAACTTTGCTTTCAGCATCTGCATCGCTTTGTCTTTGTTCATGTGCTGGGAACGCTCATTCTGGCACTGAACAACGATGTTGGTCGGCAGATGGGTGATACGGATCGCCGAGGAGGTCTTGTTGATATGCTGACCGCCGGCTCCGCTGGAACGGTAAGTATCGATACGCAGATCTTCATCCCTGATCTCGATATCGATGTCTTCCTCAATATCCGGCATGACATCGCAGGATACAAACGAGGTCTGTCTCTTTCCAGCCGCATTGAACGGTGAGATACGGACCAGTCTGTGGACACCCTTTTCGGATTTGAGATAGCCGTAGGCATTTTCTCCGTTAACCTGGAAGGTAACGGACTTGATGCCCGCCTCATCGCCATCCAGATAATCCAGCACATCCACTGCAAAACCATGTTTGTCCGCCCATCTGGTATACATACGGTACAGCATGCCCGCCCAGTCGCAGGACTCTGTTCCGCCTGCTCCCGCATGGAGCGTCACGATCGCATTATCCTTATCGTATTCTCCGGATAACAGTGTTTTTATACGGATATCATCATACGTTTTCCTGAAATCATCCAGAAGATCCTGAATCTCTGGTATCAGAGATTCATCGTTTTCCTCTGCTGCCATCTCGATCAGAGTTTCGATCTCATCAAACTCATCTTTTAACTTGGCATAAATGGCGATATCGTCTTTCATGCTCTTTAAATTTTTCATGGATTCCTGTGATTTTTCCGGGTTATCCCAGAAATCAGGAGCTTCCATCTCTCTTTCTAATTCCTGGATACGCTGCTCTTTGTTAGCCAGGTCAAAGTGAATCCCTCACTTCCACTAATGGTTCCTTAAAATTGTTTAATTCATACTTAAACTGATCTAATTCAACCACTTGCTTCACCTCTTTCTTTTTTATTTTCAGTCACTGCGAGGTGTTTATTTCTTTCTTCCGCAGCACTGTTTATATTTCTTTCCGCTTCCGCATGGGCACGGATCGTTTGGATAAATCTTCTTTTCTTCACGTTTCTGAGGTGCATTCTGTACGGAATCATCTTTGTTTGTTCCGGTTACTTTTGCAACTTCTTCACGTTCTACTTTCTGTTCCATGCTTACATGGTACAGAAGCTTCAGAGTGTCTTCCTGGATTGCCGCAGACATTGCATCGAACATCTCGTAAGCACTCATCTTGTATTCTACCAGAGGATCTTTCTGACCGTAAGCCTGAAGTCCGATACCCTGACGCAGCTGATCCATATCGTCGATATGATCCATCCACTTGCGGTCGATGACTTTCAGAAGGATCACTCGCTCCAGTTCACGGATCTGTTCCGGTTCCGGGAACTCTGCTTCTTTCATCTCATACAGCTTCACAGCCTGCTCTTTGAGCATCTGTTTGAGCTCATTTTTCTTCATTTTCTGTGAAATCTCAATCTTCGGCAGCGGAATGATCGGGATCAGAAGTCCGTTCAGTTCCTGAAGATTCCATTCTGAAGTATCCTGATCATCAGAAATGCACATATCAACGGTATTGTCCACGATGTCTGTGATCATCTTGAAGATGGAATCACGCATACTCTCTCCGTCCAGAACACGGCGACGCTCTTTGTAAATGATTTCACGCTGCTCGTTGTTGACCTGGTCGTACTCCAGCAGGTTTTTACGGATACCGTAGTTGTTTCCTTCGATCTTCATCTGTGCTTTCTCGATTGCACTGGAAAGCATTTTGTGCTCGATCTGCTCGTTTTCTGCAACACCGATGGATTTAAAGATGCTCATCAGACGCTCGGAACCGAACAGACGCATCAGGTCATCTTCCAGCGAAATATAGAATCTGGATTCTCCCGGGTCACCCTGTCGTCCGGAACGTCCGCGCAGCTGATTGTCGATACGTCTGGATTCATGACGCTCGGTACCGATGATCTTCAGACCGCCGGCAGCCTTTGCCTCATCATCCAGCTTGATATCGGTACCACGGCCGGCCATGTTCGTTGCGATCGTAACGGCTCCGTGACGACCTGCCTCTGCTACGATTTCAGCCTCCAGCTCATGGAATTTCGCATTGAGGACTTTGTGCGAAATGCCGCGTCTCTTTAACATACCGCTCAGAAGTTCGGATGTCTCAATGGTGATGGTACCAACCAGAACCGGCTGTCCCTTTTCATGGGCTTTTTCAATTTCATCCACAACGGCATGGAATTTTTCTTTTTTGGTCATGTATACCGCATCATCCAGGTCTTTACGGAGAACCGGTCTGTTGGTAGGGATTTCAACTACGTCCATTCCGTAGATATCACGGAACTCTTTTTCTTCGGTAAGTGCAGTACCGGTCATGCCGGCTTTCTTTTTATATTTATTGAAGAAGTTCTGGAATGTGATCGTTGCAAGTGTCTTGCTCTCACGTTTTACCTTTACATGCTCTTTTGCCTCGATTGCCTGATGCAGGCCATCCGAGTAGCGTCTTCCCGGCATGATACGTCCGGTAAACTCGTCTACGATCAATACTTCATCATCTTTTACTACATAATCCTGATCACGGTGCATCAGACTGTGTGCACGCAGTGCCAGGTTGATATTGTGCTGGATCTCCAGGTTCTCCGGATCGGAAAGGTTATCGATCTGGAAGAACTGTTCTACTTTCTTAACACCGTCCTGTGTCAGTGTTACGACTTTATCTTTTTCATTTACGATATAGTCACCGGTCTCTGTGATCTCCTCGCCCATAATGGCCGACATTTTAGTTACTTCACCGCTGGCTTCACCACGCTCCAGCTGTTTTGCCAGAATGTCACAGACTTCGTACAGTTTTGTGGACTTGCCGCTCTGACCGGAAATGATCAGCGGTGTACGTGCCTCGTCGATCAGGACTGAGTCCACCTCGTCGATGATCGCATAATGCAGATCTCTCTGAACGAGCTGTTCTTTATAAATAACCATGTTATCACGCAGATAATCGAAACCGTCCTCGTTGTTGGTGATGTAAGTGATATCGCAGTTATACTGTTTACGTCTCTCTTCACTGTCCATGGAATTCAGTACACATCCAACGGTCAGACCAAGAAACTCATGGACTTTTCCCATCCACTCAGAATCTCGACGTGCCAGATAATCATTGACCGTTACTACATGAACTCCTTTTCCTTCCAGAGCGTTCAGATATGCCGGTAAGGTAGATACAAGTGTTTTACCTTCACCTGTTCTCATCTCTGCGATACGCCCCTGATGCAGAATGATACCTCCGATCAGCTGTACACGGTAATGTTCCATATTCAGTACGCGTCGTGCAGATTCACGAACGGTAGCGTATGCCTCAGGAAGCAGGTCATCCAGAGTCTCTCCTTCTGCCAGTCTTTTTTTGTATTCTGCTGTTTTGCCTCTCAGTTCTTCGTCAGAGAGCTCTATCATTGTCGGACGCAGTTTTTCAATTTTTTCAACCAGCGGCATAATTCGCTTTACTTCACGTTCACTATGCGTACCGAACATTTTCTGAAACACATTCATTGTCTATATTCTCCTATCACATTAATTACCTTAAAAAACAGTTCCATTCTATCACTTTATCACTTCATAGACAATTAAATTTTTGTAAATAACCTATGAACAGCGGATAAGAACTTAAAAAGTTGCCGCAGACATGCGTTCACCAAAAAATCTACGGCTGAACTGTGCATCCTGCGGCAGCTATTGATTTATTTTACTGTTTTATTTCAGATGGTGTAGCTCTTTTATCCGGTCGATCCTAGCACTCCGGCTCGATCAGTCCATATGTATTTCCTTTTCTCTTATACACAACGTTGACTTCGTCTGTATCTGCATTACGGAATACAAAGAAACTGTGTCCGAGCAGTTCCATCTGTACACATGCATCTTCCGGGAACATCGGTTTCATACCGAACTGTTTTGTACGGATGATCTTTACTTCCTCTTCTTCACCTTCGTTCTCTTTTTCGATGAATTCTTTGCGGAGGTTTCCTCCGTCTTTATGTTTGCCTATAATTTTTGTCTTATATTTACGAAGCTGTCTTTCAATGACTTCTTCCACAAGATCAATAGAAACATACATATCATTGCTTACCTGCTCTGAGCGGATGATATTTCCTTTTACCGGAATAGTTACTTCGATTTTCTGTCTGTCTTTTTCCACGCTCAAAGTTACAATAATCTCTGTCTCAGGAGTGAAATATTTTTCAAGCTTTCCAAGCTTTTCTGTGACTGCACTTCTTAACCCCTCTGTCACTTCGATATTTTTTCCACGAATTGTAAAACGCATGATACCCAACTCCTTTGCATCTATATTTGCAGTTGAAACTGCTATGTGAACATTATAGCAATTTTCCACAATATTTTCAATCACTTTTGCAAAGTTTTTAGTTTTTTTATACTATCTTATGAATTCTCATCCAAATTGGCGGCACACACACGCAGAACTTCCCGGTAAGGCATGCTTCCCCCAAAGAGATCCAGGGCACTTCCTATCGTAACATCGATGTGATCTCTGCCAAGTTTTTTCAGTTCCTGAAGATCTGCAAAACTTCCCACGCCACCGGCATAGGTGACCGGTATGCCCTGCCATCTTCCGAGCATATCTGCCAGTTCTCTTTCAATTCCCTGTGCTTTTCCTTCTGCATCCACTGCATGCACCAGAAATTCATCGCAGCAATCGGAAAGTTCGTCAAGTACCTTCTCGCTTAACTTTACATCGGTAAACTTCTGCCAGCGGTCTGTGACGATAGAGTATCCGTCTTCTTTTCTGCGGCAGCTTAAATCCAGCACCAGATGTTCTTTTCCGACTGTCCGAAGCAGCTTTTCCAGATTTTCTCGGTAAAAAACGCCGTTTTTAAATACAAAGCTGGTAACGATCACATGAGAAGCTCCGGCTTCCAGAAAATCTTTCGCATTTTCATCGGTAATGCCGCCTCCGACCTGCAGTCCTCCTGGATACGTCCGAAGTGCCAGCATGGCCTGCTCTTTTGTTTTTTCATAAAACGGAGAATCTTTTGCATTCAGCAAAATCACATGTCCGCCGCTTATCCGGTCTTTCTGATACATCTCTGCAAAAAATGCCGCATCCTGTGTAGACACAAAATTTTCCTTTGCCTGATCTCCTTCGTCTCTTAAGCTTCCTCCTACGATCTGTTTTACTTTTCCGTTATGTATATCAATGCATGGTCGAAATCTCATACGTTTCTCCTCTTTTTCTGTTATTCAGATCCGACTCTCGAAAACTGACCCTCGATTCCTGTCGTCTCTTTGCATGTTCCTGTCAAAATTGCTATGCATCTGCACGCTGGTCTGATCATTGTACCCACACAGAATCTCTGACGTTTTCATTATAGAAAAGCCTGTTTTCTTTGTCCAGCAGATATTCTCCGGATTTTTGAGAATTGCTTTGTAGCAAAATAATTTTCGTACATCTGGCTGTAAATCCAAAAAAGAAGCCACAGAGGCAGCGTTTCTGCCCCCATGACTTACCTCAGCGAATCCTCATCTTTACTCGGTCATACGACTGCGGCCGGTTGTCTCACCGGTCAGGTCATCAACCACATCTCCGACTGCATCACCTGCATCACGGACGATATCGCCTGCATCATCGAGTACTCCATCTGCTCCGTCTGTGCGGCGTGACTGTGAAGTGTCCGACTGATTTCTCTTCTTTTTTGTGCTGTTATTCTTCTGTGTGTTGCTTTCTGCCTGTGTACCGCTGCTTCCGTTTTGCATATTGCTTTCCGTCTGTATACCATTGCTTCCGTTCTGCATATTGCTTTCCGCCTGTGTACCATTGCTTCCGTTCTGCATATTGCTTTCGCTTCCGCTCGTTGCCGATGTATTTCCGTTTCGGTTGCTGCATCCTGTGATACCGGAAAGTGCACAGACAATTCCAAGGACTGCCAGCATGCTTCTTGTTCTTCTCATAGTCTTCTCCTTTTCTTTGCTTTTTCGGAGCTTCTTATGCCCATCCTTAATATGCATCCTGTGTACTTTTTTTATTCATGTTCCTTCGTGTCGATTTTGATTTTCAAAGCACACCCATTGTTATCTTCATTATTCTTTCAGGTTGATATCAAACCGGATTCTTTTTCGGAAAATCCTTCTGCAAAACTGTTTTCCGTCAAATGGGATCAGCGGATAGAGATAACTTTCTCCGGATACTGTACGGTTCAGAAGCAGACTTAAGAACGTGATCACCAGACCTGCCGCATATCCGGCAAGTCCGAAAACCGCCGTCAGGATCAGCATAAGAATCCGCATAAATTTCAGGGCGTATCCCAGTTCATAGCTTGCCTGCGTGTAATTTGCGATTGCCACAAATGCCATATATAACATCGTCTCTGCATTAAACCACCCGGATTGGACTGCAAATTCACCGACAACAAGACCGGCGATCACACTGAGTGGCGTTGTCAGCATACCCGGCGTATTAATCGCTGCCAGTTTCAGACCGTCGATTGCAAATTCCAGGATCAGCAGCTGTGCAAAGACCGGAACATAGACATCTCCGCTTATTTTAATAAACGCAAACTGCGGTGGTATCCACTGCGAATTCTGTAAAAAAAGCAGCCAGGTCGGGGTCAGAAGCAGTGTCAACAGTGCTATGACAAACCTTGTAACACGAAGATACGTGCCGGTCACCGGCGGAAAATAAAAATCATCGGCTTCTTCCATAATGTCAAACACCGATACCGGAAGGATCATAACTGCCGGAGAGTTATCCGTTAAAAGCACAATTTTCCCATCCAGGATCTCAGCTGCTGCCGTATCCGGACGCTCCGTATATTTAAATTTCGGAAATGGATTGTACCACTTATGTGGATAAAGACATTCTGCAAGACTCTCCTGGTTCATTGCCAGGGCATCCGTTCTGATCTGCTCCAGTCTTTTTTCGATCTGCTGCAAGAATCCGGAATCCACACGATCTTCCATATAGCACAGCACCACATCGGTATGCGAAGTGCTTCCGACATTTTTCATCTCCATGGACAGTTTCGGATTGCGGATTCTCCTTCGGATCAGTGCTGTATTGGATACGATGGTTTCCACAAAACCATCCCTTGGTCCTCGCAGTACTTTGTCTTTGTCCGGCTCTTCGACACTTCGCATCGGATAGGTACGACAGTCCATGGCAAAGCATCTGGAATACCCGTCAATAAACAGACACATCACGCCCGATAAAATCTGCGTTGTGATCTGCTCACAGTCCTCTAAAAGTTCAACTTCTACATAGGGCATGGCATCTCTTGACAGCTCTTCGCTGTCTTCCGGCAGATCTTCCGGGGTCACAGAATAAAAGAATTCCAGTAACTTTTCCACAATGCTCTCTTTTAAAAATCCGTCCACAAAGTAATAGACTGCTTTTCGGTCTGCTACCATCGTCGTTCTGCTGATGATGTCAAAATTTTTGTCCGTCCGCAGAATCCGGCGGAAATATTTCTGATTTTCTTCCAGGCTTGTCGATAGCTTCTGCTGCACATTTTTCACCTCTTCTTATTACTCACTATCGTGATTATTTCCACTTTTCTGTGTTTTATTCTTTTAGACCTCCATTCTTCCAGTCATACTTACCTGAAATCCGGCAGTCGATTCCGGGCTGCTTTACTGATATTTACTTATTTTTATCTGATATGTCTTTTCTTTCTGAAAAACCATAATATCATGCTCGATGCTGCCATCAGACCTGCGAAGATCCACATTTCCATCCAGGATGCATCACCTGTTTTGGCTGCTGTCACAGCGTTTTCATTATCCGGTGTATTATCTGATGAAAATCCTGAATGGTCGTTTCCGGTTGTTTTATCAAAGTTCTCGGTATCCACACGTTTTTCTGTCTGCACCTGTGCTTCTTTCGTCAGTTCCACCTTGTATTTCTGGACATTTGCAACTGCTTTGACTTTAATCTTTTGATTTTTCGGTTTCTGATAACCTTTTGGCACTTTCTCGACCTGAATGGTATACCAGGATGGGATTACTTTTTCTTTCAAAGCAGTAAGTGTCACATGTTTCCAGATTTTCTTTCCTTTTTCATTAACCACACTGATCTTTACCCCTTCCAGTGGTGTCTGCGTCTTTTTGTCAACGGCTTCGATTTTAATCACTGTCGGACGGATCTCTACCTCAAAATCCTGTATTTCTGACGTATCTTCTCTTACCGTGATCTTCGTCTGTGCCGGAAGTACATAGCCATCCGGTACACGGTCTGTTTTCACCTGATAACTGCCAGACGGAACACGTGTATAGGCTTCCGGAAGTTCCAGTGACCGCTCCTCAAACAGATCTCTGATATGTACATAAATCCCAGACCGGATCGTTCTTGTCTGCTTCTTTTCTGCTGCTGAAGACAATGCATAGCCGGTAATCCGGATACAGATTGGTTCCACCAGAACTTCAAATTTCTGTACTTCCGCTGTATCTTTCACCTCAATGTCTGTCACATCCGGATGTACATAACCTTTCGGAATTTCATCCACTACGATCTTATAGTGCCCGATCGCCACTTTTTTAAAGATTTCTGCCTGTTCTGTTCCGGACTCCCAGATGCCGTCCCGTTCCATCGGACTGTTTTCTTTCAGGAGCGTCTCGCCCTGCGGTGTCTCCAGGTGAGCTTTTACATTTCCAAGCGGAACTTTTTTATCTCCGTCTTTTTCAAAGACAGTGATATGAACTTCCGTCGGCAGGTCCTGCATTTCCAGTTTCTGTCCCTGATAAGTGCCATCTTCCTCTTTATGATCTTCCATCTGAAATACCTGTTCTGCTGCTGTTGCATAGCCAGGTGCCGGTGAAAGTTCCCGCAAGGTATAGGTTTTTCCGACTTCCAGCCCTTCCACGCAATGCTCTTCTTTCTCTGTGATCCAGCTTTCGATACAGGTATTTTCCTGATAAATGGCCAGTTTTGCTCCTTCTAACAGTTCTTTTGTATCGGATGCCGTCTTCTTCACAAACACTTTTGTGATCTGATTTTCAAAGATAACCTGGAATTTCTGTACTGCCATCCCGTCTTCTTTCCAGGATGCATCAATCTCTTCTGTCTGTGCTGTCCGGATATAGCCATCCGGTGCCGCAATCTCACGGACTTCATACTTTCCAAGTGGCAGGTCGCTGACAAACAACAGGTTTCCTTCTTTATCACTTTTCTGTGTTTCCAGTAAAGTTCCTTTTTCCAGAAGAACTTCTCCTTTTGCTGTTTTGATATCCTCTGCCGCATACAGTCCGAAAACTGCACCTTCCAGCATTTTCTGTGGATTTTCTTTATCGCATTTTGTCACCCGGATCTCCACTTTCTGGCGTTCGTTGTATACTGGGACCTCTGCTTCTGTGACATCTGCTTCACTTCCATCTGAGGTTTCTGCCAGCACAAACGAAACCTTATCTTTTTTCTTCTGATATCCTTCCGGGATATTTATCTCTTCCAGCTCGTATGTTCCAAGATACATCTGTTCAAACACCAGGCTTCCATCCTGATCAGTATCTCCTTCTGCTTTCGCAGTCTTCTGACTTCGTACCAGATACGGAACAACCTCTCCCGCTTTGCAGATCAGACCGGTCACGCCATCCGGGTGATACAGATCTTCCTTCGCTTTTACTGTAAAGCTTACACCTTTTACGCTTCCTGTTTGATAACCAAACCAGGTTTTTATCTGGTTCCATAATCCCTGTACAATTCCAAGCTTTCTGGATGCTTCGTTTAAGATCTCTCCTGTCTTTGAAATTTTCACCTTTCCGGTCATGAAAGCATTTTCCAGATTGAAAACTACTTCTTCCGGCATCTGCTCCATCGTTTCCTCTGTGTACTGCTGTGAAACAGAAAAAGTAACCTCCTGTTTCTGCTCCTGTTTCAGAATGTCTTTCATGGAATCCGGGATCAGGATTTCTTTTTTATAGCCTTTTCTCGGAAGAACTTCCACGATGCGGTACGTTTTTTCCGGATTCAGCCCCAGGATCAGACAGCCCTTTCCTTCCGTATTTTCTGTGCTGACTGCATGCAGAATTTTTCCATCTTCATCGAGGATCTGAAGTTTCGCACCTGCCAACTCTTTTTTCGTGAGATCATCTCTCAGAAACAGTCTTACTTTTACTGCCGCATTTTCGATCTCGCTCTTCATACGGATGATAAAAATGTGATCCTGGTCTTTATACGGTTCAAAATCAAAAATCCGCTCCGTATCAGATCGATAATATCCATCCGGTGCTTTTGTTTCTTTTACTGCATAGGTGCCAGGCGGCAGATCTGTTTGAAAAACGGCTCTTCCGCTCTGATCTGAAATGGCACGCTCTATCTCCGTTCCTGCCGGCAGCACAACACTTCCGTTTGCGTCCGTAATATCTTTTTTCGCATAAAGTGTGAATTCTGCTCCTTCCGGCCTGTTTTCTTTCTCTCCGTCCACACATTTCTTAAAGACACCGGTCCTTCCTTTCCACTCTTCTCCGATGATCGTTCCCGGCTCTTCCGGTACCGTCGGAGACACCTCCGGGCCATCCGGTTCCTGCCCGATATCAATCTTCTGTCTTTCGTTGAAAAAGGTTTCTGTTGCGGTAATTTCCAGATCTGCACTGTCTTTCCACAACAGTTCTGTGTTTCGTTTTGCATCTTTCTGCTTTCGCGTGTAGCCGGACGGAGCTTTTGTCTCTCTGATCTCATACCTTCCAAGCGGCAGATCCGAAAGAACCGCTTTTCCCTGTTCATCGGTTATCACATGGGCAATGGTCGTTCCCATCAGATAAAGGTCTTTGCTGTAACCGTCCGGATGCGGAATCGTTTCTGCTGCCACAAGGTCATATTCTGCCCCTTTTAACCCTTTTGTCTCATAGACTATCTTCTGCAGTTTCTGATCTTTGATCTCCGCTTCCGGCACTTCTCCTTCTTTTCGGATCTCCAGTTTTCCGGAAATGGAACGGTTAAACAGGCTGACAACCTGTACACATTCTTTGTCTTCCAGCCGAATCTCTGCCTGATTTTCCTGACACCGAAATACCTTACTTGCGATTCCCTCAAAGAAACGATTTCCCTGTTCGTATCCTTCTTTTACATGCGGGGACTTATAACCTTCTTTTTCCAGAATCTGCCAGTTATATCCTTCTCTTGCCTTTGTCTCCCTGATCTGATAAGTTTCTCCGACTTTCAGCCCCCGGATCAGCACATTGTTGCCATGTATACTGACTGCTTCCTGCACAATCTCACCCTTCGAATCCACGATACTGTATTTTACTCCATCCAGCTCCGTTTCTGTATCATAGTCCATGATATTAATCTGAAGCATTGTTTTATAGTTTTCAAACGTGCGTACATACGATTTGATTGTAGCATCATGCGGTGTGCCTGTTTTGGCATTTGATTTCCTGTCATTTTCTGTCCTGTTTGCCATATTATCTTCGGATCTGCCATCTTCTGCTGCATTTTTGCTGTCATCTTCAGCTGTAAAGGAAATTTCTTCTGTGTTATCAGACCGATAATATCCATCCGGTGCTTTTTCTTCTCTGACATAATAGTGTGCCATCGGAAGATCCAGGTCAAAGGCCGCATCCATAATACCGTTTTCCGCTTCTTTTGTCTCTGCGGTCGCCAATCTGGTATCTTCCTTTACCAGGATGCTTTTCTGATCAGCTGCCAAAATATCTTCTGCCGCATAAAGCCCAAACTTTGCTCCTGTAAGTTTTTCTTTTGTTTCTGCATCTTTCTTTTCAATCTGGATCTGTACTCTCTGTCTTGGAATTTCATACAGTTCACTCTGATACCGGATTGGAACTTCCTGTCCGGCATATCGGATCTCAAATGTTCTTGCCGCCTGATTTTCCCCGGAAAGTGCATAGCCTTTGGCTGCTTTTATCTGTTCCAGCGTATAAGTGCCGAGCGGAAGTCCATACCATTCCCAGCCGGCTGCTTTTATTTTTTCAGTCCATGCTTTTCCATTTTCATCGGTAGTGAGTGTTGTCACAACACTTCCTTTTGCAAAAAGTAAAGTCTGTCCTCCCTTTCCTTCACCCGAAAAGATATCTTCTGCTGCCCGCACGACAAAGACATTGCCGGCAAGCGGCTTACAGGTATAGGCAAATCCCTTTTTCAGATCGTATCCGGTCAGTACTTCTCCCTCTGCATAAATGCTCAGTTTGCCGACTGCCGCCTCGTTTTCCTGAACCGCTTCCGTCACAAAGGCTCCTGCCAGTCTGTCATACGTTGTCTTTGCCTCATCCGAACCGATCTGCACCCGCACCCGGTAATCTTTAGAAGCAATGTCTGCCTGTTCCCAGGTTCCGACCGCTTCTTCTGTGATTTTCAGTGCGTGGACCGCTTCCATACCCGGCAGCTTTTTTGCCGAAGCTTCAAAGAAATACTGTCCGTTTCTTTTGCGGTATCTTCCTTCTGCTCCCTGGCGTACATAACCTTCCGGTGCCTGCACTTCTTCTAAAATATAAAGTCCCTGCGGCAGTGTTGTGGTCGTTGAGACATAAGTGCCGAGCACTCTGCCGTCGCTGTCCTTTCGCTCTGCGGTCACATAAGGATTTTCATAAGATCCCAGCATCTCTCCGTTTGTATAGGCAACGACAAGATTTCCAAAGCGATTGATATAATCGACTTTTTCCTCACTGGTCTTATCTTCCATATACCAGTTAAAGTAGGCTCCTTCGACATCATGGATCACATACTTTGCTCCCGGTTTCGCTACCGTTTCCCCGGTTGTTTTGTCTTTCTTTACGATTTTAAGATAACTGGTCTGCGGCTGATCCCAGATGGCAGATCCCATCTGCAATGTCCCTTTGCCGTCGCCGTCCACCAGTCCGTCTTTTTCATCCGAATCGACGTTCAGTACTTTCGGTGCCGCCGCCACCTTTCCTTCTGGAACGGTTGTCTCGACCAGCAGATATTTGCCATATGGAAGTGCCCGGATATTCAGAACTCCGTTTTCATCGGAAAACTGCTCCTTAAGACGCTGCATCTTACCTGCCTCATCATAATAAGCTGCCGTTTCCAGGGCTTTCATTTTCTGATATTGAAGCGTATCTTTATCCCGATACTGATCGATTACTTCCTGGATCAGGACTGCATCTTCCAGCTGTGCACTGCCCTTTTTCAGATGTCCTTTTTCTTCCAGCTCTTTTACACTGTACACAGAGAATCCGGCACCTCTCATCCATTCCAGATCCGTCTCTTTATTGTCTCCGGTCAGTTTAAAGCAAGTAAATGGCTGAGATTTGATGCGTTCTTTACTGAACACTTCTTTTTTGATCACAAGAATATCCTGTCCTTCATAGGCACAGTCCACCGTATAAACTGCGGCATCGGCAAGGTATCCTTCCGAAGCTTTGATTTCTTTTACATAGTACGTTCCAAGTGGCAGTCCTGTAAAACAAAGTCTGCCCTCTGTATCCGTCTCTTTTCGCATGACTTCTGCATTCTTCTCATAGAGAATCTCTCCATCGCCATCTGCCGATGTAATCGCTTCTTTTGCATAGATGCCGTACACGGCTCCTTTTAAAGATGCCATCTGCTGTGGCCTGGAAAGTCCGCTCTGTGCATCCACTTTCTGAACCGTAACTTCTGCTGTTACTTCCTGGTTCAGAAAAACGGCTTCTGATTCGCTTCCAGGTTTCGGGAATGTGTAAAGCTGTGTTTTATCATCCTGATAAATCCACTGAAACTCATAACGTGCTTTTTTCACCTGTTTATAGTAATGTTCCGGTGCCTGGATTTCTTTTACATAATAGCGGTAACCGCATGGAACATCCGCATCAAAAAGACAGCTTCCGTCTTTTTTACTGTACGCCAGAGCAAGCAGCGTATCTTTTGCTGCGATCCTGTTTCCATCCGACAGAATGTTTTCTCCCGCATACAATCCAAACCGTGCTCCTGCAAGTCCCTTCTGTGTGTTCTCGGAGTGTTTGAAAACCGTCACCTGCATCTTTGGGCGTTCATTTTCAAAGACCTGCTCTTCGCTTACATATTCCCGGATTTCCGGTCCGCGGTAGGAAAGTGTCACTGTTCTGGTATTTCCTGCTGCCGTATCTTTTCGCACATAGCCCTGCGGTGCCTCGGTTTCTGTCACATGATACCTGCCAAGATACAACTTCCTGCTGACTGCCGTACCATCTTTTCCGGTTACCAGCTGCTGTGCCACTGCACCCTTTTTCAGAGCCAGTGTCACTCCGTCGGCCTTATAGATATCTTCTGCAGCTGTAATCTCGTATTTGGCTCCGGCAAGCGTCTGCTTTTCATAGAGAAATATCACACCCTCCGCCGAATCTCTAGCTTCTGTTAAGACCTCGCCGATTTTTTTCACCGCGATCGATGCCATCTGCGGTGTATTGACAAATCCCGTCTGCTTCCCGTTGTTGGTCAGCTCCAGGCTCTGTCCTGCATTCTGGGCAGTGACGCGAAAATCATAGAATTTCAGCCCTTTTTCTTTCTCACCGTCCACATAATCTCCAAAATAGTTTTTCGGCGGCTGTGTTTCCTGAAGTCGAAATTTTCCTTCGTTCTTTTTCTGATAGTAAAGTTTACCGCTGACTGCCTCTCCGTTTATGGCTGTCACAAGCTCCGGCCAAGCTGCATACGGCACATAATTTTGCTGTTCCTGATTCCATTCGTATACCGCAAATCTCGCACCCGACAGTGCTTTTCCTGTCTCCAGATCCTTTTTCTGAATCTGCACGGTGATCCACAGCGGTTCATTGAAACAGGCGTTGTCACCGTGATACGTGATTTTTTTGCTTTCAAACGGTGAAATAACAAATTCCTTCTCCCATCCGCTCTTTGTGTAGCCTTCCGGCGACTGTTCTTCTATGATCTTGAATTTTCCCTTGTTCTCATCTGTATAAAAAAGTATTTCTGCACTTTCATACACACCATCTGCTTCATTTTTCAGCTGAAACAGAGGTGTTGCTGCATATCTGCTGCCGTTCCATTCGTATACGTTAAAGACGGCCCCCGGAAGTTTTTCTTTTGTTTTGCCATCTCTCTTTTCCACCGAAACGGAAGATTTCACCGGTGCAATATTTGTCACTACGGTTTGTGATCGAACCGTGTTGCCGTCAGAAGAGGCAGATGCCTGATTTTTGATCCTTGCCATTTTCTTTGCCGGATCCCAGCGTTTTTCAAGACCGGCATCCTTTTTCACGCCGACCGTGATCTGAAAATCATACGTATGGCCGTAAAAACTGGTATTTTTGATATCACTGCATCGAGCCACAAACGCTTTTGTTTTCTGTATCGTCCAGAACTTTTCTGCATTTGCCCCGTTTTCGTTTGTCACAGTGACATTTTTAATCTCCAGAAAATCATCCAACTGATCGGAAATGCTCAGATCATGGTAACAGGTTTCTTCATTTTCGATTGGAACCATCGTGCGAAGCGTATAGGTGTATGTCTCTTCTCTGGTGGAAAGGCGGTTTTCGGATGTCATCTTTTCGTCACTGTCCGAAACATATTTTTCGATATGCGGATGGGCATTTGGAAACATTTTGTAAGCTTTTGCCACAAGCCCACCGGACGGTGTTGTAGAGGTTCCAAGATTGTTTTCCGGCCTGACAAATGTAAAGACCGCTGTCGCCGCCTTTCCCGAAATCAGTACCGACAGCATAAAGCCGGTATCACTTCCGCTCTGGTTCAGACCGGACGTGTCAAAGTAATAATTTTTGCCGTTCACCGTTGCTGCTTTCAGATTTTCCAGTGCTGCTCTTTTCACATAAACATTTCCAAAACCATTTTTCATCAGGATTCCCTGATAAAGATCGATATCCTGAAATGTGATATAACCTTTGACATCGATCGCATTTCCATTATCTGAGCGGAAAAACTCCATTTTTGTCTCTGCCCACTCTACTTTACAGGTCTCAATCCCCGGCCGATCCGTCACAAAACGGAAAAATGCTCCGTCCCGTAGTTCGAAATCAACCAGTGTCACTTTGATGTCCACCCATTTTCCCTGATAATACATCCCTTTCCGGTACCAGGCATAATACTTATTCTTGTCTTTTGCCGTAAGTGTCTTGCAGTCCTCCCTGCCATTCAGCGGTCCGCCTTCGGCTGTAAAAACATCACTGCCAAGATTCGTCTCACATTTGGCAGTCCTTCGAATGTAGCCTTCGTATCCATCCGGCAGTTGTGTTTTTACATTTCCAACTTTCACACCGGATGCTTTATCCAGCGTCACCGCACTGGAACGCACCGTCAGATAAATGCTGTCTGATGCAGCTCTCGCCTCGTTCTTCGCACTTTGCTTTTTCACTTTCGGATTTTTTTCGGTTTCTTCCTCTCCGGACGCTTTTCGGTTCTGCCGCTCTGTCTGTGAAATTTTCATCGAATCCATCACCTTTTCCGTCTGATCCGAACTGCCCTGAACCGTATTTTCTTTCGATTCCTGTTTCCTTTGCGATTCTAGATTTTCCTGACTGCCTGGATCTTTTTTTGTCTCCGGATTTTTCTGTTCTTCGGACTCCTGTTTTATCTCCGGATTTTTCTTCGATGCAGACTCTGACTCCAGACCTTCCTCCCGCTTTTGTTCGGTCTGCTTTTGTTTTTCCGTCTGCATCTGCTGTTCGGTCTGTCTTTGCGGCATTTCGCTCTGAGCACTCTTCGCTTCTGTTGCTTTCTCACTGCTCATTGTCTGTCTCTTTCCCGCAAAACTGCTCTTTTGCATCCCGGATGCATAGACGGACATCGGCGACGTCAGAAGACAAAGTATCGCCAGAAAGCCTGCCAGTATCCTTTTCCATTTGTCTGTGTTCATCCAAATTCTTCTCCTTTCTTTTCCTGCATGCAGAGATTTCCTGAGATTTAAGAATATCTCTGGCATCGTTACTGCGAGGTGCACGCCCTACATCGTTTTTCATACAAACCACCTCTTTTGATTCAAGTCAAACGTCATATCGAGAAGCATTGCGAAATATACTGGTAAAAACAAAAAAGGAAACACCGATGTCCAAACCTAAAATTGTCGTCCTGCACATGAGAGAATTGATCTACACTGCCATTTTTATCTTTTTAATCCTGGTACTTCTGATCCTGCTTTTTCTGATGTTCCGGCCACACGATGCATCAAATACACCGGATACAGAAACAAAAACAACGTTTTCTTCTTCCGCTGATGCAGATTCCGTCGGATATCAGCCCGGAGTCTATACGGCTTCCCTGATTCTGAACAACCATTATGCGGATATTGAAGTTACGTTAAATACGGGTCAGATTGATTCTATTCGCCTTGTAAATCTTGGGGATTCGGTCACTACTGCCTTTCCGCTCGTAGAACCTTCTTTGGATGAACTGTCCGAACAGATCTGTCAGAAACAGTCCTTAGATGGGATCACTTGCTCCCGTGAGAATAAATATACTTCTGAATTATTATTTCAGGCAATCAAAAACTCTCTGGCAAAAGCACAAAGGTAGGTGCTGTCACAGGCACCCCCTTTTGCTTTCCCTCTTTCGTTGCTCTCTGTATAGAAGTATACATAAAGATTGCTTTTCTGTCAAATATTATTTTATATTTCAACTTAATATTTATGTGATTTATAACTTTTCAAGCTCTATCTGCCACAGACGCACGCAGGCATCGCTTGGCATACGCAGATCTCCTCTCGGCGATACTGCGACGGATCCGACCTTCGGACCGTCCGGCAGGCAGGAACGCTTGAACTGCTGTGCAAAAAATCTCCAGTAAAATTTCTTCAGCCATTTCAGGATCGTCTCATCGTCATACACACCAGCAAACGATTTTCCGGCAATACGGTAAATTTTGCCCGGTGCATAGCCAAATCGAAGCACATAGTACAGGAAGAAATCGTGCAATTCATAAGGTCCGACCAGATCTTCTGTTTTCTGTGAGATCTTTCCGTCTTCCGGCGGCAGAAGTTCCGGGCTGACCGGCGTGTCCAAAATATCATACAGTACTTCTCCCAGTCTGCGATCCTCACAGGTATCGGCACAGTAACGCACCAGATGGCGTACCAGTGTTTTCGGAACGGAAGCGTTCACGCCGTACATCGACATGTGATCACCGTTGTAGGTTGCCCAGCCAAGTGCAAGTTCTGACATGTCACCAGTTCCGATCACCATACCGCCGCTCTTGTTTGCAAGATCCATCAGTACCTGTGTACGCTCTCTCGCCTGGCCGTTTTCGTAGGTGACATCATGACAGTTGATATCCTGACCGATATCCTCAAAATGGCATGTCACGGACTTTCGGATATCCACTTCTTTTAAGGTAGCTCCAAGTCTTCTGGTCAGCTCACAGGCATTCTGATAGGTGCGGTCTGTTGTTCCGAAACATGGCATTGTCACAGACAGAATGTGATCTCTTCCGATGCCTGCCATATCACAGGCACGGGCTGCCACCAGAAGTGCCAGGGTAGAGTCCAGTCCGCCGGAAATTCCGACTACCAGACTTTTGCAGTTTGTGTGCACCAGACGTTTCTTCAGACCGAGTGCCTGGATGGAGAGGATTTCCTCGCAGCGACGTTCCCGGTCATTTTTATTCTGCGGAACGAACGGCGTCTGTGCAAACGTTCTCTCCAGTTTTGTCTCTTCCGTTTTCAGTTCAAACTCCGTCCATTCGTATTCTTCCTGCGTAGTCGGATAAGTCGTCATTCTGCGGCGTTCTGCACGGATCCTGTGGATATCCAGATCTGCTGTCACGATCTCATTTTCAAAACGTTTTGACTGTGCAAGGATTGTTCCGTTTTCTGCGATCAGATTGTGTGCGGCAAAGACAAGATCCGTAGAAGATTCTCCTTCTCCGGCATCTGCATAAATATAACCGCAGACCAGTCTTGCCGACTGTCCGCCAACCAGATTTCTGCGGTAACTGTCCTTTCCGGTGATTTCATCACTTGCAGAAAGGTTGACGATCACATTGGCTCCTGCAATGGCATGTGTGATGCTTGGAGGCTGCGGCACCCAGAGATCTTCACAGATTTCTGCTGCAACAGTAAGACCCTCCATCTGCGGACAGTAAAAGATCTGCTGCATGCCAAACGGAATCCATTCCTGCTCTTCTTCACCCGGATATTCAATGTAATCTAGTTCTTCGTTTGCCGGCTCAAAATGACGCATCTCATAAAACTCAGAATAATTCGGAAGATTCTTTTTCGGCACCAGTCCCAGCAGTCTGCCATGGCAGATCGCCGCTGCAACATTGTAAAGCTTTCCTTTCCATTCCCACGGAAGTCCGACAAAGACCAGTGCATCGATTTCACGGCTTTCTTTTCTGATCTGATCCAGTGCGTCTTTTGCTCCATTTAAAAGTACCTCCTGCCAGAAGAGGTCCTCACAGGTATAACCGGTGATGCAAAGCTCCGGAAATACAATGATCTTACTGCCAAGGGCTGCCGCTTCTTTCATTTTTTTGCAGATCTGTTCTGCATTGTATTCACAGTCTGCCACACGGATATCCGGTGTGACTGCCGCAACTTTGATAAAACCATCTCTCATGCCTTTCGCCTCCTTTTCTTCTGAACGTTATCTTTTCTTTGCCTGTGTCAGAATTTTTTTCAGTTCTTCTACGCTGAACTGATAATGCGAATTACAGAAATGGCAGTTCATCTCGATCGGTTCGCCGTCCTTTATCATCTCTTCCAGGTCTTTTCTGCCGATGCTGATCAGAGCCTTTTCCATACGCTCTTTTGAACAGTTACATGCAAAACGTGTCTCCGTCTTTTCGGTGATCTCCACACCGAATTCACCGAGCAGCTCCTGCAAAATATCTTCCGGTGTCATACCGGCATCAAGCATACTTGTCACCGATTTCACACTGGAAAGCTTCTTTTCCAGAGCATCGATCACTTTCTCATCGGTGAACGGCATCAGCTGGATGATAAATCCGCCTGCCTGACGAACCGTATTGTCGTGGTTCATCAGTACGCCGAGTCCGACCGAAGAAGCAACCTGCTCAGAAGTTGCAAAATAATATGTTAAGTCTTCTGCAATTTCTCCGGTCTGCAGCCCAACCTGTCCGACGTATGGCTCTTTCATGCCCATATCTTTGATCACATTTAAAATGCCATGACCGACTGCACCGCCGACATCCAGTTTTCCGAGAGCATTCGGAGGTAGCATCACCTGTGGATTTCCGGCAAACCCTTTGACATTTCCTTTTGCATCGGCCGTCACGGTCATGCCGCGAAGAGGACCGTCTGCCCGGATCTGAAGGGTCAGAAGATCCTTATCTCCTTTCATCATCGCTCCCATCATGGCTCCTGCCGTCATCAGTCTTCCCAGTGCTGCACAGGCAACCGGGCTTTCTTCATGCACTTTTCTTGCATATTCTGTCATTTCTCTTGTCGTGGCGGCAAAGGCACGGATCTGACTGTCCGCTGCCGTCGCTCTTACAATATAGTCTGTCATATCTGCTTGGTTCCTTTCTTTCCTTTTTCCCTCGCTATAATATAAATACGTTCGCTGTCCGCTCTGACCGGTTCTCTGGTAAATGCATCATAAGCAGCCACAAATTCCATCCCTGACTTTTGGATCAGCTCTTTGACCGTCTCCAGTTCATAGGCTTTCTGGTAATGTGTCTCAAAAAATTTCTGATAATATTCTCCGTTTGTCCTTGCAAAAATCGTCAGGTCATATTCATTGACCTGTTCCTTTTCATACCAGGTATTTTCCCAGATAAAACTGGCATCCTCCCGGTTCTCTGCGATCGTCGCATCCCCGATCAGTTCCCGGTATTTGTATGGTGTGTTCAGGTCAAAAATAAACAACCCTTCCGGATCCAGATAATTGTTGACCAGCTTTAAAGTTTGAAGAAAATCCTCTTCACACGGCAGATAATTCATGGAATCGCAGATGCTGACCACTGCCCGAACTGTCCCGTACAGCTCAAATTCCCGCATATCCTGCAAAAGATAGAGAATATTATTGCCGGACTGTTCCCGTTTTTCCATAGCAATATCAAGCATGTCTGCGGACAGATCCACACCGATCATGTCGTATCCGGCATCTGCTAAAATCTCCGTCAGACTTCCTGTGCCGCATCCAAGCTCCAGCATAAGCCCGTCTGAAATACCCTGTTCTTCCAGGAGCGATTTCAGATATTTGCCCCACTCTTTATAAGGCACGTTGTCCATGAATTTATCATATACACAGGCAAAACTTCCGTAGATATCGTAATCTTCGTTTCTTTCATCCATTTCGCTGTTCCCTTTCTCAGGCTTTTTTCTTCAGATAGTCACGGAAGAATGCAAGCAGTGCATCCATCTCTTCATCCGTTCCGATCGTCACACGCAGATAGTTGTCGATCCTTGGTTTATTGAAATAACGCACATAAATTTTCTTGATCTTCAATGCCTCAAACAGTTCTCTGGCTGCCACTTTTTCGTGTGTAATGAACAAGAAGTTTGCCATCGAATCTCCAAAGGTAAATCCAAGTCCTGCCAGTTCTTTTTTGACACGCTCTCTGGTCGCAATGATCTTGTTCCTTGTCTCTTCAAAATAAGCACGGTCTGCAAGTGCCGCTCTTCCGATCACAAGAGACGGATAGTTCATCGTGTAAGAATTAAAAGAATATTTCACATCGTTCAGATACTTGATCAGCTGTTTGTTTCCGAAAGCATATCCGATCCGCATACCGGCAAGAGAACGTGATTTTGAGAACGTCTGCACAACCAGCAGGTTCTCATAGCGGTCGATCAGCTCCAGTGCAGAATGTCCGCCGAAATCAATGTACGCCTCATCTACGATCACAATCACATCCTGGTTGTGCTGCAGAATATCTTCGATATCAGAAAGATCCTGTGCAATTCCGGTCGGAGCATTTGGATTCGGGAAGATCACACCGCCGTTTGCCCGGTAATAATCTTCTTTTACAATGCGAAAATTTTCATCAAGCGGCTGGCACTCATACGGAATGCGAAATACATCTGCCCATACATCGTAAAAAGAATAGGTGATATCCGGGAAGAAGATCGGACGTTCGGAATTGAAAAACGTCAGAAAACACATGGCCAGCACATCATCGGATCCAACGCCGACAAAAATCTGATCTTTATCCAGATGATAAAAGTCAGCCAGTTCTCTCACCAGCAGATCTGCGGTCGGATCCGGATAAAGACGCATCTTTTTATCATCCAGGCTTTTGATTGCTTCCTGCACTCCGGGAGCCGGCGGATACGGATTTTCATTGGTGTTTAACTTGATCATTCCGATCTGGTTTGGCTGTTCTCCAGGTACATACGGTACCACTGTTCTGACATTTTTTTCCCATGCCTTCATGTTTCGTTCCTCCTCGTCCGTGCGTTTATTTATAATTTTTCATCAGTTCTTCAAATTTTGGCAGTGCATTTACGATGGTTTCATAAGAAACGCAGTATGCCAGTCTCACATAGCCCGGGCATGCAAAAGAGCTTCCCGGAACGATCAGCAGATGGTATTCTTTTGCTTTCTGGCAGAATTCTTTTTCATCTGCAATCGGCGATTTTACAAACAGATAGAAAGCTCCCTCCGGTTTGATGCAGGTAAGTCCTGCCTTCTGAAGTCCGTTGTACAGCGTCTCACGGTTGCGGTTATAGTACTCCAGATCTGCTTTTGCATCCAGACATTTTGCAATCACACGCTGGAACAGAGACGGAGCATTGACATATCCGAGGATACGGTTTGCAACGGCTGCTGCTGCGATAATATCTTTTGCACCGTCCAGCTCATCCGGCATCACCAGATAGCCGATACGCTCTCCCGGAAGTGACAAAGATTTACTGAAAGAATAACCAACGATCGTGTTGCGGTAGTATTTGGTAAGATACGGCACTTCCACGCCGTCATATGCCAGCTCACGGTAAGGTTCGTCTGAAATCAGATAGATGCTTGTACCGAATTCTTTCTGTTTTGTCTCCAGAATCGCTGCCATTTTCTGAATGGTTGCTTCAGAATAGACAACTCCGGTCGGATTGTTCGGTGTATTGACGATGACTGCTTTTGTCTTTTCGCTGAGCATCTGTTCAAATTTTTTCAGGTTTGGCTGGAAAGTTTCGGTATTCGGCTCCACTTCTTTTAAAATACCGCCGTAGTTCGTCACATAAGCACGATATTCTCCGAAATAAGGTGCAAAGGTCAGCACTTCATCGCCCGGATTTAACAGGGTTTTCATCAGGACATTCATGCCGCCTGCCGCACCGACTGTCATTAAAATATTTTCTTTGTGAAATGCTGTGCCAAAACGCTGATTCAACGACGCTGCAACAGCCTCTCTGACATCTTCGTATCCGGCATTGTTCATATAGCCATGCACCATCCGTGCATCTTCGTTTTTCAGGATTTCTTCGATTGCATTTTTTACTTCGGCAGGTGCCGGCACATTCGGATTACCGAGGCTGAAATCGTATACATTTTCTGCTCCGAACTGATCTGCCATCTTTTTGCCTTCTTCAAACATTGCACGGATCGCAGAACTGTTCTCCACATATCCTCTCATCTTCTCTGAAATCATGCTGTTATTCCCCTTTCTCTGTCACAATGCCTTTCTCCACCATAAAAATCGGGTGATAGGATTCTTTGGCACTGCGAAGTCCCGTTTCGCCCATATCCTCTTCTCGATTCACGTAGGAAAATCCCTGCACTTCATGTTCCACAAACTGCTGATTGATCATCGGATAAGCACCCGGCACATCAGCAAATGCTTTTTCAATGTGGACTACAAAGGTGTCATCTGAGACCGGCTCTCCGATAGAAAACGCAACCACGTTTCCTTCGGCACGAAGCACGCCTCCGCGAAGATCCAGCTCTTTATACAGCCGCAGTGAATTCAGGGTTACACACATCTCACTGTTCTTTTCTGGATCTTCTCCGCAGCCGTTTTTGTTTCTCCATTTCAGTGCCATCTGAAAACATTCTTCCACGTTCGAATCATTCAGTCTCTCATACTGCCAGTTCGGATAGAGCTTTTTGAACTTGTTCGTATGATTCTTCTTTCCATGATATTTCTTTCCGGATAATTTTGCAAGCTTTTCTGCTTCATAGACATAATCTGCATAGTCTCTGCGGTATTCGATCTGAAATCTTCCCGGATAGATTTCTTCTAAAAGTGCAAACTGTTCCGGTGTTACATTGTGCATCTGAAACTTGCGTTTCTTCTCTTTACTGTACTCATAAAGTGCATCCACCGCCTCTTTTAAATACTTTGGCTTTCCCATCGGAAATCCATAAGACAGATAGTCGCCTTCCTCACTTTTTGTCAGCAACATCCCGTTCTCCACCGTCGCCGTAACGGCATAAAACCTGGACCAGAGGTACAGATTTGCAAAGGTACACTCACAGCTTCTGCACTGTTGCTGTGCCATATAAGGTTTGTACGCTTTCTGATTTTCCAGCTCTACTTTTCTAAAATTTATCATACCTTCTGTTTCCTGTTCTTATAAAAAAGGCTGCCCTGTTTGAAAAAGGACAGCCCACACTTTTTTCTTATTCTACAACCAGTCCCTGTGCCTTCATAACATCTACGACCTGATCTACATATTTTTCGCAGAGTGCGTCTTCTGCTGCTTCTACCATAACACGAATCAACGGCTCGGTTCCGCTTTCACGCACCAGAATACGTCCTTCATCTCCAAGTGCTTCTGCCACCTGATCGACGGCTTTCTGTACTTCCGGATTCTCTCTTGCTGTCTTCTTGTCGGCAACACGCACGTTTTTCAACAGCTGCGGATAAATCTTCACTTCTCCTGCCAGCGTTCCAAGTGTCTGTTTTTTCTCGGTAAGCACTTCCATGATCATCAGAGAAGTCAGGATACCGTCACCGGTTGTCGCATGTTTGCTGAAAATGATATGTCCGGACTGTTCTCCGCCCAGGCAGTGGCCGTTCTGTGTCATATTCTCATAGACATACTTGTCACCAACAGCTGTCTTTTCGTAGTGAATGCCGGCTTTGTCGCATGCTTTGTACAAACCGAGGTTGGACATGACGGTCGTTACGATCGTGTCATTTTTCAGTTTGCCCTGCTCTTTTAAATATTTTCCACACACGTAAAGAATCAGATCCCCGTCAATAACATTGCCATTTTCATCGACTGCTATACACCGGTCTGCATCACCGTCATAGGCAAATCCGACATCCAGGCCTTTTTCTTTTACATACTGCTGCAGTACACCGATGTGTGTGGAGCCGCAGTTTGTATTGATGTTGGTTCCGTTCGGCTCATTGTTGATCACATAAGTCTTCGCTCCCAGTGCATCAAAAACACTCTTTGCGATTGCAGAAGAACTTCCGTTCGAGCAGTCCAGCCCAATGCGGTAATTTTTGAAGGATCTGGTTGCAAGAGAGATCAGATAGCCGATGTAACGGTTTCTTCCGGCAACATAATCCACCGTGCGGCCGATATTTTCTTTTGTCGCTAGCGGAAGTTCTCCACTCTCGCCATCAATATATGCCTCAATTTTAGCTTCAACTTCTGCTTCCAGTTTACATCCCATTCCGTTGATCACTTTAATCCCATTGTCATAAAATGGGTTGTGGCTTGCTGAGATCATGATACCGCAGTCGAATTCATCGGTTCTTACCACATAGGAAACACTCGGTGTGGTTGTCACATGCAGAAGGTACGCATCTGCTCCGGATGCGGTCAAGCCTGCTACCAGTGCATATTCAAACATATAACTGCTTCTTCTGGTGTCTTTTCCGATGACGATCCTTGGCTTATGCTCCTGTCCGTAATACCAGCCAAGGAAACGTCCTACCTTAAATGCATGTTCTACCGTCAAAGTTACATTGGCTTCCCCTCGGAAACCATCGGTTCCAAAATATTTACCCATAATACAAACCTCACTTCCTTATACTATATACAATCACTTTTAAGCTTCCTGCAGATTTGCAAGTTTCGCTGCCTGATCTGCTGCGATCAGGCTGTCAATGATCTCATCCAGATCGCCGTTTAAGATACCGTCCAGTCTGTGCAGTGTCAGTTTGATACGATGATCCGTCACACGTCCCTGCGGGAAATTGTAAGTACGGATCTTCTCGGAACGGTCACCGGTTCCGATCTGGCTTCTTCTTGCTTCTGCTTCTGCATCGTGCTGTTTTGCAAGTTCCATTTCATAAAGTCTGGAACGCAGTACTTTCAGTGCTTTGTCTTTGTTTTTCAGCTGAGATTTCTCATCCTGACAGGAGATGACGATACCGGTCGGGATGTGTGTCAGACGTACTGCGGAGTCTGTCGTGTTGACACACTGTCCGCCGTTTCCAGATGCACGGAATACATCGAATTTACAGTCGTTCATATCCAGCTGGAAGTCTACTTCTTCTGCTTCCGGCATGATCGCAACCGTGATCGTGGAAGTATGGATACGCCCTCCTGACTCTGTCTCCGGTACACGCTGTACACGATGTACACCGCTTTCGTACTTCAGTCTGGAGTATGCACCCTGTCCGGTGATCATGAATGTTACTTCCTTGAAACCGCCGATACCGTTTTCATTTAAGCTCATCATCTCTGTTTTCCAGCGGTGCATATCCGCATATTTCACATACATGCGGTAAATCTCAGCTGCAAATAAAGCCGCCTCATCCCCGCCTGCTCCGGCACGTATCTCGACGATAACGTTCTTCTCATCGTTCGGATCTTTCGGAAGCAGCAGAATTTTGAGCTTATGTTCCAGTTCTTCGATATTTTTCTTTGCATCATTCAGTTCTTCTTTGAGCATTTCTCGCATCTCTTCATCGGACTCTTCTTCCAGCATGGAAAGGCTGTCCTCTACCGTCTGCTTGCTCTCTTTATATTCTTTATATGCATCTACGATCGGCTGCAGATCACTCTGCTCCTTCATAAGCTTCTGAAATCTGGTCTGGTCGTTGACGACAAACGGCTCATTCAGTTCGCTCATGATCTCTTCAAATCGAATCAGCAAATCTTCCAGTCTATCAAACATCTTTTTCTTGTTTTCCTTTCTTTGTACCTGCTTTTCCTGCAACTACCCGGTCAAGCCCTGCCAGATCTTTTATTACCTGGACGGACACAAAACCGGCTTCTTTGAGCAGTTCACTCACTGCAGCTCCCTGCCCTGCACCGATCTCAAACAGCAGTGCACCGTCTTCTTTTAAATAATCCCTGCATTGTGAAACAATACTTCTGTAATAATAAAGCCCATCAGACATTCCGTCAAGTGCCAGACGCGGCTCATGATCCCGCACTTCCGGCATCAGCTGCGCAATCTCTTCCGTTTCAATATAAGGCGGATTGGAGACGATCATATCGTACGGTCCCTGTGCCTTCTCAAACAAGTCACTTAAAACAAAAGTTGTTGCTGCTTCCAGCCCCAGCCTTTTCGCATTTCGTCTTGCAACCTCAAGTGCCTGTTCTGAGATGTCGATGCCGACTCCCGTTCCCTGCTTCAGATTTTTCAGGATACTGAGCAGAATACAGCCGGAACCGGTACACAGATCCAGCACCTTCATGCCCTCTCTTTTTTGCTTCAGTGCTTCTTCTACCAAAACTTCCGTATCCTGCCTTGGGATCAGCACATGTTCATTGACATAAAACGGATAACCGTAAAACTCCTGTTCTCCGGTCAGATGCTGCAGCGGAATCCGCTGTTTTCTTCGGGAGACCAATTCCTGATAGTATAAGAGTGTCCCCGGCAGAATGCTTTCCTTTCGGTTCATCAGATACCAGGTTCGCCCGGTCTCCTTTTTTTCAATCTTCCGTATCGCATATTCCAGAAGATACCAGGCATCCAGAGCCGCATCCGGAACTTCTGCCCCTTTCAGAATCTGTTCTGCTTCTTTTCGTGCTTCTTCGTACGTCATACTTTCTCCTGCCACCCAAAATTTTCTTTCAGATATGCTCTCCAGTCAAACACAGCCTCTACCGATGCGATCGCTACTTCTGCCATGGAAGCATCCGGCTCCCTTGTTGTAAGCTTCTGCAGCATCATACCCGGTTTTGATAAAAAAATTACCAGTTTATTTTCGCTCTTTCCCGCCAGACGGATAAACTCAAACGAAACGCCTGCGATCACCGGGATCAGCAAAAGCCGGAATACCACTCGCCAGATCGGGGATTCAATCCGGATGAACAAAAAGAAAATAATGCTGACGATCATAACGATAAACAAAAAACTGGTTCCGCAGCGTTTGTGCAGTCTGGAACTTTTCAGCACATTTTCCACATTTAACTCCATGCCATGCTCTATACAGTTAATACACTTATGTTCTGCACCATGGTACATAAACACACGCTGAATATCTTTCATTCTGGAAATGAGCAGAATATACCCAAAGAAAATCACAAGACGAACTGCACCTTCAAGCAGTGTGATCAAAGTAGTAGAATCTGTAAATTTTCGAAACAACTGTGACAAAAAATAAGGAAGTATCATAAAAATGGCTACTGCCATCACAACTGAACATGCAATCGTCAGCCCCATCATCACGGACTCCTTCTTTTCGTCTTTCTCCTCTTCTTCCTCATCCATAAAAAAAGATGCAGAATAAGTCAGTGTACTCATACCAAGAACCATGGAATCTATAAAGCTGAACACACCTCGTATGATCGGAAGAGAACGTATTTTTTTATTTTGAACAATACCTTTATATTCTTCTGTTTTCACAACGATCTCGCCGTCGGTTTTGCGGACTGCGACTGCATATTTATCTGCATTTCGCATCATCACGCCTTCCATGACCGCCTGACCGCCTATATTGGATGATTTCATACTGCTGCTTCCTCCAACTTCCACACCCGGAAACTTTTTGTGTAAAGCGGACATTCACAATCCGCTTCTCTGCGTTCAAAACATCCACACAAAAAATCCGTGTGATAAAAAAGGTTGAGATTTTTCAACCTCAACCCCTCTCATTATCTTAAGCATATACATCCTACTTTCGCAGGACATCTGTATACTCCTGTACCCAAAACGCTTATTATTTGATGCCGTATTTCTTATTGAATTTATCAATACGTCCGCGTGCTGCTGCTGCTTTCTGCTGTCCTGTGTAGAATGAATGGCATTTGGAGCAGATTTCAACATGGATATCCTTTTTTGTGGAGCCTGTTACAAATGTGTTACCGCAGTTGCAAGTTACAGTTGCCTGATAGTACTCTGGATGGATTCCTTCCTTCATGATTTTCACCTCTTTTTCTTATTTTGTGAACTGCTTACCTTTCTCGGTCGATTTCCGGTCAATGCCGCTCCTGATGTTTCCACGGCAAGATACCCCGGACTATCCCTGTAAGTCCCTACAGTTAAACTGTCTGTTAAACAGCGTTTGAATTATACCATAAATCTTTATAAAAAGCAACGATTTTATATAAATTTCTGCTTTTTGACCATCTGTACCAGTTCTTTATTGTTTTTCGTATGTACAAACATATTCAGGATGTTCTCGACGGCTTCGTCCGACTTCATACCGTTTAATGCTTTTCGCATGATGTACACTGCTTCCTGCTCTTCCGGATCGAGCAGAAGATCCTCTCTTCTGGTACCGGATTTCTGGATATCCAGTGCCGGGAAAACTCTCTTTTCGGAAAGCTTGCGGTCAAGGACAAGCTCCATGTTTCCGGTTCCCTTGAACTCTTCGTATACGACATCGTCCATCTTGCTTCCGGTATCGACAAGTGCCGTTGCCAGGATCGTCAGGCTTCCGCCCTCACGCATATTTCTCGCTGCTCCGAAGAAACGTTTCGGCATATGCAGTGCCGCCGGGTCAAGACCGCCGGATAAGGTACGTCCGCTTGGCGGAACCGTCAGGTTGTAGGCTCTTGCTAGTCTTGTGATGCTGTCGAGCAGGATCGTAACGTCTTTTTTATGTTCAACCAGACGCTTTGCACGCTCGATCACCATCTCGGAAACTCGTTTGTGATGCTCCGGCAGCTCATCAAAGGTAGAATAGATTACTTCTACATTATCTCCGACAATGGCTTCCTTGATATCGGTAACTTCCTCCGGACGCTCGTCGATCAGCAGAATGATCAGATGCATATCCGGGTCATTTCCAAGGATGGACTTTGCCATCTCTTTTAACAGTGTCGTCTTTCCGGCTTTCGGCGGTGACACGATCATTCCTCGCTGTCCCTTGCCGACCGGTGAGATCAGGTCAACGATACGCATGGCTACATTTCTCGAATCACGCTCCATACGCATACGCTGGTTCGGAAAAATCGGTGTCATATCCTCGAAATTGCATCTTTTGGCAGCTTCTGCCGGATGCATGCCGTTTGTGCTTTTTAAATAGAGCAGGGCTGCAAACTTCTCCTGCTGCGTGGTATTTGTGCGGATACGTGTATTGCCGCTGATGATATCTCCGGTCTTCAGATTGAATCTTCGGATCTGGGACGGCGAAACATAAATATCATGGTCACCCGGCAGATAGTTATCGGATCGGATAAATCCGAAACCATCCGGCATTACTTCCAGAATACCGGTCACTGTCTGACCGCTGTCAAGCTGTGAAAAATCCAGTCCTGTTTTCTCTTCCGGACGCTTTTCGGATCTCTCTGCATGCTCTGTCATCTCTGGTCTTTCCGCTTTTACGGTCTGTGTCTGTGCACGTTCTTCCGTCTCTTCGGATATTTTCTGCTCACGTTCTTTTTCATCTGCCTCAAGCATTCTTGTAACTACTTCACTCTTTTTCAGACCGGAAAGATTTTTCAGGCCTCTGGCTTTTGCAATCGCCTTTAATTCAACCGCTGAGAGCGATTCATATTTTTCTTTCATCATTATCCTGTATTTCCTCCATCTTTGATGGCTGTTTCTGAATCTAACATCTGCCTATTTTAACATAACTGTTTTTAAAAATCTATATGAACTTTTACACGAAATGCTTTTAAAAAGCAAGCATTCCGCCTAACATTCCGCCTCCCATGCACAGACAGGCTGTCGTTATCGTCTGTATGGAAGACGGATCTATGTTCCGTTTCAGGATCAGTGTCAGAAGAAAAAGCACTGCAAAATAACACATTCCTGCGAGCAGCCCCCACAGGTATTTTTTGTTCTCCGTCCTTCTGCCTGCGATCCTTCCGCCCAAAAAGGCGGATCCCAGATAAATGACGGTCACAGCCGCCGAGATCTTTCCTTCTTCTAACTGAAATTTCATCATCGCAGCTGCCAGCAGCACAAGAAGCACTGCTGTGACGATCCAGGAACCCAGAAGTGAAATGAGCAGGGTCACTGGTTTTGATCGTTTCTGCATTTTTTCCATGCAATCCCCCCTGCTCATACTATATGACAGCCTTCCATCCGGCAGAACATTTTTTCAAGAATGCCTCTGGCATTCTTGCTGCGAGGTGCACGGCTTGTTGCTCGCCGCCTGCTGAGGCGGGAATCATCTCACATCTGATTTATCTTTCATCTCATCACCGGCCATACGCAGAACATCTTTAATCTCCTCAAGCGGCATTTCCAGATAGGCCGACAGCTCGCTCATGGAAACTTTGTGTCCAAGATCCTCTTCCAGGCTGAGGATCGACTCGTTCAGGTGATTGACTCTGCCTACGATCTCATCATCCAGGTCTTTTTTGTCCTGTGACATCTCAACGGCCTCTTCCATTGCTTTCCGGATACCGGCAAACACCTGCTTACGGTATTCTTCCAGATTAGGCTTTGCCTCCAGATTTTCAAGTGCAAGCAGCAGTCCGATATTGCCTTCCTGCACCAGATCTTCGATCGGCAGCTCGGAAGCGACATACGTCATGGCAAGCTCGTAGACCGTTTCCAGATACTGTCCTGCCAGCGTGCTTTTTGCCATGGAATCGCCATTTACCGCCTCAAAAAACAGACGTTCTTCTTCCGTCTCGGAAAGTTTTTCGATCTCTGCAAGTTCCTCCAGATACATGCCAAGGAAATCCGGACCTTCCCCGTCCTGTGCTTCACTGTTTTCTTCCTGTTTTTCTGTCTCAGGATTCGAAGCAGACGCTCTCTCTGCATCCTCCTTCACTGTCTTCTGTGCGCTTTCCGGTGTCTTTTGGGCCGGTTCGTACCCGTCCACTTTGATCTTCTGGCTGACAAGGTATTCGCAGACCAGTCCAAACTGTTCCTCATTCAGGGCATCTCCCGGAAAGAATTTTTTTATGTCTTCTTTTGTAAGATAATTCCCCTGCACATCTGCAAGTGCCTTCAGCTCACTTAACATCTCTCTGAAAACAATTTTACTCTGCATCGTTTTTTTCCTGCCACTCAAAATGTGATTAAATATACTCACACCGAGAT